>Ga0208047_1000093_pt1 | contig 31902 bp, 35 predicted proteins | sample Kivu_220m_FD_184162 | JGI IMG/M metagenome (GOLD analysis project Ga0208047, IMG submission 184162) | Freshwater microbial communities from Lake Kivu, Western Province, Rwanda to study Microbial Dark Matter (Phase II) - Kivu_220m (SPAdes)... | ecosystem: Environmental > Aquatic > Freshwater >...
AAAACACCCGACAGAAGTGTAATTGCACTAATAATAAGCAGCAATACATAATTCAATTTTGAAAAAAGAAAAGAATTTATTGAATTGTAAATATTTTGCGAAACTTCAAAGCTAAGAATAAACAGTAAACCCAGTACGACGAATATATAAGTCATCTGCAGGAATGTTTTAGTTTTAGCGATATAAGAAGTTTTCAAAGTTTTACCTTTGTATTCGTCATAAGACCTCAACAAAGTAACTATAATATCCCTGAAAATAATAATAGCAAGCATCCACCAGTCCATAATTTTAATAATACAGAACAGCAAAAAAGCAGAAGAAGTCAAGATTTTATCGGCAAGCGGATCGAGGAACACGCCAACTTTTGTAGTCATTTTATATTTTCTTGCATACCAGCCATCGTACCAATCTGTCAGAGCAGCTATAACATAGACAATTACCGATAGTTTTTTATAAAGCGGATTATCCGAGATGTACAAGAGAAGAAAAACAGGAGCCAAAATTATTCTTAAGATTGACAGCTGGTTAGGAAAAGTTATATCTCTGCTTGTAAATTTCAATAAAATATTTTTAAGATTTAAATTTAGTAATTTCTGCAATAAATAAAAATTTAAATATTTGTTAAATAATTCTTAAATTGATTTAAATAAACGTTTTAAGTAAATTGATAAATCATAAAATAAAAAAACGTATGACAAAAATTGCATTTGTTTTTCCCGGTCAGGGTTCACAGTCAACAGGTATGGGAAAAGATTTATTCGAAAAATACGAATCAGCAAAGGAATATTACAAATCAGCAGATGAAATAATGGGTTTCTCATTAAGTGAAATATCTTTCGATGGACCGACAGAAAAGTTAAAAGAAACAAATATCACACAGCCAGCATTATTCGTACATTCATATATTCTAACAAAATTAACAGGAGACAGAATAAAAGCCGATTGCACTGCAGGACATTCACTTGGAGAATACACGGCAAATGCATACGCAAATAGTATAGGATTCGAAAACGGATTAGAACTTGTAAAGAAACGCGGCGAGTTGATGAAAAATTCAGGTACGATACAAAGCGGTACGATGGCAGCATTAATAGGATTAAGCGAGAGTGCAGTAGCAGAAATTTGCCGGAAGGCATCAGAAAAAGGAATTGTACAGCCAGCTAATTACAATTGTCCCGGTCAGATTGTAATATCGGGTGATATATCGGGAGTAGAGGAAGCGATAAGGATTTCGAAAGAAGAGCCATACAAATGCAAGCTTGCAAAAAAGCTTGAAGTAAGCGGAGCATTTCATTCAGAGTTAATGAGAACATCCGACCACGAATTAAGGGTTGCTTTATCGAACACAGAATTCAAAGATTCAGCAATACCCATATACACAAACGTTGACGGCAATCCGATAACAAGCAGTGAAAAGATTAAGGAAGCGTTATCGAAACAGCTCGTATCGCCTGTAAGGTGGGAGTTACTCATACGTAACATGATTAAAGACGGTGTAACAAAATTTTACGAAATCGGTTCGGGAAAAGTTTTAACAGGATTAATCAAGAAGATTAATCAAGATGCAGAGGTTTACAACATATCATCTGCAACCGACATCGAGAATTTATAATTCAAGAAAAATATAATATTTAAACGAACTCCAACGAATCGCAGAAACAAATGAAAGAAGAGATACAAACAGAATCAATTCCGAGCAAGGAACAGATTAATTTAACCGGCGGCAGTTTACGATTTCCAAATTCCAAGTCAATAAAGATTGACGAAATAATTTTCACACAGGGATTCGTTCCGTACTGTGACATTTCGAAATGCGGCGGGGAATGCTGTGATTCAGGAGTATACATCGATACAGGATTCATCGATAAAATATTAAAGCACGAGAGCGATATTACAGATTTAATGCATGATGGGATGTTAAGGGATTCATCGGATTGGTTTGAAGACGAAACAATAACAGACACCGACTTCCCTTCCGGGCGAGCCAAAAGCACGTGCGTATACAGTACAGGCGGAAAAGAACGATGCGTATTCAAGAATAAAGATGAATATTGTATACTTCAGATATTATCAGTAAGAAAGAATTATCACAAATGGAAATTGAAGCCTAATTACTGCATATTTTATCCTTTAACGATAGAGAACAACACATTAACATACGACACCGAGCATTCGAAAAATTTGGATTACTGCGGGTTACACAAAACAGAGAATCACACAAACACTGTTTTTGAAGCGATGCGGGAGGAGATAAGGTACGTAATCGGAGAAGAAGGTTACAATTTAATAAACGAATATTACACAAAAAATTACAAGAAAAAATAAAATGGAAAAATTACTAACAGGCAAAACGGCGTTAATAACCGGCAGCGGAAGAGGGATAGGGAGAGCAATATTGAAGGCATTTTCGGAAGAAGGAGCGACAGTCATAGCTACGGATATATCATTCCCGGATGATTTCCACATAACGGAACAGGAAATAACAGAAAAAGGCGGAAAGGTAATAAGAAAAATAATAAATGTCACACATTACGAAAATGTACAGAAAGCAGTAGATGAGATAATCACGGAGACAAACAAAATAGACATACTAATTAACAATGCAGGCATTACAAAGGACAAATTAGTGATGCGCATGTCCGAAGAAGACTGGGACACGGTATTAAGCGTAAATTTAAAAGGAGCATTTAATCTAACAAAGGCAGTATTTAAATACATGGCGAAACAGAGATACGGAAAGATAGTAAATTTAAGTTCAGTATCTGGGATAATGGGTAATGCAGGTCAATCTAACTATTCGGCATCAAAGGCGGGATTAATCGGATTAACAAAATCGACCGCAAAAGAATTTGCATCAAGAAACATAAACGTAAACGCAGTAGCGCCGGGATTTGTACAAACCGAAATGACGGATGCATTAACCGAAGAGCAGAAAAAATCATTTTTAGACATTATACCTTTAAAGAGGCCTTGCAATCCGTCGGAGATAGCAGACCTGGTAGTATTTTTATCTTCGGACAAAGCGGGATATATAACCGGACAGGTAATAACAATAGACGGCGGGATGCTGATGTAAAAACAAAAAACAAAACATCAAAAATATGAAATTCAACAAAAAAAGTCGTGTTGTATGGATAACCGGAGCATCGACCGGAATAGGAAAGGAAACTGCCATAGAGTTTTCAAAAGCGGGATACATAGTAGTAGCGACAGGTCGAAGGAAGTCGAGGTTAGTAAATTTAGTCAGCGAGATAAAATTCGCCGAAAAAGAAGCGAGTGCATTTGTATGCAATGTAGCTTCCGAGAGGAGTGTACATTCGGTAGTCAAGCGGATAAGGGAGCGATACGGAAAAATCGATATACTAATCAACAACGCCGGTGTAACGATATTCAGAACATTATTAGAAACGAAGGCATTAGATTTCGACACTATAATTAACACAAATTTAAGGGGAGCATTTTTATGCACAAAAGCTGTTTTACCGATGATGATAAAGAGCAGGAGCGGGCACATCATAAACATATCATCCACAGCAGCCAACACGACATTTCCGTTGAGTTCAGTATATTCCGCATCCAAAGCGGGATTAATAGCAATGTCAAATTCACTTCGTGAGGAAGTAAAAAAATTCAATATAAAGGTAACGAATGTAATACCGGGACCGGTTGAAACACCGATGTGGGATGCACGTTCGAGGCAGCGTTACCACAACAGAATGATGACACCAAAAGACATAGCCCGATTAATATGCCAGATTGCAGCGCAGCCGAAAAAGGTTGTAATAGAGCAACTTCAGATAAGACCAATAAAGGGTGACATAAGTTAGTTATTTACGTGTATGTATATACCCTCTATACATAACAGCCGATTGAATAGAGATTACGGCATTAGGGTCAATTTCTTCGACCAATTTAATAACTTCTTTTTGTCTTTTTCTTGTAACCATAATATACAATACCGCGACGCCTCCTCTCGTACCTTCTCCGGGAAGAATAGTAATCCCGATATGATTTTCCCTTAATTTATCCGCAATTTTATCGGTAAAATACATTGATATGACATACAGCTGAACAAATCCCGAGCCGATTTTTTGTTCCACAGTAATACCAAGGATAGTTCCTATTGCAAATCCGCCGGAATATCCGAAGACATTCCATATATTACCCAGATTCAGCATAATATGTCTAATAGCAAAAATCCAGATAGTAACTTCGATAAATCCGACAGTTCCGGCAATCCACTTTTTCCCCTGAACGGTAAAGAGTACTCTCATTGTTCCGAGTGAAACGTCGGTAATACGCAGAAGCATAATCATCAGCGCACTAAGTATAATGCTTATTGGTTCCATTTCACAAAGTTAACAACAACGGATTACAAATTTAGTACAATAATTAATGACTGAATATTCGGAATTTTTTTTTATATTTTAAAAAACACAAAAAAAATAAAATTATGCAAAAAGTATTATTATTAGGCGACGAAGCGATAGCGCAGGGGGGAATAGACGCCGGAATGTCGGGAATCTTTGCATATCCCGGCACACCTTCGACCGAGATTACTGAATATGTAATTTCATCACGAGAGGCAAAAGAGCGAGGGATAAAAGCATGCTGGACAGCCAATGAAAAGACGGCAATGGAAGCAGCACTTGGTATGTCATACGCAGGCAAGAGAGCGATGACCTGCATGAAGCATGTAGGTTTAAACGTAGCGGCAGACCCGTTCATTAACAGTGCAATAACCGGGGCAAACGGCGGATTTATCATTGTAGCAGCAGACGACCCTTCGATGCATTCATCTCAGAATGAGCAGGATTCAAGATTTTTCGGTAAATTTGCTTTCATTCCGATATTAGAGCCATCAAATCAACAAGAAGCTTATGATATGGTATTTTACGGTTTCGACTTCAGCGAGAAATACGGTATTCCGGTATTAATAAGAATCACGACAAGGTTGGCTCATTCGAGGGCAGGTGTAACGAGAAACGAATCAAAGCAGCAAAACAACATCAAACAGCCGGCAAATTTAAGGCAGTTTGTTCTTTTGCCTTCAATAGCCCGAAAACAATACAAAGATTTATTAAACAAACAGAAATATTTCGAAGAAGAATCGGAGAATTCGCCATTCAACAAATATTATGAAGGAGAAGACAAAACAAAAGGAATAATCACGACAGGAATAGCATACAATTATTTAATGGAAAATTTTCAGGATACAAAACTCCCCTATCCGTTGTTAAAGATTTCTCAATATCCCGTTCCGGTTAAAATGATAAAGAAATTATACGATGAATGCGATACAATTTACGTAATCGAAGAAGGTTTTCCCGTAGTAGAAGAGTTATTGAGAGGCATATTAGACAACGGAAAGAAGATATCGGGCAGGATGGACGGCGGGCTGCCGAGAGACGGAGAGTTGAATCCAAATTCAGTCGCAAGGTTACTCGGAATGAAAGCCAAGGACGGTAGAGAAATTCCGTCTGTTGTAACTCCGAGACCTCCGTCATTATGCATAGGTTGTCCACACACAGATTCTGTTTTGGCACTTAAAGAAGCAATATCAGAATACGGCAAGGACAGGGTATTTTCGGACATAGGGTGTTATACATTATCCGCGCTGCCTCCTTATGAAATGATAAATTCCTGTGTAGACATGGGTGCATCCATAACGATGGCAAAGGGAGCATACGAGGCAGGGATAGTGCCTTCGGTAGCAGTAATCGGCGATTCGACGTTCACACATTCAGGTATAACGGGATTATTAGATGCAGTCAAAGACAAATCGAACATAACGGTATTCATATTAGACAACGAAACAACGGCGATGACAGGCGGACAGCCGTCAGCAGCATCAGGAAGGCTCGAAGACATTTGCAAAGGAATAGGCGTAGAGTCCGAGCATATAAAAATCATAAATCCATTAAAGCGAAATCATGAAGAGAACGTAAAAATAATCAAGGAAGAATTAAACTACGACGGAGTTTCGGTAATAATACCGCGCAGGGAATGCATAGTAACGCAGAGCCAGAAATTCAGAGAAAAATCAAAAAGCAAATAATTATGAAAAAAGACATTATACTTGCAGGTGTGGGAGGTCAGGGAATTTTATCCATTGCTGCGGCAATAGGATTAGCAGCAGTAGAATCAGGATTATATTTAAAGCAGGCAGAAGTTCACGGTATGAGTCAGAGAGGCGGAGACGTTCAATCTCATTTGAGGTTATCGGACAAAGAGATTTTTTCCGATTTAATACCGAGAGGCAGAGCGGATATGATAATATCGGTAGAGCCTATGGAATCATTAAGATATTTACCTATGCTTTCAGAAGACGGCTGGCTGATAACAAACACAAAACCATTTATAAACATATCGAATTATCCATCATTAGAAAGCATTATATCGGAGATAGAATCATTACCGCAAAAAATTTATTTAGATGCAGATGAAATAGCGGTCAGATTAAAATCACCAAAATCCGCCAACATGGTAGTACTCGGTGCAGCATCGCCGTATTTAGACATTGATTTTGAAAAACTCGAATATGCGATAAAATTATTATTCGGCAGGAAAGGTGAAGAAGTAGTTAATGCCAATATTAACTCTTTAAAAGCAGGAAGAGAATACGCTGATAAACAAATATCAAAAGCCAAAGAGCAGACAACAGACGTATAATATTGATGTGAAAAATAATTGCATTAATTATATAATGAAAAATGTCATAATAATTAACATCATTTTTTTCTTTATTTTCACACACAATTCATTGCAGGGAAAAAATGCAATATACAATACAGATTTTGCATACGATATAAACGGGTATTTAATTTTTTTATACAAAGATGACGGTGACAAACACACAAGCAAGATCGATACGTGCAAATACTGCAGCGGGACAGGAAAAGAGGAAGTAATTTACGGTTTGAATATATGGACTTTCAGAGCATTTGATTTAAACGAATTCGGTTCGGGAGGCAGGTATTATCCGTACGTCGATAAAAAGAGGGACAGGGTATGCAGGGTATGCAAAGGAAAGGGTATAAATTAAGAAACAGATTTATTTACATTCAGTTTCAACGCAAAAAAAAATTTCATTTCTTCAGGTATTTTCTCAAATAATCGACGAATGCATTATTTTCTTCCGGTGTACCGATTGTTACTCTAATGCAATGAGGCAGTCCGAATGCTTTCAGGGGTCTAATAATGATTCCGTTTTTCAGCATATAATCATTCAATTTAACGACATATTCTTCTTTTCCCATATCAATCATAATGAAATTTGCATAGGAAGGAATCCATTTAATATTAAGATTACTCAGTTCCGAAGTCAAGAAATTATATCCTTCCCTATTCATTTCGAGCGACATTTTTACAAAGTCATCGTCATCGAGGGCTGCAATTCCGGCAGCCTGAGCGATAATACTCGGTTCAAAAGGAAGTTTTACTTTCATAATAGTTTCCACTATTTCATTCCTCGCAAATCCGTATCCGAGTCGGATACCGGCTATACCATATATTTTTGAAAAAGTTCTTAATGTAATCACATTATCGAACCGATAGAAAAGGGAATCGGGATATTCGGGATACATAGTAGCATATTCGAAATACGCTTCGTCAATCATAACAAGGATATTTTCGGGAATCTTTTTAATAAATTCTTCAAATTCTTTTTTAGTAAATATTGTACCTGTAGGATTATTCGGATTGCAAAGATAAATTATTTTAGTATTAGAATTCACTGCATTAAGAATCCCGTCCAAATCGAATTTATATTTACCGGGCAGCATCGGTACTTCGACATATTTATTTGCTCTTCCCCTGGCGAGTACCTGAAAACCAATAAAAGTCGATTCAGATGAAATAATTTCCTCTCCATCGCACAAGAAACTTCTCAGTGCGTTAGCCATAATTCCCTCACTACCGTTACCCACTGCAATATTTTCTATTTTTAAATTAAATTTCCTGGAAATTTTATTTCTCAGATCGAAAGCACCGACTTCGGGATATCTATGGGATTCCGACATATAATTAATCATTGCTTCAACTGCTTTAGGAGACGGACCGAGAGAATTTTCATTAGATGCGATTTTATAGATACGTTCGATATTAAATTCTCTCTGCAGTTCTTCGATAGGTTTTCCCGGAACGTAAGGTTTCAGATTTTTAATATAATTTGGTGTAAGCATGAAAAAACGAAATTTAATTAACTGTTATTCAAAGTTAACAAAATACGGAAAAAATATGAAGTCAAATGAGTAAAAAAACGAATTTAATTTCACTAACTAAAAATAAAGAACTCATTTAATATAGTTATAACTGCAGTTTATTTAAAAGATTTTTAGATAAATTTTAAAATGCAAGAAATTTTCAACTTTTTTCCATTTTACTTAATTTTTATAAAACAAATAAGATAATTTAATTAATTGTTATTTTTAAACATTTTTTATAATTTTCATAAAATATCAATATGGAAGAAAAGAAGATTAAGTTTTTCGAGCAAAAAAACTGGATAAAAGAAAACCTTTCTTATTACAAAGATTCGGGAAGCTGGGCGTGGATATATCACAGAATATCAGGTATTGCCTTACTTTTATACATTTTTATGCATATATGGTCTTTAAGTCCGTTAACTTCAGGGAAAGAGGCATTTGAACATAAGATGGCAATGTACAGCACGCCGGTTTTTTCAGTTATCGAGTGGTTATTATTTGCAATAGTATTATTTCACTCTTTAAACGGCATAAGGATTGTACTTGTAGATTGGGCGGACGGTGCAAGATACCACAAGAAATTATACAAATTAACCTGGATTGTAGGTATTGTTTTATTTTTAGCAATGGGATTTGTAATGTTTTCACATGAAATTTTCAAATTATTCAGATAAACATATGTACAAATACAAAGCGTCGAAAGAGACAGGAGCAAAAAGCTGGGTTTTTCAAAGGATTACGGGTTTAGCACTTGTAGTGTTTATGATAGGGCATTACATATTAATGCATTATCAGCCCGAATCGGGAAAAACATACGAAGCAGTATTATACCGTATGCAGTTTTCATGGTACAGGATAATAGATTTAACATTTGTCACTTTAGGAATATACCACGGATTCAACGGATTATGGGGAATATTCAGAGATTACGATATGAAACCCTGGTTAAAGATAACGATAATTTCCATAATATTGATAGCAGGATTAGCTTTTCTGGTATGGGGATACAACATAATATTCTCGATACCATATATAAACTGATTTTTTATAAATTTAAAAAAGGAAAGGAAGAAATGGAAAAATTCAATCTTATTCAACAAAAGTTAGAAGAAATGAAGACGGACATCGAAAAGTTTTACACGAAAGAACAGAATGCAGCAGGTTCGAGATTAAGGAAACAATTAAACGAAATCAGAAAAGTAGCAGCAGAAATCCGCAAGGACATACAGAACATAAAGGCAGAGAGGAAGAGCAAAGGCAAATAGACAATTTTTGCTACGGTTCTGAAAGAAGTGGAATCTAAACTGGAGGGAAGAGCACCTTCATTTTAGAGTCCACTTTTTTATTTAAAAAAGCATTGGAAGATAAAAAATCAAATATCAGGAATTTTTGCATTATTGCGCACATTGACCACGGGAAATCCACGTTAGCGGACAGGATGCTGGAAAAGACAGAAACTATAGATAACCGAAGTCACATTAAGCAGATATTAGACGACATGGAGCTCGAGCAGGAGCGCGGAATAACGATAAAGCTGCACGCCGTACAGATGAAATACAAATCGGAGGACGGCGAAGATTACATATTAAATCTGATAGACACTCCGGGTCATGTAGATTTCACATATGAAGTTTCGCGTTCGTTAGCCGCATGCGAAGGTGCATTACTTGTAATAGATGCCACACAGGGTATTCAGGCGCAGACAATCAGCAATTTATATCTTGCGATTGAAAGCGGGCTGGAAATAATTCCCGTAATAAACAAAATCGACTTAAAGAGTGCAATGATAGAAGACGTTGAGAATCAGATAACAGAACTCATAGGCGGTAAAAGAGAAGACATATTAAAGACAAGCGCAAAGCAGGGAATCGGAACGGAGAAAGTATTAGAAAGCATCGTCAAAAGAATTCCCCCTCCGAGAGTCGAAGCCCAAAAACCTTTAAGAGCTTTGATATTTGATTCAATATTCGACACATACAGAGGGGTAGTCGTATACATCAGGATATTCGAAGGCAAGTTAAGTGAAGGCGATAAAATCGAATTCTTCTCGAATAAAAAGCAGTTTGAAGCGGAAGAGACGGGAATTTTAAAACTTGAAAGAGTAAGAACGGGGAAATTAAATTCCGGTGATGTAGGTTATTTGATAGCCGGTATAAAGGACGTCAACGATTCCAAAGTCGGCGACACAATATTCAAAGTAAGCCAGCCGATAGAAGCTCCGATTCCCGGTTTCAAAGACGTAAAGCCGATGGTTTTCAGCGGTATTTATCCGACGCAAACAAACGATTTCGAACTCCTACGTGATTCGCTCGGAAAACTCAAACTCAACGATGCAGCGTTAGTTTACGAGCCCGAATCATCGGTCGCATTAGGGTTCGGATTCAGGTGCGGATTTTTGGGATTACTGCATTTAGAAATAGTACAGCAGAGACTCGAACGAGAATACAATCTTTCAATAATAACCACAGTACCGAACGTCGAATACAAGGTATACACGACAGACGGGAGCTGCATAATAGTAGACAATCCGGCGATAATGCCCGAACCAACCAAGATATTACATATTGAAGAGCCGTATATATCGTCTCAAATAATAACTCCGACCGAATACATAGGAAATTTAATGAAGCTTTCGACAGAGCGGCGCGGAATTTACAAAACAACGAACTACATCGACCAGAAACGCGTAAATTTAATTTTTGAATTTCCTTTATCGGAAATAATATTCGATTTTTACGATAAATTGAAATCTCTTTCGAGAGGTTATGCGTCATTCGATTATGAGTTAATCGATTACCGTCAATCGGATTTAGTAAAACTCGACATACTTTTAAACGGTGAGCCGGTAGATGCATTATCGACCATAATTCACAGCGAAAATGCATACAGCTGGGGAAAAAAACTATGCACAAAGTTAAGGCAATTAATTCCAAGGCAGATGTTCGAAGTAGCAATACAGGCAGCGATAGGTTCGAAAGTTATTTCGAGGGAAACTATAAGTCCGATGCGAAAAAACGTAACGGCAAAATGTTACGGAGGCGACATAACAAGGAAGCGAAAACTGCTCGAGAAACAAAAGGAGGGAAAACGACGTATGAAACAAGTAGGCAGTGTCGAGATACCGCAGGAAGCGTTCATGGCAATTTTGCAGATAGAAAAATAAAAAACAAATAAAAATTAATGAAATCGTCAGTAAAACAAAAAGACAAAAAATCAGATTCAAAGCCAACGTCAAAGGTTTTTTTAAAAAAAGAAACAACAGCGAACGGAAAAAAAGACATACAGCAGAAGAAAAAGAAATCCAAAATAAGGGAATACATAGACGCGCTATTATATGCGGCGATTTTTGCTTTCCTGATAAAGATATTTTTATTCGAGGCATACAGGATACCGACCGGATCGATGGAAAACACACTGTTAGTAGGAGATTTCTTACTTGTAACAAAATTCACTTACGGAGCAACGACTCCGAGGAATGTACCTTTTACTGACATAAGGTTACCGTACGTCAAGTTACCGGGTTTCAAGGACCCCAAGAGAGGAGACGTAATAGTTTTTGATTTTCCGGGCGAGAGAGACGAATTAGAATCCCGGGAAGTTCTGAATTACATAAAAAGGTGCGTCGGACTGCCGGGTGATACGATACATGTAATTAACAGGACTTTGTATGTTAACAGCAAAGTATTTCCGAATTCGCCATTTTCAAAATTCATAGGCAATCCGCTTCCGCAAAACGTACCGAATCCGAGAATATTCCCGGCAGGATCAAACTGGAACGAAGATTTTTACGGTCCGATAAGAGTTCCAAAATCAGGAGATATACTGAAGATAGATTCAGCAAACTTTGAAGGATGGAAGATGTTCATTTTAAAAGAAGGTCACAAGGAGGTAAATTTCACTGCGGATAAAAAGTTAATCGTTGACGGGCAGGAATTACAGGGCGGTATGTACACAGTACAAAGAGATTATTTATTCATGATGGGCGACAACAGGAACAACTCGCTTGACAGCAGATTCTGGGGATTTATGCCGATGGAAAATGTGGTCGGTGAAGCATTCATTATTTACTGGTCATGGGACGCAAACATATCGTTTGCAGATTTCTTCAGACTTCTCGGCTCAATCAGGTGGGACAGGTTAGGTACATTGATTAAATAAAAGCAGGTCAGACCAACAAAGTTCCCGATACACTTTCGATATTACCAATAAATTTATCATCATAAACAACCTCCGAAATCTTTTCTATTTCATCGCATACAACAGTATCTTCAACGATGCAAAGTACTTTTTTTCTTATAAGTTTATATCCTGCATTAACCGAAAGGGACGGCCGCAATGGTTTATGAAATTCCAGTCCCTGCGAGGCGCACAGGAATTCTATTGCAATAATTTTTTTAACATTTTCGATTACATTCAGACATTTCCTGGCAGCAATTGAGCCCATAGAGTTATGGTCTTCCTGATTAGCGCTGGTAGGGATGGAATCAACCGATGCGGGGTGGCACAAAATTTTATTTTCGCTTACGAGAGAAGCAGCCGTATATTGGGCTATCATCAATCCCGAATTCAATCCGCCTTTGGGAGTAAGGAATCTCGGAAGTCCGCTTAAGCTACCGTCAACGAGTCTGGATATTCTTCGTTCAGAGATATTTCCAAGTTCACTAACGGCGACAGCCAGAAAATCCGAAGCAAAAGCCAGCGGCTGTCCGTGAAAATTTCCTCCTTCTATATGCATTTCAGAGTCCGGAAATATCAAAGGATTATCCGTTGCAGAATTTATTTCCGTTTCGAGTATTCCCTTACAGAAATTAACAACATCTTTAACAGCGCCGTGAACCTGAGGTATACATCTGGTTGAATAGGGATCCTGCACTTTCGGGCAATCCCTATGAGATTTCATTATTTCGCTGTTTTTTAAAAGTCTTCTCAGGTTAGCAGCAGTTTTAATTTGTCCTTTATGAGGACGAGCTTTCTGCAGCTCATCGGCAAATGCTTTTTCCGTAGCTTTCAATGCTTCGACGGAAAAAGCAGACGATACATCAGCAAGTTTAGAGAGGCGGCATGCTTCGAAGAGTGACATTGCGAGAAAGGCGCTCATCATTTGCGTACCGTTAGTCAAAGCAAGTCCTTCTTTCGCTTCCAGTGATAAATTATGCATACCAGCTGATTTTAAAGCTATTCGTGCTTCGTGTATTCGATTATTATAGAAGCATTTACCTTTACCGAGCATACATAAAACGAGGTGAGAAAGCGGAGCCAAATCGCCAGAGCTTCCGACCGAGCCCTGAGAAGGCACAAGAGGAACAATTCCGCTGTTAAAAAAAGCGATAAGATAGTTCATCAATTCAGGGCGAACTCCCGAATATCCTTTTGCAAGCGAATTTATTCTAAACAAAAGCATTAACTTCGCGATATCGAGAGGGATATAATCCCCTACTCCAGCGGAATGAGATAGAATCAGATTCTTCTGCAGTTTCGATACATCTTTTTTCGAAATCCTTACATCCTTGAATTCCCCGAATCCGGTTGTGATGCCATAAATCACTCTATCGTTTTCAATCCATTTATTTATAAGAGCTCTTGATTTTTTAATTTTATTAACGGCATTGACGGATAATTTTAATTTAATATTATTCTTTATTATTCCGATTGAATTATCAAGAGTCAGATTAGTACCGTCCAGCAGGAAATATTTCATAAAGAAATTATAATTTAAAATTTTTATAAAAATACTGAAGGAAGAAACTCATTGGCTCTTCCGATTTTTTTCTTTCTACTTCTTTAATCAATAAATCTTTATTCTCACGGATTGCTTTTTCGATAAACGTTTTATTATAAATTAAATTATAGGGAGTAAAAAACTTGAATTCATATTTTGCGATTAAGTCCGAAAAAGAAACATTATTTTTGACAAACAAAAGAGACTGGTTATCGAAATAGATAAGTTTCCATTTATCATTATTCCTGCTGAGATACGAGACAACAGAATTTTCCAAATCCTGCGGCGACAATGCAGGGCGGAAAACAACAAAATAATCAAAATCATATTTATCAATCAGCACAAGGTAATCCGGAGATTTGTTATATATTTTTTTAAAATCATAATAAAGGGAATCGTAGAGATTTCTTGAATCAATGAAATTTTTACTTCCGTAAAAATTCCAAACAAAATAACCTCCGTAATCAAAGGTATGGAAAGGTCTGTTCCCTTCTTCATATACTTTATTATCTTTAATAAACCTGAAAGCATCCACCGGGAAAGTCGGTTCATAAATTCCTGTTCCGAACACAGAATTAAATCCTATAAATCTGAACAAATTATTTCCGGGTATAAGTATAATAAACAAAATCAGAATTCCCGATAAAAAATATACGGATAATTTGTTCGAACAGATTTTTCTGAAATAATTTTTTCCCGAATAAAGGTCATAGAACGAAAACGCAAAGAAGACAGTTGAAGCGAGCATAAAGTCAGTTGTAAACCGTACACCTCTCACAGAAATAACGGCGAACAGCAAATAAACAACGGCAGGGAACCAGTATTTTTTCCTGTATGAATCATACAAAACCACAAAAAATCCCGCAAGGAACAAATAATAAATATAGATAAACAGTTTGCCCGCATACTGCTGATGAAACGGAGAATACCATTCATAGATTTCGTCGAGCATTTTCATTTGGGAATGAGAGTATGTATACAGATAAGTGTTATAAGAATTCGGATTAATTAACATTGCGGCAACGGAAATCCCGAAAGCGGCAAGTAAAATATAAAGATTTCTATTTCCGGCATTTTTATTTTTATACAACAGATAAATTTCCGAAACGACAAAAACAAAAAACAACAAAATTCCCGTCAATACTCCCATATGCATATTAGTCCAGAGGAGAAATATAAACGGAATAAAGAAAAGATAATTCGGATTTGCTTTAAAATATTTATAATCGACAATAATTTTTAAAGTCAGAATCAGGAATAAATACGAAAACATCTGCGGTTTAATTCCGAGTCTATACTTAATACCGAGAGCAAGAATAATCAAAAATAACAAAGAATAGAAGAAAGGGATTTTATATTTGTCGAGGATATTATAAAGAAGGTAAAAAATAAGAGCAGTCAACAAAGCGTTTAACACATAGAGTCCGGTAAAATCACCTACGGAAAAAATTACATACGACAGCACATCCCAGCCCCATTCGAACGGTATCCACTGCATACCCTGAGAGGCAAATCCGAATACATCAGTCGAAGGTACGGTTTTATTTTCCACTATATATTTTCCTGTCGCAAGATGCCAGAAAATATCGTCTTCCCCGTTAATTTTAGTAAACGTAAGCAAAACGATAAATACAAAGAAAATAAACAGAACCGAATTTTTAACATATTTCGTATATTCGAACGGTTTTTGACTTGAAGATTTTACTTTAGGTTTGGTTATAATATTTTTTTGATGTTTTTTTGCCATAATTAACAAGGTAAGAAAAATTTAAATACCTGCCGGAAGAGTAAAGCAGAATTTACTTCCCATTCCCTCTTTGCTTTCCGCCCAAATTTCACCACCCTGTTTTTCAACAAATTCTTTGCAAAGAATAAGACCAAGACCTGTATTTAACTCACCAGCAGTGCCTTTGCGATTGATATTAAAGTCCAATTTATTTTTTAACCGACTCGAGCAGTTTTTTTCTTGTATAGGGTATTAATCCGCCTGCTTCGACAATAGCTTTTCTTGCGGGAGGCAGAGGGATAATATCGAATTTTTTTCCGGTTGTTTTATTTAAAACTTTAGAGCCGCTTACAACGATTTCGTCACCGATTTCCGCTTTGATATCCGGGCAAGTAATAAGTTCGAGTCCAAGGTTTATTGCATTCTGCATAAAAATCCTTGCAAAATCTTTTGCTATTACAATCAAATCATATCCTTTTAACGCAGAGGCAGCCTGTTCACGTGATGATCCGCATCCAAAATTGTTTTCAGCAATAATTACACTTCCTTTCGGATATTCTCCGCTTTTCAGTTTTGTATTTAATTCCGTATAATCCGCAAAAGCAAATTGTGGAGTTTCGGAAGGCAACACAGTTGCCATAAATCTTCCCGGGTAGATATGGTCGGTAGAGATATCGTTCCCGAATTTAAATATTACTATAGACATATTAAAATCCTCCTTCTGACGGGTCTGTAATGACTCCTTTAATTGCACTGACTGCCGCCACAGCAGGCGAACAGAGATAAACTTCGGCTTTAGGGTTACCCATTCTGCCTTTAAAATTTCTATTAGTAGTAGACAAAGCGACTTCGCCGTCGCCGAGTGCGCCCTGATGAACGCCGAGGCAGCATCCGCATCCCGGATTCATAATTATTGCGCCTGCATCCGACAATGATTCGAAATATCCGTTTCTCATAGCCTGTTTATAGATAATCCATGATGCCGGGAACACCAGCATTCTTGTATCTTCGGAAACTTTTTTTCCTTTTAAGATTTTTGCAGCTACTTCAATGTCATCCAGTCTGCCGTTTGTGCATGAGCCGATGACAATCTGATTTATTTTAATACCTTTAACTTCATCAACCGGTTTTACATTATCGACGGTATGCGGGCAAGCAATTTGCGGTTTAATTTCAGATGCATCGATTTCAATTACTTCGCTATAGACTGCGTCATCATCGGGCAGCACAAAATTCAAATCTTCTTTAACGCCTGCTTCTCTCAAATATTTTTCCGTAACTCCGTCAGCAGGAACAATTCCGGAAGTAGCACCGGCTTCAACGCTCATATTGCACAATACGAGTCTTCCGGATAGGTTCATATTTTTTACGGTATCTCCATGAAATTCGATAACTTTAAAATTCGCACCCTGAGATGAAATTTTTCCTATCAGATACAGGATTAAATCTTTCGGATACACATTTCTTTTAAAATTTCCATTAACATTCACTTTAATAGTTTCGGGAACTTCGACATTCAATATTTTTCCGAGTGTCCAGACCGCAGCCATTTCAGTAGCACCGATACCAAAAGCAAACGCACCGAAAGCACCATGGGAGGTAGTATGGCTGTCAGTCCCGACAACAACATATCCCGGTTTTATATAACCATACTCCGCGAGGATCTGGTGGCAGATTCCGCCGACATCGGCGCGGATATCGTGAAATTTTTTAATATTATGTTTTCTTACGAATTCCCGGATTTTTTTCTGGTTAGTAGCGGTCTTCGAACTTTCCGCAGGTACTCTATGGTCGAATATAATCGTTATTTTATCAGAATCCCAAGGTTTTGCATCCATTCCCGTACCGTTAAAGACATCAAAAAACTGATTAATAACAAGAGCAGCATTTTCATGTGACATAGCAAGGTCGACAGAAGGTTCAAGAACATCACCGGCTTTCACCGATATCTTACCGGTTGCTTTTGCCAAAATTTTTTCTACAACAGTCATTCCCATTTTTAAATTCTCCTATATAATTATTTTATATTTTTAATCTTCAAAAAATTCAGTTCCATATCTATTGATAAAAAATATTTTCCCGTATTCCGTTTCTACAAGTGCAACTCCGTTTTTAAAGCTCTGGGCGTTTTTATAAACGATAGGAATAATTACCTGACCGATTGAATTAATATAACCATATCTGCCCGATAATTTCACGACAGCTATTCCTTCATTAAAATCTTCGGCATTATCGAACATCAAAGGAACGACTTCTTTTCCTTCTTCATTTATAAATCCGTATTTTTTTTTCAATGCAACTTTTGCCAATTTTTCCTTGAATGTAAATACTTCATCATATCCGAAAGGAATTTTTATATTTCCATTTTTATCTATATAGGCATAACTACCGGAAATTTCAACAAAAGCAAAGCCATTACTGAACGGTCCTGCATTTTCGTACCTGAATTTGATTTCAGTTATTCCTTCATCGTTAATAAAACCATAAGCAGTATCATTCATAACACAGGCGAGTCCTTCGCTGAACGGGTATGCATCGGTAAATACGGCGGGTGAAATTAATTTACCATCATTATCTATATAGCCGAATTTTTCATTAATTTCCACCTTTGCCAAACCTTCTTTAAAGGGACAGGCATCATCGAAAGCAGGTTTAATTTCCAATTCACCTTTATAATTAATATAACCATATTTACCGTTAATTTTCACAGGAGCCAAGCCTTCTGAAAAATTTTTAATATCATCGAATTTAGGTTCAGCAATTACATTACCTTCATCATCTATAAATCCCTTTTTCATATTCAGAACGACTTCGGCATATCCGTTTTTATATTCAGATATCCAGTCATATTTCAAAGGAACTATTAATTTACCTTTCTGGTCAATCACCCCCATTTTTTCCGAGCCGGCAACTACAGCCAGTCCCTCGCAGAACGGAAAGACAGCTTCATAAATTGCAGGAATTTTCAACGTTTTGGAAGAGTCTGAAAATCCCCATTTATTTCCTTTTCTAAATGGTATTAATTTTGGATTAAGAGTTTGCGAATATGCATTCAAGCACAGGCATAAAATCAACAGACAAAATACAGTTACTACAAAAAATCTTTTTCTTATCATGAAATTTTTAAATAATCTTTTTTGCTTTCAGTTCTTCAATTTCATCGCTTCCGTATCCCAGTTCATTCAGGATTTCGACTGTATGTTGAGACAGAAGCGGAGGAGGCGAATCAACATCCGCATTAGTTTTATCGAATTTTGATGTATAATTAAATACTTTTATTTCACCCACTTCCGGAGCATGAACAGATGCAACAGCATTTCTATGTTTTATTTGCGGTTGGTTCAGGGCATCTTCGAGACTCAATATTTCACCCGAAGGAATTCCTTTAGCATTAAGTGATTCTACCCAGTATTTAGTTTCTTTTTGTATAAGTTTTTCTTCAAGCAAGGGTGTAAGCAATTTTCGATTTGCTTTTCGTGTATCTCTTTCTTTAAACCTGTCATCTTCTTTCAGTTCAGGTACACCCAGCACATCACATAAGTCATGCCATTGTTCCTGTTTATTTGCAGCAATATTGATATAACCATCTTTAGTAACGAACGTGCCCGAAGGTGCGGCAGTAAAGTTATCATTACCCATCAGCACCGGTTGTTTTCCACCGATTAATAAATTTGCAGCCACCCAGCCCATCAGCGGCATAATCGAATCGAGCATTGCGACATCTATAAATTGTCCCTGTCCAGTTTTTTCCCTAAAATACAGTGCAACCATAATAGAGTATGCAGCATTCAGACCGCCGACAGTATCGCAGACCGGAAACCCGCATCTCAGTGGATTTAATCTTTCGTCGCCGTTGATTGCCATAACACCGCTTAGTCCCTGAATAATCTGGTCATATGCAGGTTTAAACGCGTCGGGACCGGTTTGTCCGAAGCCTGAAATTGCACAGTATACAATTTTCGGATTTATCCCGCTCAATATTTCATAAGACAGACCGAGTCTTTCCATTACTCCCGGTCTGAAATTTTCGACTATCACATCCGATGTTTTTGTCAATTGTTTAAAAATTTCTTTTGCTTTCGGTTCTTTGAGGTTAAGCGTAAAAGATTTTTTATTAGAATTCTGTGCAAGAAAGCTTGTTCCCATATTTTTCTTATTAAGTTCAAGTACATTTCCGAGTTTCCGTGCAAGGTCACCAGCATCAGGGTTTTCGATTTTTATTACTTCCGCACCGCACAGTGCGAGGTGCAGTGTACAAAAAGGACCTGCAAGCACATTTGTCAAGTCCAGAACTCTAATACCTGTAAGTGATTTCATAATTTACTCCTTAAAATTTGATTTAATATCTGAAATATTTTACTAATAATCTATTGTTCCCATTCTATAGACTTTTCCGGGCATTTCTCTGCCGAAAAATTCTTCTACTGATTTTGAGACGGAGCTGAGTTTTTTTAAATCTACATCTTTTCTAAAGCCCATTCTATTGAACATATGAACAAGGTCCTCAGTACAGACATTACCGCTTGCTTTAGCCGTAAACGGACATCCTCCCAATCCAGCCACAGCGGATTCGAAATATCCGACTCCGCATTTAAATGCAATATGACAGTTAGCTATTCCGAGTCCATAGGTATCGTGAAAATGGCATGCAATATTAATATTATCCGACAATTTCAAGACTGATTCGATAATATCTTCTACCTGTTCCGGGTATGCATGACCGGCAGTGTCGGCAAGACTGATATTTTTAATATCCGCTTCGAGATATTTTGAAATTATATTAATTACTTTTTCTTTAGGTATTTTCCCTTCATAACCGCAGCCGAAAGCTGATTGTACAGAAACCTGAATTTTTTTATTTTCAGACATTGCATTTTTTGCCATATTAATAATTCTGATTACAGCTTCGTTAGTAGACATACCGGTATTTTTCTTACTATGAGTTTCACTAGCCGATGCACCCATACAAAACATTTCTACACCGCAATTCATTCCTCTCTCAAGACCTTTTTCATTCAATACAAGTCCGGAGAGAATGACATTTACAGGTTTAGATTCCGATTCCGAAAAGTGTTTAAAAATCAAATCCGTATCTGCCATTTGGGGAACTTTCACCGGATGAACGAACGAGCCGATTTGAATAATATCAATTCCCGTACTGATTAATTCATTTATCCATTTAATTTTAGTTTCAGTCGGAACAACTTCTCTTTCGACCTGCAGACCATCACGCATTCCGACCTCATGAATAATTACTTTTTTCAAATATTTTCTCCTGTATTAAATTTTTCCGGCAACAGCTTTTGCCAAATCTATTGTAGTAGCATTACCGCCCATATCGTATGTTTTCGTAATTCCATCTTTAATTACCGTTGCAACAGCATTTTCGAGGACACCTGCTTTTTCGGTTTCTCCAAGCCAGTCGAGCATCATTTTAGCAGACAAGATTGTAGCGATTGGATTAACTTTATACAATCCGAAATATTTCGGAGCGGAGCCGTGAGTCGGTTCAAAGACAGCAAGTTGTTTTCCTATATTTCCCGAACATCCGAAACCAAGTCCTCCGACCATTTGTGCACACAAATCCGAAATTATATCTCCGAAAAGGTTAGGGGCTACGATAACATCATAATTATAAGGATTTTTCAGAAGCCACATTGTCATAGCGTCAATGTTAGCATCATCCATTTGAATTTCAGGAAAATCCTTTGCAACTTCTTTTGCAGTTTCAAGGAAGAGTCCGTCAGTAGCTCTGACTACATTAGATTTATGAACAACGGTAACCTTTTTCCTTTTGAATTTCTTTGCAAATTCGAAAGCTGCTCTGATAATTCTTTCCGAACCTTTATAGGTATTAATTTTGCAGGAAATAGCATATTTATCGAGAGGAACATCTTTAAAAGGTGCGAACGGTTTGGATAATTTTGCAAGCAAATCCGCAAGTTCATCAGGGACCGGATGGAATTCGACTCCTGAATACATACCTTCGGTATTTTCTCTGAACACGACAAGGTCGATGTTTTCTTTATAATTAAGAGGATTTCCCTTATAAGCTTTACAGGGTCTCAGACATATATATAAATCAAACAGCTGACGCATACGAACTATAGGAGAACGGTACGTAAGACCTTTATTTTGCAATTCGGGAACAAGTTCCGCAGCTGCTGCTTTAACCGGTTTGGAAGTTATAGCTCCGAACATCGCAGCATTAACGGATTTTAATAATTCCAGTGTTCTTTGAGGCAGTGCATCGCCTTCTTTTTTCCAGAATTCCCATCCGATATCTCCGTGAATATATTCAGCATCAAAATTCAGTTTATCGAGCACAATTCGAGCCGCTTCCAATACTTCGATACCCACTCCGTCACCGGGAAGCCAAGCAATTTTATATTTCGCCATATTTTGATTTCTCCTTTGATTTAAATTTATTAAAATGAACTTTAAAAGTACTCAGTTTTAGTATCTTTATCAATGAACAAATAATTATTTATTGTGAAAGATTTTCACATTAAGTGTAATTTATTCAGTTTGTAAGAGCAATTAAAACATGTAAAAATTGTGATAATATTTTACTCATTAATTAAAAAATTATTATATATTATAATACCGGTAATAGAGAAAATAAAATCTTTTATAAAACATTGCAGTAATGAATAAATTAAATCATCTCGAATACTACCGTTTGTCGTGGAATTTGAGTGATAATTCAATTTCATGGCTTGAACCTGTGTATAAATGCAATTTACAATGTGAGGGTTGTTACCGAAGGAACGAGAATGACAGTCACAAACCGCTTGATTTAATAAAAGAGGAAATAGAAGTATTTTGCGGAAAACGTAAAACAGACGGTATTTTAATAGCGGGCGGTGAGCCTCTGATGCATCCGCAAATTACAGAAATTTCAAGAATCGTATGCCGGATTAAAAAGATGTAAACCGTTGAAAGGATTTGAATTTATCGGTAATATATTGGTCCCATGATTAACAAAGTCAAGAAGTCACAGATAGGATTAAAATTAATTATTTAGTTTCGACTCTTCTGACACCGCTAGGTACATTAACGCTATATCCCAATCCGAATTGATTAATTTTTTTCTCGGAAAAAACAAATTTTGCAGTTTCACGCTTCATGGAGCTCCAGTTTATTTTTGTTATTTCGACTTTTTTAGCATATTTTCCGGAGCCATTTGTTACAAGGTCAAAAAATTCTACTTTAGTTTCCATTTGCATATTATCATCGAATAAAGAATATTTTGGTACAAAATAACTTCCTTTTTCCACATTATATTTTATGACTCTCGATTTTCCGAGGATAGGGTCCCTGCCTTTTATTGTAATGATATAATAATTTCCATCGTCTTCGTATGACAGTGTATCTCTTGGATTATATTTAATAGTGACCGTACCTATAACGGCATTAAGCAAATCGTCGAATCTGCATTTAATTCTCAGTCTTGCCTGTATAGAAATTTCCGTAGTTTTTCCGTAATAATACACATCATTCATCACATCAATAAATCCATATTTATCGCGATTGAAATTAGCTTCAGCAATATCTTTTCCGAACGGTCCTTCGATGAGAAACCAAATCTTATCTCCCCAAGTAGCTCTTGCAGTCAGAGAGCCTGTATTATTTTTTACGGTAATTTCTCCTTCTTCAGACACGTTATCCGTAAGTGCAGATTTAGAATTCACCTGATTAATAATATCCCGAATAAAGGCAAGTGAATCATCTTTTACCTCAGCAGGAATTCCGGAAAATGCACAATTTCCGAGAATCAGCGAAATAACAAAGAAGAGAATAACACAAACTGTTTTCATAATTTTTTTATATTGAATTACGAAATATTTTAATTTAATTTAATCATTAAAAAATAAATAGTAAATACTTTAATTTTGAATAAAAACACAGGTATCTATATTCATATACCGTTTTGCAGGAGAAAATGTAACTACTGTGATTTTTATGTTATAACAAATAAAACACTGATAAGCCGGGTTACACAAAACATCATCAATGAGATAAGATTGGCATCGGAAAATTACAGTAACATAACTTTCAAGACAATATATATTGGAGGCGGAACACCCTCGATAATACCATTCAAAGAATTAGAAAAAATAATCGATTCGCTTCACAAGTATTTAGATATATCGGAAATCGACGAATTCACAATTGAAGTAAATCCGGAAGATATTTGCAAAGACAAAGACTTAATCAGAAATTACGCGGAATCGGGGATTAACAGAATCAGTTTAGGTATTCAGTCACTCAACAACAGCGACCTGAAATTTCTCTCACGCGAACACGACAGAAGACAGGCATTAAAATCCATTGAAAAGTGCAAAAAATATTATAACAACATAAGTGCAGACATAATATATTCACTTCCGACACAAAATGACAGAAGCATTACGTATTCAGTAAAAAAAATGGTCGAATTAAAAATTCCGCATATATCGGCATATACACTAACTTATGAGCCCGAAACTATAATATACAAAAAACTCATTCAAAAGAAATTATCGATGAAACCGGATTCAAAAGCAGAAAAGCAATATTTCCTGATTTCAAATTTTTTAATTGAATGCGGATATCAGCACTACGAAGTTTCAAATTACTCTATTCCCGGTTATCAGTCAAAGCACAATCTGAATTACTGGGATAACGGTGAGTATATAGGTTTCGGTCCTTCAGCACATTCCCATTTCGGGGGAAAGAGATGGAACAACCATAAAAACACAGCAAGATACAACATTGAACTGCAAGAAAATAAATTGCCTTACGAAAACTTTCACACTTTAAGTAAAACCGAGCGGGAAACGGAATATATAATGTTAAAATTACGGTCAGGCGGAATAGATACGGAAGAATACGGCGTGGAATTCAGAAAGGACTTTAAAAACCATTACAAGTCATACATAAAAGTATTGACAGAAAACTCGTATGCCCGTTATGAAAAAGGAAGATTCAAACTTATGTTAAAGGGATATTCAATTGCCGATGAAATAATATTAAGTTTTACATCAAAAATATATTAGTCAGATTTTTTAGTTTTATAAATTAATTCCGACATCAATACTGTCAGGATTGCAATAATGAAACCTGCGATTACATCCACGACATAATGATATCTGAGATATATTGTAGAGAACAACATCAAAGCGGCATACGGCAGATAAAAACGAAATGATTTACATTTAAATTTACGAGACAGGTATACTATTAGGAGAATGATAATGGAATGTCCCGAAGGAAAGGCATCTCTTTGAGCAAACTCCTCGGGATCAGGTACATATTTAGGAATAGATTCCCCAAAATTTATTATATCCCTCAAAACATTAGTCAGAAAAACACCCGGCAAATCGTTATTAAGCAGATGGAAATCGTGCAATGTAAATCTCGGTCCGATAGCAGGAAGTATAAGATACCCGAAGAAACTAAGATAGAAGCCCAGGAAAAGAACAAACATCAGATATTTAAAATCGTTATATCTTTTCTTCAGAAAAATTTCAATACCGAATATAAGGGGCATAATATAAAACAGTATATAGATAATTTGCAGAATTTCGGTCAATACAGGATTAGACAGACCAAAAACCGCTTCCGTAGGATTAAATCCGAATATTTTATAATCCAGATAAATCAGAATATTATCATATATTACTTTCTCAATATTATACATTATTATATATATTATCTTGAAGCAGAAGAGAATCATAAAGCACGGATACCAGTACCGCAGAATTTTCCACAACGAATTTTTACTTTTATCGTATTCGCTCATAGATTCATACAAGCTAACCACATAAACGATACCCGTTCCGAGCACAAAATTAATGATAACGATAATATACCAGGCAGATATCAACTTATAATTAACGATGATAATAACACTCAATGAAATCAGAAAGAGCTGATTCAGGATGTCAGGTGCTTCAAGGTATGTTATTTTTTTCCAGATATTCATAAGTATACGAAGTATTCAGAAAGCATTTTCGATATGAGAAATTACGGGTGGATTATTTTCATTTAATATCAGACTAACAGTATCAATTCTTACGTCATAATTTTTATATTGTCTATAGATATGCAAAAATCCCTCTGCTGCTCTTTTTATATGCAGCTTTTTCGGAAAATTCACCGAATATTCGGGTTCGCCGTACTTTTTATTTTTTCTTGTTTTAACCTCCACAAATATCAATATTTTTTTTTCTTCGTCCGCAAATATCAAATCAATTTCATATCTCATAAATCTGAAATTACTTTCGATAAACTTATATCCTTTTTTAATTAAATAGTCTTTTGCAATCGTTTCTCCGCTACTGCCCGTTATTTTTTTTTGTGTCATCATGCATTCAAAAATTTTTCACAGAATGAAATCCTGTGTATGGCACAAATACCGTGTTCTTTTATCAAATTTATATGTTCTTTTGTAGGATAGCCTTTATTTTTTCCGAATTTATAGAGGGGATAAACTGAATCATATTCAATCATAATATTATCTCTGGCAACTTTTGCAAGAATCGAAGCAGCAGAAATCGCAAAAATTTTATTATCTCCTTTTATTACAGTTTCATAGTCATAGTTCAGATGCATATCATTTTCAAATTTAAAGTAGTTTCCGTCCATAAGCACTTTTACATTTTCATTATTAAGATACTTTAAAATCTTTTCCGCACCTTTCATAGTAGCACGAAGAATATTTATTCTGTCAATTTCGATATTATCCACAATTTCGATTTTATAAAACAGGCATTTAGAGACAATCTCGCGGTAGAGTTTATTTCTTTTCTGCGGTGATATTTTCTTAGAATCTTTTACACCTTTTATATAGTCGTTATGATTAAACACGACACCGGCGACCACAACCGGTCCGGCGAGAGGTCCTCTGCCGGCTTCATCAATTCCGCAAATTTTCATAAAGTATTAAAGAAGCAACATATAAGCAATATATCTAATTCTAAAGTCAAAAATAGGACAGAAAAACATTAAATCAGGTAAAATAATTATCAAAATCGGGTATACTGCCATATATATGCAATTAAAATGAGTAAGCAAATTATATAAAAACGGCAAGAAAAGCGGAAAGAATATCATTTTTAAAAAGTCAAAACAGGAGTTTTATATAATTCCTTGAAAAAATATAATAATATTAGTATTTTGTAAGTTTATAAACAGCATTTTACTTTAATGTTCGAAGAACTTACAAATAAACTTGAAGTCGTACTAAAAAAAATACGCGGACAGGGCAAGATAACGGAAAAAAACGTAGAAGAATCTTTAAGGGAAGTCCGTCGTGTTTTATTTGACGCGGATGTCAATTACAAAGTAGCAGGCAAGTTCATCGAGCAGGTAAAGATAAAATCTCTCGGACAAAATGTTCTGAACAGCATAACTCCGGGACAATTAATCATAAAGATAATAAATGACGAACTCATAAATCTGATGGGTTCAAAAAAGACCGATATAAACTTTTCGACAGAAATTCCATCTTCAATACTAATTGTAGGTTTACAGGGTTCGGGTAAGACTACTTTTTGTGCAAAATTAGCGAAGCATTTAAAATCGAAGGGAAGAAATCCCGCAATAGCAGCCTGTGATATTTACCGACCGGCTGCAGTAGAGCAGTTAAAAATATTAGGAAATGAGATAAACATACCGGTTTTTTCTATTGACAGTGAGAATGACCCCCTTAAGATAGCAAGAAGAGCAATAGAATTTTGCCGCCAGAATGCGAAGGATACGCTGATATTCGACACTGCGGGCAGACTTGCTATAGACGAAGTAATGATGAACGAAGTAACAAAAATCAAAGATACAGTAAAACCCGCGGAGACGATGTTTGTAGTAGATTCAATGACCGGACAGGATGCAGTAAACACAGCGAAAAAATTTTACGAGAAGTTAAGTTACGAAAGTGTAGTTCTAACAAAGCTTGACGGTGATACGAGGGGCGGTGCAGCTTTATCAATCAGGGCGGTAGTAGACATACCGATAAAATTCGTAAGTATAGGAGAGAAGCTTGACTCAATCGAGCCGTTTTATCCGGACAGAATGGCATCACGGATTCTCGGTAAAGGCGACATAGTATCTTTAGTAGAGAAGGCACAGAAGGAATACGATACAGATGAGGCACAAAAACTGGAGGAAAAGATAAGGAAGAACAAATTCGATTTCAATGATTTTTTATCACAGATTAATCAGATTAAAAAGATGGGACCCATTTCAAACATACTCGGAATGATTCCCGGAGTAAGTTCCGCATTAAAAGGCAGAGAGGTTGACGACAAGATTTTCGTAAAGATAGAGGCAATAATTTTATCCATGACAAACAGAGAAAGGGAGAATCCTCATATAATAAACGGCATGCGTCGCAGGCGAATAGCAAACGGAAGCGGCACGACAATACAGGATGTAAACAAACTATTAAAGCAGTTTCAGGAAATGCAAAAGATGATGAAAAGTTTCAACAAGAACAAGATGTTCAACATGATGAAGAAATTCGATTTCCAGAAAAATTTTCCCGGACAATTCAAGACAAATTAATTAAACAAAATAAGGAGATATAAAAAAAATTGGTAAAACTCAGATTAAGAAGGATGGGCAAAAAGAAAGCGCCTATATATAAAGTGGTTGCTGCAGATTCCAAGTCGCCGAGAGACGGGCGATATATAGAGGCAGTCGGATTTTACAATCCCAACACAAACCCAATGGAAATATCGTTCAAGGAAGACAAAGTAATCAAGTGGCTCAAAAACGGAGCAAAGCCAACGGAAACAGTCAGAAGTTTAATGAAAAGGAACGGAATATTGTTAAAAATCAATATGATAAACAAAGGATACAGTGATGAAAAAATCAACGAAGAGATGCAGAAATTCACGGAACAATACAAAGAAAAACTTGAAAAAGAGAAAGCAAGAAAAGAACGAAGAAAGTCAGCCAAAAAAAAGAAATTGAAAGAGTCGAAAGAAACGAAAGAAACAAAAGAAGAGAAAGAATCGAAAGAAGAAAGCAAATAAAAATTTAAAACTCTTAAAACAAAATTCATAAATTAATTTACAGGAGTACAAAATGAAAGAATTTATTGAATTTATAGCAAAGCATCTTGTGGACAATCCTGAGGAAGTGGAAGTTAAAGAGATAGTACAGGAAAAAGCGACAACCTACGAGCTTTACGTAGCGGAAAAAGAAACCGGTAAAGTAATCGGCAAGGAAGGAAAGACGGCAAAAGCAATACGTACCTTACTTGCAGCCATTTCAGCAAAAGAAGGCAAGAAATGCTCATTGGTCATTCCCGATAAAAAACAAAAAGAAAATCAGTAGTTGCCAGAGACAGGTAGCGTAATTTTTATCGGAAAAATCACCGGCAGCCACGGATTAGGCGGATTTTTAAAAGTAATTCCGTTGACTGATTTTTCAGACAGATTTGATAAGTTAAACGAAGTATATTTATTCGATGAAAGGAAAAATAAATTTGCAGTAAACATCAAGGACGGAAAATTTACTTTCAGAATAGAGAAAGTGAATTACTATAAAAATCAAATTAGAATCAAGTTCTTTGATATCGACAGTAAAAGTGATTCCGACGTTTTGAAAAGTTTTTTGATTGCAATCGACGAAAGCAATAGGATAAAGATAAAGAAAGGCGGGTTTTATTATTACGAAATTATTAATCACAAAGTTATTTATAAAAACAAAGAAACCGGATTAGTCGAAGCAATAGAAAACTACGGAGGAGACGACCTGTTAAAGGTCAACACCGGAAATAAATATTTTTATATACCGATAAGAAAGGAATTCATAAAGAAAATTGACAACGACAAAAAAGAAATCGAAATTGATATAACCGAAGGATTGTTAGACATCTAAAAGAAACATTAATGAGATTTGACATAATATCGGCGAATCCGAAGATACTCGAAAGTTCTTTAAATAACGGGTTAATCAGCAGAGCAAGAAACAAAAATTTAGCTGAAATTTATCTTCACGACCTACGGGATTACTCAGAAGGCAGATACAAACAGATAGATGATGAACCCTACGGCGGAGGAAGCGGAATGATATTAAAACCGGAACCATTTTTTAAATGCATAGAGCGTTTATTATCGGAGAGGCAGTACGATGAAATACTGCATTTTACTCCTCAGGGCAAAGAATACAATCAAAAAAGGGCAAATGATTTTTCGCTACTGAAGAACTTCATATTAATCTGCGGACATTACAGAGGGATAGACGAGAGAGTAACTGAAAAATTCGTAACACAAGAAATATCCATCGGCAATTATGTATTATCCTGCGGAGACATAGCGGCGCTTGTATTCATAGATTCGGTTGTGAGATTACTGCCGGGCACATTACACGATGCAGAATCGGCTTTATCGGATTCATTTCAGGTAGAAACAGGTTTCGATTATCCGCAATACACAAGACCGGAAACAATTTCGGGTATGAAAGTTCCCGATATATTACTAAGCGGCGACCACAAAAAGATAGGCGAATGGAGAAAACAAAAAGCACTTGAAAAATATAAAAGAATAAAAGACAATTAAGAATAACACTATAATATTAAAGGAGATATAATGGATAAAATAAAACTCGTAACAGCAGCACAGGAAAAGACTGACATTCCGAAATTCCATGTAGGAGATACAATATCGGTATCCGTAAAAGTAATTGAAGGAGACAAAGAAAGAATACAGCAATACAAAGGAATAGTAATGGGAATCAAAGGAAGCGGTGTAAGTAAAACATTCAGAGTGAGAAAAATTTCAAACGGCATTGGAGTAGAAAGAATTTTTCCGATAAACTCGCCAAAAATAGCCAAGATAGAAGTATTGAAAGAAGGAAGCGTCAGGAGAGCCAAACTATATTATCTCAGAAATCTGACAGGCAAGGCAGCAACGAAGATAAAAGAGAAGAAGAAAAAGAAACTCATTGAAGACGTTTTGAGCACGGATACCATCACACAAAACAACGAGGAATAAAGATAGAGCAACAAATAAACATTAATTATTTACTTTTTTAAAAACTTTTCATTGCTTAATTTAAACCGTTCATTAAACAGAACGGTTTTTTTATTATGAAAGAAAAAAAATATTTTGTATCAGTCGCAGGAAACATCGGTTCAGGTAAGTCATCCCTGACACGTTTAATTGCGGAAAAGTTAGATTGGATTCCCTACTACGAATCTGTAGCCGACAATCCTTATCTGAAAGATTTTTATCTTGACATGAAGAGATGGTCTTTCAACCTGCAAATTTATTTTTTAAGTCACAGATTTAAAATTCATAAGGAAATACTGAGTCAGAAAAAATCTGTTATTCAGGACAGGAGTATTTACGAAGACGTCGAAATCTTTGCTTACAATCTCTATCAGCTAAAGAGAATGTCCAGAAGAGATTACAACAATTACAGAAATCTTTTTCATGAAATGACTTATTATTTAAAACCTCCCGATTTAATGGTTTATCTGAAGGCAAAGATTCCGACACTATTAAAACAAATAAGATTAAGAGGGCGTGATTTCGAAAAGAATATAGAAAAATCATATTTAGAAAGATTGAACAAAAGTTACAACAGATGGATAGGCAGGTACAATTGCGGGAAGTCTGTTATTATCGAAACCGATAAACTTGACTTTGTCAATTCGAAAGAAGATTTAGCAAAGATAACAGAAATCATTAAGGAAGAATTGAGTAGTTAACCACATACACAAACATTGCTTCAAGTAACATTTATAACTACTAATATTATAATATAGTTATATATATTATCCTAACTTATTTTATAGATACTTTTTAAGCCAATCAAGAATAATTTCATTAATTTCCGGGTATTCTTTAATCAAACTTTTTCCGTGTTTATTTGTCTGATAGACTTTAAGTTCAAACGGTTCCATAACGAAATTTTCTATTATATATTTTGTATCGTTCAGGCAGTTTCCGTCATTTTCACCTGCAAAAAAAAGTACGTTATTAAATCTTGGAATTACGGCACCCATAATTTCTTCTTTAAATCCTGTCAGACCTTCAAAAGTTTTTCTTCCTGCTGAGACACAAACAACTACTTTCACTCCCAGGTTATATTTTGAATAGACAGCGAGTGCTGCTCCTATCGAAGTTCCGATTACCGCAGTTCTTGTCACATCAATTCCCTCCTGATTATTAATCCATTCAAAAACCGCTTTTAAGTCTTTGAGTGTTTGATTACCATCATACAGCAGCTGATAATCATCAATATTTACTTTA
>Ga0208047_1000094_pt1 | contig 31870 bp, 31 predicted proteins | sample Kivu_220m_FD_184162 | JGI IMG/M metagenome (GOLD analysis project Ga0208047, IMG submission 184162) | Freshwater microbial communities from Lake Kivu, Western Province, Rwanda to study Microbial Dark Matter (Phase II) - Kivu_220m (SPAdes)... | ecosystem: Environmental > Aquatic > Freshwater >...
GTATTATATTAATTACACCATTTTAGCATATCAAAAACCAGTGGTGGAAAAATACAGATGAATCATTGTTTGAGCGTTTCCGCATCAGTAAAATCAAGCTTTCCACTATTCTTTGTGAAAGCCTCGTCAAAGCTTTTAGCAGCCGCAGCCTGCAACCCCGGTGAGATATGGGAGTATGTGTCCAGCGTGATGGCGATATCGGCATGCCCCAGGCGCTCCTGCACTATCCTGGGGTGTATCCCCTGCTTAAGCATGATCGAGGCATGTGTGCGCCTGGCATCGTGCAGGCGGATGACCCTCAGGCTTGCCTGCCCTGCCTCAACTGCTTTCTCTTCATCCCCGACCCCAGTTTCACTCTCCCCAGTCCCACTTTCCCGCGTAACGGAAGAATGAAGAATATGGTTAATGAAGGTAAAAAGGATTGGCGGAGGTCGAAATGTCGATGGCGGCCAGGGCAATTATTTCTTAGGTTTGCGATGATCAGCCTTGCGAGTGAGCACCTCCCAGTAGACGTCATCAAAGTCAATCGGTATTCTGGTACAATCCTGCTCGTCCTTAATGAATTGACGTACGGTCTCCTGGATTTTGTTATAGTCTTTTTCCAATACTTGCTCAATCGTCTTTGGCCATCGTTCCAGTGCATTCGGATAGCAACCGGCCAGGAAAGCCATCATCTCGTTATCCATGGCTGGATTTAACCATTGGGAAAGCTTTTTCGCAGCTCCGGGATCAGGGTGTTGCGCATAGTGTATGACTACGTGTAAGACTACATCCAGTATCTTGGCCATATGGCCGAAACTGATAACACCAATCCCTTTCTTATTGAGTCCCTTGCCTTTTGTCCTCTTAATCGTTTCCATCCCCCAGAGGCAGAAAGCCCTATGAGCTGCTTTGAATTCCTTTTCTGATTCTGCTGCGAAAAATCCGGGTAAACACTTCAAGATTTCTGCCTGGATTACCTCTTTGGAATCTTTCTCAAACAGGCGCATCATCGCTGTAAAGCCCAGCGCCATATCCACAATATTGCGCAGTTTAACGTCTTCCAAATTGCGGCATCGCCGAGATCTGATGTATTGAAGTTTCCTTGTTTCTATCAGCATGAGAGCTATTTCAGCCCGTATTTCTTGATCAGCTCTTCCAGTCCTTTGTTGCCAGGTTGCGTCTGCAATGGACCGAGAATAGCATGCAAAGTCCCATTTGGTAGCGAAGCTTTCTTGTCAGGTATAAAGGTTACCCGTGTGGTATTGCCGTATTTCTTCGTGAGTGTAATGCCGTACCTGGCTTTTCTACCTTCAACCCAGCCATCAGCTTTTAATAGTTTAATTATCTGTTTGCCTGTTATTGCAGGAAGGTTTCCCATCAGGCGAAACTGAGTTCCGGCACCGCCCGGGCATAAGGCTTAACGAATATATCGCCTTTGATCGATGTTGTAATAGTTACATTGGCGGGCGGTTTATGTGAATGGTATGTGATGTTGTGTTTTTTAAAGAATTTTTCTCTTTCCCCAACATCTTCCAGGGTGTTCAGGTGCAGTGAAACTGCTTCCTTTAACTTTTCTTCTGCATCATTTAACGTGTAGCCGAAGGTAGCTGTCCCTAATTCCCTGCAATATGCTACCCATTTTTTACCTTCTTTGTGGAATTCCAGGGTTAATACTATATATCCCCCATTTGCCATGATATATCTCCATTTCTTAATCAAAAAATATCTTGAATACGTTTAAAATTGTAGTTCCTTATACCACACTTTGCCACTTTCCATAGCTTTTGTCCAATACCATAATTAAGCTACCCGCGCTCAGTTGCTTGCAGGCAATATTAAATTACGTACCTACCCACACCCCATCTCACTCCAGCCCACGGGGAGCCTTGCCAGGGCCAGCATGTCATTGCAAACGTAGCGTGGCAATCTCATAACTCTGGTAACAATGGCCATTCTGCCGCCTGTCCTGATTGCGGTGCCGCCGGTTCGGTTGAACTGGTGAAATGGAATGATAAAAACACTGGACAGCCCCGTCAGGCTCCCAAGTGCCAGGCCTGTGGTAAATGGGTCAGGTAAGCCAGCCCTGGGGTGCGCATAAGAAACCACGCACATCTAGTGGTTGCTGCTCTTAAATCCATATCTTTCGCTTAAATAGCGACCCCATTCCTGGATATATTTACTTCGGCTACGTGTTATCCAGGAAACAAACTGCTGATGTGAGAAGCAGTGGAAGATCACTTTTGAATTGGCATTAAATAGCATGGACCAGTCTTTTCTGAAATCATCTAAGCCGCTGCTGCTTAAGCAGTCTATGAGCTCCGTATTCCGTTCATCGTAAGCCACCCCAGAAATAACATAGTCAAATAGCCCGGAATTGGCTATTCCTTGGGCGAGAGCTTGCTGTCGTAGTAGTTGATAGCCATCTTTGAAAGCTGGACAATATTGTAGTTTACTGAATTTTGAATGATTAACTTGTCTGCCCAATATCCTCCAATATTTTCTGCCCCAATATAGTTGGTGACATATGACTTCTGGATTATTGATCAAGCTTTGAACATTTAAGCAACGCTGTGGATCCGGATTGGGTTTTAACCCTCGCTCGCTGTGTGCTCTGTCATTAGTTTTCTTGGCAGCAGAACACCCGTAAAAATGATGCTCTGTATATTTGTTTTCTATTAAGTAAACACCGCACTTTCCATTTTGGCAACTGAATTGAATAGCTAGATCTGGCGAAGTCTGCCCGCTTCCACGCATCCCTCCCTGTTCCCCGAGGAGATGTTCCGGATTGAGTTTCCCGGGTGCGGCGTATTCAAGGTCAATGCTATCAATGGAACTAACATTCAGCTTTAGTTCTCTGTTGAGAAAGCTAACCAGCATGTCTTTCATATGTGTTTCGGTACGAAAAGGGAAAAATGTATTTGCGCATTGAACCCACGAGCTTTTCAGGTTGTGCTTGCCAGCGTGTGCCTGTATTTGTTCCACATCAATGTATTTTTCCAACTGGTCTCGAATCTCTTCCCACACCCCCAGCAGCCATTTATCGGAAGGAAGGATATGATCTTTTATTACGCCATTTTGCGAGCCGTTATTTCCTAATTCAATTTTGTTTTTAGCTCGCCATGATATTTGATAGGCTTCTGCTTGCTTGTCAAAAGATGATTTCACCACTCTTTTTCCCTCTGGAATGACCTCAGCAGGATTATTTAATTGTATTTGCTAGTAGGTGCCGAGTTTATCTTGATTTTCTTATCGCGTCTTTGATCTCATTAAAATCTTTTTTTGTTGGCATTACGAATATGCATTTTCCTTTGCTGCGATCCGCCCATACTGCGCCTATAGCTTTTTTCTCCTCCTCAGGAGCGTATTCTAAGATATGCTTGCCTTTGTATTCTACAACTAGAATCCGCCCGTCATTAAGTTGGCAGACAAAGTCTGGATAGAACCAATCCTTTGCAGTTTGCAATCTAAAGGACCAATTTCTGCGCGGAAGATTACGTACCCAGTATTTAATTTCTGGTTGCATATCAATGAATTGGGCGCATAAAAATTCTTCTTTTAGTGCTTTTTTAGGAGTGTATTCTTCCAGTTCCCCCGGCCTTGGCCCGAAATAGTGCTTCTTGAACTGGTAGCTTCCTCCATACTGCGAGCTTGGATCATAGAAAATATCTTTGAAATTGATTGCAAATTTTTCGTTTACTTCTAGGGGTGCTTTTGGCAGAAGAAAGCTTTGGAAAGCCTTATTACGCTCACTATCACGATGCTGTTGTATCCTTGTTTCTATTTCATCTCTGAGGCGGAAACGGTCAATCGCTAGTACATTAATATCACTGATATCGAATTTCGCCATTAGCCCCCGAATCACCTTCATGATAAAAACTGCAGATTCGCTTAAAGGAATGTCTCGATGGTCGATATGACGATCCAGCCATACAATCAGGTTCTCCTTCGTCCAGTCACCAACCCCCCGCAACTCCATGACTTCCTGATGTAGGTTCGCCATATATTCGATGGATGATGATTCACGGACGATGCTGGTCTCGATCTTTCCCGCCTTGGAGATATCGACGAGCCCGGCTTTTGCATCAGGACGAATAAGCGGATTGTAATCTTCGGAAAGCGAGGCGTCTTTATCGCTGAGCTTCCATTCATGTTCAATCAAGAATGTACTCTCGAATTCCATTAATGTCTGATTTTCCTTTATGCATAGCCGCGGTACGATGAAATCGATCTGTGACTTGTATCCGCTGGGTAAAAGAGTGGGCATGCCCTCTCCAAAGGCTTTCTCTGCTTCGGTTACCAGAATATTCAGGTTTTCTATTCGTTCCTTTGCCTCGGGTGTCTTCATACAGCTCATCAATTGTTCTGTTTCATCTTTATTTAGAGGCATAAAGATAGTTATCACGCCTTTAGTAGTATCTATATTGACTCTGCCCGACAATGAACGCGCTTGTATCGCTGCTATTTCCGCGTCAATCTCTTTGATTGGTTCGAAGTGTTCAGTTTGGGGTTGAACTCCGAATGGAAGGGTCCCTTTTGTAACGGGAAGGATGATTCTTTCAGCCTCCGCCGCTGTAAATCCATTATGTTCCAGGGCCTCTTTAAATTCATTTAATACTTCCGAAATTGATTGCGATACGGAAAAAGCATAAGCACAATTGAGGTCGGGATGTTGCTTTGCCTCTGCCTTGGGGAGGCGTAATATTCTGCCGACTATTTGCTCTATTGCGGTAGCCGAGTGCGTTTCTTTGAGGCTGCATAGAACGTAGGCAAAGGGACAGTCCCAACCTTCACGTAATTTCTCGACCGTTATAATAAATCTCACAGGGCATTTAGTTGAAGTAATATCCAGGACATTTTTTAGCTCATCAAGCTTACCGGTGGAAATTTTGATCTGGTCCTTCTCAATATTAAATTCGCTGACCATCCTGTTCCGGAGTGGTTCACATGCATCTATCCGCTCAGCCTGAATCAACATAATCGGCCGCAGGTATTCACCTGTCTTTTGTGATTCAGCTAAGGCCATTTTCTCAAGATCCATGCGCACTGCGATCGCCTCTGCCAGAAGCTGATCTCGTTGGCTCGGGTGCCTCATTATGACGTGCAGTGGAAGCTTTATCATATTTGCCGCTTTTAACTCGGAGGCTGAAACGTGATGTAGTACATTCGATGCATGTTTAGTCAGGTCGGGTGTGGCAGTAAACTCTATGATGCATGAAGGTAACAAATTGCCCAGTGTAGCGAATGACAGATCAGTGCGCGCGTTATGCGCTTCATCTACAATAACTATAGGTCTCTGCAGCCGTAGCATATTCACTAGGGACGGTTTTGGTTTGCCGTCTGCCCCTGGCAACAGATCGTACATACGGTCAGCAGGAACGTTCAATAAATGTTCTGCGAAGGCCCCATTTTGCCCGTAAACTTTGCGTCCGGTAGTATCTTCTACACGGAAGGATTGAATCGTAGCTACGATCACCACTGTCTGCCCTTCGATTGTGGCTCGTGAAACCTGCAGTGCCTCCTCAATGGTAAGCACCTCAACGCTGCCGCAAGAAAGGTCAAGCGCCCTGCGGTAATCGTGCCTTGGGTCACGTAGAGCTTCAGCGGTTTGATCGAGTATTGTATTGCTGGGCACAAGCCAAAGCACGACTGCCCGGTCTGCACGCAACAGCTCGTTTATTGCCAGGCCGGCCGTATAACACGCCAGCAGCGTTTTGCCTCCTCCCGTTGGTACACGTATACATATATAGGGCATCCCTGGCATTATTCCCGTTGCTGTAACTGGGATATATGGCACCAGTTGGCGCCTGTTCTTCAATTGTGCTTCCTGATATGCTATTTCAGGTCTGCCGGTTTTAGAACACTGGCGGAAAAAATCGCGCAGTGTGTCGAGGACCCTAATTTGATAATCTTTTAAAGTTATCATGACACTTTGATCTCATATGGTATCTGGCGAATAATAATTTGTTCTTTCTGTAGTCGTTCATGCCCGAGCAGACAGCCAGTGCAGTAAATGACCTTCTGTCCATCAAATGGTGGTAGCTGGGCTAGCACTGAGCGAGTAAGCACATTTCCACCATTGGCGCTCTTATCCTTTAAGATGCCATTGTAAAGCAGATAGATACCTACTCCGCGGCAAACACCGAGGAGTGGTGTCGTAGTGTTTGTATCCGCTGGTAGAGGCTCCCCTGTTTCGCTGAAATACACATGCCGTGCCAAGTCGATAAAGCTTACTGCTCTTTGTACCTTTCCGCTATTGTCAAATAGGGGTTCTCCAAGTTTGCAGTAACGGAAACCTCCTCCAAGCCCTTCAACGTGTTGGCCTTTTAGGTTTGTATATCCCATTGATATGCGCTGCACGCGTTTTGTAGTAACTTCACGGGCAACTTTGGGTTCCATTTCCACAAGAATAAAGCGACGATTACCTCCATCATCTTTGTTAAGTGCTAATACTGCATGAGCTGTAGTTCCGGACCCGGCGAATGAATCCAATACTAATGCGTTTTCATCAGCGTGCAGTGAAATCAACCATCGTACAAGTGCCATGGGCTTTGGTGTATCAAATGCCTTATAGCCAAAAATATTTTTCAATTCTCTAGTAGCATCTGCATTAAAGCCATATGTATCTAGCCATGTGCTCCATCCAATCGATTTTGAAGTATCACGAATTTTCTCATACGGTACCCAACGCTCGTGTTTTCCTTGCCATTCTACTCCAGTATCAAATGGGCGTAATTCCCAATGTGCATGTTCTGGATCAAGGATAATATCTTTCATTTTCTGTTCTTTTCCCCAGCGCCAGTGTCCTTCTTGTCCGTCGTTTTTAATTGGCCAAACCTCTATATTATCCGGTGTTTTTAATGGGAACCATTGTCCAGGTCTATCTTTCCTCAGTGAAATGCCTCCCCACTTCATTAATTCGCGCCCTTTTCTATATTTACCCCACTTATCTTCTAAGTTAAGCTGTCCTGTGGAACGTATTTCACGTGATATATTTGTGTCGTCACCATTGTGATATATAAGTAAGTATTCATGACCGCCACGAAGTCCTGTTTTTTCTTTGCCACCACTCGGTTCTGCTAACCATGGTGCACATGCTAGCCGATTAATTGCTCCGAAGATGTTATCCAATAGTATGCCCAAGTAACTTACTTCATTGTCATCTATGGAGACGCATAAAAGTCCATCTCGACTTAGCAATCGTTTTAGAATCTGTAGTCTGGGGTACATCATGCATAGCCATCGGTCGTGACGATCAAGAGTTTCCTTTTCATTCCCTATTGCATCTCTTAGCCATTCACGCATGATTGGATTATTAACATTGTCGTTATAAATCCAATCCTCATTTCCTGTGTTGTAGGGAGGATCAATATAAATGCATTTAACCTGGCCAGCATAGTATGGGAGAAGTGCCTTTAAGGCGATCAGATTATCACCTTCAACAATGAGATTGCCACTACCCGGCTCGCCGCAAGCCAGGTCCGGAACATCCTTGAGCAGATGGAAAGGCACCTGCAGATGGTAGTTAACTACCGCTTCTTTTCCGATCCAATTTAATGTTGGCATATAACTTATCAGTTCCTACAAAAAGCTTTTAGCAAGCAGCGGATATCAGTGTTTGATGACTAATACAATGACACCCTTTTGCGCTTCGATGTCATCTTTGAATTTATTTACATCACGTATAATCCCAACGTCATATACAAGAAAAACTATATTCGGATATTTGGTCCCGTATGCCAATATATCATCGTTGATCTCGGCTATAATCGTTTTATCCCGTCCATCTTTATCACATAGTTTTATTTCAAGGACAGCACTTATTTCAGGGAAAGAAAAATCCGGTTGATATGTTTTAGATGAATAAACAATTCTCTCTTGTTCTCTAAGGTATTTGATTTCTGCAGCTATAAGGAGATCCTCAAATTTTTCCTGAACCTCTTTTTCGGCCGTCGGCTTATCTCGAATAATCTTACGTAATTTAGTTTCCGCCAAGTTAATAATCTGTATTATTTCCCCTGCATACTTGGACGTATCAGGCGATTTATAGACACTATCTATTCCAAAATTGTTAATTTCATCAATCCCTGCTTTTAGCAGTCCTTTAGCAGTATCCAGTTGCTCTAAATATGCCTCATGATGGATTATTTTTACGATTTCATTAATATCTGTGGTGTCATAAGCATATCGATCAATAGCGAAACTGCCTTCTTTTCTCCAAGTTAATCTTTTAAGGCTTGAATATATTGTTGATGCTCTACCAAATATCTGGTCAGTTGTAGTAAATACATTGGTCATCCATCTTGTGTGTGCTTCTGAGAGTGCCACGCCTCTCTTGAGTGAATCGACCTGGTGAATCAAGCCCTCAAGCATCTCTATGGCTTTTTCTTTCGGTATTGCCACCATAACCTACCCTTTATTTATCAAGATGATTAGTCGCAAATGTGGAATCAACTGCATTTATACCACTGCCCTCATGTAATTGCAACCACCTCATCATGTAAGCAAATTCCTAGAATAAGAGTTGTCCCTTATTCCCGACCCCCTTGTTATTCGCAGGTACGAACTGAAGCTATGAAGCAGAGGCTAAAATAGCTAACCGTTAGCTAACGCACCAAAATAAATGGGAAATTACGGGGCATAATTTACGATCAGAGCGGATTTTTAAAAAGTAACACAAATGTATCAACATGATCGTAAAGTGACTATTTCGCAGACGAATTTACAGATTTCAAGACCGTCACCATCGGCCGCTCGGTCACCCCTCCCGGAATACAATAGTATATTTGATGGATACTATAGTGGCAAGCTGAATACGAAAATCTACGAAGGAGGAGAAATGTTAGTAGCTGTCGAGCAAGCTCTGTATAGCTGCGGCGTTTTCAAAACTTCCGTTCTGAAATTTCTGCACTATGCCCTGGGAATCAAGAAAATATGTCACAGGTAAGGTGTTGGTCACGTTATATGCCAGGGATACGGCGCTATTCTTATCCAGTAGCACAGTAAATGTATAGTCCTTTATGGCCTCTCCTATGTAAGCATCCCTATTCAGACCGAATGCCACCGGCGTATTGATGGCCAGGATAGCTACATCACCTGCATCATTGTTCTCCCTTACCGTCTGAAAATAGGGCATCTCGCTCATGCACCACTGGCAGTCCAGGTTCCAGAAATTAATGATAACCTTCTTGCCCCGCAACGTGTTAAGAGAAACCTCAGTTCCATCGGCCGCGGTTAATGTGAAATCGGGCGCTATATACCCGATAATGGTTCCTGACGGGGCTGTCGTGGTGAATTTGGCGTTGGGCGAACTGGCCTCGTTGCCGGACTCATCCCTTGAAATGGCCTTGAAGTTAAATGTAGTTTGGGGCGGAAGGCCCTGCAGCATTACCTCGTGAATAGTAGTGAGGGTTGTATCCGTCTGCATCGGCTGCAGGCTGCCGTATGATGCCGATGTGCCGTAGGCCACCTGGCTGGTGGCAGGTTCATCGGTTTTCCACGTGATTTTGGCCGATGAACCTGTAACGTTCACCGAGTTCACGTTCGAGATGACGGGGGGCACAGTATCCACAACGCCGAGAAGCCTGAGCACCTGCTCCACTTCCAGGCTTGATTCCGGTGATGTAAGCTTGCCGTCGATGTTAGACTTGACCGTGATGTGATAGGACTCGTTGGGCTCAAGTCCCGTCAGTTTTACGCTGTGATCGATCACAAGATCGTCATCCCTGGCATTTTCGCAGGTTGTGCCTCCTTCGAGGCAGTAAATCACAACGCTGTTGGATCTTCTATCGGTCTTCCACGTGATAACAGCGCTATCCCTGCTGACATCCTTGAACTCAACGTCAGATATTACGGGCGCTTTGGGAGTGGTGCTCCCTGTCCCGTTAGTGGTGGTCGGCGGCAATATCACGGGTGTCGCCGGCCTGTTCAGCTCACCAAGAATATAGGTCACAGCGAAGCCCATCACAACCACTATGGCTAACAGCGAGAGCAGCAGCGGTAATATCGGCTGCTTTTGTTGCGGCTTTCCCTCACGCTGGCGGGCTTCCCTCGGCCTGTGTTCCTTTCTCTTGCCTTTCTTTTCGTAGGGCTGCTCCATGGGAACCGGTTGAGGCGGGTACATGGATTCATAGGGCATGGCGCCTGGCTGTCCGTAATATTGATCAGCCGGCGGCTGAGCGGCAGGATATGGCTGGGCGGCATACGGCTGGGCCGCTGCTGTGCTGGCCCTGAAATATTCTTCGGCTTTGAGAATGGGCTTGCTTCTCTGGGGCGGCAGGCGGTTCCAACCGCAGGCCGGGCATATTTTACTGCGATCGGGAACAGCAGAGCCGCAATTGGGACAGACTCGCTGGGCATCCGTCTCCGGAAGGGCGTATATTTCCTTTGAGGCCTGAGGCACGGCGGACATTTGAGGATAGATTTGCTGTGGCAGTGTTTGATAGGTTGCCGGGCCGGACTGTTCCGGAGCTGAACCTGCAGCCCTTTTTTCCTCGATCTTTCTCCAGAGGTCACCAGTGTGCCTGCCGGGTAACTGCGCAGGCCCTTCCGACAGAATGTTCCCACCGCCGAATTTACCGTGTATGGGGCACAAGCTGGACCCGGGCGGTATAGGAGTGCCGCATTTCTGGCACACTTTTTGCGTGGAGACGGGCGGCGGGGCCTCTGATGAAGTATATGTGTAAGATGTTTCACCGTGGGCGGGCTGCATCACGCCATAACCCTGCATCGGTGTCTGGGTTACAAGCGTACCCAGACGGCCGCAATAAGGACATTTTTTAGCGCTTGGATCTACCTTCGATCCGCAATTGGGACAATAAGACTGGCCGAAACCGCCTGCGCTCTGCGATCCGGGCATAATGTATGTGCTGGCGGAATACCTGCCCGGTCTGAACGTAAGATCTTTCTTGCCGCAATGCGGACAGACGCTGGCACTCGGCGAATCGATAACCAGGTGGCAGTTGGGGCAAAGGCGGGCGCCGCATCTCTGGCAGACGGTCGCGTTGGGTTCATTTATTTCGCGGCATTTTTGACAGATTATGCTGGGCATCGATTATATTCCGTAACCGCCCGCCTGACATTGTCATATACGTATCTCACCGATCCAATCGGTGTGATATAATGGCTTGCTAATACTTTTTCGGCTTTTTTCATCGGTTTAATTAAATAAAACAGCGGTTTCTCAGGTTATATTTAATTCAGTCTGCAATGCTATATTAAAGTTAAGCCATGAGCTTATATATGTCAAGTTTAAAAGGGATTTCCAAAAAGGGAGATTAGCTGTGGCGAAATAAGCCGGCTGAATACTGCAATTATGTTAGCTATGTCAGTTATAAGAATCCAGGACAAACTCTATTTCGGCCGGGCTGGTAAACATCCCCTGCTGCATCCTGCGTATGGTACCGTTACTATCGATGAAATAAGTAGCCGGAATGCTCATGATGCTGTATCTGTTAAACAAATCTTCACCCGAGTCCAGGCAGACGGTAAAGGTGTACCCGGAACTTGCTATGATGGATTTCAAAACATTGACGTCCGAGTCAGATCCGGCAACAGTGAGCAGCACCACGTCGCTGCGAGCGGAGTACTTGTCCCAGAAAGCCTGGAAGTGGGGCAGTTCTATTTTGCACGGACTGCACCAGCTGGCCCAGAAATTGAGGATGACCTTTTTACCCCTGTATTGGGCAAGGGACACTTCGTTCCCATCCAGCGTTTTCAGTGAGAAGGTGGGTGCTTTGCTGCCGATGTAGGGAGCAGAATTTGTTGCATACTCGGTTACGAACAGAAAGTCGCCTTCATTCATCTCGTTGCCTGATGCATCCCTTGAGACAACCTGAAAGTGATAGGTGGTGCCGGGTGAAAGGGCGCTGATAAAAATACTGTGTTCTGTACGCAGCCCTTTGTCTTCGATTGAGGTGAATTCATATCCCATGCCCAGACCGTATTTAACCACCGACGTGGATTTCTCGTCAGTCTTCCAGGTAATGGTAGCCGTTAAATCGCTGACTGCTTTTTCAGGTTTGCCGATTAACTTTGGCTTTGTTACATCGGCGGTGGAGGCTAATGTCTCGAAGTGATCGCTTTTTAACTCAGCTTCTACATTAGCCGAATTCCAGCTCTTGACTTCAATGTAGTATGTTTGACCACTTTCCAATCCTGTAAGGTCTACTTCATGATAAGTTGAAGATTTTTCGCTATTCTTCGTTAAAGTTGGACCAATAGAAGTTTTATAATATAACCTTCCTGAACAAGGTTCGCTGATATTCCACTTAATCTTTGCGCTTGATTCGGTAATATCAGTGATCTTGACGGCGCTGATTACGGGTAGTGTTTTGCTGGGCTGTGGAGAGGAGCCCGAAGGCGGCGTTGCCGTCGCCGGTGCCGGCTGAACTATATTAGATGCAGATCCGCCGGACGGTGATTGTGCCTGGGAGGAATTATTGCCAGGGGGTATTACAGTTGAAGGTTGAAAAAATTCGGGGATGGTCGGATTCATCAGCCATTTATTTACTTCTTCGAAATTATTGATCACGTAAATTGCGCCGATGACCAGTATGATTACCAGTACGATGCTGATGATAGCGGATGATCCCCGGCCCTTGCCTTTTCCTTCTTTTTCATCTTCCGCTTCATCGTATTCACTTTCATATGTGTCATCGGACTTATCGAGGTAGTCGAATTCCGCCTCTTTATACCGGTCTTTCCGCGACCTTTTCTTCCCGGTTCTGTCGATACCAAGGGCGGTATCCAGAGCTTCATTGCTCTTGCGGATATTAAAAGGAGCTTTCTGACGATCTTTATTACCGGGCTCAGATTCAGTGAATTCAACCGGTGTATCGGGACCCGAATCAATAAACCGGTCCGCTACACGCGCCGGCGGTTCTTTACCCGATGCTCCCGGATTAAACTCATTCCCTCGTCCTCTGCCTGGCCTTTTTACCTGCGGAGTCTCAGCGGATGAATCATCGACGCCTTCAGGTTTTCCGACGAACTGGTGAGGTCCCAGGTAACCGCAATCCGGGCATCTGGATACCTGTGATGCCATCGGCTTTCCGCATTTACATATATAGTGAGCTCCCATCAGTTACTCCTGAACTTTGTATAGGGGAATGTATTGCCGGCGGGGCAGACTCTCTCCAGACGACTTATACAGATGTTAGAGTATATCATTCATTATCTACACTACAACGGGATGAAGCTGCTGTCAAAGATACTGATACAGCTGTGCATTTAAAGACTGTCGATGATCTGCTCAATTTGACCGGAATTGAATGTGCCGTACTGGATATCACGGACTATACCGTCAGCGTCAATGAAAAAAGTCGTGGGCAATTTATCCACGTTATACATGTGAGAGGATGTTTTGTACATATCGACAAGTATAGGCACGGTTAAATCGCCCTGTTCCGATTTAAATTTGGTGACGGTTTTCTCAATGTCATCGAGTTTGCTTTCCAGGAAAACCGCCAGGATTACTACATCGGGAATATTTTTATTTTTAAATGACTGCAAAAGCGTCAGCGCCCGATCACATTCCGGGCAGTGGATAGCCCAGAACGTAACAAGGACCTTCTGCCCTTTATAACTTCTGAGCGAGATACTATCCTGGGTTTTAAATACGGGCAGAGTGAAATCAGGAGCCCTTTCGCCTATTTTGGCGCCCATAGGCACGGATATAAGAGTGGTGAAAGCATCAGGCAGCTTCGTTTCGGCCTCATTGCCGAATGAATCAACCGATTTGATTCGGTAATAATACGTTACATTCGATTCGAGGCCGGAGAGCCGTACCGTGTGGCTGGTGGCCAGTTTTGAATCCAGTGGGGTGGAGCTGTCACAGGATTCGGTTGTTCCGTACCTGACCTGGCTGGTAGCCGGCTCATCCGTCACCCACTGTATAATGGCGCCGATATCCGTACTGATGGCTTTAGCCTGTGAAATGACCGGCGGGATTGTCTCACGTTCTGCTGGAACTGTGAGGATGTTATCCTGACTGGTAGCTATCTCTTTGCCTGTGTCATCGATGGCTACTATCTTAAAATGATAGGTTGTCGCTGGATTCAGGCCGCTGATGATGACACTTTGATGCAGGGTGCCGTTCTCGCCCGGCGCTGTTATGCCGTAGCTATCGGTGTTGCCGTAAAACACCTTGCCGTTTGAAGGGATATCCGTAGACCAGGAGATCGTAGCTTTGCCGCTGCTATCGGGGACCGCGGAAATATTTGATATAACGGGTGTTGCAGCCGCCGGTTGGGAAGGTTGGGAGGATTTAAATAAGGCAAATTGCTCAGGGATCAACCCGTATTGGCCGCCCACCACAAATCCAATACTTGCCAGTATGAGGACTATGATGGCTATAATTGCAATATCAATGGCTTTTAAGCGTTTTCTGCCCCTGAGTTTTTTAGCCCGTCCGGTGGCTCCTTTTATGGCTGCCAGCCCTCTGGCGGCGTCGGTCAGGCCGGAAAGCTCCCCATCTACGGCGCCTTCCGGGATATCGGACTCCATGGCAGGAACAATCCTTGTTTTAGCTGTGCTTTTGCCGCAGAAAGGACACACGGCAGCGGGGGTTTTTAAAACAGCCATGCAATTAGGGCACCGGTATTGTTTCTGCTGTTCGTGGGCTTCCGCGGCATCTCCCAAGCCTGCGGCGGCTCTCTTCTCCATTATTTTCTGCCATAAGCCGACACCCTGTTCCTCAAGACGGTCAAGATACCATTTTTTACCACAGCGGGGGCAATTGACGGTATTTTCAGGGACGGGAGCGCCGCACTGCCGGCAGAATCTGGCCGAGGATGACGGTTGACCTTCTGTCATAGTTTTACAAGAAATGCAAAATGATTATCTTTTATTATACCTATAGTAACATTATATTTATATATAATGTCAAGATAAAAAGTTTATGGGTGCACAAGAAGGGTTGAAAAGGTTTTAAGGAAACAGGTTACCGGCGCAGTAAAAGGCCTGGGCAAGAAGAAGCCGGCATCGCGGAATTTACCTGATGGCCTCAACATTCATGTAAGGCAGGAGGGCATCGGGAACCCGGATACTGCCGTCCTGCTGCTGGTAGTTCTCCATGATTGCTATGAGAACCCTGGGCAACGCCAGGCCGGACCCGTTTAGCGTATGAACAAGAAGGGGCTTGCTTTCGACATCAGGCCTGTACCGGATGTTGGCCCTGCGCGCCTGGAAGTCGCCGCAATTGCTGCAAGAACTCACCTCGAGCCATTCTCCACAGCCGGGCGCCCACATCTCGATATCAAATGATTTGGTGGCTGCAAACCCCATGTCACCTGTACATAGCTGAATCACACGGTAGGGTATATCAAGTTTCCGGCAGATATCCTCTGCATCTTTTACCAGGTTGGCCAGCGCGTTATCAGAAGTTTCCGGTTCCACGAATTTATAGAGTTCCACCTTGTCGAATTGGTGTCCGCGCTTGATACCGCGTGTGTCTTTGCCGGCTGCCATTTTCTCACGCCGGAAGCATGCCGTATGAGCCACATAATTGATAGGTAATGTCCCCGGGGCAATGATCTCGTCACGATGCAGATTGGTCAGGGGCACTTCAGCAGTGGGAATGAACCAGTAGTCCTCTTCAGCGTCATGATAAAGATTATCGGCGAACTTGGGAAGGTTGCTTGAGCCGACCAGGCACTCGCGTTTAACCATAAAAGGAGGGTAAACCTCCGTATAGCCGTGTTCCTTTACATGTACATCAAGCATCAGGCTTATCAGCGAGCGCTGCAACAGAGCTCCCATGCCGCGCAGAACATAGAATCTCGTTCCTGAAAGCTTAACCCCCCGCTGAAAATCGATGATGCCAAGTTTTTCACCCAGGTCCCAGTGAGGCAACGGTGTAAAGGCGAACTCCCGCGGTTTGCCCCATGAACGCACCTCGATATTATCCGCCGAGTCTTTGCCCTCCGGGACATCCGGAGCGGGTAAATTGGGAAGGCGCAATAATTTGTCTTCCAATTTTGCTGCAATCTGATCGACTTCAGTCTCGATTTCTTTGATTCTGTCTCCCACACTTCGCATTTCTGCTATAAGCGCGGCAGGTTTTTCCTTCATTTTGCTGATCTGTTTACTCACCTCATTGCGTTTAGCGCGCAACGACTCTGCTTCACGCAGCAACTGTCTGTGCATATTATCAAGCTCGATTACCTCGTCAATAGCAGCAGGGCTTTCGCCGCGCTTTGCCATGGCCTGAAAGACAACATCAGTGTTTTCCCGAATGAGTTTAATATCTATCATGATCCGTCCCTCCCCTCCTTTGATTTCAATTGCGGGAAGAGAATAACCTCCCTGATAGACTGTTTGTCTGTGAGCAGCATAACCAGCCGGTCAATGCCTATACCAAGACCGCCGGTTGGCGGCATACCGTGTTCCATCGCCAGTAGAAAATCGTCGTCAATCATTTCGGTTTCCGGCAATTCGCCGGCGGCTTTAGCTCGCTCCACTTCGGCGGCGTGCATTTCCCGCTGCTGGTGAAACCTGGCGCGTTGCTCCTGCGGGTCATTAAGCTCCGAGAAAGCATTGGCTACCTCCATGGAGCCTATAAAGGCTTCAAAACGCTCGACGAGCCGCTCATCAGCGCGATGCCTCTTGGCCAGGGGGGACATCTCAACAGGGTAGTCAATGAGGAAAGTGGGTTGCTTGAGCTCGGGTTCAACATATGTAGAGAGCAATTCGTCGATCAGCCTGCCTTTATCCTTGAGCGGGTCCACCTGCATACCCATTTTCTCCATCCCTGCGCGAAGGCTTTCTACATCCTTGAAATCCATAAAATCCAGGCCGCATTTTTCCTTGATAGCCTGCCTGAGGGCCAGGCGTCGCCAGGGAGGCTTAAGTTCGATAACCTCTCCGGCAAAATTTATTTGGGTGCGGCCCAGAACTTCTTTAACTACGGCACATACCAGATTTTCGGTCATCTCCATGACACCGTTATAGTCCACATATGCCTCATAGCTTTCAAGCATGGTAAATTCAGGATTGTGCTTGGTGGAGATACCCTCATTGCGGAAAACGCGCCCTATTTCATACACCTTATCGAAGCCGCCTATGATTAATCTTTTTAAATACAATTCGAGCGCAATACGCGGATAGAGGTCCTGATCCAGGGCATGATGATGAGTGATAAACGGACGTGCCAGAGCGCCCCCGTACATGGGTTGCAGTACGGGAGTTTCGACTTCAACAAAACCTCTTGTATTCAGGTAATTCCGGATGGAATTAATTATTTTGCTCCGTGTTACAAAAAGCTCTTTAACATCCTCGTTGGAAATCAAATCTAGGTATCTCTGCCGGTATCTTTTTTCCACGTCCACCAGGCCGTGCCATTTTTCCGGTGGCGGTAAAAGAGACTTGGCAAGTATGGTAAAGTCGTTGGCACTCAGGGTGATTTCACCTGTCTTAGTCTTAAAAAGACTACCCGCCACACCCATAAAGTCACCAATATCCAGATCATGAAGCAATTCATATTTATCGTCGCCGAGGGAATCGCGCCGGAAAAATACCTGTATTCTACCGCTGCCGTCTTTGATATCGAAGAATGCAACCTTACCCATGAAACGCGAAGCGGTAATCCTTCCTGCAAGACTTAACTCGGTGGATTCCACGGGTTGCCGGGTGCCGTCGGTTTGAGAGAAAAGCGCTAGAGCCTCTTTGTTGGTGTGAGTGCGCTGGAAACTGTAAGGATAGGGTTCAATGCCGCGGTTGACGATTCTGGATAGCTTTTCCAGACGTGGCTGTTCGATGCGTTCCTGCCCGGCCATCGTAATCAGCTTACTTCGATTATTTGAAGTTTAATAATTCCCGCCGGTGTGCGTACCTCGACCTTATCGCCCTTCTTTTTACCCAACAGTGCTTTGCCCACCGGTGATTCACAAGATATCTTGCCGTCAACAGGGCTGGCTTCCGTAGTACCTACAATGGTGTAGCGGTCTATTTTACCATCCTGGTTCTGTATCAGTACATTGTCACCGAGTTCCACCACACCGGGCAGATGCGGTGATTCGATGATACGAGCATTAAGAATAATATTTTCCAGTGATCCTATTCTGCCCTCAATAAACGCCTGTTCATTTTTTGCGTCTTCATATTCGGCGTTATTTTCAGTTCCACCCATCTCCCGGGCCCGCTTAATTTTATCGGCCACTTCCTTGCGCCGCGTAGAAACGAGCTGCTCATACTCGGCCTTTAGTTTTTCCAACCCTTCCTGTGTAATATCAAATTTTTTCTGGGTCATATGTATGCCCTCCCGGTGTGCCAAATAGTAAAAAACTGAGAGTTGAAATAACTCTCAGCCATTGTGGGGGTTTTCACAACATTATATTCCGATGCACCTGCGTTGTAAAGAGTGGTATAATATCTGCCGGCTAAAATTCAGGAGGAACCATGGTTACTTTACAGGTTATATCATTCCAAACTAAAGGCAAATCGTTACTTTGTACCGGTCTTGGTAAAAAATTTGTCGGTTCTGGTAAAAAGGTTGGTTATATTAAACCGGTGAATATACTGGATGATGGTGAAAAGGAGAACTATGGGGAAGCTGATTATATACGCGAGGTTTTTGAACTGGACCAGAGTAAAGAGCAGCTTTATCCACTGCATCTTCAGCCGCAAGATCTCTGGCGCAATTTGACTGAAGATGAAGATAATTTTTCTAATAAGGTCATAAAATCCTGCCATAACGTTGCAGAAGGAAAGGATATTCTACTGGTTGAGGGTTGTGGCGATCTGCGGGATGATAAAGTATCTGCTTTAGCCTGTTATTTAATGGCAGAGAAACTCGATGCCAGAGTCATTGTATTAGCAGGCTTTTCCCCAGATTTTAAGACAGGTGAAGTCTTTCAAATACTGGAAAAACTGAAACAGAGATTGATCGGAGTAATTGTTAATCAGGTTCCTGAATCGAAAATCAAGCTGCTGCAGAATGAAATAATCGAATCTTTCAAAGGACAGGGAATACCCGTACTGGGTATCCTCCCTGAATCCAGGGCCTTAGCGGGTGTCAGTGTTGAAGAGATTGCGCAGGCGGTTGGCGGTGAAATCATATCTTCCAAAAATAAGGCAGGCGAGCTTGTGGAAAATGTTATGCTGGGCGCCATGACGCCTGATTCGGGAAGAGACTACTTTAATAGAAAGAAAAATAAGGCGGTAATTGCGCGGTCGGAGCGAGCAGATATGCTGCTGGCAGCCCTGGAGACCTCTACTAAATGCCTGGTAGTCAGTAAGGAGAAACCATCGACATCGGTGCTTGTAAAAGCTGAGGATAAAAACGTACCTGTATTGGTTGTCAATAAGGAAATTCCCGATATATTAGCGGGAATAGAACAAGCACTGGTTCAGGCCAGATTTCAGAATACCCAGAAGTTGAAGACGTTGGCAGGTCTCCTGGATAGCGGGTTGGATTTTAAAGCACTCAGTGCTTCACTCGGTTTTAAATAGGAGCCAGCCTTTATTCTTCAGGTTCCCCGGGAGGGCTGGCAAGCAATTTTCTGGCAGCCTCTTCATAAGCCAGAGGTACCTGCACCTCCACCTGCCCTAATCCGTCTACAGTAAAGCCGTAAACCGCCCCGAGGCTCTCATATTTTAAAACCGAAGGAATGCCTGCAACCTCGAGGCGGCCTCTAACAATCTCCGCCTCCGGTTGTCCCATGGCCTTATATACAGTGATAAGTTTTTTATCCTCGGATTTCACAGTCTTTCTCTTTTAGGCTGCTTAAAAAACAATAAATAAGCGCTGTCGCTAGCGACAGCGCTTATTTGGTTTCGATTAGATTGAATGATTGCCTTTATTTGCAAATTTTGCATTTGGCAAGCAGGTTGTTCTGCAATGCCCAGGTCTGAGCAGCGCATTCAGGATGCGGGCTGCCGGTAATGCCCCAGTCACCGCCCATGTGGTTTAACTGCTTGTCGTTGATCAAGGAATTCTTGCCAAGATCAGCGGGAGCCCAGCTCTTGTTGGCGAAAGACAGGCTTTTGCCCCAACCAGCAGCGCATTTTGCAGTGCCAAGACCCTGTGTGATCGTCTTGGTCGGGCAGTTCAGCGGACAATCATCCATGGGAAGAGATGTCGGCTTGTCCTTGGGATTAAGGCATTTCTGAGAGTCGGTGCAGGCTGTACCGAGCGATCCAGCCTCGGTATTGCAGTTGCTGCATCCACCGAGACATGCATTGACATCGCATCCGGTGGGCTTCGGGCAACCAGTCATATTGGTTACGCCTGGACAAAGTTTATCTGGACCGCAGAGACCAGCAAGCCTGGACATGGCACTTATAGGTGTCCTGCCCCAGTGCTGGAGGTATAGCTTCCAGGAATTCTGGTTATTTTCCCATTTAACTTTGTCCCAACCAGTGCATTTACCGAGATCGGCTGAGACGGTGGCAGGTATCAGCACCAATGATACGGCCACAACGAGTGCAACAAGGGTACCAAAAATTCTCCTCACGGCATACGCCTCCTTAAATGATGAATTTTGGGTAGATTTTACAAGGTCACTTTGACTTTGTCAATAGCCAAAAAGGTACATTTTCTTGAAATTAACTGACATAAAATATAAAATGACGTGCCATTTCGAATTAGGAACATGACATAATATATATAATCTGGAGGACGGATAATTGACTGCCCTGGGCAAACATCTACTGCTGGAACTAAAAGATTGTAACACAGAGTTACTTGATGATATGGAGTATCTAAAGGGTGTTCTTGTAGAGGTGGCCCGTCAAATAGGAGCTACAGTTATTAAGGATTCCTTTTACCAGTTTTCTCCACAGGGAATCAGCGGTGTTGTCATAATAGCAGAATCGCACATATCCATTCATACCTGGCCTGAATACAATTTTGCTGCCGTCGACGTGTTTACCTGCGGCGATGTCATAGAACCGAGGGACGCGGTGAAACCGCTGGCTGAAAAATTGAAAGCGAAATCAACCTCCTATATAGAGCTGAAACGCGGAGTTTTGCTGGAGACCGGGATTTCTGTGGGATAAGATGGCAAAGCTGAATTATTTTAATAAAAACAGATGGCTCATCGATGAATTATCCGCCGATCTCTTACAGATACACGGCATTAAACGGGTGCTACACAGAAGGAAGACCAGGTTTCAGCAGGCAGAAATAATCGATACATCCACATTTGGTATCTGCCTGGTGCTCGATGGGAAAATTCAGTCGGGGGAAAAAGACGAGTTTATCTATCACGAATCCCTGGTGCACCCGGCATTAATAACGCATCCCAATCCCGTTTCGGTTTTTATTGCGGGGGGTGGTGAGGGCGCTACTCTGCGCGATGTCCTCATGCACCGGACGGTGAAAAAAGCGGTTATGGTGGATATAGACAGGGAGGTTGTCGATCTTTGCCGCAAGCACCTGCCGACTTTTCACGCAGGCGCGTTTAATGACAAACGCGCCCATATCCATTACGACGACGCCAGAAAGTACATACGGGAAACCGAAGACCGTTTCGATGTTGCCATAATCGACCTCGCCGATCCGGTTGAGGAAGGTCCGGCGAGGCTGCTGTATACGCAGGAGTTCTACCGGCTGGTTAAAAACAGGCTTAAACCAGGCGGTATCATGACCGTTCAATCGGGGCAATCAGGTTGGATCAACCTGGAGAATTTTGCGGCCATCAACCACACGCTGAAAAGCATATTCAAAATTGTACGGCCGTACCAGGTATTCGTACCTTCGTTTGTCGATCTCTGGGGATACCACACTGCTTCCGATTCCCTGGATCCGCTGAAGCTGACGGCTGACCAGATCGATAAAAGGATAAAAGAAAGAATAACCGGAAATTTGAAACATTATGACGGGATAAGCCACTACGCCCTGTTTTCACTGTCCAAAATGCTACGTTATAAGATCAGCCGTGCCCGCAGAATAATCACGGATGACAAGCCGATTTTTGTCCATTAACCGGTTTGCATCACTTTTGTCCGGGTTATCCCCATTATGATGAAGGTGTGTTCTTCTTTGATTAATTTACCGCAGTACTCGAATCCGCACTTTCTGAAGCATTCCTGTGCACGTGTGTTCCAATCCAGCGTTCTCAGCAGGACCATGTTTAAATCGGAGATAAGGAAGACATGGGTAAGAAAAGTGAGAATCGCATCCGTACCGTAATTCCGGTCCCAGTAATTTCTCTCGCCGATCATAATTCCCATCTCTGCATTATCGCTTAAATAATCGATGTGAAACAGGCTGCAATCGCCTATATGCTCGCCGTCCATGGTCTCCACTGCAAAACTGTAGGTCAATCCCGGATACTCGATCTCGATGGAGAAGCGCTGGTAAAAATCATCGTATGTGCCGATGAAGGGCGCAGTGGCATCGAGCCGGCACAACTCCTCGTCTGTCCGCCAGCGGTATTCATCCGGCGCGTCTCCCATACGCCGCGCGCGTAATCTTACCTGCCTGCCGGTAAGCGTGGGCTGTTTGTCTATGGATTCAAAGACAGTGGGTCTTCGCAAGCTAACAACTCTCTCAAAGCATATTGAGCTTCTTCCTTGATCAAGGAATCGGGATCATTGATCAAGTCCTGAAGCGTGGTTTTGGCTTTGGAACCCCCAATTTTCCCCAGGGAGCGTATAGCCGCTTCCCGGACCTGGCTCTCACTATCGTGCAGTAAATCTATCAGATAGGGTACCAGTTCTTCATCATCGATTTCACCGCTGGCCTGGGCTGATTCGAACCTGAGTTGGGCAACTTCGCTTTGCATCTCGTCGATTAAAAATTCCAGCCAGCGACCATCGCAATTTCGCCCCATAGAAATTATAGCGCTGACTTTAACTTCAGGATCTTCACTGTAGTAGAAATCCTCGATGTAGCTGGCGATAAGTTCGTCATGAAACGGCGCAATAGATTCAAGCGCCTGCCTGCGAATGGTCATTAACTCTTTGGTGTTCTCCAGTATCGATAGCAGCGATGTAAAAATATCCTGGGCGATTATTTCGGAAAATTCACCCTGCTCCGCTAACAAGGCAAATTTGCCCAGAGCCCGGATTGCAGCAAACTTGACCTGCTCTGATTCATCGGTTTTGAGAATTTTGATGAGGGGCGCGACATAAGTATATTTATCCTCAAGCTCCAGGCCTTCAATCGATTTAACCCGTACCGTCTCTTCGGGGTCCTGCAGGCATAGTTTGAAGATACCGCTGAAATCCAGGGTGAAATCTTCCTCGCTCAGGTTAATCAATCCGGAAATTACCTGTATGCGGCGTTCCACCTCCGCATTGCGCCAGCGATTTATGAAATAATTTAAGCCATCGGCGCTCATGCCGGAAAATCCGGCCAGGTCTGAGCTAAGCAGCCTGTTCCGGGAATCCAGCGCTTTATCTATAACATCCTTTACATTCGTTGAATCTTTTTCCATCAATCTTCCTCGTCCTCGTCTTCTTCCTCCTCTTCCTCGAACTCTTCTTCAGGCGGCCAGACGGGCCTGGTATAGCGGTCAATATACTCACCCATTGCCTGCGCCGCCAATCTTTTCATTTGTTGATCGGATTCCTCGGCAATCCTGGTCAGTTCAGTGAGATCTATCTCAAGATTGAGGACCTTCAGCATGACTTTAATCACTTCGAGGGACGCCTTGGGATTGGGTATCCTGGTTGTATACGAGGGTACTTCGCCCAGCAGGCAGATTCCCTCAAGCCCTCTCTCTTTCGCCACACCTAACAGCAGCCCGTTTAATCCTGCGATTTGCAGACGGCCACGCAGGATGACATCGAACTTTTTCAGGAAATCGACCATGTCCGGCCTGGTCGCAACTCCCCACACCTTGGGCTGCTCGGTATGATGTATCTTGGCGATCGCTGCTGCAAACGTATAAATCCGCTTAACCCTGAATTTCTTGGCTATATCAAGGATAAAATTCGCCAGATCATAGCCTTTGTAAGTGGGTTGTTCGTCACTGATAAAGAAGAGAAGGTCCCTTTTGCCGTTGGTATTATGCCAGTAGTAGAACTTACCTTCCGGAAACTGAGGGGCTTCGACGACATTGTCTTTGACCATTACGCCGATAGGATCGTAAAAAGCCGAAGGCTCGATTTCCCCTATCTCCTCAGCTTCCAGCTTCTCCCGCAGATAGCGGGTAACGATAAGCGATAGATTGCCGATCCCGGGCCAGGCGGCTATGAGCTCGCTTGCTTTGGGACGCGGCTCCTTATGGAAATTAACGACGTTTTTCATACTAACCCGATTTCGCGCTCACCGAGATACCAGGCAAATAGATACTCGGTGTTCTGGCATACCCTGCTATCCACCGGGAATCGTTGCCCAGCGCTTCCAGTTTGCCTAGTAGCTGATAGATGTTGCCGAACACCATGGTATCTTTTACACGCCCGGCTATTTCCCCATTTTCTATTTTATACCCGAGGAGGACATTACCGCTAAAATCCCCGTTGAGAATGTTGCCCTGCTCGGCTCCCATCAATTGCTCGATGACCAACCCCTGCTTGATACCCTTGATCATATCCTGCGGAGCGACCGGGCCATTATCAATAACAAGCGCATGAGGCGAGGGCGAAGGCAAGCCGCCGCTGCGGTTGCCGTTTCCTGTGCTCACTGTGCCGGCCAGGGCTGCCGTACGTAGATCATAGTAAAATTGATTAACAACACCGTTACCTATCAGTACGTTGCTGCGCGTAGCCACTCCCTCGTCATCAAAAGGCGCGCTGCCCGGCTGATATGATATGGTGGGATCGTCCGTCAATGAAAACCTCTCGTCAAAAACTCTGGTGCCTTTTTTGTCTTTTAAAGGAGAAGCCCCGTCGAAGACTGTCTTGCCGTTAAACGCTGAGATGAGAGGTGACAGGAGCGCACCCGCTATGCCCAGGGGCGTAAAGATTACGGGGAACACACCGGATGTTATAGCAGCATTCCTTCTGGCGTTCTCCAGCTGTTTGAGTACCTCAACAGTAACCAGTTGATGGTCGGTGATGGGCCGGCAGGAACTGCGGCTGTCGCCGACGAAAAGAAGATCCCCGTCCCTGACCAGCATTCCTTCAACGCTGATGCTGTAACTGCTCTTTGTATAATGCGCATGGCCTCCCTGTGTATTGGCAATCTTGCAGGTGGTTATACTTCGTGAAACCGTGGCTTCGCATTGAATTCCAGGTGTACTGCCGGCAACGGCATCCACGAGCTTTTGCCCCAGTTCAATCATCTCCCCGATGCTGACTTTTTCCACCGCAGGGTCGTATATTTCAATCTCCCGGTATGACTGCCCCGCCGGGAAATCGAAATTAACTTCTGCACCGAAGCTGCTGGTCTCCAGTGCCATATCGATTAATTCGCCGGCCTTGACTATACCGCCTACTTGCGCAAAGCCCAGCCTGCCGTTTTTTACCAGGCGCAGGGCTGTGCCCACGGTCTCTTTGGTCTGTATCTGTTTGAGGCGGTTGGCTTCGAAATGGACCGGCGTCCTGTGTGATATCACCTGGAAGACCTCGGCTTTATCCGCAGCTTTTTTAGCCCTGGCCAGTATCTCTTCCACCTATTTCCCCCCCACCAGACAGTTCCTGATGCGTATATGCGGGCTGCCGTTGGATACGGGCAAGGGCGACTGCCCTGCCTTGCCGCAGCCGCCGCCCTGGTTCATATCAAGATCATTACCTATAGCGTCTATATTTTCCAGCGTGGCAAAGACATTGCCGGTGAGAACAACGGGACGCACAAGTTCCTCTATTTTACCGTTGCGTATCATATAAGCTTCCCCGGCGGAAAAGGTGAACATCTCCAGGCTGGTAGTTCCACCATACCAGTCTTTAGCGTATACACCTTCCTTAATATCGCTGATCATGTCTGCAAAGTTAATGGTACCCGGTTCTATATATGTATTGGTCATGCGTACGATGGGAGGAAACAGGTAGCTGATCGCCCGGGCATTCCCGGTTATCGGCTCTCCCATTTTGGCCGCAGTTTCCCTGGAGTGTAACCTGCTAGTTAACACGCCTTCTTTAATGAGGTAGGTTTTAGTGGCGGGGACACCTTCATCGTCGTATTTAAAACTGCCCCGGAATCCCGGAACAGCAGCGCCGTCTACTATATCAAGATGCCTGCCTCCGAAGCGCCGTCCCAGTACCATCATTTCACGAAGCTGCGGATTCTCGTAGATGTGATCGGCTTCGGAGAGATGCCCGAATGCCTCGTGAACAAAGACACCGGCAAGCACCGGATCGAGTACCACGGTATAAGGGCCTCCTTTTACCTGCGGCGCGGTCAGCAGCGCCGCTGCTCGATCAGCGATGTCCCTGACCCTGGCATGCAACTTCTCGATGGCTGAGAAATCGCCTTTGCTGCCTGTGCTCAAGCCAACCTGCTGAACTTCGCCATCCTTGCCGGCAATGGCGGTTAATCTCAAAGTCAGGTCGATGCGGCTCTGTTCGATATAGGTTCCTTCAGAATTGGCAAAGGAGACTTTTTTCTTACCGTCGGCATAACCGATACTGGTCGTGGTTATCTGCGGAGCGCCCAGCATAATGCTGTTGTATTCGTCCAGGAGGGCTTTTTTCTCAGCCAGGGAAATATCGAGCGGATTTTTCCCGAATTCAGCGTCGACTCTGTCCGTAACCGGTGCCGAGGGGCTGAATTTGCTTTCTTCCTTGCCCACATATGTGGCCTGCTCTATAGCCAGGGCAACTTTTTGCGATAAATTTTCCAGGTTATTGAAGCTAATAAAACCCCAGCCACCCTTTACCAGCGCCCTGACATTGCCGCCGATAGCCGCGGTGCGTCCGGCTTCCTCCAGCCGCTCACCCCTGTAAATTAAACGTGTCGAGTTGCTTTCTTCGAGACGGATTTCAATGTAGTCCGCGTTATGCCCTTTGAGGGCGCTGAAAAGACGATCCTGCATACTCTTATCCGGATATTAAATTGTAACAAATATATTTGATTGAAGCGAAAGCGCGATATGTTAATGGATAGGCAGAATCTTCATATAAGCCGAGCCACATTTTTCGTGGCCAACGTAGTCTAAATGTGGATGGACATTTCGAAAAACCGGTTATATACTTTTAGCGGGAGGGAGCCATGCAGTCAAGCCTCATCGGCAAAATCGAAAAAGCCAAACGCTATGCAGAAGAACCGGAACGCATCTCAATCTCCTCTTTCTCAGCTGTTTTCCGTGGTGAAAACGACGACCACGTTCTCGGCTTGGCCGAGGGAAAATGGCACTGCAACTGCCACTTTTTCTCACAGTGGGGAGAATGTGTTCATGTCATGACTCTGCAGCGACTGCTTGCCAGAATGCTACCCGAACAGCCCGATATCGCTGTTCGAGATTAAGCAGCAGGTTTATTATCGGACGCCGCCGCCGGACGGTGCCTTATATCTGTATCTACCCTTTTCAGCAATATCGTCCCAGCCTCAGCAGACAGAAACAGCGAACCCGTTATCAAGATGAGGTCTTCTTTGTCAGCTTTCGATAGTGCGTCTACAACAGCTTTATCCGGGTCGGGCTCTTTAGTGGCCGGCACTCCGGCTTCTTTAAAAATCCACTCCAGGTGACCTGCAGTAGCTGCCCTAGGGTGATGCGTTTGCGTCAGGATAATGCGGTGTGCAAAGCCGGACAGCTCCTGAGCCATGCCCCGAATATCCTTATCCGCCGAAGATCCGAAGATGACAACGGCCTTTTGGTAGCTGAAAAATTTGCCGATAGATTGAACCACCAGTTTTATGGAATACGGGTTATGCGCGCCGTCCGCTATGACCAGGGGAGAACTCTTTAATATTTGAAACCGGGCGGGCCATTTTACGTTTCTCAGCCCCTTTGCAATATCAGTATCATTAATATCCGCCCCCCTTTGTGCCAGTGTTTTCAGGGCTGATACCGCAAGGGCTGCGTTTTCCAGCTGGTATTCCCCAAGCAGCGGGATGCTCAGATCATAATCTCCGGCTACGCCGGATAGCACGAACGTTTGTCCCCAGGGGCCGCCGCCGGTTCTCTGCCAGGTTATATCTTTTCCGGCTTGAATTAACGGCGCTTTTGACTCACGGCATTTTTGCTCGATCACTGCTTCGACGTCCCTTGCCTGCGGGGCGCTGATGACAGTGCATCCCGGTTTGATAATCCCAGCTTTCTCAGAGGTAATCTGCCCCAGCGTCTCGCCCAGGATCTGTGTATGGTCCAGGCTGATGGACGTGATGATGCAGACATCGGGGTTTACGACGTTGGTGGCATCCAGCCTGCCTCCCATCCCCACTTCAATCACCTGGTAAGTGGCATTCTTCACAGCGAAATAGAGAAAGGCCATGGCGGTTAAAACCTCGAATGTGGTCAATTTGCCGAACCGGGCTTCAGAGTTTATGGAGCGGACCAGCGGCTCGAGCGAGCCGGCAATACCGGCGAAATTCCTCTTTGTTATACACCTGCCGTTTAAGGTGATTCGTTCCCTCCATGAGTGAAGGTGCGGCGATGTGAAAAGCCCCGTCCTGTATTTTGCTGCCGTAAGCACGCTTGATATCATCGCGGCAGTGCTTCCTTTGCCCTTGGTGCCTGTGATATGGACGGTCCTCCGGCCCCGGTGCGGATTACCAACCGATTCCAGCAGAAGCTCCATCCTCCTTAAATCGTAGTTGCCTGCGTTATAAAGAACGGCCGATGAAATTTCATAGTCGGTGAGGCCGATGAGGAATTTCTCCGCCTGTGTATAGTTCATAACGGTTTGCATTATAGCATCGCTCAAGGGAAGGCACATAAGGCCGTGCGGTTTGATATACAATAGGAGATATCCGGGGAATAACACTCGAGGAGGAGAGTATACATGCTGTCACCAGAGGTTCAATTAAAGATCATCGACCTTGCCTGGGAGTGGGTACTTAAAAGCAGGGTGGGCGGCGCCATACCGCTGACGGACTCCATCAAGGATATGGGCAGAAGGTTCGACGAGGCTTATAAATCGATTTACGCCACCGTCAAGGAACAATGACAGCATAATGCGGCAGGTCAGGGCCGTACGGTTTTAGGCATATTGCGGTCCTTCCATCTCGCTTTACCCTGCATGGTGAGTACCATCGATGCCAGGGCTACGGCTGTCATAAACAGCGCGCTTACGGGGCTAAGAAAAACATAGTACAGCGGAAATTGGAAACGGTGGTTGCTTACAGTAAACAGCAGCAGCGAAAGGAATACCGCCATGGTGGCCTGAGCAGTGATTTCAAAAGGCAGAGCAGGTTGCGCCAGTCCGAAGCCCAGCATAATCCAGGGCTCCACGAATATGGCCAGGACGACTGTCCACATAAATATGAGAAAAAAGGGATCGAAGTTGAATGAAGCGAAGGTGCTCTTGGTCAACCCTTTCCATACCTGGTCGAAATTGCGATACATGCGGCATGATATCTGGCCGTTGCCGTCCAGGAGCCTGTATGCCATCCCCATGGAATGCACCTTTCTGCCGATGGCTATGTCATCCACGATATTTTGCCTGACGGAGGCGTATCCGCCCACTGCTTCATACGTCGATCTCTTGAACATGAGAAACTGTCCCAGCACGGAGAAAAGCAGGGGATTACGCTGCAGCCGGGTGAGCCCCAGCGGCACTCCGCTGAGCATGCCGAGGTAAAAGGCCGGTATGCTCAATATTTCCGACCATGATCCTATGACTTGCCTGGGCAGGGCTGAGACTAGTGCGGCGTCCTCTCCCACCAGGGCCGCCACTGCGCAACGCAACATGCCGGGCTGGCTCCAGGTATCGGCGTCAACGAAAAGCAGCAGCTCTCCATCCGATGCCTGTGCAAGCTGATGGCAGGCCCAGTGCTTGCCCAACCAGTCGGCGGGCAAGGGCTTGCCTTTCAATACGGTAAGCCTTTTATCTTTTACAGCGATCTCCTGAAGTATCTCCCAGGTACGATCCGTGGAGTTATCATCCAGCACTATGACCTGGAAATCCGGATAGTCCTGAGCCAGCAGAGAGCTAACGCATTTGCCGATATTGTCCTCTTCATTGCGTGCGGGTACGAGCACGGAGAAACGGGGGAAAATTTTGGCCGCCGGATAGCTATGCAGGCGACGCAGGTACCTTAAATTGGTCAGTGAAACGATGAGGAACCATGTCAGAACGAGTATAATTACTGTCTGAGTATAGGACAGGATGTCAAAAAGAAGATCTTGCTGCAATTGACCTTATATAATATACCAGCTACGCCTAAAAATCTCATTTCCCGGCGTACAACAGTGGACGCACTTTAAGGTGGGCTCCTGCGGGTTTTTCAATTATGATCCGGGCAGTACCCGCCCCTTCCAGGTAGCTTTCTTACCGAAGTTCAGTATCATTGAGCTGAACGACAGCAGTGCCATGATAAGAACGCTGAACGGGTAAAACAGGGGAAGGTAGAGCGGGAAACGGAAGCGGAAACAGACAATAATCCAGGTAACCAGAGACATAAGTACGCAGGCAAAGGAAAGCCAGAAAACGCTGCCCGCAGCCCCCTCAATAATTATGCCTGTGATCAAACCTGCAACAGGCGCAAGGAAGACCAACAATATCCACAACCAGATAAGAGTCAGGGTCAGCGCATTATTATTAAACTCGGCAAAAAGATTCTTGGTATGCCCTTCAACCAGTTCCCTGCCACTGGAGTACTGCCTTACGCTGTAACTATCATGACCGTCCATCAGCCTCCAGCGCAGGCCATGCGAGCGTATCCTTTTGCATAACTCCACATCGTCGACTACTTTCTCCTTGATGGCTTCGAAGCCGCCTATTTTTTCGTAGGCGGACCTGCGGAATAACATGAACTGACCGGTAGCAGCCGAAAACAGCGTATTTTGAGTCGCGTAGGCTACTACGAGTGGCAAAAAGCACATGATGACCCAGTAGCTGAAAGGCATAATCAGGTTTTCCATAAACGATCCCATAATCTGCTGTGGCAGCGTGGTGATCAGGTCGGTATCCTCCGCTTCCATAGCTGCCACGGCATTTCTGATCGTTGAGGGTTTGTGGGCGGTGTCAGCATCGGTGAAGAGCAGCATCTCACCTTCAGCCTGAAGCGACAACTGGTGGCAGGCCCAGAGCTTGCCCAGCCATCCCCCGGGCAGCGGCTTTCCCTTAGCTATTTTCAAGCGACAATCATCTATTGCCAGGTTTTGCAATACGGTCCAGGTGCCGTCACTGGAATCATCATCGAGCACCCTCACTTCGAAATTCGGGTAATCCTGTGACAGCAGCGATTGTACGCAGCGGCCGATGACCTCCTCTTCATTGCGCGCCGGAATGAGTATAGAGACGGAAGGCTGCCTGACGGAACTGCTGTAGCTGCCAAGACTTCGCAGAACGAAAAGGTTACTGATGGCAATGATCAACAGGAATGTCAGGAAAAGGGCAATCGAAACCAGCAGCAAAGCAAGAATTATCAAGGGTTCTTTTTCCAGAGCTTTAGAATCCACGGCTGCCATTGCGGCCAGCATTTTAGCTCAGCAAAATGTTTGGCAATAACGATGATAAGGTTGCCCAGCCAGATCGCCAGGAAGGAGTATAGAAATGACTGGTCCTGGAAGCGGATTAAAATATAAACCAGCAAAGATGACATTACCAGCATCTGGATCCACGAATGCACCTTTTGAAAAATTGAGAAGAAATACACCGAGACAATGATCAGCAGCGGCGCCTCCCAGATAGTGAGCCCTGTCCACACGCCGTAAGTTGTGGCCAGCGCTTTGCCGCCGTTGAAGCGCAGGAACGGTGAGAATGCATGCCCGGCTATTGGCGCCAGGCAGATGGGGACGATTTCCCAATCCGTGATGTGCAGTGAATAGAAGCAGAACCATGCCGGAAATGCCCCTTTGAAAAAATCAAAAAGGAAAGCAAACACGCCCCAGCCGAACCCCCGGGCTTTCCACAGGTTTGTTGCCCCCGGGTTGCCATCCCGGGGGCAACAAACCTGTGG
>Ga0208047_1000095_pt1 | contig 31799 bp, 37 predicted proteins | sample Kivu_220m_FD_184162 | JGI IMG/M metagenome (GOLD analysis project Ga0208047, IMG submission 184162) | Freshwater microbial communities from Lake Kivu, Western Province, Rwanda to study Microbial Dark Matter (Phase II) - Kivu_220m (SPAdes)... | ecosystem: Environmental > Aquatic > Freshwater >...
CATCATCACCGAGAAGGGAATAACGCCGCCGCAGGGTGCCATTCTGGTCTTGCAGGAAGTCATGGGCGCCATCACTCCTGAGGAGCTTGAAGAGTACAAGACGTTCACGCTAGCAGAAGTGGACTAGGCACGGCGAAAACAAGCTTACGCAGCGTGAGTCGTGATCAAAGCTTATCCACATGAGAGCAGAAGACCGACCAGTGTCAGAATTGAGGATCATTGGAGGAAGTGGTGGACGTGTCATTGCGACGCTGGTCGCACGTGACCTAGGTCTCCGAGTCTCTCACGCGGAAATCAAGAGATTCCCAGACGGGGAGAGGTACATTCGCATCAACGAAGATGTCGCAAATCAAGACGTCGTTATTGTTCAATCAATTCACCACGAACCAGACGAGCTCCTCTTCGAATACTTCCTCCTCTGCGACACGGTCAGGGATTTGGGAGCCAGGAGGGTAGTCGCTGTTCTTCCATACTTCGCGTATGCAAGACAAGACAGCCGTTTCAATCCAGGAGAGGCCGTGAGCTTCAGAACTGTAGCGAAACTCATTGAGGATGTCGGTACGGCGGAGTTGTACTCGGTAGACATGCACCAGCACCGAGTCGAGAAGGCCAGTGACCTGTTCAGAATCCCTGTGCACAATCTGACGGCCGCGCCACTATTGACCCAGTATGTCAAGTCGACCATCTTGCTCGAGAAACCGGTCGTTGTGGGACCTGATGAGGAATCCGAGCAGTGGGCATCTGTGGCGGCTAAGGCAATCGGCGCCGATCATGATGTGCTTGAGAAGAAGAGACTCGGTGCTGACAAGGTGGAGATTACGCCTCGATCTCTGGCGGTTCGCGATCGGGATGTGCTGCTCATCGACGACATCATCAGCACGGGAGGCACGATCGTGGAGGCTACCAAGATACTAGAGAACCAGGGCGCACGACGAGTGATCGTTGCATGTACTCATCCAATACTAGCTCAGGATGCTCTAGCCAAGATCTACGAGGCAGGAGCGGAAGTCGTCATCGGGACGGACACAGTTCCGAGCCCCATCAGCTACGTTTCGGTTTCCCCACTCATCGCTGATGCGATCAGGAGAAGCTAGTCCGGCTCGCACAAGAAATCTGCTTGATCATTTGACGCTACACAAGGTTTTTCTCGGTAGAGCGATCGCTACCGGTTGAGTCTGTCTCGAATTGTCGAAGTTTCAAGCAGGAGTCACACAATACTCTAAGCGTTATCTTGAACTCGGATACCGGCCGGAAGAGACCGAACTTCTGATCGCATTCAGGGTGACGCCCAGGCCTGGCACTTCAATGGAAGAGGCTGCGTCGGCGGTTGCGGCAGAATCCTCAGTTGGCACTTGGACTGAGGTTGAACTTGGAAACGACGCGAAGTACAGCAAGTTCAAAGCCAGAGTCTACCGGATCGAGAAAGACATCGCCTACATATCCTACCCTCTCATTCTCTTCGAAGAGAACAGCATACCAAACATCCTGAGCAGCGTTGTCGGCAATGTCTTCGGTTTCAAGGCAGTGAGCGCCCTACGCATCGAAGACATGCACATTCCGCTGGAGTTGGTGAACAGCTTCCCTGGCCCAATGTACGGAATCGACGGCGTTCGCAAGAAACTGGGTGTGAAAGATCGCCCTATGACGGGATCCACGGTGAAGCCAAAGCTGGGCAACAGTCCGAAAGAGCACGCCTCCATCGCCTACAACACGCTTCGTGGTGGCATCGACACCGTCAAGGATGATGAGAATCTCAACAGCCAGAGCTGGAGCAACTTCTATGCTCGCGCGGACGAAACACTAGCCGCCGTCGAGAAGGCCGAGAAAGAGACAGGCGAGAGCAAGGGCTGGTGGGCAAACGTCACTGCAGGTGACACAGAGGAGATGCTGAAGCGCTGCGACTACATTGCAAAGAAAGGAGGGAAATTCGTCATGATCGACTACCTTACAGCCGGGTTCGCAGCCGTAGCGTCTCTGAGAAAACGCACTGGCGAGTTGGGCTTGGCTCTCCACTGCCACAGGGCCATGCATGCAGTTATCGATCGCCAATCCAATCACGGAGTAGAATTCAAGGTTCTAGCCAAATGGGCGCGCCTAGTCGGCGTAGACCACATACACACTGGGACCGGAGTAGGCAAACTAGAGGGCGAATTCCAAGCACTCAAGGACAGATGCAATCTCATGCGCAAGAACTACACGCCGAAAGAGGGCGGATTGTATTTCGATCAACCATGGAGCAATCTCAAGACCGTCGTGCCAGTAGCCTCCGGGGGCCTGCATCCAGGGCATGTCTGGAAAGTGTACGAGACATACGGTAATGACGCGTTCTTCCTGTTCGGGGGAGGTTGTCACGGACACCCTGGCGGAAGTCACGCCGGTGCAAGAGCCGTTAGAGCTGCCGTGGAGGCGGCCGCGGCTGGAATTAGCCCCCAAGAGGCAGCAAAAGGAAGCAAGGAACTGCAGCAAGCTCTCGAGCTTTGGGGTGGAGTGAGTTTCTAACCGCTCCTCGGTCTCCGGTTTCCTAAGACTCTACCGGCCGCTCGGCTCTAGGCGACCACGCTCCAGCGTTCTGTCGTGCATGTTCCGATCTATCTCACAGTTTCTGCTAGGCCACTTTTTGATGGAACCCTTGCAGTTCCTCTCGATCAGAACGCTGGGCGATCCTTGAACGACATTCAGAGTCCACAGCGGTCAGCTGGCTTCGCGGAGATAGTCGCAGCAGGTCGTCGAACATGGACTCTCTATACGGCAGAGTTATCAGAGGTTCATTTCTACGTTCAACGCCGAGTAGAAACGATGGCCTCCGCCTTTGATGCACCCAAGATCGTCATTTTGGAGGGACTCTGCAAGGGGTGCAGGATCTGCGTCGAGTTTTGCCCGGTCAAGATCCTGAAGATAAGCGGCCGCATGACCAAAAAGGGTGTCTATCCCCCGGAGGTCGTTGGCCCAGAGAAGTGTACGGGATGCAGGATCTGCCAGTATTATTGCCCCGATCTTGCGATATATGTCGTCGGGAGGTCTAGGACTTCGCCCTCGTGAGATCTGGAACTTGCTTCATGCAGGGAAACGAAGCCTGCGCACTCGGTGCTGTTGCGGCAGGATGCCGATTCTTCGCCTTCTACCCGATCACCCCGGCAGGTGAGATTGCAGAGAAGATGTCTCAGCTTCTGCCGAAGGCTCGTGGTGTCTATATTCAGATGGAGGATGAGATCGCGGCGATCGGGAGTGTGATCGGGGCTTCATGGGCGGGCCTCAAAGCGATGACTGCGACTTCGGGCCCCGGGTTCAGCCTTATGCAGGAGAACATCGGGTACGCCGTGATGACTGAGACTCCGTGCGTGATTGTCGACGTGCAACGCGCAGGGCCAAGCACCGGAATCGTCTCGGCTCCGATGCAGGGCGACGTCGTCCAAGCGAGGCACGGCAGCCATGGCGAGTATGCGATAATTGCCCTAGCACCATCCTCGGCTCAGGACATGTTAAGCATGACAATCCGTGCGTTCAACCTGTCTGAGCAGTATAGGACGCCTGTGATCGTGCTTGCCGACGAGACGGTTGCCCACATGCGTGAAGAAGTGGTCATTCCCGAAGAAGAGTCTCTGAGGATCGTCAGCAGGAAGATCCCGTCGAGTCAAGAGGAGGCCGCTCGCGCGTTCCTCAGTCCGTCCGTCGCCCCGATGCCTGTCTTTGGAAGGGGGTTCTCTGCGCATGTGACCGGCTCATCACATGACGAGTACGGAAAGCGGGAAGCAAGTGCACCGGAGGCAATCGACAAGATCGTTCGAACAATCAGCGAAAAGATAGAATCGCACACGGCAGAGATCTCCGAGACAGAGGAAGTGTTACTGGATGATGCTAGGGTCGCGCTTGTTGCTTACGGGAGCTGCGTCAGGACTGCAGAGTATGTTGTGAAGCGGGCTCGAGAGAAGGGAATCCACGTGGGCCTGCTTAGATTGAAGGGACTCTGGCCCTTCCCCTCACGGGCCGTAAGCGAGGCACTCGCGTCCATCCGTCAAGTCATCGTGCTGGAGAACAATCTAGGCCAATTGCTGCCAGAAATCGAAAGAGCCGCACCCGCCGGGACGGAGACGACCTTCCTTCCGCCGGAAACTATCGCAACCTTGCATAGGCCCGACTATGTTCTGCAGCATGTGGTGGAGGCTGCCAACAAGTGATAACAGAAGCCGAAAGCCATCCCTTGGCCAAGTACCTGCGAAAGGGAGCGCAACCTCACACACACTGCGCTGGTTGTGGCAACGGGATTGTTGCGCAATCGTTTCTGAGAGCTGTCGACCAAGCGGGGATTCCGATGAACCGGATCGTCTGCGTCGCTGGCATCGGATGCAGTGGTTGGATCCCCAGTCCATTCTTCGACGTTGACACCCTACACGTGACTCACGGCAGGCCAATCGCGTTCGCTACTGGCGTGAAGCTTGCCAATCCGGAGCTGGAGGTCGTTGTCTTCACGGGCGATGGCGACTGCTCGGCGATCGGTGGGAATCATCTCATACACGCCGCCCGGAGGAACATAGGCGTCAAAGTGATTTGCGTCAACAACATGATCTACGGAATGACGGGGGGAGAAGTGGCTCCCACGACGCCGCGAGGGATACGTACCACTACAACACCCTTCGGGAACTTGGAGAGGCCGTTTGACCTTTCGAAGCTTGTCATAGCCGCCGGTGGCACGTATGTTGCGAGGTGGACCACCTACCATGTTGCCGGGGTTGTTGCTGCGATGAAGGAGGCGTTGACCAGGAAGGGATTCTCATTTCTTGAAGTGATGTCGCAATGCCCCGTCCACTACGGTCGAAGGATCGGCATCACTGACCCCGTCGAGATGATGCGCTGGTTCCAGAAACAGTCCATCACACTCGAGAAGGCTCGCGAAATGAGCGAGCAAGAACTGTCTGGCAAGTTTGTCATCGGGAAGTTCATCGACATCGATGTCCCGGAACTCAGCCAACTCTACGCAGAGCAGTTCAAGGTGGCCAGCCGTGAGTCGAACTGAAGTCAGAATTGCTGGATTCGGCGGGCAGGGCGTGATCCTAGCAGGAATTGTCCTGGGACATGCTGCGGCAGTCCACGAAGGCAAGAAGGCTGTACAGACTCAATCGTACGGTGCCGAGACAAGAGGTGGCGCGGCTCGCTCAGAAGTGGTGATCTCAAATGAGAAGATCGACTACCCGAAGGTGATCTCGGCTGACATCACGATCGCAATGTCCCAAGAGTCCTTTGAGAGATATGGAGCCGACCTGAGATCCGGGAGCCTTCTATTTGTTGACGCAGATCTTGTACCGAGACTCGCGGAAGCAACCAAAGGCACAGTCTACCGTGTTCCCGCAACAAAGATGGCTGCGGAGGAATTCAAGAAGACGCTCGTTGCCAACATGGTCATGCTCGGAGCCGTCGCCTCAGTCACCGGAGTGGTCAGGCTTGGCAGTCTCAAGAAGAGCATTGGGGACATAGCGCCTAAGGGATCGGCGGACCTGAACATGCAGGCGTTGGACCAAGGATTCGAATGGGCGAATTCACATCTCAAGGCCAAGCGCAGTGACTGAACTATCTCTGACCATATCTCTCGAGAATGCTCCTCCTGATACGTCGGACTTCCTCGGCCGGCAGCTCCACAAGATCTCCAAGCAGGTTGCCATACAGGTTCACAGTGGCCGTGTATTCCACACTCAAGGCCGTGTCGAAAGCCTCCCGGAGTGTTGTGCCCACGGTAACGAGGCCATGATTCTGCATGATCACCGCGTTGCCTGAACCAAGAGCTTCAAGGGTAACCTCGCCCAACTCCTCAGTGCCAGGAGTGACATAACGTGCGATTGGCACTCGTCCTCCAGCCACGCCCGCCAACTCTATCGTGGTCACCTGAAGTTCCTTGTTCGTCACAGCATAAGCCATAGACATCGGAGAATGTGCGTGCACAATGCCGTTCACGTCCGGTCTCCTCCTATAGATGGAGCAGTGCATCGGAGTCTCAGTCGAAGCTCGCAGCTTGCCTCCAACTCTCTCGCCACTGAGATTCACCGTCACAAGATCGTCAGGCTTCAGTTCCCCTTTCGAAAGGCCGCTCGGTGTCACGTGGATCAGGCTTGAGGCTGGTTCTCTTGCGCTCAGGTTGCCCGGAGCATACGCTCCAAGAAATAGAGCAAGACCGGATTCATTCATCTCCCGGCCTATCTCACAGATCTTCCGCTTGATGTGATGCTCGCCATCGGTGTGGGTTTCACCTCTGCGTATGAGTCTTTGCCATGGTCTGAGATTCTGCTTGATCATGCCTCGTTTCACGACCGACATGCAACACGGAGCATACGGCGAGTCTCTGATACCGCAGTCGTCAGGCGTGGTATTAGTCTTGACCAAGCTGAAAGGGTTAGCTTCCAAGCGCCCTGATTCTCTGGACGAGTTTCGGGACGACTTGGTACAGATCTCCGACTATCCCGTAGTCGGCTATTTTGAAGATTGGCGCTTCCTTGTCCTTGTTGATCGCCACAATCAGTTTCGAGCCAAGAACTCCAACTGTGTGTTGTATCTGTCCTGAGACTCCGATCGACACGTGGAGTTTCGGCTTGCATCTCTTGCCAGAGATTCCCACCATTCGGTCCTCTGAGATCCAATGGTAGTCAGAGGATAATGCACGAGTGCAGCCCAGTTCTCCTTTCAGCGCGGCGCAGAGTTCATTGACCATCGTTAGGTCGTCCTTGTTGGATACGCCCTTACCGACGCATACGAGGATCTCAGCGGACTCGATGTCGACCGACTCGCCGACCTTCTTCTTCCTCTCCACAGGTTGTACTCGTCGAGCGGGGATCTTGAGATCCAGAACCTGGATCTTGCCCTGCACTGCGGAAGGCTGAGCCTCGAAGGTTCTGGGCATCACTGAAACAACTTTCTTTGTCGTCTTGATGATTTCAGATGATACTGTGTTTCCTCCGAGCGCATACCTGTTGATCACTAGCTGGCCATCCTTTGAGTCCAATCCAATCGCGTCAGTCACGCATCCTGCCTGAAGCTTCTGTGCGACGCGTCCGGCTGTCTCTTTGCCGAGCCGAGTCGAATTGATCAGGAGAACGTCAGGTCCGCTCTCTTTGGCGATCTCGAACAGAATGCGAGCGTACGTCTCCGCGTCTAGCGTTTCTCCGCCGCTGCTGGGAACTGCTAAGACGTTTTGTGCTCCATGCTCGAAATATGAGTGAGCTCTCTTGTCACTGTCGCCTCCAAGGAGCAGCGCAGACAGTTCCAGGTTGAAGGCTTTACAGAGCTCGCGGCTCTTTGTGAGAAGCCCGAAGGCGCCTTCGTCGGTCTCCGAGCTTACAAGAATTCCGGGGGTCATGGTAGGGCTCCCTCCTTGCGGATAGCGTCAAGCAGTTTCCCAGCCGCTTCATCCGGCTCTCCTTCGAAGATGATGCCTTTGCGCTCCTGTTGAGGTGCCAAATTGCTGACGACTTGGATCGCAGACGCTTGCAAGCCGACCTTTGCTGCGTCGAGTCCGAGGTCTCTCAGTGTCCATGTCTGCATCGGCTTCTTTGACGCCCTGAGAATCTGCGTCAGTGGCGCTCTCCGTGGTTTGTTGATCTCGCTCGTGACCGAGACCACCAAAGGCATATTGGTCTTCACAACCTCGAGTGCTGCTTCAATATCCCGGGTTGCCGTGACACTGCTTCCCTCGATGAACAGTTCTCTAACATACGTGATCTGAGGGACGTTGAGTATCTCAGCGATCCTTGAGCCAATCTGCCCCGAGTAATTGTCCGTGGATCCCTCTCCGACCAGTATGAGGTCATGCTGGCCGATCTTCTCGATCGCCTTTGCTAGGGTGGCTGCTGAACCGGCTGTGTCTGATCCCTCACTCGCGGGGTCGATGACCATGCAAGCCTCGTCGGCTCCCATTGCGAGCGCCTCGAGGATCGTGTCCTTTAGTTTCACAGAGCCTACTGACAGAACCGTAACCTTGGCTCCGTGCTTCTCTTTCATCCTCACAGCCTCTTCAAGCGCGTTCTTGTCCATGTCGCCGAAGAGAACTGGTAGGCCCTCTAGGACAGGCTCACGAGTGTCGCGCTTGATCCTGATCTGTTGGAGGTCGACAACCTGTTTCATGCATGCTATGATGTGCAACTTACTTCGTCGATGCACATGGGTTGTGGGCGCTATAAGATGTGCTGGCGGTGGCCATGGTCAACTCTCCTAAGTGTTGATTCTCCTAGCGAATATGCACGGTATTGATTCCGTCGCGGCACAAGAAGCGCCTTGCTGTCCAGTTGTGAATTGCTGGTTGGGCGTCTTGGCCTGGTTCTGGTGTCGCATAACGATTGGCGCTGTTTCGAGCGGATTACGGCTATCATGGGCCACAGTTTCGGTCACCTTTGCGTCCGCCACGACCCCTGAATTTCGTTTGGAGATACTGTGATTTCCTCAAAGAGACGAGGTGTTGGATCACGTCCCAGGGTCTGGCGCCGGGGGAGCGCACAGCCACGAAGGTTCAGTGCCGAGACCGTGACTGTCCCCTCTAGAGTATGGCGAGAAACCGGAGTGGGGATATGGGCTCTCATGCGGGAAATGGAACAGGGGTTCAACATAGCAAGTTGGTTCGTGTGCGATCGCACGGTTGTGGGGCCTGCGATCGCGGTGACAGAGTGTTGTCAGTGCATGGCGGTGATGCTCGAGAGAAGCACTGGTGATTCGAGTCCGACAGGGACGTTGCTGGTGCCGTCGCACTCATTTTCCAACCCCTCCCGGGCGATACCGGACAAAGGCTTTTGGTCAGATAGTGAATACCCAAGGCGGAGCCCTCAAGTGTATGCTGGAAGCCATCAGGCGTTTCAGAAGGCACCTCAAGATTTCTGGCGTTTCAGGCATCTCGCGACGCTACTTCGTGATGAACTCCTTTGACGGAGCCATGACCATGCTTGGGGTTATTGTTGGCGCTCATACCACCGGCGCCAGCGACCCGAGGATAGTAATCGGCGCAGGTCTAGGGGCGACCGTCGCGATGGGAATGTCCGGGTTCTCGGGCGCCTACTTGACCGAGAGAGCGGAGAGGATGCGCCGTCTGAGGGGGCTGAAAAAGGCGATGCTGTCGGACATGCGGAGTTCCGTCCATGCAAAGGCAGCACACGCGGCTTCTCTATGGGCTGCCTTCGTGGATGGCATTTCTCCGGCCTTGGCCGCAGCGATTCCCATGACGCCCTACGCTTTATCGCTTCTCCACATCCTCTCATTGGAACAAGCATTTCTGGCTTCCATGGCTCTCATAATGACAACGCTATTCGGCCTCGGCGCGTTCCTGGGCAGAATCTCCAAAGAGAATGCGTTAATCTCAGGTTTGAGGATGATCATTGTTGGTGCTGCCACAGCATTCATCGTGTTGGTCTTGAGAGCCATTCCAGCGTAGCTCGCCTAGTCTGTGAACTTCGGCGCCCGGCAGCCTCATATATGGTGGAGCCACGCAATAGGGAGCAAAGTGCGGACGAAGACTCAGAAGGGCTTGGTGCACCCGACGATCAAGAAGATGGTTCTAGATGTCCTCAAGCCTCACGAGCCACCCATCTACGAGCTGGCTTCCAAGCTAGCGTCACTTCGCGGAATTGATCACGTGAGCATATCGCTTGCTGAAATCGACCAGAGCACTGAGAGCATCAAGATATCAATAGACGGCAGCGATATCAACATAGATTCCGTGAAGCGCAGCCTCGAAGAACTAGGCGCAGTCATACACAGCGTAGATGAGGTTGCGGTGGCCAAGAGAATGAAGTAGCTCTGTGTGGAGTCGATCTCCTTCTGTTCTTGGACGGTCAGTTGGCTTGATGAGTGGTTGTGTACTTACTTCCTGGGGGTCGATGTTGATCGTCTTTAGGCATGCAAATTGTATGCATGGCCTTGTTGCGTCGTTCTTCCTTCGTTTCGCTCGCCCACCTTTGCTGCAGACTATCGCATGTCGCTCGCCTTGGCTACTCAATCGTCTCCACCTTCTCCAACTGTGCTTTCCCGTCACGATATGGAGATCCTGGACGGCTTCGACGGCTTCACGATGAAGCCGAAACGGTACTTGGACCAGTCATGGAGCGAAGTCAACGAGGTTGTGCGCTCGCTCGGCGGCAAATGGTTCAAGGGCTCTAGGCCAGCAGATGGAGCTTGGCGCATACCGAAGTGATCCGGGATGGCGAAAGTCCGCATGGTAGGGAGCAAGACGACGGTAGCCGAGACCTGGCAACAGAGAGAGTTCATTGTCAGAATTCTGGTAAGAATTATAGACGGCCCTCGGCTTTCTTGCACGGTTGCCTGCAATGACTGGACAATGTAGCGGATGATTTATTCGGTGTTCAGTCGGGAGTCTCTTCAGCACCTGTGGTGCATCTTGTCCCAGGATATCTTGTCTGCATCAGATCCTGCGACCATCTTTCATCGTGTCCTTTTTGGATACCAGAAGGCTATGAAAGATGCTGTGGGCCGTGATCCTGCCCAGGTACTAGCTCACCTGACCATGCCAATCATCAGTGATCTCACCAAGCAGATTTCACCAGAACTCTTGACCGCCAGGCTTCCAGATGAAGCCCTTGTCAGAATTGCGGATTTGCTGAATGCTTCAAAGAACATCACAGTCAGGATTGAGAAACGCAATCCAGATCATGTCCTTCACTGCGAGGGATGCGCCTACGCTCCCAACGTACACAGCATATTGATGCCACGGGACGTGACTTGCCCGTGGGCAATATTCGCCATGGCGCTGTTTCAAGGCATCACAAAATGCAGAGTCAGGATGAACTCTTCAGAATTTAGCTCGTCAGGATCGAAAACCGTGATAGAGATCGGTGAGACAACCCCGTAACATGCTGTTTCTTTCTTCTCGATGGCTACTAGGCTAGTTTCGATTGGGTCTCTTTGTTCTCTTGGTCCTCTCAATGCCTATGAGCGCCACGGGTCGGGTTCGGGGGTCATGGCACGAAGGCTCGATTCTTGTGTGGCTCATGGTTCGTCGGTTGTGGCGGACCCGTGTGAGGGTCATATCAGCGTTATGATCCCGTATGTGGTCTACAGGAAGCTCGCTTGGTTCCTGTGATGCGTCAACACTAACAAATCAGTCGACGACCATGTTGCCGCGATCCTGAAAGGCTACTGCAGGAGCCTCAACCTATGAACCCGCGGGGCGAGGGCACTCTTGAAGCCATCAGTCATATTTGGCAGCCCGCGGACAAGTATCGCGACCGTGATTGGCTTTCCCTCATGCTTGGGGATTTGAATTGGATGGATCTTTGCGTTTCAGCTGAACCGGTATTGGACCCCAAACCCGGCCTTTGGGTAGTGCCAGCTTAGGGCGTCTTCCAAGCATGCCATGAGACATGCTCCGCATTCTAGGCAACCGTCTGGTGACGGATGCACGTCTCCTTCCGGGCCAAGCGAGTACACTTTTGCCGGGCACACGAAAAGGCAGTACTTAGTCTTGCACTTGGCGCGACAGATCTCGTGGTCGATCTTGATGTGTCCTTCCTTGTCGACCTTGAACACGTTGCGTCCGAGTTTCTCTTCCACTTTCGTGTCTTTCACCCTCTAGATCTTGAGCAGGTCGAGTGCGTCTTTCATGGTTGAGAGGTTGAGGAAGCTCTTTCTGATCTGTTTCAGGGCTGTTGAAGAAAGCTTTGGTTTGGGATCGGTTCCAATGAACATGAGGTCTGTCAATAGGGTGCCGATTGCACGAGGGTACTTCTCGAACAGCCGTGGATTGCTGAGTACTCTCCACACATGTCTGAAGGTCTGGAGGTCTTTCATCACGAAGGAGTCGTCCAGCATGGTCCGGTAGGCGGCCAGCGACTGGGCAGAGTAGTCACCCCGTTTCTTCGCGGCCTTGATGGCTTCGGCTGCCATTACGCCAGACGCTATGGCTAGATCCATTCCTCTCACGATGATTCCCATGCTGAGTGCGAATCCTGCTGCGTCACCGGCCACCAAGATCCCTTCTCCGCACAGAGTCGGTATGGATTTGATTCCTCCTTCGGGAATTGTGTGGGCCGAGTACTCTACGGTCTCGCCGCCCTCGATGAGGGTAGAGACCTCTGGACGCTGCTTGAATTCCTCCATGAGCTGGAAAGTCTCAAGGTGTTGCGCGTTTTCCATCAGCGGGCCTATTCCGACCACGATTCCGAGCGAGAGGCTTCCGCGGTTTGTGTAGAGGAATCCTCCCCCAGTCAGGCCCTTGGTGACGCTCCCGAAGTAGAGTTGTGCTGCGCCTTCGTCGCCGTGGAGGTTGAACCTGTCTTCAACCGTCTTTCTCGGTAGCTCAATGGTCTCCTTCACTCCAACCGCAAAATGACTAGGATCGTGCTTGGAGCGAAGTCCAGCCTGTTCTGCGATGAATGACATCGCGCCGTCGGCGGCGACTACTACGTTTGCTCCGATGTCTTCTCCCTCGGCTCGAATTCCTGCGACCTTGTTGTTCTCGTGCAGCAGTTGCTCAACCTTGTATTTTGATACTATAGCCGCGCCTTCTGCGGAGGCTTTCTCTGCGAGCCATCTGTCAAAGGTGGGACGAATGAGTGTATAGCTGTGATATGGTTGCTTGTCGTAGGCATCTGAGCTTAGTTCCATGGTTATCGATGCGTCATCTGCCAGCATCGTCAGGCGCTCTTTTGCGACGTGTCGCTCGAATGGGGCCTCATCCCAGATGTCCGGAAGATACTTCCTGATCGGGTTCATGTAGAGTCTACCGCCTGTGACGTTCTTGCTTCCGGGATAGTCGCCTCGCTCGACGACGAGCACGTCTAGGCCCGCTTTTGCGAGCGTGTATGCACAGGACAGGCCTGCAAGGCCTGCGCCTACGATGGCAGCGTCTACTCGTTCCACGTCTGATCTCCGGAGTGGGCTCCAGCCTCTCGGCTATGCTACGTCGTCAGAGATGAAGATGACTTGAGCGGTTTCGAAGTGCTACCCGCGGTAAGGTACCGCGATGTCTCCCATGAGCTCTCGCGCGATGATGATCTTCATTATGTTGGCTCCGCCTTCAGCGCCGACCACATAAGACATGAGTCCTCTCATGCACATCTCGAGCGGGCTTTCCTTGCTGTATCCCAGTGCGCCGTGATACATCATTGAATGCTTCACTATCTCGACGCCAAGCATAGGTGCTTTCAGTTTGCAGATCGCGATTGTCTGGTTGATCTCCTTGTTGCTGAAGCTTCCATCCTTGTAGTGTTGGTCGATCATCCAAGCTCCTTTGAGCAGCAGATTCTTGGTCAATTCTAGCTCAGCAAGGTCTTCAGCGATCTCGAATGAGATCCCCTCAAAGTTCGCGAGCGGCCTGCCGAAGAGGACACGACGTTTCACATAGTCAGCACCAAGCTCAAGACATTTCTCGGCTCCGCCTAGGCATGCGCTTGCGACGAGTGTTCGGGCCACGTTGAAGCCTTCCATGTTGACGTAGAATCCTCTGTTCTCTTGGCCAAGCACGTACTTCGCCGGTATCTTGACGTCCTTGTAGGAGAATCCCCCGGTAGAGAGCCCCATGCGTCCCATGTCACGGAAGGTTGTGTAGGTGATGCCAGGGGATTTCGCTGGGATGTAAGCGAATGTCATGCCTTTGTTGCCGAGTTCCGGGGCCGTTCGAAACAGCGTAAGATGCCCGCCGCCTCTCTTGGTCGCCTCGACGACGCCGCTAATGTACGTCTTCTCTCCATTGATCACGTATTCGTTGCCAACTTTCTTTGCGACAGCCTTGATATTGGCTAGGTCAGATCCGCCGCCCGCTTCTGTTGTGCAGATTCCGATGAACCACTTGCCGGAAGCGACGTTTGAAAGAACTTCCTTCTTGAGTTCCTCAGTGCCGTGTCTGACGACCAAGTAGTTCCAGCCGAGATTCAGTAGCGTATAGACCGGAAGCGACATAGATAGTTCGGCTCGAGCGATCTCGTGAACTGCAATCGTGGCATAGACCATCTCTTCGCCCGGACTCGCTGAGCCTCCGTATTCCTCAGGGGTCGTCACGCCGAAGATCCCGAGCTCCACCATCTCCTTGATGATCTCCTCAGGGATGCCGGCTTCTTTCTCGTCAATCTCACGTGTTCTCGGAAACAGTTTCTCTTCGCAGAAGCTGCGGACAGTCTTCTTGAACAGTTCCTGCTGAGGTGTTAGTCGGAAATCCATTCACGTTCCCCCATTCCATTTCGGGTGTCGCAAAGGTGACTTGGCGGTCATATTTGTCTGTTCCGTGGCCCTGCCGCTGACCGAAGAGCCTCAGCGCCTGCCGCTTCGGTGGGACGATGCCGCGAGAATGACAAGCTTGTGCCGCTCCAGGGTGCACTGCTTGAGAGACGGAACTAGAGTAACACTGCTATGGTCACGTCATTGACATTCGTGTTCGTTCTTCCAGTCATCACGAGGTCCTTCAGTGGTTCGAAGAAGCTGTAGGAGTTGTTCCGGGCCAACAACTCATCCAGTTCTAGGCCGAGCGATTCGGACCTTGAGAGCGTCATTCCATCTACAACAGCGCCAGCTGCGTCTGTCGTTCCGTCGATTCCGTCAGTTCCAATCGAGGCCACAGCCACGCCTCTGAGATTTCGTATCTCTCTTGCACAAGTCATCATGCATTCTTGGTTTCGTCCTCCCCGGCCTGGACCTGTGACAGTGACTGTGGTCTCTCCGCCAATGACGAATGCACATGGCTTCCTGAGTGGCTCATCGAGTGTAGCGATCTCCCTCGCGAGCGAGCCGACAAGTGATCCCAGGTGCCTGGCTTCCCCGGTAACGGACGAACTCAGTATCTTTGTGTTGATGCCTTTGGACCGTAGGTATCTCTGCGCAGACACGCATGCAGTTCTGTTGTTCCCCAAGATGTGACAGCTAACTTTCTGGAAGCAAGCGTCGCCAGCCTTCGGTGTCTCAGGGATGCCTCCCTGAGCTCCCTTGCGGAGAATGTCGGCAGCTGTGCTGGGGATCGAATCCCAGACATTGAACTTCTTCAGTATCCCGATTGCGTCGGAGAAGCTTGTTGAATCAGGCGAGATAGGACCTGATGCTATTGTGTCAAGTCTGTCTCCGACCACGTCCGAAACGAGTAGTCCAAGTATCCTGCCGGCGGAGGAGTGTTTTGCAAGCCATCCTCCCTTCACCGCAGACAGGTGCTTTCTGACAGTGTTCAGTTCCACTATCGTGGCGCCCGCATTCATCAGCAACTGCGCGACTCTTCCCTTATCCGCAATCGTGAGAGGCTGAACTGGGAGAGAGAGCAGTGCAGATCCGCCTCCTGATATTGGGCAGATCAGTAGGTTCTGGTCTCCGAGTTCTCGGACCATGTCAACCAGTTCTCTTGCAGCTCTCACGCTGCTCTCGTCAGGAGTAGGATGAGGAGCGACAACCGATCTCACTCGGCCTAGTCTCGGTGGTTCCTGTCCGCTTGGAATGACGACGAGTCCACCTTGCAGTCGGTCCCCTAGGATCTGCTCAAGCGCCCCAACCATCGCTCCTGACGCCTTTCCAGCACCTGCGACACAGATGGAACCGTAGCGGTCAAGCCTGGTGACCTCCCTATCTACGAAGAGCTTCTCTCCTCTTCTCCTCACGAGTTGCGAGATGAGTCTGTGCGGATCGACCGAGGCCAGCGTGAATTCCAGGGCCCCAACGAGAAGTCGGCGGGCTCGGGCTGCCGGGCGATCCAACCCGTTCTCGATGAGCTGGCCCCTGTTCAGGATCAAGTCTGCTTCAGAACGAGAAGGTCTGTTGTGGGCTTATGACTCTTGGCGGTCTGCCGTGCAGGAAAGAGCCCCAAGAGAGGGGCCAAATGGGTAGAAAATGTGGCGGCTTCGCTAGTTGAGCAGGCTCCAAGAAAACTGGAGAAGGGAGATTCTGCTCGACTACCAGGTTGTCGATGGCGTTGAGGTTCCTTCTGATGGAGGCGGGGAAGTGTCAGGGGGAGGAGAAGGGGCGGGTGCAGGTTCGAATGTCGGCGCTGGTGGCGGAGCAGGTTTCCGCTTGACGACACGTTTCTTCGCTACTTTCTTGGCCTTCTTCTTCATCGCCTTCTTAGCTTTCTTTCTCTTCTTTGCCAAGACTAAATTCACTGAGATAGTGTTGCAACTCTGGAAACCTAATAACGCTTGCGCTATTTTGCAGGCAAGCCTCTCTCACGCTGGACTTCTGGGCTGAATCAGAGACCGTGTTCCTGCTTGTACGGTCGTAATATGGGCGTTTTCGGTCTTGTCGGGCAGCCCCTACGAAATGGGGCTACTGCTTGTGGCCAAGCCGGAGGGTCTGGGCCCTCTCGGTGAGAGCACTCATGGTGGACCCCACCTCTCCTTGGGTGGACCCCACCACTTGCCCCCAAGTCTCTGGAGCGCCACCCGCGTGGTTGTTCATAGTTGAAATCTCCCGATCCACGTTTCTTGGGTTTCGTTCGCCGGCACGTCGGGTGGTGTCTCAGTAGAGGTCGGGAAGGGAGTTGAATCCAGTATCCTCCTTGCCATCGGATGAATCTCATAAAGCAGGAGTGGCCCATGCCTAGCTAGGTGAGTCGGAGTTGGCGGAGGAGATCTCGTTTGAGGACTTCAAGCGGCTAGACATTCGAGTGGGAATCGTCACAAGTGTCGAACGAGTCAAGAGGACCGAGAAGTTGTACAAGATACTCGTGGATTTGGGGTCGGTTGGATCTCGTCAGACGGTCTCGAGCCTAGTGGGATACTATGAGCCCAGCGACCTCGTTGGGAAGAGGGTAGTCTTCCTGACGAACCTCAGGCAAACGAAGTTCGCAGGCGAAGTCTCGCAGGGCATGCTCTTGGCGGCCGAAGTGGATGGGAAGCTTGCTCTCCTGACGACGGATCACGAGATCCAATCAGGCGCACGGATAACCTAGCCGTCCTTCGCTCATGAATTCGTGCGTTTTCAAACGTTTTAATTACCGCATTTGGAGGTTCTAGTGGGTTCTCCGAGGACGAGCAAGAAGGCTTCCCCATGCCAAGAAAAGGCCCGACCGAACAAGACGTGCTCCGCATAGTGATGGACAGAGGAAACGACGGCATCCTGCAATCCGCGCTTTGGAGGGAGATGAAAGCCGACAGTCGGGAAGGGTCAAGAGCCATATTGCGACTGGAGCGCAAGGGGCTCATCGAGAGAAAGCGGGAACTCAATTCCGGCAGGTGGACATATCGCGTCTTTGCCAAACGCAAGTACTCAAGCATCGACTCCATTGTCGATGTGCCTTGCTCCTTCTGCGACCTTGAAGCCAGATGCGCACAAGAGGGCGCGGCGAATCCCGCGAGATGCGAGAAGATGAACCAATGGATAGTCGCCTCCGTTAGTGGCCCTGCTACTGGAAGATAGTCTTGTCAAGCCGATGGATCCAGAAACGGCGTAGAGACCAATTCTACAAGCTCGCCAAGGAGAAAGGCTACAGAAGTCGAGCGAGCTTCAAGCTTCTTCAAGTGAATAGAAGCTACAGATTCATCAAACATGGCCGGAACGTGGTCGATCTCGGCGCGGCTCCGGGAGGGTGGCTTCAGATCGCGCGGGAAGCGGTCGGAGCATCAGGATTCGTTCTTGGAGTTGACAAGCAGGCGATCAAGCCCTTGACTTGGAGCAATGTCGCCACAATTATCGCGGACATCGAGGATCCGTCCCTCCCCGATCAGATAAGGCAGGAGATGCCTGGACCTGTGGATGTTGTGCTCTGTGACGCCTCACCTGACCTCACAGGAACCTGGGACTTGGATCAAGCCCGACAGGTGCACTTGGCGAATCAGTCACTGGAGGTCGCAAGACACGTCCTACGAACAGGCGGAAGCTTCTTTGTGAAAGCATTTCATGGTGTCGATCTCCCTGAGTTCCGAGCGAGGCTGAGGAAGTACTTCCAGATAATCAGGATCGTCAAGCCACCGGCTAGCAGAAGAGACAGTTCCGAGATCTACTTCTTGGGTCTCAACTACGTTGGCTGGAAGCAAGATGCGATATCGCCAGAAGGAGAGTCTGGGGAGTCCGTCACTGAGGATCCTTCTGTGTTTTGAAACGTCCGGCTAGAGCATCTGTCAGCCTGTCTCGGTTCTCGTGAGTGACTTCTATCACCTCGATCCCGTGTCCTGATTTGATCTCTCTGACGGTGGGGTCTTGGGCGTTTCGATGGACTGTACCCAAGACGGGTTTGCCACACGAGAGAGCCGCTCGTACAGCGTCCTTGAATCGCACGGAGGTCAACTCCATTGGTCCAACCTCATCGATCACCACTAGGTCCGCGTCTTTGACCGCGGAGAGGATTGCTTCTGCACCTATCCTATCCAGATCCTCGCTGTTTACGCGATATCTTCCAATCCTCGGGCCTGCGGCCTGGTTCACGTGGGCGAGGACTCCGGTTCGATTCGTGAGGAGATCGCGTATCTCGAAACCTAGCCTAGTCGATGCGGACTTGAGGTCACCAGAAGTCATTCCGCCGACCTTGATGCCGCTGAGCCTCACTTTCTCCGCGACGCGCCCAACTACTGTGCTCTTGCCCACCCCGGGTGCTCCTGTGAGAAACACGATGAGGGCCAAAGCCTTTCAACCCGAGCTTGGCCTCAGTTCCACTGGGAAGCTATAACTGGTTTGAGGAGTCAACCCAAATCATCCGTTGCGTCGTGAGCAGTATGGGCAGAAGCGTAGCAGGAGTCGACGATGCTGGGCGAGGGCCGATAGTCGGCCCCCTCGTGATCGCCGGAGTAATGATGGATGAGGAGGAAGTCCCAAGACTAGCGCCGATGGGTGTCAAGGACTCCAAACTTCTGACGCCCGAATCGCGATCTCGTCTCGCTGAGAAGATCCGAGACATCGCACTGAAGATCTCCTACGACGAGCTCTCGCCTTCGCAGATCGATGAAGTTGTCTTGAAAGCGAGGAAGCTCCAGAAACTCAACTTCCTTGAAGCGAAGTCGATGGCAAGAGTGATTGCGGAACTCAGGCCGAAAGCCGCTTGGGTCGATGCTTCGGACGTCAAGCCAGAACGCTACGCACGGCAGATCTTGGACGAATTGCCGGAAGGCATGAAGAGGATGGTGCTGGTCTCTGAACACAAGGCTGACAGGAAGTACCCGATAGTGTCCGCTGCAAGCATAATGGCAAAGGTCAGACGCGACGCTGCGATCTCTGCGCTCTGGGAGGAGTACGGCAATTTCGGTTCAGGATACGTGACAGATCCCGTCACCATGGAATTCCTGAGACGGTGGCGAAGAACCCACACGGACTACCCGCCAATGGTCAGGAAATCTTGGAAGACCCTCAGAGAAATAGAGTCGGATGCGACCCAAGCGAGGCTGACGACCGGTCACTCCTGATGCCCACTAGCTTTCTCGTCTCGCGACGAACATGGCGTGGTCTTTCTCGTATGGCTCCAGTCGGACCATCTCGAGAATCTTGAAACCTCTTTCTGTGAGCGTTCGCTTCTCCTGCGAGAACACTGAGGATGGGCTCATCGTCACATCCACGCTTCTGGACTTCACAGCGATCATCACTCTTCCCGTCTCCTTCAGGAATAGGTCGGCATTGTCTGCCAGAAGTCTTGCCTGCTCGGGCTGTGCGACATCGCAGTAAACCGTGTCAACAGGTGAGACGAGGGATCGGTACGCGCTTGGCTGCCTTGCATCTGCCAATATCGGAGAGACATTCTCTCTGTTGGAGCAGACGTTCTCGATGAGTTCGCGCATCGTACGTTGTGCGAATTCTACGCAGAAGACCGTTCCGTTTTTCCCTGTGATGTCACTCACGTGGCTTGCAGTCGTCCCACTTGCGGCTCCTAGGTAGAGTACGCTTCTTCCCGGACCAATTGGATTCTCCTTGATTCTCTTGAGTATCGCGGCAGCGAGCTTGCTTCTGTAGGCATCCCATAGCCTGTACTCCTTCCGGTGGAGTTTCACTAGATCCTCGCCGTAGACTGAGTGCCCCGGACTCAGGTTCAGTGTGGCGAGCCGACGCGAATTGTCTTGAAACTTGACCCAGTATACTCCTTCGAATCGCTCGTGAGGGCTAACGTCTTCGACGTCTATCACGTCTATCACGTCTGCGGCCCTCATAGTGGGGCCTCTCAGGCGGCCTCATGGGTGGCCTGACGGGCGGTTCCTTGTACTTCTCTTGGATCTCAGAGACCTTCTTCTCCAGATCCTTCGACAACTTGTCTCCCATGTAGTCCCCACCGAACGCGTCAACCCTCGCCGCTATCGCGAGCTTGCCCGAAAGCGCTCGGGCGATCTTGCCTCTTTGCCAACGAGGCGACGTGTGTATTGACGCATACTGAAAGATCACCCCATGTTTCGGCGGTCTCGCTCCCGTCTTCAGGGACCTGAAGAGTGCTTTCTCTGCTCCGAGCACCTGCATCGTGCTTGCGGGCATCTTGGCTAGGTTCTCGAGTCCTCCAGCAATTGACATCAATCTAGCCGTCAACAGCGGTCCCAGCAACTTTGTCGTATTCGGCGCTGCTTCTTTCATCACGGCGTCGACGTAGGTTTCAGCTTTCTCTCTGAACTTGACAAGTTCCAACATGTCTCCACAGAATGATCTTAGCCACTCAAGGTCTTCTTCCGGGAAGCTGGCGCCCATGGATTTCCGTGCCGATGCCGCAATCTGCCCGATCTTATCCTCCGGGATCCCTTCTTTCTTCAGATTCTCTTCGGTGAATCCGGATCGAACTCCCAGATTCGCGACGAGCCTAGCGTAGGTGTCGTGCTTGTCAACGATGCGGTCGAGCTCCGGGAAGTGCAAGCCGTACCATTCTCGTATCCGTCCCGCGAATAGGTTGATTGTCTTGTCGATATCGTCGATCGCGCGGACAGCTTGGACTCCATAGAGGTCACGTTTTGCGGTCGCCACGGTCACCGCGGCCCGTGCAAGCTCCGTCGTGACTTCGCGAATGAATCTCTGATATTCCTCGACATCTAGGATTGGCTTGACATCCAATCCTAATTGTTTCAGCCACTTCGATCTTCCCTTCCAGTCTGTAGCAAGCTTCTCACGGAACTGGGTAACAACGCCTGCTCCTGCCTCCACCTGGGCAGTTGCTCCATCGATCGACCTGAGTGCCTTGGCCAGCGCGTCTGTCTCCACGATCAGAGCATCGAAGCCGGCCTTCTTTACAGACGAGACTAGCTGCCTCAGCTCTGGTGTAGCATTTCCGGATTGAAGCTGTCGCAGTTTCTCTGCGGCTTCACTCACCTTCTTACCGAAGAAGACTTTCTCAGCCATTGCCCCGTCATTGTCTATCGCGAAGACCCCGGCGGGCGTTTCGATAATGTAGATCTCCACCAATCCTCACTCTCTTCCAATCGTTGGCGCTTTCGACGAGCAGTCGCCATAGCACCTAGGCGGCGTCGAGATAAAGCCTTACTGAACCCGCCCTGCCAGAGCGTTAATAGTCAATGCTCCTCATGCCATGTACAGAGATCCACCTCTGGTGTGAATCGTTGTCCAACCTGTCGACAGAGATTGCCGGACTGAAGCTACGAAGCCCCACAATGCTGGCATCTGGTATTCTTGGAGTCTCAGGCGAGACGCTGAAGCGAGTAGTTGAGGCAGGCGCTGGCGCTGTGGTCACGAAATCCTCGAGCCTGAAGCCACGCAATGGGAATCCTGGGCCCACGATTGTCGAAGTTCCTTGTGGACTATTGAACGCCATCGGTCTGGCCAGTCCTGGAATCGCGATGATGAGGGACGAGGTCAGCGAAGCGAAGAGGTCTGGCGCACCCGTCATAGTCAGCGTATTCGGATTCTCGGTGCCCGACTATTCTAAGTCAGCGAGTGTCGCTGAGAGTTTGGGCGCCGATGCCGTGGAGTTGAACGTTTCGTGCCCGCATGTATCCGGAGTCGGCGAGATCGGCCAGGATTCCACAGTTGTGGGAAAGGTCACGCGCAGCGTCAAGAGAGCCGTGGACATCCCTGTGTTCGTGAAGCTTTCTCCAAATGTGGCAAACATAGTTCAGATCGGCCGCTCTGCCGAAAGAGCCGGGGCCGATGCAATTACCGCCATCAACACGTTGAGGGCGATGGCGATCGACATACAGACTCGATTGCCGATACTCTCCGCCAAGATCGGCGGTCTATCCGGCACAGCAGTCAAGCCAGTGGCAGTTCGCTGCGTTTTCGAACTTCGTGAGAAACTCAAGCTTCCCATAGTCGGGGTGGGAGGGATATCCGGGTGGGAGGATGCAGTGGAGTTCTTCCTGGCGGGGGCAAGTGCGGTCCAGATAGGAACCGCAATTCTTCATAGGGATCTTCGGGTCTTCTCGGAGGTCGCAGGCGGTCTTTCGAAGTACTTGGACTATAACGGTTTCAAGAACGTCTCTGAGATTGTCGGACTCGCACATTCGAAACCTGCATAGCACGAAATCTCTTTGACGCGAATGCGAGCCTGCCGCCGACGATGGTCGCCAACACTCTGATCTTGCGGATTTCTTCCGGCGCAACGGCAAAAGGATCACGGTCCAACATGACTAGGTCAGCGAGCTTTCCCTTCTCAATCGTTCCTTTCAGTCTCTCCTCATGAGTCGCGTATGCTGCCTTCTTGGTGAACATCCCAATCGCAGTGTAGGTGTCCACGCGTTCTCCATAGGTCTGAGGGGCAGAATGGACTGCTGCGCAGATTCCTTCTAGGGGGTCGATTGGTTCAACGGGGCAATCGGATCCTGCTATCATTCTCGCTCCTGCGTTATCCAGCGATCTGAGTGGGTAGACGAGCCTAGCGCGCTCGAGTCCTACTCGCTCGGGAACCCAGGCATCAGAGGTTATGAAATGGGGCTGAACTGAGGCAATGGTCTTCGATTGCCTGAATCTTTCGATCAGACTTAGATTGAGTACTGACACATGTTCTACCCTGTGGCGTAGTTCCTCGGATCCCGGAGTTGTGAGATTCGCGTTCTCGATGGCCGTCAATGCCATCGAGATTGCGCGGTCTCCGATTGCGTGGATCGCGACCTGCAATCCGTTGCGAGCTGCGGTCTGAACAGTCGTGTTCAATTCATCTTGTGAGTGGATGAGGACTCCGGTCGAGCTTGGTTCGTCAGCGTATGGCTGTTCAAGCGCAGCGGTGTGTGCTCCCAATGAACCATCGGTGAAGATCTTGATGGCCTGTATTCTGAGCATCTCGTCCCCGAATCCTGTCGAGATGCCCATTCCTGCCGCCAGATTCAGCCATTCATCCGTAATCAACAAGTAGATGCGGAGCTTGAGTTGACCCCGACGGTTCATCGCCTGCAGGGCTTGGACGTGTTGAGGGTTGTCAATGACGCAGTGCACCGATGTCAAGCCCGCAGCAAGAGCTCTGGTCATCGCTAGTGAGACTGCACTTCTCACTTCCCGGTCCTCTCGCGGCGTGATCGAAGAGAGCACGAGGCTCATGGCGTTCTCTCGCAGGACGCCGGTCGGTTCTCCCGTGTTCCCATCGAAATCTATGACCCCCCCTATAGGGGGGGTGGTCGTTGCTGTGATGTTCGCAAGCTTCAGGGCCGCGCTGTTCACCACGCACACATGCTCGCAGACCCTGGAAATGCATGCGGGTTTGTCACGGACCGCCTCATCGAGGTCATACCTGTTCGGGTATCTCTGTTCTTCCAGTTTCTCTTGGTCCCATCCGTGGCCCAGCACCCATCCTCCAGGGCGAGCCTTCTCTGCGTGTTTCCTGAGGGCGCTCTGTATTTCGCCGATGGAACAGGCTGCTCGGAGGTCTGCGTCAGACAGCTGGAGGCCATACTCGACCAAGTGAGTATGACAGTCAGTAAAACCCGGGAGGACCGTGGCTCCGCGGAGGTTCCAGGTGGGCACGTTGTCCTTGAGGGCAGAGAGAATCTCTCGGTCTGTCCCGACTGTTTCGATGCACCCATCCCTGATTGCGAGAGCTTGCGCTCTGGGGTAACGGCTGTTCAGTGTCACAATTCGAGCATTCAGAAATGCTGCGCCCGCGTGTTCGGGCGCTCTCTCATTTCGGCTTCTCTTTGCCGCTCTGCTTGCCGTGCTTCTTCTCCTTGAAGACCGAGGCGTACTTCTCCGGCCACTCAACCTTCCCACCACAGTGGTCGCAGTACACCGCGTTGAGAAAAAGCTCCCGCTCACAGTGCTCGCAGAAGAACCGTCTTTGCTTCATTTCAGGCTCGGCCAAGGATGTAGTCATTCGCTCCACTTATCCAGATGGGGAACCGGCTGGCAGATACCTTATGGATTCTACACACCGGCCAACCAATAAGGGCACGCTTGAGCGTTCCTCCCTAGCAGGCTTGCGTCAAGACGACGCTCAGCACCGTTCTGAGACGCCCGAATGGTGCCGTTTGCGGGTCTCGCATCGAGGCCCATATCTATGCCGGCGGCGTCCCTTGCTGCCTCAACCCCGCAGTCGGGGCCCCTCCATGGAATAGGATGCATTCCACGAGAGACAAGCGTGGCTGTTCGCCATGGTCTTAGCTGCGGGCTCTTCGGAAAAGCAGGGTGTACGCCACCCTACGCTACACTCAAGCATATTCAGAATGGGCATAAGCCTTTCATCCCTGTCGTTCAGGGTTGATCGAATGCATGAAGGATGAGGGGGCAGGGAAGTGCGTGAATGGGTGCCTAGGGACCCGCCACCTCGAGACCAGGTCGCTGAGACCGGCCTCATGAGGCGGCTTCTGCTCTCTCTCGACTCGATTTCCGGTTCGCGCCTTGCGCGAATCATGGCGTACGCGCTTGGCATCATGTTCTTCCTGACTATCATCTTTGTCCCTCCGGTCTTCGGGATCCTTCTCGGATGGTCCAAGATTTTCGAGATACTATCCTACCCAGATCTGCTCAGTAGAGGCGTCTCTGCGATCATTGCGTCTTTCGCAATCGCCGGCGCCGTTGCTCTCTTGGACTTGGCTGCAGGGTTGCCTATGGCATGGTTCATCGTGAGAAGCCGATCCTCTTGGGCAAGTACAATCGATACGCTCGCAAACATCCCATTCGTTGTGCCTACGGTGGCCCTTGGCTACTCCGTTCTCGCATTCTGGGGGGGAAGTCAGGGGATCAGTGGCCTATTGGGCTCCAGATTCGCCTTTTCTCCGGGTTGGCAGATGATTGTGCTGCTGCATTTTGCCTTCTCCTATCCGGTCATAGTTCGCGTGATGGTGGGCGCGCTGCAGGGATACAAGGACATCTACGAGACTGCTGCACGTACTCTGGGTGCCCCGACATTCACGGCTGCAAGAACCATCTCGCTGCCATTGCTGAAGTCCTCTCTCGTGGCTGCATTTCTTTTGGCGTTTGCCCGGTCTCTATCTGAGACCGGCGCGACGGTCATGGTTGCCGGTGCTTTCGAGAATGGGCCCGTGTTCATCAGCAAGGCTCGGCTTGCCGGCCAGGAAAGTCCTCTACTGTTTGTCAGCTTTGTTCTCATCGTAGCGTCTAGCTTGTTCTTCATTGGGGTTCGGGTCCTTGCTCCAAGGATGCGACTTCCGATCTCCGCTGTTCGTCCGCAACTCGAGAAGCGACTTAGTTCGGGGCCCGCTGTGGGCCTTAGGAGCCTTCTCACGCTTCTGGTCTTCGCTGTCCTTGTGATCATACCTTCGCTCTTTGTCGTGTTGCCTGCTGTTGGTGCGGTTGCAGATGGCACACTGCAGGAGGCTTTCTCCGGGAATGGCATCTGGTCTGGCTATTGGCAGGCGGTAGGCTTGTCCTACTTGGTTGCTCTTGCTGCGACAGCGCTGAACGTTGTGGCCGGTTTGCCTGTTTCTGTCCTCATTGCGAGGAAGCGTGGTGGCGAATTCGTGTCGGGCATTCTGGATACTATGGTCAACATTCCCATTGTGGTTCCGTCAATAGCACTCGGCGTCTCCATAGGAATTTTCTGGGGCGGGGCCACATACATATCCGAGTTCTGGCTGCTGATCTTCGCGCACGCAAGCATCACTTACACGTATTTCGTGAGATCGATGGTCGCAGCTATCGAAAGCATTCCCATGGAGATGGAGGATGTTGCACGCACCTTGGGCGCCAAACCTCTCACAGTCTTCCGAAGACTCACCATTCCGCTGTCAAAGTATGCGCTCTTGGCAGGTGCGATAATGGCGTTCACCCGAAGCGTTGACGAGACAGGGGCCACCTTGGCTGTGGCGAAGAGACTCGTCACCGCGCCGGTTCTGATGGTGCAATGGGTTCGAGGCATAGCCGCGGCCTCCCCGAGTGCCATAGGCTTGGGCCTTGCGTTTTTGGTCGTGACCTCCTTTGCATCGCTTCTTGTCTTGACCCTCGCTACACGAAGGACTTGACAGCCTTGACATCAGTAAGATTAGCGGCTGTCTCCAAGACCTTCGCAAGAGTGAAAGCCATAGATCATGTCAACTTGGAGATCAGCGACGGCGAATATGTCTGTGTGTTGGGGCCGACGGGCAGTGGCAAGACGACACTTCTTCGTCTAATCGCTGGTTTGATCTATCCGACAAGCGGGGGAATCGAACTCGACGGCAAGCCGGTCACGGGTCTTCGCCCCGAGGATAGGAGCGCCTCCTATGTGCCCCAGCAATATGCGCTCTTTCCCCACATGACTGTCAGAGACAACGTTGCTTTTGGGCCGCTGGCTCGAGGATTCAGTCCCGAGGAATCCCATCGAACGGCTGATGAAATGCTGAGGCTTGTGAGGCTCGCCCACAGAGCGACAGCATTCCCGCATGAGCTCAGTGGTGGCATGCAGCAGAGAGTTGCGCTGGCGCGTGGACTCGCTGGCCGTTCCCCACTACTTCTCTTGGATGAGCCCTTGGGCGCTATCGACGCTCGACTCAGAGTGCTACTTCGCTACGAACTCAGGCGACTGGCGAAGGAACTCGCAGTGACGGTGGTCCACGTCACCCATGACCAACAGGAGGCGATGTCAATCGCCGATAGGATCGCCGTCCTGAGGGACGGACGCGTGGAGCAATTTGGTCGCACGTCCGAAATCTATTCTTCACCAAGCTCTCCGTTCTTGGCGAATTTCGTAGGCGGAGCAAACTTCTTGGAGGGAATTGTGGTTCGAAGGGAATCTGGCACTGCATTGATTGAGGTAGCCGAAGGGTTCTCGCTGACGTCCTCAGAGAAGGAACACTCCGCGGGCGATGCGGTGGTAGCTTCTTTCAGACAAGAAAGGACATCCGTCTTGACGAATGCAAGCACAGAGGAGAATGTCATTCCAGGAAAGCTCGTCTCAACAAGCCTCTTGGGCGTCTTCATGAGGTGCGTGGTAGACACCGGAAGAGCAGGAGAGGTGATGGCGAAGGTTCCTCTGCGTGAGGCATTGGAGCAGAGACTTCAGGATCGAATAGGACACGTTGTCTACGCGAGGGTGGCTCGCGACGGTGTCATGCTCTTCAGCAGGCCTGAGAGAGCGTTGGCGGTGGAATTGGAGGCTTTCTAGTTGCCTGACGTTCGAGTGGCTGACGTCAGCAAGCGATTCCAAGACGTTGTCGCATTGGACAAGGTCTCGCTTGAGATCAAGGACAGGGAGTATGTCTCGATCATAGGACCAAGCGGGTGCGGCAAATCGACCCTGCTGAAATGCATAGCTGGAATCATCAAGCAGGACTCGGGACAGATATCCATCGGCGACAGAGAAGTCACTGTCTTGCCTCCTGAGGAGCGGCAGCTCGGATACATGTTCCAAGAGATAGCTCTCTTTCCGCACATGTCGTCTTGGGACAATGTGGGATACGGGCCACGTGTTCGAGGAAAGAGTCGGGATATCACGCGAAGGTTCGTTGGACAGGTAATGGAAATGACGAGGCTGAAGATAGGACCCCGTGCATACCCAGACGAGCTGAGCGGAGGAGCGAGACAGAAGACCGCGCTTGCTAGGGCTATAGCTGCGGAGCCACAGCTCATGCTGCTCGATGAGCCTCTGGGTGCTCTTGATGCTCACGTTCGAGCAGCGCTTAGATACGAACTGAAGAGACTGGTGACTGAGCTGGAGCTTACCGCCATCCACGTCACACACGATCAAGAAGAGGCCATGTCGATCTCTGATCGCTTGGTCATAATGAAAGCCGGACGGGTCGTAGAGGTTGGCACACCTCTTGAGCTCTATCTTCACCCCAAACGCCTGTTCACTCAGAACTTCCTAGGCGAGGCAAACTTCATTCCCGGGGATGTGATGGAATGCGACCCAAGACACCTGACCGTGTCAGTCAATGGCTGGAAGCTGGATCTCAAGGGGTCCGGCTTCATCAAGGGTGGGACTGCGGTTCTGGCAGTTCGGCCAGAGTCAGTCATTCTGTCGCCAGTTCATGCTCAGGCCGATTCAGAATGGGTCGGGGTTGTTGAAGAGCAAATGCTTCTAGGTGACTGCATACGAACGGAAGTCGATCTCGACAACGGCACACGGGTGGTTTCTCAGACACCTAACCAAGGTGTCCAACCCGTCAGAGGTGTTGGAGAGCGTGTCAAAGTCGCTTTTGCTGCGGGAGGCCTAATACCTTATCAGTTTCCTGCTCGGGGTCTTGATTCAGAACTTTCGCTCGATGATTTAGCTGGAGGGACTTAGATGAAAGCCACTTTCGAAAGCTGGTTCGCGGCGAGAACCAGAGCCCGGGCCATCGACATGGTCAGGCAAGCGTCGAGGATGCTTTTTCCGATTGTCGAGGAACTAACCACTTGCGTCAACGCCTCGATCGCTGGAGATAGGGACGCGATGGAAGGCGCGTTTACGAGGCTGCATCAACTTGAACGGGAAGGCGACAGCCTACGGAGACTGATAATCACTGAGATGGCGCGAGGAAACCTCCCCATCGACGAAAGGCGGAGCTTCATGAGGCTCGCCAGACAGGTCGACTGGGTCGCGGACTGGTGCTTGGAAGCCGGGAGACTGGTCAGGCAGTCACCCATGAGCAAGCTTCCGGAAGCGATTCGCAAGACCGCGCTTGGCATGTGCAAAGTGGTAAGAGACTGTGTTTCGGACGCTCAGCGATGCATCGATCTGCTCACTGACAAGAAGGTGGAAGAGGCACTTGACGCTGCGGACAAAGTGGAACGCCTTGAGGAAGAGGCAGACGACCTCTACCGCAATGCTAGAGGCCAACTTAGTGAACTCACGAGCGAGCAGTTCACGGTCGGGCAAGTGATTCTGCTTGCTGAACTCATGGACGCAATTGAGAACATCGCCGATAGGTGCGAGGACGTGTGTGATCAAGCACGAGTGATAGCAGTCAGCGTCAGTTCCTAACCCGGCTACTGCGATTCTGCACTTGGCGCTTTCATCTGCGACGAGTGTCGTTATTTACTTTCTAGACCAATACCTAGACCCATCGGGTGGTTCTGTGACCAAAACCATGAACTTATTACCTCGCAGCATTGTACGCGTTCAACTTTCAATGGTGAAAACCATGGTAAAGGTCACTGTCGATCTGGCCAAGTGCAATGGAGATTCCATTTGCGTCGATGTGTGCCCCGTCGCCGTATTCGAGCTGCAAGAAGTGAAGGGCTACGAGGGCAAGAAATCCGTGGTCGTCAACAATGACGCATGCATTGTATGCCGAGCATGCGAGGTTCAGTGCCCGACACAGGCAATAACCGTAACTGAATGAGTCGTCTGTACGCGGATCTCACAGCCGATCATGCCAGGCCACCGCAGGTCTGGCCTGATCTGAATGTCTGCCATTGTGCAATCCAATCCGGTACCTCAAAGCTGTGGCTGCGCTTGTCTTGATCGCAATGCCCTCAGGAAGAACCTCAAGCTGAGCTATCTGCTCTCGTTCGCCTCGGGTTTCGTTATCTTGGGCGGCGCGGTTCTGCTCTTGGTACGCTTGATGCTTGGCACGCGAGACACTTGGCAGTAGCTGGCGCGTTTCCCTCGTCGGACAGAAACGAGTTGGCGTGAATGTCTAGCGTCTAGAGTTGAGCTCCACACTTCTCGCAGAACTTGCTCTCCAGTGGTATCTTTGTCCCGCAGCTGCGACAGAACTTGGTTGAGCCAGCAGGTTGCGTGCCTGATTCAGCTGGCTGAGTCGGCGCCTGAGTGCCTGCTTTTCCTGCAGCTACGTACACGGCCTCTCCGTTCTTCGTTTCCTTCTTGAGGACGCCTTCCTCTACTAGATCGTCCATCATCTCCTCTGCTTCTTCCTTCGAGACGCCCTCCCTCGCTGCGACCGTTGCAAGTGCTACTCCACCTGCGGCCATTGACATTGTGAGGACTGCGCCTCTCGTCAGTCTTCGAAATCCTCTTCTAACGCCTCTTCTAACCATCCTTCTCGCACGAAACACAACAATCACCTGATTGAAATCGTTCTTACTCGGAATGCAGTACGTGAGAATTAAAGACATGCTCCCTTCTTGCTTCGTCGGATTGTCTGTGCAAGAGCTAGGATTGTCGACGGAGGAAGGAACTGGCGACAACTGTTAAATCGCCTGAGTGTGGTAGTCTGCTCGGTGATTAGTGGAATGTGGCGTGCTCGTAGAGCCAGAATGAGAAGAGGATCATGGGGAATCTGGCTGGGATTCTTCATCTTCATGATCATCATCATACTGATCTTCGCGGCATTCAGATGGCACAGATTCTTCTGGTTCTGGTAGATCACGCGTACTGAACGTCCCGTGGAGACCGGTGGGCGGCGGTGGCTACGCTCGGCCCATCACCCAGGCTCCCAAACTTGAACTTAAGGCAGATTAGACTACAGGCTCGTCAGAGATAACGTGGGCGAAGGGGATATTGAAGGAATACAGGCGCGGGACATTCGACAAACACGTCGCGTACGGACAACGACAACGAAAACTCATGCTGATTGCCAGAGGGATAATCGGTGGATTCAAAGTCCGCTGCCAATCCGCTAAGGAAGCCTCGAACCTCGCAAGGGCATTCAGAGTGAGATCCCAGAAGATTGAGAAGAGCGAGAGTGCCAGATACAGCATAAGAATCGGTGTGAAAGAAAAGACGATCTATGTGACAAGGAAAGGCCCCCTGCGGGGCTAGTCAGTCGTCGCCTTCTTTGAGGGCGTTCCAGCGGCTTTACTTGCGAGCTCCTGTTTCTGTCCATGTGTGAGCAGTTTCATTCGTCGTTCTCTTCTCATGGCGGCAAGGCGCGTTCTGTATCTCTCCACGTAGACGATTCTTCTTGCTCTGCGCATCTTCGTGTAGCGTGCTCCTTGTCCCTTCTTATGCCGGTCAAACCTAGTGGCCAAGTCGCTCGTGTAGCCCGTGTAGTAGCTGCCGTCGTCGCACAGCAGCAAATAGACACAGTACCTTCTCAGTTCGCTCGCTCTGCGGCTGGCCTCCGGTCTCCTGAGGTTCTTGGGTGAGCCACGCAGCGAGGGGGTACGCAATTCTGCCCTGTCCTAGTTCCTGTCTCTTGAGCTGATGTCGCACCGCGTGAATCTCTTATCGTCTTTGGTGGCACCACCCGACGGCATCTTCTGCTCGTAACAACGAGCTTGACGAGGCCTCTTGAGCCGTACGCCGACTGTCAACGAGGCCGGCCGCAGTTCGGGGTGATGATTGAGCCGGACTGCGAGAGGAGCGGCTGCGCCACCCACGAACTACATATCGAGTTGGAAGTGTTTGCCAGCGCTCTGGTCCGCCGGCTTGAGAGGAAGTTCGGTCACCTCACGGCTGTGGACCAGCTCAGCTTCGAAGCGAACGAAGGCGAAGCGCTGGGACTATTGGGGCCCAACGGCGCCGGCAAGACAAACACCATCAGGATGCTCGCCCACCTCATCTCCCTGACTGGGATCACTGAAGAGTATGAGGAATGGGGTACTGCCCCCTTCTGGTTGGTGGTGGTGCGGCCGCCGGGATTCGGACCCGGGTCGTTGGCTCTCTTCCCATGAGCGGGTGGAAGGCCATTGGACGTTAGACTATGTCCTAGACCAGGCTAGACTACGGCCGCACGCGGCTTGAGCCGTAT
>Ga0208047_1000097_pt1 | contig 31527 bp, 34 predicted proteins | sample Kivu_220m_FD_184162 | JGI IMG/M metagenome (GOLD analysis project Ga0208047, IMG submission 184162) | Freshwater microbial communities from Lake Kivu, Western Province, Rwanda to study Microbial Dark Matter (Phase II) - Kivu_220m (SPAdes)... | ecosystem: Environmental > Aquatic > Freshwater >...
GAATAATAGTGTAATAGTAAAGTATTAATAAGGAGAATTTGTATAAAAATGCAAATTAATATAAAAAATAATATAAAAAGAGCAATGGGAGGTGGTGGTTAAAAAATTTATGTAAAAAATAAGTTTACCTTAGCTGATATAAAGGATGATACAAAAGTGGATAAAAGGAGGTGATTAGAAGATATAAGCGGGAGATTTACTTGAGTATAGTAGATAATTTGAATATGGTAGGTACACAAATAATTGGTATGCCAGGTAAATCTCAAAGAAATTATCAGTAGTATTTCATAAAAAAAAATTTATAAAGGAGAGAGAAATGAAGAAAGTATCGTTATGGTTGGTAATTCTAGTAATAACTGTATCTATGGTAGCAGTTTTTTCGCTAAATGGGTGCAAGAAAGAAGCTGCACCTGCTGAAGAAGAAGCAGCCCCAGCAGAAGAAGCTGCTGCTGGTGAACAGTTCATCACAATTCATTGGGCACAATGGGCTCCAGCTGATTATCTTGAGAAGCTTTCTAAAGGCTTTACTGCAGAGACAGGAATAAAAGTAACAGTTGAGCAGACTCCATGGGAAACATTTGTTCAAAAATATAATACAGAAATGATTGCTCATAGTGATGCGTGGGATATTATAGTTGGAGATAGCCAGGATATTGGAAATATGGCTGTAAATGGTCATTATGTTGATTTAACTGATTGGATTATTGAGCATGGAGTTGATAAGACTTTTACTCCAGCCTCTTTAACATATTTCGCAGAGTATCCTAAAGGAGCTGGGAAATACTATGCTGTTCCATGTGAAGGTGATGGATTGGCTTGGGCATACCGTAAAGATCTTTTTGGAGATCCTGATAATATGGCTGCATTTGAATCAGAATATGGATATGAACTTGGGGTACCTACATCATGGGATATGTTAAAAGATGTAGCTGAATTCTTCCATGACCCAGATAATGGTTTTTATGGAGTTGCAATTTATGGGGATAATGGATACGACTCACTGGCAATGTTTGCTGAACAGTGCATCTGGTCATTTGGTGGGGAACTTGGTGATTATTCAACTTATGAAGTTGATGGTTTACTAAATAGTGAAGGTGCTATAGCAGGAATAGAGTATTATTATGATCTATTTAAATTTGTTCCACCAGGATTTGGGGGTGCATTCTATCTTGAAACAAATGATGCATTTGTTTCAGGTATAGTTCCAATGAGCTGTAATTACCTTGCATTCTTCCCAGGTTTAGCAAATGAGGAAACAAACCCATATGCTGCAGATACAGGGTATTTTGCTTGTCCTCCGCAAAAAGGTCCAGATGGAGTAGAGAGGCAGTTCGCTGCTCTTGGAGGCCAGGGTGCTTCAGTTGTTACATATTCAAAGAAACAGGACCTGGCATTCAAATGGTTAGAATGGTTTGTAAAACCGGAAACACAATTAGAATGGGCTAGATTGGGTGGTTATACATGCAATGCAGAAGTTTTAGCATCAGATGAATTCCTGAGCTTCACACCATATAATCCTACATTTAAAAAGACAATGGAGATTTTTAAGGATTGGTGGGCATGTCCTGAATATGATGAGCTGCTAAGAACCTTCAGTGAAGATATTGCTAATTATGTAGTTGCAGGTAATGGAACAGCTGAAGAAGCTTTAAATAAATGTGTAGAAGATTGGGAAGAAATCTTTGGTGCAGCAGGGTATTATGACTGACATTAGCTTGTAGTAATGTATTGTATGTTTAAAATTGCTCTCTTTAAGATTCTTCTTAAAGAGAGCAATTAATAAAGAACTTTAGAAGGATAAAATATGTTTAAAAGATCAAAAGATAATAAAATTGAACGTAATCAAATTTCTTATCATTCTATGCGCGATACTTCATTAATTAGGCTTTTTATACTACCAACGATTATATTACTGGTTGTTATAAATGTATTTCCATTATTCTGGTCTTTAATTTTAAGCTTTTCTAATTATTCAGCAAAAATGTTGACCCAATGGGGGGAAAACCCAGAAATGATAGGTGGTGTAAATTATTCTCGTATATTAGCAGATCCAGATATGTGGAATAAGTTCATTACTACTGCTAAGTATGTTTTATTATCAGTTGGGGGAGAAATGATACTTGGATTTGGCCTTGCTTTACTTATTCAATTAAAATTTAAGGGTAGAGAATTTATAACAACTCTTCTTATATTACCAATGACGATGTCTCCTGTAATAGTAGGATTAATGTGGAGATTATTTTATAACCCAAACTGGGGAATGTTTAATTATTTATTAGGTTTAGGTAGAATAGATTGGATTTCTGATCCTTCAAGAAATTTATATTCAATTGTAATTGTGGATATTTGGATGTGGACACCTTTTGTTATGCTTCTATCAATTGCTGGCCTTTCTGCTATTCCGCAATATCTGTATGAAGCTGCTGAAATTGATAGAGCTTCATGGTGGTCTAAGTTTAGAAGAATAACTCTTCCAATAGTCTATCCAATTCTTTTGGTTGCTTTAATATTTAGAACAATGGAAGCTTTTAAAATATTTGATTTACCAATGGGAATAACTGGTAGAGGAGCAATGGCACCTCCACTGATAGCAATGCACCTGTACAATATTTCATTTGTTACATGGAAAACAAGTTATGGCTCTGCTATTGGATATATAATATTAATAGTGATTATTGCAATTACGAGTATTTTCATTAAATATCTAAATAAAGCAAAGCAATAAATAAATTAATATATGAAAGGAATAATCAATGGCAGAAATAGTGAGAAAGAAAAAAAATATAACCCGTTATTTTGTAATATTTATAATTATTGTAATAACAATTATTTATTTAATGCCTTTTTTGTATATTATTTATACTTCTTTTAGGCCATGGACAGATATTTTGGAATATCCACCAAAAATCGTTTTTAAACCTTCGATAGGAAGTTATATAAGAATATTTACGTCCCGTACGGTTTATCCTCCGGGTGAAAAGCTAACAGAAGAAGAAATGGCAAATTTAAGTTGGTATGAGCGTATTGTATATAATGAGACAAATGAAGAAGTTATAAGAATTGGTGATTTACCAAGAAGGTATTTGAATAGTATTATAATTGGTGTAGCAAGCACGGCAATAACAATAATACTTGGAACGATATGTGCTTATGGTTTTTCAAGATTTAAAGTTAGAGGGAAAGATGACCTATTATTCTTTATATTAAGCACCCGAATGCTACCTCCTGTAGTAGTAGTTATACCTGTTTTTTTAATGTTTAGATTTTTAGGACTAACCGATACCCATATAGGTCTTATAATTTTATATACTGCTTTTAATGTATCATTTGCTGTTTGGGTACTTAAAGGGTTTATTGATGAAATTCCTATTGAATATGAAGAAGCAGCAATGGTCGATGGATATACTCGCTTTCAGGCATTTAGAATGATAGTTATACCACAGGCTGCAACTGGCATAGCAGCAACAGCAGTATTTTGCTTTATATTTGCATGGAATGAATACGCATTTGCGTTTCTTCTTTCAAGAAAAATCGCACAGACAGTACCAGCGTGGCTACCTTACCAGATGGGAGTTCTTGGTTATGATTGGGGCGCAGCTGCAGCAGGAACAATTTTATTTCTATTACCAGCATTAATATTTACTATAATTTTAAGAAAGCATCTTGTAAGAGGAATTACTTTTGGAGCAATAAGAAAATAGGAGACAAAATGGTATTATTTTTTATATCTATAGGTTTTTATATAGTAATTGGTTTAATCTTCTGGAGATTTAGAATTTTAAAAAGAAGATACCTGGAACCTCTTTTTATGTGTATTATGATCTGTGGGATAGTAGCTCTTTGTCAACCATGGTTATTACCTTTATATCATTGGAGTTTTGCAATTGTTCTAACTGGTGTTGCTGGTTATATTTTTTCAATACATTTGCAGTGATTTACATTTAATAATTTGAATATAAATTGCTATTGCTAAGCTATGCTTGTACGCATAAATTAAAGGAAGGTTTAATAACTTAATTAAGGTGATAACTTATTTTAAAGTAAGTCCGCAAAAAATTGTTATATTAGGAATAAGTTTTAATATAAATTTATTATTAATAATATTAAAACAGATAGATTGGAGGATGATATGAAATTAGGTGTAATGGCAAATTGCTTTGGTGATAAATCGTGGGAAGATGCTTGCAAAGCTGCAAGCGATGCTGGTCTAAAGGCAATTGAGCCTGGCGCTGGTGGCTTTGTTGGGAAAGCTCATTGTAATCCTGCTGACCTGCTAAAAGATGAAAATGCAATGAAAAATTTTGTAGAAACAGCTAAGGGAAATGGACTGGAGATAAGTGCTTTTGCTTGTCATGGAAATCCACTGCATCCACAAAAAAGTGTTTCAGATGAACATACTACAGATCTTAAAGCTGCTATAGAACTTGCTTCAAAGATGGGGGTAAAAGTGATTACCTGTTTTGCAGGATGTCCTGGAGCAGGAGAAGATGCTAAGTATCCAAATTGGATAACTTGTCCCTGGCCTCCATATTTTGGGGATAGTGTTAAATGGCAGTGGGAGAAAAAGGTGGTTCCGTTCTGGAAGGAAATGGCAAAGTTAGCAAAGGATGCGGGTATTAAATTTGGTTTTGAGATGCATCCTGGTGATGTAGTATATAATACTGAAGCCTTACTTAAACTAAGAGAAGAAATTGGAGCTGAAGAGATATCATGTAATTTTGATCCAAGCCATCTTTTCTGGCAGGGAATGGATCCGATTGTATGTATAAGAAGGTTAGGAGATGCAATAGTTCATGTTCATGCAAAGGATAGTAAGGTTGATAAGTCAGTTGTTGATTTTAGAGGTGCAAATGATTGGAAACATTACGGAGAGATAAATAAAAGAGCCTGGACATTTAGAACTGTTGGATATGGACATGGAGCAGAGTTCTGGAATGATTTTGTATCTACTCTTAGACTTGTTGGATATGACGGAGTTATAAGTATTGAGCATGAAGATCCTTTGATGTCAGCAAGTGAAGGGTTAAACAAGGCTATAGGGTTTTTAAACAGAGTTCTTCTTTATGAAAAACCAGGTGAAATGTGGTGGGCATAATCAGTGAATTATTAGATAGTAACTTTAATATTTTTTAGACAGTGTATCTCTGTTTGAAGGAGGTAGATTATGACAGATAAAAAAGTAGGCTTTGTGTCAATGGCTGCTGAGAAAAAAGCTGGCGAAATTCCAGAGATTGGTATTGGGGTGCTTGGTTACGCGTTTATGGGAAAAGCACATTCTAATGGGTATAAAAAAATGCCTTATATATTTTGGCCTCCTCCTGCAAAACCAAAATTAATAAAAATATGTGGAAGGACTGAGGAGAAGGTAGCTGAAGAAGCAAAAAGGTACGGGTATCTTGATTATTGTACAGATTGGCACGATCTTGTAGGTGATGAAAGAATTAATATTTTTGTTAACGTTGGTCCTAACAATATTCACGCAGAACCATGTATTGAAGCTGCTAAAGCTGGAAAGAATGTAGTTTGTGAGAAGCCTCTTGCCAGAAACGCTGATGAGGCAAAGGCAATGTTGGATGCTGTAAGTAAAGCTGGGGTAAAGCATCTATGTAACTTTAATTACAGAATGATGCCAGCACTGATACTTGCGAAGAAACTGATTATGGATGGTAAGCTTGGAAGAATATTTCATTTCAGAGCAAAATACCTGCAGGAATGGATAGTAGATCCAGATTTTCCAATGGTATGGAGACTTGACAGGGAAGTTGGTGGTAGTGGAGCTATGGGTGATTTGGGTGCACATATAGTAGATCTTGCCAGATGGCTTTGTGGTGAACCAAAAAGTGTTACAGCTATAACCAAAACTTTTATTGATGAAAGGCCACTTCTAGACGATCCATCAAAGAAGGTAAAAGTTGAGGTAGATGATGCTTTTGTTTCTACTGTAGAGTTTGAAAATGGTGCAATTGGAGTGCTGGAGGGTTCTAGATTTTGTCCAGGCCGCAAAAATTATGAGACGATTGAAATAAACGGAGAGCTTGGCAGCATATACTGGGATCTTGAACATATGAATTATCTAAATGTTTATTTCAAGGATGAAGATCCTCCTGATACTGTAGGATTTCATGCTGTAAGTGTTACTGAATCTTTTCATCCTTATTATGATAAGTGGTGGCCACATGGTCATATAATTGGTTGGGAAAATACATTTGTACACACTGCATATAATATAGTAAATGCTGTTGTAAATAATGTTAAACTAGAGCCTATGGTGGCAACATTTGAAGATGGATACAAGGCGGCTGTAATTTGTGATGCTATGCTACAGTCTGCAAAATCTGAAAGAAAAGAGAAAATAGAGTATTAGAATATTTAAGCTTTGAAATTAATGGAGGTTGTAGATGAAGTTTGGCATAAATACATTGCTATACGCAGGCACATTTACTGATCAAAATGTTAAAATTTTTAAAAAATTCAAAGAAATGGGATTTGATGGTGTTGAAATAGCTTTAGAGAAAAAAGGTGATATTAATTACGGTATAGCTTTAAATGAACTAAAAGAAAATGATCTTGAGTGCAGCTCTATCTGTGGCCTTTTTGGTCCAAACAGGGATATAAGAGGCCCAAATAAGGAATATATCGTAGGCGGGTTGTCTTATATGAGAGATTGTATTGATGCCTGTATTAGTCTTGGGTGCAATCTTCTTATTGGCCCAGTTTATTCAGCAGTGGGGCGTGCTAATTTAGAGAGTGGGGAAGCAAAAAAAGAGCAATGGAAAACAGCAGTAAAAAATTTAAAAGAAGTATGTAAGCATGCTGAAGATAAGAGAGTTTTTATAGCCTTGGAGCCACTAAATAGATTTGAAACAGATTTTATTAATACATGTACCCAGGCAATAAACCTTATTAGGGATGTTGACAGCAATATGCTTAAAATTCATCTGGACACTTTTCATATGAATATTGAAGAAAAAAGTTCAATGCAGGCAATTTTAGATGCTGGTGATCTTCTATATCACTTTCATGCAAGTGAAAATGACAGAGGGGCTCCTGGAACAGGTCAGGTACATTGGAATAAGGTAGCAAGCGCACTAAAAGATATTGGATATAATAGGTATATTGTGATTGAGTCATTTACTCCAGAAGTAAAAGTTATAGCGAAGGCAGCATCTATCTGGAGGCAAACTGAAAAAGATGGTTATGTTCTTGCGGAAAAAGGACTTGAGTTTTTAAAAGGATTATTTAAATAAGAATGTTTAATTTTATTAATAATATAGAGATATTGATTATATTATAAGGATTAGGAAAAGAAATGGGGATTTTCAGATGGCTGAAATAGTTTTAAAAGATATTGTGAAAAGATTTGGCGATCTTATTGCAGTTAATAATTTAAGCTTGAATATTAAAGACAAAGAATTCTTAGTTCTTTTAGGCCCTTCTGGATGTGGGAAGACAACCACACTTAGGTGCATTTCTGGCTTGGAAACACCAGATGAAGGAAAAATTTTTATTGATGGAGAAGATGTTACTATTAGGAGAGCATCCAGGAGGGATATAGCGTTTGTTTTTCAGCTTTATGCTTTGTACCCTCATATGACAGTTTATGGTAACATAACTTATCCTTTAATTAACCAAAGATATAGCAAGGAAAAGATTAAGAAAGAAGTTGACAGAGTTGTTGAGATATTAAAAATAAAGCACATATTAAATAAAAAACCAAGAGAACTCTCAGGTGGTGATATGCAGAGAGTTGCTCTGGGGAGAGCAATTGTTAGAAGACCAAAAGCATTTTTACTTGATGAACCTATAGGAACTCTGGATGCGAAATTTAGAGAGGAAATGCGAACTGAGCTTAAAAAGCTCCATGTCGACATTGGTGCTACTACAGTATATGTAACTCACGATCAGGTTGATGCAATGTCTATGGGAGACAGCATTGCGATAATGAATTTTGGAGTCCTGCAACAAGTTGGAACACCTAATGAAATATACACAAATCCAAAAAATTTATTTGTAGCAAATTTTATTGGAAGCCCAGGGATGAATTTTATAAATTGCAATCCAGCAATGGACTCCAGTGGTAAGCTTGTATTAAGACCATTATTAATTGATACCTTTATACCGATACCTGACAGGATTCAAAAAATAATTTTAGATAAGAAAGAAGAAGAAAAAGAGCTAGTTTTAGGAGTCAGACCAGAAGATGTAATGTTGAGTATGAAAAAAGGGGAGAATTATATTGAAACAAAAGTATTCGTTGTTGAAACGGCAGGCTCTTATAATATTATAGATATAAAGTTAGGTAGTGATATTGTTAGAGTTCGTACACTACCAACTATAGCTCCAAAGATTGGAGAGACTGTATATATTGGTGTTGATATGAAAAGAATAAGTATCTTTAATAAAAAAGATGGAAATTCAATAATGTAATAAATAATAAGTTGGGAGAATATGTAAATGGCAGATGTAAAATTAATTTCACTTACAAAGACTTTTGGTGATATAACTGCTATAGATAGTATGAATTTAGAAATTAAGGATAAAGAATTTTTTATCCTGCTTGGTCCGACAGGAGCCGGGAAAACTACAACATTAAGATTAGTAGCTGGATTAGAAAAACCAGATAAGGGAGAAGTTCATTTAGATAAATTTTGTGTAAACAATCTTAGTCCTGCCGTAAGAGATGTTGCATTTGTATTTCAATATTATACTCTTTATCCTAATTATACTGTAAGGCAAAATTTGGAATTTCCATTGAGGTCCAATCTTAGAAGGTTGTCTAAACCAGAGATTAGTAAAAAAGTTGCTGAAGTTGCAAGAGTTCTACATATAGAAAATTTGCTTGAAAGGGAAACTATAAATTTAAGTGGCGGAGAGATGCAGCGAGTAGCAATAGGAAGAGCAATAGTCAGGACACCAAAAGTATTTCTAATGGATGAACCCTTGTCAAATCTAGACGCAAAGCTGAGGGAAGAAATGAGGGCTGAACTTGCAAGACTTCATTTAGATTTAGGATCTACTTTTTTTTATGTAACCCATGATCAGATTGAAGCAATGACAATGGGTGATAGAGTGGCAGTGCTTAATGAAGGTAAGATACTTCAAATTGGTACACCAGATGAAATATATAATTTGCCTAAAGATGTTTTTGTCGCTAGATTCATAGGAAGCCCTATAATTAATTTATTTGATGCAACTATAGAAAAGGATACTTTAATTTTTGGTAAGAGGGATATGGTTTGTAGTATTTTTGAGAAACAATGTAGCCTGCTTAAAAACTATAATAAGAAAAATTTAATTTTAGGAATAAGGCCAGAAGATATTGAGGTATCAAGAGAAAAACAAAAGGATAATTCTTTTAAAAGTACGGTATATTTTAAGCAAAGCATGGGTATAGAAGATATTTTAAATTTAAAAATTAATAGTATTATTTTTAAAGCAATTGCTTCTCCAAAACTACAAACTAAAGTTGGGGAAACAGTTTATGCCAACATTAATATAGATAGATCACATTTATTCGATACTGAGACAAATAAACGTATATAACATTAATAATAAAAAAAATATAGCGTAATTACTATTATTTAAGCTTTTGGGTGAAATTTAATGAGAGGAAAAAAGAGAATATTAGTAGAAAAAGCACTGGAGGGAGGAAATGGTATTTTAAATCTTAAACCTGCATGGGTTGCTCGAGATTTCCTTCCTCCAGGCAGACGATTAGGGTTAAAAGAGGAAGAGTATGATGCAGGAGAGCGTGGCTGGATATCAGAAAGGTGGCTGGCATCTACTACTAAAGCTGATAATGCAGTTGGTCCAGAAGATGAAGGCTTAAGTTATTTAGCTTTAGAGGGCAATGAGAAAATAACTTTAAAAGAGGCTATAGAGGTTGCAGGTGATCTCTTAATGGGAAGGGAGTATGCAAAAACTCACAAAGGGTTAGGGAGACTTGCAAAAATATATGATTATGATGCCAGAATACCTTATCATATTCATCAAATGGAAAAAGATGCAGCACTGGTTGGAAGAAATTCGAAAGATGAGGCATATTACTTTCCTGAGAATGTTAATACCGGACCTCACCCGGAAACTTTTTTTGGTGTACACCCATATATTGCAGATCAGAAAAAATATGAAATACTGCTTCCATATCTGGAGGATTGGGACAGCGATTTAATATTAAAGCACTCACGAGCATATCTTAATGTCAGAGGAGAAGGATTTTTTTTACCTTCTGGGGTGCTTCATGGACCTGGGACAGCGTTAACAATTGAGCTTCAGGAAAATTCTGATGTTTTTGCAATGCTTCAGGCATTAAATGCAGGAAAAATTATTTCAAAGGAATTGTTATTTAAGGATGTACGTAGGGAAGATAGAGAAAAATATGGTGAAAAAGTAATTCTAAATCAAATAGATTGGAAGGCTAATGGGGATCCATATTTTTACGAAAACTATCACCTTGAACCAAAGCTGATTAAAGAAACTAAACAGGAAGGTGGGAAGGAATATTGGATTTATTATAACACCCGAAAGTTTAGTGGAAAGAAATTAGTAGTTAAACCTAAATGCACTTTTACCAGTGTGGATAATGGTGTTTATAATATATTAGTATGGAGTGGAAAAGGCAGATACGATGGATATGAAATAGAAGCTGGTAATTTTGAGTGTGATGAGCTTCTAATTTCGTATGAAAAAGCTACTAAGCCATTGATTGTAGAGAATACTGGAAAAGATGACTTGCTAATAATAAAATTTTTTGGTCCTGATATAAATATAAATATTCCAATAATCAAACAATATAAAGGTTAGCAAATCATTTTTTTATATGATATTTAATATATTTTTTGAGTTTTAGTTTGAGGACTTTATCTTTTAACATACTTAATTTATGAATAATTAATTTTTTAATAAAAATTAATAAAGGATTTTTAAACTAAATAAATGGAGGCTTACTATGGGAAAAAAAACATCAATTGGTGGATGGGCATATATATGGGGTGGTTATGAAGAAAGTCCTATTCCTTTAAAGACTGTTGTTGAAAAGCTTTCTTCTATAGGTTTTGATGGTATTGAGATGGCAGCATTCCCTCCACACTTAGAACCTAATACAGAAGAGAAACGTAGAGAAGTTAAAAAATTATTAGATAATTATGGATTAGAAGTATCCGGTTTAGCTGCACCATTTCCATCACCAGCAACATCAAAAAAGGATGATTATATAGATGCAGTTAAATCTAATCTCGAAATATGCAGTGATCTTGGTATTCCTAAGTTAAGAGTTGACTCTGTTGATCCTCCAACTGGTATCTCTGGAGGTATGGATTATGAGACATGCTTTTCTAAAATAGCTGAAGTTTGGAATAGTGCTGCTGATATATGTATGAAAGACGATGTAAAACTGATATGGGAATTTGAACCTGGTTTTCTGTTCAACAAACCAGGTGAAGTGGTTAGGATGGTTTATAAAGTGGACCACCCTAATTTCTCAATACTGTTTGATTCCTGTCATGCTTATATGTGTTCAGTAATAGGAGCAAGGCAGTTAGGGGATAAGGAAACACTCCCTGGTGGTGTGGTTCAATTTGCTCATATGTTAACAGGAAAGATTGGTCATATACATTTGATAGATTCAGATGGAACCTTACATGATGGTGAAACCAGCACCCACGCTCCACTTGGTACAGGACTGCTGGATTTTGATAAAATTATTCCTGCAATATTGGAGGCTGGATATACGGATGAATGGTGGACAATTGATTTGTGTTTCTGGCCAAAGGCTTTAGATGTAACAGAAGACAACAAAAAGTATCTTGATAAATTAATTAAGAAATTTGGGTAACTTAAAAAAATAAAGGTCTTTAATTTAGATTTTATCTAAATTAATAATATATTTTAATGTTTTGATTAGGGAAAGGAGAAAAAGTGGCAGATAAGATGAAGGCTCAGGTTTTCTATGAGGCTGAAAAAATGCAGCTTGAAGAAATCCCAATTCCTGATGTTACCGATATAGATGTTTTAGTAAAAGTAAAAAATGTTGGAATATGTGGCTCAGACATATCTTACTACTATGGTTTTAGCCCCCTTGGCACATCTACAGGGAAAGGTCCGCTGGTATTAGGTCATGAATTTACCGGAGAAGTTACAAAAGTTGGAAAAGTGCCAGCAGAAGTGAGACTTTTTAAAGAAGGAGATAGAGTTGTAGTTAATCCAGTTCAGTATTGCAATGCATGTTATGCATGTTCTTCTGGCCAAACCCATCTGTGTGAAAATATAAGTGTTCCAGGAGTTACAGTAAATGGTGGTTTTGCTGAGTACTGCGTATCAAAATATACAGGTCTTTTTAAATTACCTGATGATATGAGTTATGCTGTAGGGGCTTTTACAGAGCCATTTGCATGTGCGGTAAATGGTATGAAAAAATTAGAAATTGAGCCAGGTCAATTTGTAGTTATATTTGGTCCTGGTGCAATGGGGCAGATGATGGTGCAGCTGGCAAAATCTATTGGAGCAGGGAAAATTGTATTAATTGGAACAAGGGATTACCGGCTGGAGATGGGCAAAGAAAATGGAGCAGATTATATATTTAACACTAAAGATAAAAATTCCAAGTACTATGTAGCTGACCTGAAAAAAGCTATATCAGATTTAACAAGTGGCAAGTTAGCTGATAGAGCAATAGTTCCAACAAGTTCAAACGATGCTTTTGAGAAGGCTATTGACGTAACTGGAAATTGTGCAATTTTAGTTCATTTTGGCTTACCTAATGAGGACGATGTTATACATATTTCTGCGCTTAGCTTTCATACCATGGATAAACAAATAAGGGCAGCCTGGCTTGCGCCACTGGCATGGCCTACTGCAATTAGGTGTATGGCTAAAGGACTTGTAAATGTAGAAGCATTGTTAACTCATAAATATCCTTTAGAGGATACAGAAAAGGCAATAATAAATCTAAAAAATAGGGTTGATAATCCAATGAAAGTCCAGATTGTCTTATAATATTTGTTGCATTTAAAAATTAGGTTTAGCGATTGTGGACTAGTGAAATATTAGTAAATTTTGACAATATAAATAAAATTATTTAGTGGAAGGGCTAATATGGATGAAATTGTTGATACAAGATACCAGAAAATAAGAAGGAATAAAGAAGAACTCATAGAGCGTTTAAATACTTTTAGTCTTGAAATAAAACCTTCAGTAGGAATATGGTATTTTACTCCGGTAGGTGGAAGATTTCATGATTCTTTTGTTCCATTTAAGTCTATAGCTGAAAAAATATAAATGGCAGCAGAGATGGATAAGTATGGTGTAAAAGCAATAGAGGCTCATTACCCTGTTGAAGTAAATGAAGAAAATTACTACCTGTACCAGCGGTTAGAAAAAGAAACAGGTATAAAGCTGAAGCAAGGATGCACTTTACTGGGCATGCAGCCTGAAATAGGGCATATTAGAATGGGGTTTGAAGATGCCCCATATGCATTTTGTAGAGCAATGAGACAGGGCAGGCTGTTTCATACTCATTGGAATAGTCAACCTTTAGGAAATTATGACCAGGATTTAAATATAGGGGTTGTTGAATGGCAGCAGGCTGAAGCAGCACTGTATGCTTTAAAGATGCATGGTTACAAAGAATATTACGGGGTTGACATTAATCCTGAGAGAATGCCAGCTGAAAGAGCTGTTGAGCTGAATTGCCTTGCTTTAAATATTATGAATGATAGGATTAATAGCCTTCCTCATGAAGAAATAATAGAATCATATTTTGATCCTGAAAATCACAGGGGAGATATTGAGCTAATACTGACAAAAACTATGAAATAATATAAGTTTTAGTTATTTTGATAAGCTTGATTGGAGGTAATCAATGTCTGATAACAAAATAAAGGTTGCGGTGATTGGCCTTGGTTTTGGCGCAGACTTTATTCCAATTTATCAAAATCATCCTGATTGTGAACTGTATGCAATATGTCGAAGAGATGAGAAAAAATTGAATGAATGTGGAGATAAATATGGTGTTGATCGGAGGTTTACTAATTATAAAGATATCTTAGCAATAGATGAAGTTGGTGCTATTCATATTGTAACGCCAGTTCCCAGTCATGCTGAATTAACTATCAATTCACTTAATGCTGGTAAACATGTTGCCTGTACTGTTCCAATGGCTACCACAATTGAAGACTGCATGGAAATAGTCAAAACAAGAAGGCAAGCAGGCAAAGTTTATATGATGATGGAAACCTCTGTTTATACTAAAGAATTTCTTTATGTTAAAAATCTTGTTGATACAGGTAAACTGGGAAAAATTCAATTCATGCGAGGTTCACACCAGCAGGATATGGAAGAGTGGGGTGGACCTTGGCCTGGCTTTCCTCCCATGCATTATGCTACACATGCTGTTAGTCCTTGTGCAGCTCTTGCTAAAGCTGATATAGAATCCGTATTTTGCTTTGGCTCAGGAAAAATACGTGAAGAATATGTTAAAAAGTACAACTCTCCTTTTGCAATTGAAACAACTCTTATAAAATTTAAAGATTCTGATTTAGCAGCCGAGGTCACAAGGTCTCTCTATGATACTGTCCGTCAGTATATTGAAAGTTTTGATGTGTACGGAGACAGGCTTTCATTTGAATGGAACAGGCTAAGTGATGAAGACCCTATATTATTTACCGGAAAAGAAGATGCTAAAAGGGTAAAAATACCTGACACAGGCAATATGTTGCCAGAAGAAATTGCTAAATTTACAAGAGCTGAAGATGTATTAGACGAAGAAGAAAAAGAACATCTGTCTTTTGTGCAGGGGTCAGGACATGGCGGCTCTCATCCACACATGGTTCATGAATTTATAAGAGCAATTGTTGAGGAAAGAGATTCAGCAATAGATGCTGAAACTGCGGCAAACTGGACGTGCACTGGTATATGTGCACACCAGTCAGCTATGCAGGGAGGGAAGAGAATATATTTACCAGATTTTCGTAGTATTTAATAACAGTTTAGCCTATACCTATAATACATAAAATTTTCTAAAGAAGATTTTAGAAAAATTTGAGTAAATACTGTTTGAAGAAAGATAGTTTAAGCTGTCCCAAATGACTTATAGCACAAGGTGTTTGGGATAGTAATGTTTTATAGAGCTAATTTAAAGGGTTAATTTAAAATGAGCCTACTTGGAATAGACATAGGAACAACAGGGTGTAAAGCAGCTGTATTTAACAGATACGGAGAAGTACTATCATCAGAGTACCAGGAGCATCCGTTAATTCATCCAGAAGAAGGCTGGGTGGAAATAGACACCCACCTTATCTGGAGTAATATAAAAAATCTTATAAAAAAAGCAAATCAGAAGACAAAAAAGGATAAAGTTAAGGCGTTCAGCATTTCCTGTCAGGGTGAGGCAACAGTTCCAGTAGGAAGAGATGGAGAGGCTTTATACAATGCAATAGTTACATTTGATAGTAGGACAAAAGAGCAGTATGAATTTTGGAAGAGAACACTTGGGGAGAAAAAGATATTTGAAATTACCGGAATGCCTCTTCATCCAATGTATTCCATAAATAAAATAATGTGGATAAAGCAAAACTTAAAGAACATATATAAAAAAACATACAAATTTTTATGTTTTGAAGATTATATATTTTCAAAGTTTGGTCTTGTCCCAACTATAGATTATTCCCTGGCAGCAAGAACAATGGCATTTGATATAAAATGTAAAAAGTGGTCTGAGGAGATACTAAAAGATGCGAAGGTAAGTATTGATTTACTTTCAGAAGTTAAACCCTCAGCAGAAATTGTTGGAGAGATAAGTCCTGCTATTTCAGATGAACTTGGACTGGAAAAAGGTGTACCTGGAGTAACAGGCGGACACGATCAGGCATGTGGAGCATTTGGAGCTGGTATTACTGAAGAAGGTACTGCAATGAATGCAACTGGCACTTCAGATGTAATAACCCCAATTTTTAATAAAATTTATCTTACCAGTAGTATGCTAAATAACAACTATCCTTGTTATCCATATGTAATTAGGGATAAATATATGACCATAACATTTAATCTAACAGGAGGTCTTCTTCTTAGGTGGTATAGGGATAATTTTTGTTATGAAGAAAAAGTGGCTGCAGAAAGAGAAGGCAAAAATGCTTATGATGTAATAACCGGTAGTATGCATCCCAGGCCAGTAAATATCTTTATACTTCCCCACTTTGTAGGAAGCGGGACTCCTTATCTTGATTCAAATTCAAAAGGTGCAGTTTTAGGACTTGATCTGGAAACAAATAAGGCAAAAATAGCCAGGGCAATACTGGAAAGCAATACCTATGATTTAAAGCTGAACTTAGAAAAATTGGAAGAATCAGGAATTTATGTAGGAAAAATAATTGCAATAGGTGGTGGTGCAAAATCAACTAAATGGTTAAAGATTAAATCAGATATATTAAATAAGAAGATAGTGACCTTAAAAAACTCAGAGGCTGCAAGTCTTGGAGTAGCACTACTTGCTGGAGTAGCAATTGGAGAATACAAATCTTACGAAGATGCAGTAGAAAATGCTGTAAAAGAGGACAGAGTATTTAGTCCAGATAAAGACAGCGATATGCAATATAATAAAAGGTATATGATCTATAAGGATATATATAGTAAAAATAGAGAGCTACTGCACAGGATTAGTGAATTAAATTAGTAGAATATTATTTATATCTATATTATTAAAATTATTTAAGGAGTAACAAGATGCAAAAATTACCATGGAAAATTTCAGCAGGATTATGGTTTATTGAAAGCAGAGGAGGTGATAGATTTACTTCACAGTTTAAGAAAGAAATACCAGTAGAGGAAAGAATAAAACTGCTTGGGGACTCTCAGTTAGTTGACGGAATAGAGTTGCATTTGCCATATGAAGTAACTGAAGATACCTTTGATAAAATAAGGAATATAGCTAAAGACTTTAATTTGAAAATTCTTGTAGTAACACCAGGTCTTTTTAATGAAATGGAGTTCAAGAACGGTGCACTTAGTTCTCCTAACAGGAAAACAAGAAAAAAAGCACTAAAAAGAATAATAACTGCGATGGAGATGAATGAGGAATTAAAAAAGAATGATGAAGGTGGGCAGTTTGCTATATTCTGGGCAGCTGCAGACGGGACAACTTATCCCTTTGATTCCAATCATATTGAAAAAAGGAAATTAATCAAGGAAGGACTGTTGGAATGCCTGAGGTCAACTAAAGGAAATATTGTAATAGAGCATAAACCATCTGACCCGGCTGCAAAGACCTATTTTGGTACAACAGGAGAGGCAATTCTTTTGGTAAGAGATTTAAGAAAAGAATTAGGTGACAGTACAAGAGTTGGTATAAATCCAGAAATGGCGCACCTGCTTATGGCTGATGCTTCACTGGGTTATGACATAAGTTACTTACTGGAGGAAAATATGCTTTTTCATACTCATTGGAATACATGTAGAAGAAGAGGTGCAGACACTGATATGATGGTAGGAACTGATAATTTTTATGAGACTGTGGAAGTATTTTACTGGTTGAAAAGATTTAATTATGATAGATGGTGTGGGTTGGATCTCATGCCGAAAAATGAAGATAGTATAGAAGCTTGCAGGGTTTCAATAAATGCAATGACAATAATGTATAATAAAATGCTTGAGTTGTATGATAAAATAACTGACTTTATAGATTCTGAGAGAGAAGATGTAACGGAGATATTTAAGCTTATATTTAAGATTTAGTAAAATAAAAAAAATTAAAGCATGACAATTGCCGAAATTTATTTTTTGTTTAATAGAGATATATGTATATAGGTATGTGGCTGGTAATTTTTAGATTTTATTAAGCTGAATAAATTCAAATCAATTAGAAGGGTTAATAAAGCAGGAGGATAAAAATATGGACTATCTACTTGGCCTTGACATAGGGACAACTTCAACAAGAGCAATAATAATTGATGAGGATGGAAAGCTGGTAGCATCAAGTATAAAAGACTATCCTCTTATTACCCCAAAACCAGGCTGGGCAGAACAAAATCCAGAAGATTGGTGGAATGCAGCTGTCTACACTATAAAGGATGCACTTAAAAGCTCCAATATTTCCCCAAAAGATATTTCTTGTGTAGGTCTCTCAGGTCAGATGCATGGTAGTGTCTTTTTAGATAAGGAAGGAAAGGTAATAAGACCTGCAATACTATGGTGTGATCAAAGAACAAAGGAGCAGTGTGACGAGATTTACAAAATATTTGGTTATGATGATTTTATAAAATTGTCATATAACAAAGCTCTTCAAGGATTTACTGCTCCCAAGATACTATGGTTAGGGAAGTAGAGCCAGAAAATTACAAAAAGGTATCCCAGATACTTCTTCCCAAAGATTATATAAGATACAAATTGTCAGGGAAATATGTAACTGAGGTATCGGATGCATCAGGTACAATTCTTATGGATATTACTTCTAGAAATTGGTCAGATGAAATACTGGATGGACTAAAAATTAGTAAAGACTTACTTCCTCAGGTTTATGAATCTGCAGAGGTAACATCATATGTAAACTATTCTGCCTCATCTCTTACTGGTCTGGCTAAGGGGATACCTATTGTTGGAGGGGCAAGTGATAATGCAGCAGGAGCAGTAGGTTCAGGTATTGTAAAAGAAAGACTCCTGTCAGATTCTATTGGAACTAGGAGCTTGTCCTAAAATCATCAATTAAATTCAGTAAAAACTGCCACTTTCAATAAAATTTCCAAATTCTTTTTAATATTCTTGATATTCTTAGCTATTTAGACCCATATAGGCCTATATCTTTAAGTATTTTATGCCACTGCCGGTTCAAATCTACCATTTTTGGCCATACTTATATCACTTTTTATCTTCTTTACTATTTTCTTGAAGTTGGAGACCGCACATACAAGGGAAAATTCACCACCCGCCTTCTCAAACCCCCTTAAGCTAAACCGCTTAAAGCCCGCCGTCTTTATCTGGCCGAATACCGGCTCCACAATAATTTTACGCTTTCTGTATATCTTTCTGGAATAATTCTTCTTCATCTTGGCTGCCATGGTAGCCAAAGTTATCCCGCCTTCATCAATATATATGGTGGCAGTATCAGCCTTGCTGGCGCTGCACCTGTTTTTAAAGCCGCATCCGGCGCATATCCCGTATCCTTTATATATTCTTTTTTTGCCGACTGATTTGAGTTTGAGTACCTGTCCCTGCGGGCAGACAAACATGTCTTTATCCTCATCATAGGAGAAGTTTTTTATGCATATCTTATCTGTACCGGATACGTCCTTTTCACCTTTTCCGGTTGCTATATATCCGTCTATATTGTTTTCTTTGAGTGTTGAAATATTTTCTGATGACCGGTATCCACTGTCGGCTGTTATCTTTTCGGGGATTTCTCCTGTAGTTTCCTTTATATTATCTATCTCTCTTTTAAGCTCACCTTTATCATTGGCATTTTGTGTAAGGTGACATCCCACTATTACCTGACTTTTTTCATCTACTGATATCTGTGCGTTGTAGCAGTAGGCAAAGTCGCCTCCTTTCTTCATTATCCTGGCATCGGTATCAGCGTAGCTTATCTGCTTTTTGGGATCTATTTCTTTTCCGGGATTTTCTTTTTGTTCCCTTTCTTCAAGCTCTTTTTTTATCTTCTTTATCTTCTCAAGCCTCTTTTGTTTTATCTTTAGATCGTCAGGTACAGAATACCCCGTACCGTTATGGTAGATCTTATCTTCAGCAGCATCTATATCATCTGCCTTTTTTATTAGCTCTCTTATCTCAGCCTCCAGCTTTTTTTCGTTAGCATCAAGGCGAAAGTAGCTTGCAGCCTTGTGCTTTGAGGTGTCGGCAAAAAATTTTGAGCCGTCTATTGCCACATGGCCAAGAGTTACCATTCCAAGGCTTTTTGCCATGGTAGCGCTTTTTTTAAAGCAATCTACAAAGAAGGCAATATTATTCTTCCTGAAGTCTGAGAGCACCCTGAAGTTAGGGCAGTTTAGATGCGATATGTACATAAATGGGAGGTCTTCTTTGCATTTTTGTTCAATCTTTCTGGAGCTGTATATTCCCCGGCTGTAGGCATAAATTAGTATGGCAACAACAAGTTTTGGGTGATATGCGTGCTGGCCCAGCATGCTGTATTTTTCTTCAAGGGCCTTTGTATCTATCTGGGAGAATATGTCTTCGTATATGAAGCAGTCGTGATCGAAAGGAAGAAGATCAAATACATTCTGTGCAAATAACTTTCTTCCCCTAAACTCTTCCGGATCATCTTTAAATGGTACTGGCATATTAACTTTCCTTTTAATAATTATGTTTAGATAACTGTCAATTGTTATAGCATATTTAGGTAATTATTACTATGTGTTTTTAGGCTTATATTCAATTAATTTCTATTCTCGGACAGGCTCCTAGTGGAGTTGTATTTGCATGCACAAGCAAGCCACTGTATGACAGGTTGGGAAGAGTTCACTCATTCTGTCATGCCCTGCCACATATGTGGCATCTAACAGGTGTTACACTTTCTGCAGCAGGATCTCTAAAATGGTACTACGGCAGATTTGGTCCAAGTAAAAATATTGTAGATACTTATCCTGATATAAAAGGTTATAATCTACTAAACAAGCAGGCAGAAAATGTATCCCCAGCCTCAGATGGACTTATATTTTTGCCATATCTATCAGGTGAGAGAACACCACATGCAGATCCTTATGCAAGAGGTGTATTTTTTGGCCTATCTTATATACATGGACAGGACCATTTTGTTAGATCAATTATGGAAGGAGTAGCATTTAGCCAGCTTGATTGTCTATCTCTTATGAGAGAAGTAGGCATAACATCAGACAAAGTAGTACTGTTTGGAGGAGGCGCAAAAAGTAAGGTATGGAGGCAGATAATATCAGATGTATTGGATACAAAAATTGTAACACTAAATATTGAAGAAGGGCCATCTTATGGAGCAGTACTTCTTGCTGGAGTTGGTGCTGGTATATATAGTAATGTAGAAGAAGCGTGCAGAAGAACAGTTAAGGAAATAAGTGAAACTAATCCTATAAGAGAAAATGTAAAAAAATACAGGGAGATATATGAAATATACAGATCACTTTATGAGGACCTGAAGGATGATTATAAAAAATTATGTACTCTATAATATTTGTAGAAACAACGACTTATTCAACCTTTTAGTATTAATAAATTGAAGTTTACCTAATTTGCTACCTCAAACTGCGAAATTCTGGTAAAATCAGGCAATTATGAATAATTTAAATATTAATTTAGATTCTAAAATATTAGAAAATCTTGATAAGAATAAAGAAACTTTTATAAATATATATAATAATTCATTTGAGAAATTAGCAAAAATAGAAATAGAAAATATCTCAAAAAGAACAAAATCTGAAGTTGTAGATAGGACTAAATTAAAACTAAATTTTTTTGAAAGAAAAGTTTTTTTAGAGATAAAAAATAAAAAAAATATTACTTAGAGGGAAATCAAAAAGATAATAAAAAGTATTTAGATGTATTTTCTTCTGTCTTGATTCTTCATTATTTACTAAATGCTGATGGAACTCCTCTTGCAAATAGGTGGATATCGTTTAGAGAGCTGCCGGATGGGCTTTTTTACTGGCGAACAATTCCTAAGATATTAGAACCTCTTGTTAGAAAATATGAAAGCAGTGGAGATAAATTTTTAACGAAGATAATGAAGATTGGTGGTAAAATTAACAAAGGTTTTGAGCATAGTTCGACAGTTTATCCTTTTAAAATGTTTCCTGTTCTTATGATTTTATACGAAAAGGACGAAGAGTTTGAGGCAAGTTTTAGAGTGCTTTTTGACAGCAGTACTTTCCACTATCTAAAAACTGATGTAATTAAATTAGTTGTAGCATGTATAGTCAAAAGCTATGTGCCTAAGTAAAAATAATTTTATTCAAATACTTAGCAGTAGTCTTTTAGCAAGATCACTTTTACTTTTCCGTTGCCAAATTTAATATAATTTTCATAAAGTTTTTTATCATCTGTAATAAATATTCCACTGAAGTGTTCTGCTGTTGATATAAAAGTGCAATCATAAATACTTTCTCCAATCTCAAGCGCAGTTTTTAGGGCAGATTTTAGATTTTTTTTATTGACTTGCTGAAGTCTGTATTTTAATATATTCATATGTTATTTTTATAAACATTTGATTATAAAATATTGTAAATAATTTTTTATAGTCATATATAATATATAATTACTAATGAAATTAAAAGTAACAAATTTTTTAATTTGTATCAGATTGGTATATATAAAGAGTAGACCTAAAAAATAATAATAATGGATATTATCTCTCTGGGAGAAGCTTTAATTGATTTTTTTTCTGTAAAATCAGGTATTCGCTTGAGTGAAGTCAGAGAATTCAGGAGAGTAGCTGGCGGGGCACCAGCTAATATAGCAGTAGGAGCTGCTAGGATGGGACTGGAAACTGCCTTTGTTGGTAGAGTAGGAGATGATGAATTTGGGCATTTTTTGAAAAATACATTGGTGGAAAATAAAGTTGATGTCAGCCAGATGCAGTTTGACAGTAAGGTAAGAACAGGCCTTGCCTTTGTTGCTCTTCCTACTCCAAATACTAGAGAGTTTCTTTTTTACAGAAATCCAAGTGCTGATATGATGCTTGATTCAAAAGAATTTGATAAAACCTTTATAAAAGATACGAAAGTTTTTCATTTTGGTTCCATAACATTAATAAGCGAACCTGGTAGATCATCTACATACGATGCAATTAATTTAGCTAAATCAAATGGGGCAGTAATATCATATGACCCAAATTTGAGACTTAACCTTTGGCCTTGTGCAGAGGAAGCAAAAAATAAAATAATGAAGGCAATACCATTGGCAGATGTTATAAAAGTAAATGATGAAGAGCTATTTTTTATAACTGGAGAGAAAGATATTAAAAAAGGAATACAAAAGCTAATTTCCAATGGTCCCAAATTATGTATTGTAACCATGGGTGCTAAAGGTTGTATTTATTCTACAGGTAAATATACAGGGCTATTGCCTGCATTTAAAGTTAAGACTGTGGATGCTACAGGGTGTGGTGATAGTTTTGTTGCTGGGCTGCTGGAAGGTCTGGTGGAAAACGGACTTGACTTTCTATTTGAAAATCAGGGAAAAATTATTTCTGTACTTAAATTTGCAAGTGCAGCTGCAGCCATTACTTCTATCAGGAAAGGTGTTATCCCAGCTCTTCCTACCAGAGCTGAAATAGAAGAGTTTATTTCAAAACTATAGATTTTAAAAAAAATCTATAGGGATTATATAGATATGATAAATACGCAAATATTTATAATAATTGGAATTAATATAAGAAATTCATTATTTTAAGACATTCTATAAAAAGAATTAGGCAAATAAGGAGTAAAATTTGAATAATGATCTTTTAAAAGCTAAGATTTGTAAATTATACTATCAAAGGGGTTTGTCTAAAATAGATATTGGTAAAAAGCTACGAATTTCTAGATTTAAAGTTGCCGACCTCTTAGCACAGGCTTTAAGGGAAGGTATAGTCGAGATAACTATAAATGAGCCAAGTCATACTTTTTTGGATTTAGAAAATTCTTTAGAAGAAAAATTTAAAATTTATCGAGTAGCAGTAGTGGAAAGCTCTTTTAGTTATGAAGAGACAAAGAAGAATATTGGAAGAGCTGCAGCTAATTGCCTGTTAGATATAGCCTACGATGGAGATGTAATAGGCGTTGCCTGGGGAACTACTATTTATGAAATGGTTAATGCTTTACCTTCTTCTGTGGAAAGGAATGATATTTCAGTAGTTCAGGTCACTGGAGGATTAAACCAGGTTTCTATGGATTTTAATGCTATCGAGCTTACTCGTAGAGTGGCTAAAGCATTTGGTGCTAAAAGTTACCAACTTTATGCTCCAGCAATAGTTGATAGTATTGAGACAAAAAATGTTTTAATGTCAGAAAGTAATATCAAAAAGACAATAGAGATGTTTAGTAAAATTAATATAGCTATAGTTGGAGTTGGAAGTGTAGTTCCTGAGCCTTCTACAATGCTGTATAGAGATGGATTTATAAGAAAAGAAGATTTTGAGAATATATCAAAATGTGGTGCGGTGGGGGATATTAACTCATATTTTTACGATAAAAATGGAAATAGGTGTAAAACAGAATTAGAGAGAAGAACAATTGGAATAGATTTAGATCATCTAAGAATGGTTAGATATGTAATGGCTGTTTGTGGTGGTAAATTTAAAGCTGATGCTATTTATGGTGCTCTGAAAGGAAAAATTATAAATATAATTGTTACTGATAATGAGACTGCAGAAACAATACTTAAGAAACAATGAAAATATTATTCTGATGGATTAGCTTGTAGGTTTTTCTTACTTTGATATCTGTACTTAAAAGCTTATTAATAGTAATCAGCTAACTTTAAAAAAATCAAAATTTTATTGACTTAATATAAATTTTCGTTTAAATTATCATTTGTATATTAAATTATCTTATGAATTGAATATCATTTATTTTTAATAATAAATATCATATGTTAAAGTAATTTACTAATGATTATATATTATGTACAAGGATTCAATTAAAATTTTAGAGATAAAATCAAATATAGCCCGTCAAAAGATAATTGAGGTAACGACTGAGGTAGAAGGTGGACATCTTGCAGGTTCACTTTCTTGTATAGATATTTTAATAGCTATTTATTTTAAAGTATTAAAACATAAGCCTAAAAATCCAAATTGGGAAAATAGAGATAGATTTATTTTAAGTAAGGGTCATGGGGCACCTGCTCTTTATACAGTACTGGCTATGAACAAGTATTTTCCAGAAGAAGAACTTTTTACTTTAAGAAAAATAAACTCCAGGCTTCAGGGTCATCCAGATTGTAAAAAATTACCAGGCATAGAAATTTCTACTGGTTCACTTGGACAAGGGTTATCTGTAGCAGTTGGGATGGCATTGGGTTACAAGTATGACGGTAAAAATTCACAAATTTATTGCCTACTTGGTGATGGGGAATGTGATGAAGGACAGGTATGGGAGGCTGCTATGTTTGCTTCAAGTTACAATCTTAAGAATATAACAATCATTATTGATAGAAATGGTTATCAGATTGATGGAAGGACAGAAGATGTAATGAAGCTGGAGCCTTTAGATTTAAAATGGAAAAGTTTTGGATGGGAAGTAGAAGAAATAGATGGGCATGATATGAGAAAAATAGTAGATGTTTTGGATAAAAGCAGAGGAAGAAGAATTGTAATAATTGCTCATACCATAAAGGGAAAGGGAGTATCATTTTTAGAAAATAATAATGCTTACCATGCTAAACCATGTAGCAGAAAGGATTGCAAAAGAGCAATAGTTGAGCTTTCTAAGAAATATGAGCTTATATAGAGGTGAGACACTGTCATGTATTTATATTCACAAGAAATTTAGTCACACTGGTGTTGTTAATAGGGTATGCTTATTTGATTATGTTTAAGCAAGAGGTAGGAAAGCAAGCCTTTAAGAATATCTGTTGAAAGCAACAAGGATAATAGAAGGATTTAGTTTAATAACAGATAAAATTGATAAGTAAAAGAAGATGGGTTACTACAGATGGAAATTTTAAATGAACTTAAAAAATCAACAAGGCAGGCGTATGGTGAAGTCCTACTCGAGCTTGGTAAAGAGAAGGATAATCTATTTGTAATGGATGCCGATCTTTCCGTATCTACAAAAACTTGTTATTTTGCTAAAAGTTTTCCAAAAAGATTTTATAATGCTGGTATTGCAGAGCAAAATATGATTGGCATCGCTTCTGGTCTATCAAAGACAGGAAAGACTGTTATTGTTTCTACTCTTGCTGTTTTTACTCCAGGAAGAGTATTTGATCAAGTAAGAAATACTCTTGTTCATTCTAATTGTGATGTAAAAATAGTTGCGACGCATGGGGGAATTTCTGTAGGAAAAGATGGCTCTTCGCATCAATCGATAGAGGATATAGCTCTTGCAAGAGTAATTCCCGGAATGAGGGTAATTGTTCCCTGTGATGCAGTAGAGACTAAAAAAGTAATTAAAAAAGTAGTTGATACTAAAGGTCCTTTTTATGTGAGGCTTGGAAGAGCTGATGTTCCTGTTATAACTTCAGAGGAAACTGAGTTTGAAATTGGAAAAGGATATGTTTTAAAAGAAGGAAAAGATGTAACCCTTATTGGCTGTGGGATGACTGTTTTTGAGATACTGGGAGCAGCAGATATTTTAGCAAGTGAAAATATAGATGCAGAAGTTATCAATATGTCTTCTATAAAACCTATAGACGGAGATCTTATTATAGAAAGTGCTAATAAGACGAAAAAAATATTTACATGTGAAGAGCACAGTATAATTGGTGGTCTTGGCAGTGCAGTTCTTGAAACTTTGGAAGAGAAAATAGATGTGTTTGTAAAAAGAATTGGGATTCAGGATTGCTTTGGGGAATCTGGTCTTCCAGAAGAGCTTTTTGAAAAATATGGTTTGTCGGCAACTAAGATAACTGAAAAGGTAAAAAAGTACATAGGTTGAGTGTAAAGCTATTGTTAACAGCTAATTGATAATATTGATAAGTTTGGAAGGATATTTAAATATATTAAAATATAGTATAAAAATTTTTAAGAGATTAAATGGGTTCAGTAAATTAATGAAGTGATTGATAGTTTTTAATTAAGAGAAATATAAAAGCAGAATAGAAAAAAAGTGTTATGGAGAAGATTGGTAAAAATATTTTTAATGTAGCTATAGCTGGTAGTCTTGAAACAGATACTGGCCAAAAAACATCAACTCTAGTTGAACAGATGGAATTATTAAAAGATATAAATATTATGGCTGTTTATAGCAAGAATATAAAAGAGGCTGAGCTTATTTTAAAAAAAGCTAATTTAAAAGGGAAATTTAAATATATCAATAATAAAAACGGTTTAAAAAAATCTAAATCTGAAAATATTATTACTGACAATTTGGAGATATTTTTAAGTATAGAAAATATTGATGTTGTTATGATTACAGAATTGGATACTAAAATAGCTGTTGATGTAATCTACAAGAGCTTAAAGAGCAGGATAAGCGTAATTAATATGAATGCAGTATCTGAAGTAACTTTAGGGCTTTTCTTTAAAAATTTAGCTGATTTAAACAATATTATTTATAGTGTAGGTGCAGGCGATGAACCAGCAGTAACACTGGATCTTGTTAATTTCTGCCATAAATTAGGTCTCGATATAATTTGTGCTGGCAAGGGCAAAAATAATCCATTAAATATATATTGTACACCTGATGATTTTATTGAAAAAGGAAGACAAATAAAAGTAAGTCCCAGAAGCATTGCATCTTTTGTGGATGGGACAAAAACAATGCTGGAAATGGCTATTTTATCAAACGCAACTGGAATACCTATAGATAAGGATGGAATGCACGGTCCGAAAGTAAATGTAGCTGATCTGACAAAGACTTTTAATCTGAAAGAAAATGGTGGAATCTTATATAATATTCCTGTTATAGATTATGTTATTGGAGATATAGCCCCGGGTGTGTTTGTGGTGTTTACCTCTAAACAAGAATCGATAATAAATGAACTTAAGTACCTCAAGATGGGTGATGGTCCTAATTTTGTTCTTTATAAACCTTACCATCTTGGTAATATAGAAGCACCTCTTTCAATATATGATGTAATGTTAGAAAAGAGGCCAACCCTAACAGTAAAAGATAAAATAATAACTTCAGTTGTCGCAAAAGCAAAGAAAGATTTAAAACCAGAGGACATTATTGACAAAGCAGGGGGTTATGATTTTTCAGGGCTTGCAATTGATTATAAAGAAATGCTAAATAAAAATTATGTTCCCATAGGATTAGTTGAAAAAAGTAAAGTTAAAAGAAGTATAGAGAAAGATAAAATAATATCTTTTGAAGATATAGAGTGCATTACAGATATTATTATTAATCTCTGGAATCTTCAAGTAAAAATTTAAGTAAGCAGCAATTAATCATCTTCCTGCTATTTCACCCCAAATACTAGATTAAATAAGGCTATTATCCACATAATCCACCAAACCATATTCCAAATGGAGGTTTTAAGGGTCATAAATTTAGGAGATTTTTGACTTTTGGAGTAACTAAAATATCTTTATATATGATAATATTAGGAAAGTTTTGCGGTTGATTTTTAAAATACTAAATGGGAAGGAGTGTTATATCGGAATTGGTGGAATTGGCAAAAAAGGATTACGGGCAGTATGAAATCCTGCATTTATCAATTCTATTAGGTAGACCTTTGTCTTTATGGATCTATCTTTGATATTTCTTATGCGGAAGATATTAAAGATATTTACACAGATAAAGAGCAGCAGCAGAAATACTATTATTGCATTGGCACTGTGCCTGTATACATGATCTGCATTCCAGATGTTTACCATTTCGTTAAAACACCAATTTTCAGGTCCGCATGGCATTGACTGAGGTATCAAAATACGCCAAAGATAGGGGGTTACATTGGCTCTCCAAAACCATCCCGAAATTACCGGCAACAATAATGAAACCCTTCAAATGTTAGAGGAAGTTGGTATTGACAGTTTGAAAGTGGGTGTTGATCTTCCATTGATGGAATCTTATAAACTCGAGGATGTAAAAGCAACTGTAAAGAAGGCGAATTGCCTTATTTAAAAAGTATTCCAAATGGTATGATTATATTATTAATAATATTATATAATTAAATATATTCTATTTGGTGAAGGAAAAGTATTAAACAAGGGGAAATTCAAAGAATGAAAAATTAGTTTTATTTGGGGCTGGTAAAATCGGACGATCATTTATTGGACAATTGTTTAGTCGATCTGGTTATGAAGTAGTTTTTGTAGATATTTTAAAGCCGGTAATTGAGGCGCTAAATAGAAGAGGATTTTATAATGTTATTATAAAGGGTGATAGGGAAGAAACAATAGAGGTTACTAATGTACGCGGCTTTTTAGCATCAGATAAAGAAAAAGTAGCAGAAGAAGTAAGTACTGCTGATGTTGTTGCAACTTCGGTTGGCAGTAATGCTTTGCCCCATATTATTCCTTTAATAGCACAAGGATTAATTAAAAGATATAGTAAAGATAAAAATCTTCCTCTATTTTAAAAGAAGAGTTGACATCTCTCCATTTCAGTTTTAGATCGCTAAAGCATAAAGCATTTTTCTTCTTTTCACGGACAAAAACAAGAAGAAGGATTATTCCAATAAGACCTGGAATAAATGCTATAACAAAGATAAGTCTTATTGGTTCTATGAAAATTTATGATTTTAATTATAACATTTTATTCAGGAGGGAGGAGAGATGGCCCAAAAGAAATTCTTATTACTCTGAAGAAAAGGTAGCCCTGGATTTTGACAAGATATTATCTTTTCTGGGAAAAATCAATTATAGAGGTCATCTAGTGTTGGAATATTTACCTTTAGTTTCATTCACAACTGCTTCCGGATGGATTAAAACTAAAAGATTTATATGAGGAATAATAATTTTATTTTTTTATATAGCGTTTAAGTTGATTATAGAAGTTCTCACGGGTACCGGCAAGAATAATAACAATAGTTTTGTCATTCTCTTCAATGATAGTGTATGCAATTTCGTATTTTGTCTTATTGTAAAAAAAGTCATAACAATAAACACCTGAGAGGTCACCTGTCTTTGGCTCACCTCCATATGGGTTTTTAATTATTTCATCAATGGTTTTTTGAAATGCCAATTTGAGAGGTTTTTCTTTAATCTTTTTAAGAAATCGTGCAGCAGCAGGTAAAATAATTAGTTTATATATCATTTATCCTTGCTGCCAAAAACATCCTTGTATGTGGAAAACGGCACTTTTCCTTCTGCTGCAAGATGCGTCTCCTTAAGCAGATTCTCTACGGCAGGGCGAATCTGATGACGCGTTTTTTTAAATCTTGCAAGAAGTTCCTGTCCTGAAAATCCCTGCGATATTAAATCAGCTAAAATTTGTTCATCAAACTCTCCCATATTTTCATGCACTGGGCGTATGACAATGGCATTATTTTGGAGGTAGCAATCTACTTCTTTATCAACACCAATGCTTTTAAAGAACTCAATTGGAATAGTTATTTGACGTTTTTGTGATACCGATATGCGTTTTTTAATTATTGTACTCACTCCATTTTGTACTTTTCGAGACATAAAAATTTCTCCCTTTACGATATATTTAAAAATAAAAAATCATACTCATTTTCTTTGATTACTATATAACAAAGAAACAAAGAATTGTCAAGATATTGACGCTAGATGAGGTCGAGTACCAAGATAAGCAAGAATTGGGATGTCAAGAGAGAAGGATATACTGGCCAAAGAAATAGCAGAAGAACTCAGTGATGGTTATAACCTGGGAGCATTCCGGGCTGTAGTCGATAAAATCCCTGAGCAGCAAATAAGAATATTTTTAAGTATAATCAAAGATACTCATCTTACCGGAAAAATAAAGAATAACAGGGGTGTGATGTTTATATCGCTTTCTAAATCTTACGCTGCAAAAAATAATATAAACCTCAATTTCAAATAGTTTTTTATGAGATTTTGGATAAAATACTTATGATTGATCTATTGATTATTGACTACAAATTGTATATAAATGACTACAAATTGTATATGATATTTATTTGTAATTTTAAAATAATTTTAAAATTAAATGTAGTTACTGTTACAAGATGTACATAAGATCAGGATATTTTTGATAAAATATACTTGTTAATAGATACACCTTCTTCTGCCGATTTTATTGCCAGTTTCCTGTGAACTTCAGCAGGAACTCGTAGTGTTAAATTACCTTTATATTTTTTTAACCCGAAAGGCTCAGGGATTTCTTCATTTTCTTCCTGCATCCATGTTATTGATTCTTCAACAACTTTTTCAATTTCTTTAAGTGCACCTTCAACCGTACTGCCATGTGCAGCCAGTGATGGAAATTCAAGACATCTTGCAATATGCAATTTATCTTCCTCTGACCATTCTACTCTATAAGTATATTTTTCAATTAATTTCTTAGTTTTCATTTTCCACCTCCAATTTATCCAATGCTTTTAATACAAGTTTTACCTGGTATGACTTAGCCATTTTGCCTTCTTTTTGTATATTTATTCTGGGATCACCTTTCCAGGGTGTTTTAAAAATATGATGGCTGCCCTTTATTCTCGGGTTCCCAAAAAATTTTATACATATTTTTAGTAAATTATCAAATTTAACATTTTTCGGATTAGAGAGTGTATCTTTTTCCGTGGTTAGATGATAGCGTATAAGCTATCGTTAGTCAAGAGATTGAATTCCATTATTTGATTTTTTTTAACTAAAACTTAAATTTTTATAAATTATTAAATTATTATTTAATAAAAAATATCTTACTGCAAAAGTAGCCAAGGAAATTGAATACAGGATTAAGAAAAAAATAGATAATACTATTTGAAATGTTAACAATTTCGTAAACAAAGAATATTTTTATTATTGAAAAGAAAAAACTGATTAGCAAAGTG
>Ga0208047_1000098_pt1 | contig 31261 bp, 27 predicted proteins | sample Kivu_220m_FD_184162 | JGI IMG/M metagenome (GOLD analysis project Ga0208047, IMG submission 184162) | Freshwater microbial communities from Lake Kivu, Western Province, Rwanda to study Microbial Dark Matter (Phase II) - Kivu_220m (SPAdes)... | ecosystem: Environmental > Aquatic > Freshwater >...
GAACTCCAATGTATTGGTGCTACGACTTTAAACGAATATAGACAATATGTCGAAAAAGACGGTGCCCTTGATAGAAGGTTCCAGAAAATTATGGTTGACCCTACAACGGTTGATGAGACTATTATGATACTTGAAAATATTAAGAGTAAATACGAAGAACATCATAATGTCAGATATACCGATAAAGCAATTGAGGAATCGGTTCGCCTGAGCGATAGGTATATAACGGACAGGAACCTTCCTGATAAAGCAATTGATGTTATGGATGAAGCGGGTTCAAGAGTTCATCTTGCTAATATTATCGTTCCCGAAAATATTGTAAAACTTGAAGATGAAATTCAGAATGTAAAAGTGCAAAAGGAACAATTCGTCAGAAATCAGAATTTTGAAGATGCCGCTCAAATGAGAGATAAAGAAAAAAGACTGCAATCTCAACTGGAAAAATTAAAATTTGATTGGGAAAAAGAATCACAAAATACCTTCCATGAAGTTGATGAAAATGATATTGCCGACGTGGTTGCAATGATGACAGGTATACCCGTAAATAAGATTGCAGAATCCGAACTCTCAAAACTTGTAAGAATGGAAGAACATCTTAAACAGGTTATAATAGGTCAGGAAGAAGCAATAGATAAAATATCAAAGGCAATAAGAAGAGCACGAGCCGGTTTGAAAGACCCGAGAAGACCCATCGGTTCGTTTATATTCCTCGGACCGACAGGAGTCGGCAAAACTGAACTTGCTAAACAACTTGCAAAATTTCTTTTCGATTCCGAAAATGCACTCATTAGAATCGATATGAGTGAATATATGGAAAAATTTAATGTTTCAAGATTAGTCGGAGCTCCTCCCGGATATGTCGGCTATGAAGAAGGTGGTCAGTTAACAGAAAAAGTAAGAAGAAAACCTTATAGCGTTGTTCTTCTTGACGAAATTGAAAAAGCTCATGTCGATACATTCAATGTTCTGTTGCAGGTGCTCGATGACGGAGTTCTGACGGATAGTCTGGGCAGAAAAGTGGATTTTAAAAATACAATCCTCATAATGACTTCCAATATCGGTACTAAAGATATTAAACTCGATAAGATATTCGGATTTGGAGATTTAAAATCCGAAGGTAAATATGAAAAAATGAAATCTACTATAGAAGATTCTGTAAAAAAAATATTTTCACCTGAATTTTTGAACAGAGTCGATGAGTTTATTGTGTTTAAACAACTTGAAAAAGACAGCATAAAACTGATTGTTGATATTGCAATCAGTGAGTTAATAAAAAGACTGAAACCTCAAAACATCAGTATTGAAGTCTCTCAGGAAGCAGTTGATTTTCTGTCGGATAAGGGATTTGACCAGAATTTTGGTGCAAGACCTTTGAGGAGAGCCGTTCAAAGATATCTTGAAGACCCTTTGAGCGAAGAAATTTTAAAAAGAAATATTGTACCTAATACAACCGTATCGGTTAAGAAACATAAGTCAAAAGATGAACTGGTGTTTATCCCGGCTGAAAATTCGACGGAAAAAAATATTTCGGACGAAAACATTATTTCAGAAACTAAAGAAAAATAAAAAAATATATTTTATGTCATCAAAAAAACCTTACAATTGTAATATCAGTGCTTTGGGTCATTATGTACCGGAGAAAGTTATTGATAATAAGTATTTTGAAAACTATCTGGATACTACCGATGAATGGATTACGGAGAGAACAGGAATTAAAGAAAGAAGATATCTGGAAAAAGACCAGCCTACTTCTTATGCTGCCACAAAAGCAGTAGAAGAATTGCTTAAGAATAGAAATATGAGTCCCGATGAAATTGAACTTATCGTTTTAACTACGGTAACACCGGACATGATTTATCCATCTACTGCCTGTATTATTCAGAATAACATCGGGGCAAAAAATTGCTGGGGATTTGATTTAATTGCAGCCTGTTCAGGTTTTATTTTTGCACTTTATACAGGTGCACAGTTCATTAAGAGCGGTACACATAAAAAGGTTATAGTATGCGGAGCGGATAAAATGTCACTTATCGCTGACCCTGATGACAGAAATAATATAGTCTTGTTCGGTGACGGAGCTGCTGCTTTTTTGCTTGAACCGGGAGAAGATGAAAATTACGGTATTATTGACGCTGTTGCCCGTATCGACGGCTCGGGAGGACGAAATTTGTGCCAGCTTGCCGGCGGCAGTCTGCACCCTGCATCTCATGAAACCGTTGATAAAAAAATGCATTTTATTTATCAGGACGGAAGAACAGTTTTTAAAGATGCCGTGAAAGGAATGGCAGATGTCTCTCTCGAAATTATGAAAAGAAATAATCTGAAATCTGAAGATGTTGCATATCTGGTTCCGCATCAGGCAAATCATAGAATTATTGCGGCTATTGCTGGCAGAATGGGAGTCAGTATGGATAAAGTTATGATGAATATTCATAAGTATGGTAACACAACAACAGCAAGCATACCATTATGTGTCTATGAATATTGGGCTGATGGAAAACTGAAAAAAGATGATAATATAATTTTATCAAGCTTCGGCGCGGGATATACTTACGGTTCTATATATGTTAAATGGACTCTTTGATTGGATTAATATTTATTTGACTTGAGAATTGAAAAACAGTGAATCATATCTTCATGTTTACGGAATAATTATTGAAACATATATACAGTTCATATGGAAAAATTAACATTGGTCTGAAAGTTCTGGGGAAAAGAACTGACGGGTTTCATAATATTGAAACAATTTTTTATCCTGTCAGTCTGCATGATGTAGTTAAAATAGAAATTTATCGCTCTAATAATTTTAAGATATTAATTAAAACAAATAAGAAGTATATTCCCTTAGGCGAAAAAAATACATGCTTCAAAATTGTAAATCTTTTTTTCCAAAAACTCGGCTTGAAAACAGATGACCATATTAAAATCGATATACTTAAAAATATTCCTTCCGGAGGAGGATTAGGAGGCGGAAGTTCGAACGCTGCAGTTGTTTTAAAACATCTGATTAAATACTACAACGCTGATATGAGTATTTTTAAAAAAGAAATAAGAGAAATTGCAATTGAGACAGGAAGCGACGTAACTTTTTTTCTTCTCCAAAAACCATGCTATGCCTGCGGTCTGGGTGAAAAATTAAAAATTCTGAATAATTTCAAAATTGATTTTAAAATTCTGCTGGTAAATCCGCACATGCATATCTCTACAAAATGGGCTTATGATAACCTCGGAATGAAAGAAGGAGAATACAAAGAAAATGTGCTTAATAATATCGAAGAATTTTCATTAAATAATCCGGAAATCTATATTAATGATTTTGAAAATATTGTTTTTCCGAAATATCCGCTGCTAAAAAATATTAAAAATGATATGCTGGACAAAGGTGCAGTCTTTTCTTCAATGACAGGCAGCGGTGCTACTGTATACGGCTTTTTTAAATATGAAGATAAAGAAGCATTGAATAGTCTTTATGAATATTATAAATCAAAGAATTATTTTACCTATATTGCCTGAGGTTAGTGTATTATGATTTTCTCTGAAAAATTTGATTTTAAATTTAATTCAAATGAATTTATTAAGTTGTATGATAATAATATTATTTCTAAGAAAAATATAATAAACTTAGTAAATTCTAACCCTTCAGATTGCGGATTTGTATTCGAAAAAAGATTATTAGAAAAAGCTTTATGCTCATATAATAATAGCAGTTATATTCCTGACCCTAAAGGTTTCCAAAGAGCACGGAGTATTATATCGGATTATTATGGAAAAAGAGGTAAAAAAGTAAATTCCGATTATCTCATCTTAACCTCATCATCGAGTGAAGCTTATTCATACATTTTGAAATTGATTACAAATCCTGGAGATAATATTCTGATACCGGCTCCGTCTTATCCTTTAATTGAACAACTGGCAATATTTGAAAATGTGAAAGTATCATACTATGATTTAGTTTATTCGGATATCTGGGAAATTAAAATTGACTGCTTAACGGCTTCTATAAATGATAATACAAAAGCAATAGTTTTGATTAATCCGGGTAACCCTGCCGGTAATTACGTGAAAAAAAATGAAATGAATAAAATATGTGATATTTGCAGAAAACGTAACATTTCGTTGATTGTTGATGAAGTTTTTTTTGATTATTGTTTTGAAAAGCCGGATGAAATAATTAATGATTCGGGAGTTCTGATATTTTTTATTAACGGTATTTCAAAAATGCTTGCCCTTCCTCAAATGAAACTGAGCTGGATTTATGTAGATGAAAATTCGGATAAATCAAATGAAGCACTCGAAAGACTTGAATTTATAGCAGATACGTATCTTTCAGTTTCCGCTCCTGTGCAAAATGGTTTGGAAATATTCTTTAATCAACGTGAAAATATTCAAAAATCAATTAAAGACAGAATAAATACAAATTATAGTATTGTTAAGTCTGCTCTTTCTGACAATCATAGAGTGAAATTGTTAAATATTGAAGGCGGTTGGTATTCAGTCTTAAAATTGAATATGGATACAGATGAAGAGGAATTCTGCATAAAATTATTGAAAGAAAAAAATACATTTGTTCATCCCGGATATTTCTATGACTTTCAAAATGGTAATTATCTAATTGTCAGCTTAATCTGTGGAGATAGATTTTCAACAGGTATGAAAAATTTGTGTGATTTAATAAATAATTATAAATGAAAAAAAAGATAAAAATATATTCATTTAACATTAACGGTATAAGAGCAGCATTTAAGAAGGGCTTGAATGAATGGATAAAAATTAATAGTCCGGATATTCTTTGCCTTCAGGAAATAAAAGCAACTTTAGAACAGCTGCCTGATGATATTATCAATATAAATAATTATCGTTCGTATTGGTTTCCGGCAAAAAGAAAAGGTTATTCGGGTGTTGCAGTATATACAAAATTAATGCCGGATGATGTTGTTTACGGTATAAGAAATGATTTATTCGATAATGAAGGCAGAGCCATTTTACTTGAATATGATAAATTTCTGCTTGTAAACGCATATTTCCCGAATGGAGGAAGAAATGAAGAAAGACTCGTTTATAAACTTAACTTTTATGATGAAATTTTCTTTTTCATAAATAAAAATTATTCCGGGAAAAAAGGGATTGTCATTACAGGAGATTTCAATACAGCACATAAGGAGAAAGACGTTGCAAAACCGGATAAATGGAGTAGTGTATCGGGTTTTTTGACTGTCGAGAGAGAGTGGATTGATAAACTTATTAATATGGGTTATGTGGATATTTTCAGAAAATTTAATACGGAAGGCGGAAACTATACATTCTGGGACCCTATTACAAGAGCTAAAGTACGAAATGAAGGTTGGAGAATTGATTATTTTATGGTCTCTCAGGATATTGCGGATAAAATAATTTCGGCGGAAATACATCCTGAGGTGGAAATCAGCGACCACTGCCCGGTTTCAATAGATTTGACTGTATAAAATAATCCCGCTGTATGCGGGATCTATTTCATTTATGTAGAAAAATATTTTATACTTTTTTTAGCTCTTCAAGCTTCTTTCTGACTTCATTCAGTTCCTTGTTTATATCCTTGAATTCTCCTTCAATATCCGTGTCCGAATACTCGCCGCTTTCCGCATCGAAAAGTTCTTTGTCCTCTGTAGCTTTTGGATGATAAGATTTAAATTTTTCTATGAATGCTCTTATCGCTTTTATGATTGCTGAATAAGTATTGATTGTATTCAGCACAGGCGGCTCTATTTTCTCTTTCAGATTCCTTTCAAATTGTGCCACATCTTCAACAATTCCTTTAACCGACTCGAAAGTATTTTTCACTATGTCTATGTTGTCTTCAACTTTATCAGAAATCGTGTTTAATTTGCTTATTAATTTCTGCGAATCGTTTATCAACGGGTCGAGTTTGACTTGGAATTTCTCGAAGTCCGTATTTAATTTCTCTATTTTAGCTGATAGTTTCTTGACGAGACTAAGCAGAACGAAAATTAAAAGAAAGAAAATTACAAAGAGTACTATCTGAATAATAATTGAGATATTAAACAGATATTGCGAAAATTCACTGCCTATCACTTTTTTATAAATTTAATTTAATAAAATTTTTTATGATGATTTTGTTTTTTCATCCTTATATGCATCGATTCCGGCTTTGAAAGCTTCTTTTACTCTATCGGCTTCCGTGGAAATTTTTTCTTTTGTGTCTGATAGTTTATCTGCCGCTTTTTCTTTTGCTCCTGATATCATTTTATTGGCGTCCTCTATCATTGAAGAAGCTTTTTCTTTTGCTGTCTTGATTATATGTTCGGACTTTTTCTTGCCTTCCTGAATCAGTTCGGTTGCTTTCTCCTTTGCTTCTTTCAGATATTCAGATGCATCTTCAAGCAGTTCATCCTTTTTCTGTTTGATGTCTTTCCTCAGTTCTTTGCCTGATTTTGGGGCATATAATAATGCTATTACGCCTCCAACTATCGAACCTGCAAGAAATCCGATAATTATACCTTTTGCCATTTTGTTTTCTTCCATTTTTTGCCTCCTGTATTTTTAAAATTTATTTATGCTATTGAGGAAATTCAAAAAGCATATTTTTAAATTACCTCAATATCTTAATTATTCAAAATATTATTAAAAAACGTTTAAATCAATGAAAAAATAATTTAATGCTGTAATTTTCATTATATATTGATTGCTTCACCGAAAGCTGCTCCCGCTGCTTCTAAAATTGCTTCCGATAATGTCGGATGGGCATGAATAGTCCGAAGTATACTGTGCCCTGTAGCTTCTAAAGTTTTGAGAGTGACAAGCTCTGATATTAATTCTGTTGCTTCGGCACCGACTATGTGTCCGCCTAATAATTCGCCGTATTTTTTATCAAAAATGAGCTTTACCAGTCCCGTCGTTTCTCCCGTAGCTCTCGATTTTCCGTTTGCCGAAAAAGGAAATTTACCGATAAGTACTTCATATCCTTCATTTATTGCCCTTTGTTCGGTCATACCTACAGAAGCAACCTGAGGCTGGCAGTATGTACAACCCGGAATATTATCGTAATTTATATCGGGGACTTTTAATCCTTTGATTTTTTCAACACAATTAATAGCTTCTGCAGCTGCTACATGTGCAAGCCATTGTTTGCCTTCTGGTTTTATTAATGCTACGTCTCCGATAGCATATATCCCTGACGTGTTTGTTTTGTAATCTTTATCTACTTTGATTCCGTTCTTATATGTTTCGATTTCAGATTCTTCTAAACCTGTATTGTCTGTGTTTGCCTGTATTCCTATTGCAACCAGTACAGCATCAGCTTCTATAGTCTCTTCCAATTTGCCTGTTACTTTTATATATACTTTTCCGCTCTTTTTTATTATATCTTCAGTTTTTGTATCTGTGTGAATTTTTATTCCACTCTTTTTAAACTCCCTTGCAACAACATCTGATATTTCCTTGTCTTCTACCGGTAAAAGCGAAGGTAACATTTCTATTATCATAACTGTTGTTCCGAAAGCATTGTAAAAGTAAGCAAATTCGCATCCGATTGCGCCGCTTCCTACTATGACTAATTTTTTTGGAGGTTCGTTTAACAGCATTGCACCTGTAGAAGATAATATTTGCTTTTCGTCAAAATCTATTTTTCCTAATTTTCTCGGTCTTGCTCCTGTTGCAATTATCGTATGTTTGGATTTAATTTTATCTATTTCGTTTCCTTCTTTGCTGTAAACGATGATTTCTTTATTATTATTAAGTTTTCCCGTACCTTCAATTACTGTTATATTGTTTTTTTTCATCAAGTATCTTACGCCTTTCTCCGAAGCTTCTGCAACTTTTCTTGACCTTTCGATGATTTTTGGAAAATCGAATTTAATATTTTCTGCCGATAACCCGAAATTTTTCAAGTGCTTCAATGTGTTCATCAGTTCTGCATTTTTCAATAATGCTTTCGTTGGTATGCATCCCCAGTTTAAACATACTCCACCAAGCTTTCCTTTTTCAATTACTGCGCTTTTAAAACCCAATTGCGATGCCCTTATTGCCGCTGTGTATCCGCCGGGTCCTGAACCTATGACAGTTAAATCATATTCTTTCATAATATATTAAAAATTTATGTTTGAATTATTGAAAAATATATGTTAAATTAAATAACTAAAATTATTATCTCAATGTATTTATTTTAGAAGTAAAAACTGCAATGGAAAATTTTCAGTTTATCGGAAAAATGTTGATCCTGTTTGGACTGATTCTGTTTGTACTGGGTGTGATATTTTACTTCTTCGAAAAAATTCCCTTCATCGGAAAATTGCCGGGTGATATCTATATTAAAAAAGAAAATTTTGTTTTTTATTTTCCCGTAGTTACTTCGATAATTCTTAGCATTATTTTAACTCTGATATTGTATATATTCAGAAAAAAAATGTAATCAATGAAAAAGTTAAGTCCTGTAAGAAATTTCCTGATCAGAATATTGTATGTTTCTGTGTCAATGATATTGTGTATTTTTATGGGGGTTGTGGGTTATATGATTATTGAAAATTATGAATTTCTCGATGCGATGTATATGACAATAATTACGATTACAACAGTCGGCTACAAGGAAATCGAGCCGTTGTCCGATACCGGGAAAATATTTACGATGTTTCTTTTGTTTTTCGGTTTAACGATTTTTTTCTACGGCATCGTTCAAGTTGCGGGTTTTGTTTTTGAAGGCTTTTTTGAAAAATATTTAAAAACACAAAAAGTGGAAAAATTAATACAAAAATTATCAGACCATGTTGTAATATGCGGATACGGCAGAATCGGAAAACAGGTCGCTTATGAACTCGATATTGATAAAATTGAATATGTTATTATCGAATCTGACCCTGCCGTTATTGAACAACTCCACAGCAAGGATTTGGCATTCATTGAAGGAAATGCCACAGAAATTGACATTCTCAAAAAGGCGGGAACGGAAAGAGCCACAACTATTATCACAACACTTCCGAATGACCCCGATAATGTATATACTTCATTATGCGCCAGGGAACTAAATAAAAATATTAATATTATCAGCAGGGCTTCAAGCGAATTATCAACACATAATTTAAAAAGAGCAGGTGCAAATCATGTCATAATGCCCGAAAAAATTGGCGGTGCTCATATGGCGGCACTTGTTTCCAGACCTGATATTACTGAATTTATTTCTCTCCTGGTCGGACAGGGCTCTGATGTCAGTATCACTTTTGAAGAAGTATCCCTGAGCAACTTATTGGGTGAATCTGAAACTAAAACCATCAAAGACCTTGATGTCAGAAATCGTACAGGCGTGAACATTATCGGGCTAAAAAATCCAAACGGTCAATACGTAATTAATCCTGCTCCGGATATGAAAATTACTCCCGCTTCTAAATTGATATTGCTCGGCACCGCTGTACAGATAAACGAGACAAGAAAGTTGATTTCGGAATTATAATTTTTTTCTGTCAGTATTTGGCAAGTTCATCGCAGGCATTCAGAATCCAGTCATCCTGCGGCAATACGGCTTTTTCAAGTACGGGGTGAAATGGTATGTGTGTGTTTTTTCCTGCTACTCTTTTTATCGGAGCATCGAGAAATTCAAAACAGGTTTCTGAAATTTGTGATACAATTTCTGTGCCGAAACCCATAAATTTTGAATCTTCGTGAAAAACTATTACTTTTCCTGTTTTCTTTACCGAATTTTTTATCAATTCCATATCAAGAGGTACTATTGTTCTTATATCTATTACTTCAACTTCAATACCTTTTTTCTCCATTTCCTTCGAAGCTCTGATTGCTTTTTCTACCATAGCTCCGTAACATACTATGGTGATATCATTACCGGATTTTTTTATTATTCCTTTTCCAAAAGGTAAATAATAATCAGAATCCGGTTCCGGTGATTTTGCATATCCCTGTCTGTAAAGAAATTTGTGCTCGAGAAATAAAACAGGATCATTTAATTTACAAGCTGTCTTTAAAAGCCCTTTTGCGTCTGCTGCATTCGAAGGATATGCTATATACATTCCGTGGCACTTTGCAAATAATGCTTCAATATTCTGTGAATGATAAAGAGCTCCGCCTATGTATCCGCCGCATGCAACTCTGATTGTTACCGGACACGACCATTGATTGTTTGAACGGTATCTGAACATTACCAGCTCGTCTCTGATTTGCATCATTGCCGGAAAAATATAATCTGCAAATTGAATTTCTACTACGGGTTTTAATCCTGTAAGTGCAAGTCCTATGGCAGTCCCAACAATGGATGCTTCCGCTAGAGGGGAATTGAATACACGCTTTTCTCCGTATTTCGTAGATAATCCCTTGGTTGCCGTAAATACTCCCCCCTTTCCGTCTGCAATGTCTTCACCATAAATAATCATATCCTGATTCTTTTCCATTTCTTCATGTAATGCATGGTTTATTGCATCTACTATAACTACAGGTTGTCCTTTAGGTTCTGTTTTTTCGTACTCTATTATTGCCTGTTCGTCTTCAGGACAGTACATAAATTTTTCTGCAGTATCAGGGTTGGGATTTGGTTCCGATGAAATTTCATCAGATGTTTTTAAAATATTGTTGATTAACTGCTGTTTAATTTCTTTTATTTTTTCCTCTGACAATATTTTATTTTCGATTAGTAGTGTTTCTATTTTCTTTATAGGGTCTTTTGCTTTGTCTTCTTCGAGCTCTTCTTTATTCCGATATTTTTCCTGAGCGTCGGATACTGAATGGGAACGCAGTCTTACTACATCTGCGTAAATCAAGGACGGTCCTTTGCCTTTCCTTGCAAGTTGTGCGGCTTCTCTTGCGGTTTTATAGCTTTCAAGAAAATCTGTACCGTCAATGTGAAATCTGTGTAATCCTTCAAATCCTGAAATTGCTTTTAATATCGAACCGCCTGTGATTTGGTTTTCGACTCTCACCGAAATAGCGTATTTGTTGTTCTGAATGCAGAAAATCACAGGGAGTCTTTCCCTCGATGCCCAGTTTACTGCTTCGAAAAATTCTCCTTCTGAAGTTGAGCCTTCTCCGCCGCTTACATAGACTATTTCATTTGTATTCCTGAATACGCAGCTCATTGCAATACCTACAGCCTGTAGATATTGTGAACCGGTAGGAGATGACGGAGTCGGCATTCTTAATTCCTTACTTCCCATGTGTATGCACATTTGTCGTGCCCCTGTGAAAGGATCTGTCTCTTTGCCCATTGCGTGTCTTAATATGTCTGTATAGGTTATGCCAAGTGCTATTCCGAAAGCATTATCTCTGTAATAACATATTGACCAGTCTTTTTCGGGTTTCATTACCATGCCGCAGGCAACCTGTATTGCTTCGTGACCTGAACCGGAAATTAAAAAACTTGCTTTTCCCTGCTTGATAAGTTTTTCTATCCTGTCATCCGTAAATCGGGAAATAAGCATGTACCTGTAAGCATCCGTAAGTTGTACATCCGAAAGTCCTGAAAATTTATCGGTTTTGATATTCTTTTTTTTGCTCATTTTTATTGTTTATTAGTTATTTGCTGCCATGAATGCGGTGAAAACAATTGCATCACTTCGGTTCTGAATCCGCCGTAATATAAAGCTCCCCATACCGGAGTTTTATCATAGAAATAAAGATAATATGTATCTAAATCCAGTATGCAGGGGAACTCAAAAGAAGCATAGTGTTTTGTGCAGTAATTTTTAATGAAATCTGCCGCTTGGTTGCTTATTCCGTTTGTTACAATCAGCGGATATACAACCAAGGCATTTCCCAATCCTATAAATCCGCCTGTCCTTGCTCTCATTGAATCATTGAATAATTTTGAACTGAATCCGGTAATTTTTGCAAAATCAAGAGGCTCGCCCATATATTTTACCCCGCAGTATGTGTCTACTTTCGAAAATTTACTTGCTTCGAGTCTGTTCCTGTGATATACTCTATCCGTATCTGCATATTCATTAAGGACTAATTTTTGAAAATTATAATATACCATCCAGTTATCCAGCGAATTTAAATAATTGTTATATTTTTCGTTATTCATATTTTTTCTGTGTTTAATTATTTTCTATTGTTCTAATATAATTTATTCTCTGGTATTCAAAATCATATTTTTTTTCGGATTTGATTTCCTCCGATTTTTTTGTAATCAGTGATATGTCTTTTAAAATTGTATTTAATATTTCCGCAAAATTATCTTCGTTATAGAAAAAAGATGCTTTTTTAAATTCATCAAAATTTGCAAACGATGTGTGTAAAAATAACGGTATTTTATAACCGAAGGATAAATTGAAATTTCCGGAAATCTGATATTTCATATAATTTTCGAATCTCGGAATTACGGGATGTATCAAAGGCATTATTAAATCGCATTTAAGTAAATAACTGTAAAACAATTCATTTTCCAGATATCTGTCAAATGTCAGAAAATAACGGTTCAGCCTGTTTTCATTGATAATTTGTCTGACGGTCCCGCCGTCATAATCCCTGCCGTTCCCCAGAAGAAAAAATTTTATTGTTGGTTCGGGTCTGAATTTGTAAAGCAGCTTGGTGAGACCTGAATAATCCCTCTTGTTGAATTCTATCTGACCGGGAATAGCAATCCAGAGATGATTTTCGGGTTTCTTGATTTCGATTTGTTTGTTTCTTGGAAAAAAAATCGGATAAAAGCATTCTGTTTTATTTTTGAGTTTGTCAGGTACGTATTTTTTTAGGTATTCATTAATTACAAAATATTTGCTGATGCGATTGGTGATAAATCGCTGAGAACGGCTGTTCCATAACTTATCGACAAAATGTAAAATCCCGAATTGTTTTATTTTTTTTGGAAGTATCAGACTTAAATTTCTGACAAGCAGTCCGTTTGCCGAATTAAATATTACAAAATATATCCTTTTTGAAATTAAGTATTTTTTTATCGAAAATAAAATATTTATATCTTTTAAAAAATTCCCGCTGAATTGCAGAGATTTTGTTTCTTCGAATTCGTTAACGAAGTTAATTCTTTTTATTATTTTTTCGCTGGAAATAAGAAACACCCTGTATTTACTTTGATTGAGAAACCTGAGCTGTGAATAGATGCATTCATCGTGTGAATCACCGAATTCAATTATTGCCGTATTTCTGCTGAATATCATTCTCTGATTTTTTGTTTTATCATTGTTTCCGGATATTTTCTCTCTTTCCAGACAGCACCACTGCCGAATTTAATTATTCTGTATGAATTTATGCTTAAAATTATTAAAGAAATTGAACTAATGATATGGAAAAATGCGGAATGTAGAGGTAGTTTGAATTTTAATGAGTGTGTAATCCTTATTGTTATGGCTAAGATTATGCTGATTATTGATGTTAATATTAAAGTTCCTGTATTTATAATTATACCATATATTAACATAATATAAGGTATAATGTACAGAAAGAAAAAAAATGTTATTACAAAAATAATCCCTGCAGTTGAAAATGATAAACCCGGAAAAATATTTTTCGAAAATCCCTCGAAAATTTCATTTAAATTTTTATACATTCGGCAGTAAGCAATATCTGTTCCGTCGGCAAATATAAGTTTTCCTCCCGATATTTTTATTTTTCTTCCAAGCCATACATCTTCGACTATTCTGTTTTTTACTGAATAATGACCTCCGATTTTGTCGTATGCTGTTCTCCTGAATAACATGAACTGTCCGTTAGCCATTGTCAAAGAAGTTCTTTTTGTTTTTTCGACAAGGATTAACGGAAGCATTGTCAAAACGACAAAATGCAGTAAAGGTATTATAATCTTTTCCCAGAAACTAATTGTTATTTGTCTCGGGAAAAATGATACAAGGTCGGCATTTTGACTTTTAATGAATTTTACCGAATTTTCCAATGCATTTTTTTCCAGTATTGTGTCGGCATCTATGAATAATATATAGTTTCCTTTAGCTGCTTCACTTAATTGTTTACACGCAAAATTTTTACCCACCCAGCCGTCTTCAATTTGTTTTCCCTTGATTATTTTTAGTCTGTTGTTTCTGATTTCTGATAATATTTTTGAGGTATTGTCTGTGGAATTATCGTCAAGTACTATTACTTCAAAATTATTGTAATTCTGATTTAAAGCAGATTCGACGCAGCGTCCGATTATTCTTTCTTCATTTCGTGCCGGTATCAGAACGGATATATATTCTTGATTTTCACACCTATTACTTGAGTTGAGGGATCTGCTATACCGGCTGATTTTTTTGATTGTTATTATGTTTATTAAATTAACCGTAAATAAAAATATTATAGTCAGAAGAATAAAGTAATTTATTATTTCTATGCAGCTGAAGTTCAATCGTAATATTTTAGTTTTAAATTTATGAAAGGGGATAATAACCGTGTCTTTAACCTTTGAGGTGAAATGAATTCGGTTATTCCTTTCGTTTCTGTGATTTCTCCCTTGTAATTTATTCGGAAATCGGATAAAAATCTGATGTAAAAAGGACCATTATCGAGTTTATTGCGGTTTGTTATTTTAAATGAAAGATTGTTCGTATTACCTTCTATAGATTCAGGATATTTTAAAAAAAAATAATTTGTTTTAATTTTAAACGTGTAATTCATTTCTTTACTTATTAACTCATTATCTCTGTTGAACAATAGTAGTTTGTTGAATTTCTTACACCTTTCAAGAAAAGGTTCCGTGTAATACAATATTCCGTTGAAATTATCAGTTAAAAATCTACCCCAATACCAGAAATTCATGTCCTCAAATAAAGGTACCGTTCCCCAGTTATGGTCATGATAACTGTATCCTTTGAAATATATATCACTTGTTTGATTTGCTTTTTTTATTCTTATGCTTGCATTATTTTTTGGTGAATACGGATGCCAGAAATGAGTACATTTATTTGTTTCTTTTTCTAAATCGGTCTTGTAGTGTAATATCTGAGTGCTGATGAATTCGGCTGATATAAAATCTTTACTCCTTACTGTTTTTATGTCTAAATCGATTTTAATGTGTATCTTCCCGTTATCGTTTGTAAAGTATAATTCGTTATTGTCTAATTTTATTCTATAACTCTTACTTTCGTTAAATGTTTCGAATTTATATTTATTGAAAATTATGTGTTTGTTGATTAATATTTTGTTTTTTTTGTAAAGACAAAAGGTCAGGGCAGGGAAGTCTTCGGCGGTATATCTTTTATTTTTTCTGTAATCTTTGTTATATTTTGGAGAGAAAGGAAAACCGAAGTAAAATACTATAACGCATGAATATTCTTTATTTTCGTCCATTAAATCGAAATACCACCATTCATATGAACCGGGAGTATAGGAAAAATGACATTTAAGTTGTTCTATATCTGTAATTATTTCCATCTTTTGTCAATTGATTTCCTGCCTTTTAAAATAATTTCATATCCTTTAAGCTCGTCTTTTTCGAATTCAATGTTGAATTTTTTCCTTTCGTTATTATATTCTTCCTCAGTTTTCAGTGTGAATATTTTGCGGTTGAATGTTTCATCGATGTATATTTCTCTTACTTTGAATATGTCTATATAAATATAAGGGTATTGTTCACTTTTGTATTTTATATATGTGTTGATATTAATTAATATTGATTTTTTTAATTTTTCGATAATATATGCAGCTCCTGTAAAAAATATTAACGGCTGTTTTTCCTTATATACCAGTTCTCCTTGCGGGAAAATGAAAAGACATTTTGATGTATTTTTTAAATTGTTAATGCAAAATTTGAGTGAAGCAAACGATTTTCTCGGGTCTTCTCTTATTATTGGGATTGCACCTATTTTGTTGAAATACGGATGGTCTTTCAGTTGTTTGTATTCCATCAATACGAACCCTTTTAATTTGTAATGACAGTATGCTAAATAAGGAACAAGTATCCCATCCCACCAGTTTGTATGGTTCATCGTGAATACAATCGGAATTTTTTCTGTTTTTGACAGGTTGATTGCTTCCAAGCATTTAGAATTCCCTTTTAAAAAAATTGCCGAAAAATTCTTTTTTAAAATTTTTTTGAAGTAGTTTTTAAATAAAAATTTTATTATTGGATTGATATGTATAGTATGTTTGACCATTCTTTAATAAAAACTAAAAACCCATGGAAATTCCGTATCCTCTTCTGTCCGAATGTCCTTCCATTGTTCCGTCGGAATAAAATATTATGGCATCTACTCTTCCGAAGTCGTTGACTGTCTTTATATCATAACCCATTTTTTTAAGAAACTTGACTTTTTCTTTATTTAACATATCGTTTTCTGCCATTATCAAATCGGGATACCATTGATGGTGAAATCTCGGTAAGTCAATTGCTTTTTGCAGCGAATAGCCGTAATCGATTATGTTAACTATTGTTTGAAGTACTGTGGTAATAATTTTTCCTCCTCCCGGTGAACCTAAAGCAATATATGGTTTATTGTCTTTTAAAACTATTGTTGGTGTCATCGAACTTAACATCCTCTTACCTGGTGCTATTGCATTTGTCTCTCCTCCGAGTAATCCGAATATATTTTCATGTCCCGGTTTTATTGAAAAATCATCCATAGAATTACTTAGAAAAAATCCTGCTCCGTCTACTATTACCTTCGAACCGAATTCGTCGTTTATTGTGGTTGTTACACAAACAACATTTCCATGTTTGTCTGCAATTGTATAATGTGTAGTATTATTATTCTCTCTGTAATAAGCATCTCCCGGTTTGATGTCCCTGCTTTTTGATGCTGTGCCTTCTTGATAGTCCTTCATTCTTTCCTTTGCATATTTCTTTGAGATCAATATATCTGTGGGTACGTTTGCGAAATCTTCATCTCCCATAAATTCACTCCTGTCTGCATATACTCGTTTCATTGCTTCTGCCATTAGATGTATGTTGTTGATATTTCCGTATCCGTTAGATGACAAATCGAAATTTTCGAGTATGTTTAATAAATAGATAAGACATATACCTCCCGAACTCGGTGGTCCCAATGTTAAAATATCGTATCCTCTATAAGTTCCTCTTAATGTGTTTCTTTCTTTAGGTCTGTAACTTAATAAATCTTCATAACTTATTATCCCGTTTCCTTTTGTCATTTCTCCGATAATTTTATCTGCTGTAACACCTTTATAAAAACCGTCATTTCCATATTCTGAAATTAGTTTTAAAGTTAGAGCAAGGTCGGGTTGTTTTAATAAATATCCCTTGCTGAATTTTTTTCCGAATATCTTTGACGTTGATGAAAATTTTTTAAAGTCGCTTAGATTTCTGTTTAAAGCATTTGCTAATCTCTGATGTATTTTAAAACCGTTTTCTGCAAGAGATATCGAAGGCTGAATTACTTCCTGCCTTGTCATTGTTCCGTATTTTTCCAGTACATATAACAATCCTGCTACAGAACCCGGGACACCCGCTGAAAGATGTCCTAAAGTGCTTAAATCTTCTATAACTTCTCCTTCTGCATCGAGGTACATATTTTTTATGGCTGACATGGGAGCAGTCTCACGAAAGTCGATAAATGTGTTATTTCCGTTTCCGAATTGTATTATCATAAAACCGCCTCCGCCGAGATTCCCCGCCTGCGGGTAAACTACTGCCAATGCAAATCCTACTGCTACTGCAGCATCTATTGCGTTTCCGCCGTTCTTTAGTATCTGGATGCCTATTTCCGTTGCTGAAATATCGGATGTGCTTACTACTCCATTTGTATATTGTGCATAATTAAAATTAAATGTAATTACATTTATAATTAATATTAATACTATTGTTAACTTATTCATAAATATTGTTAATTGTTTTTCTGATTGATGAAATTTTCTTTGTATATGTCTGTTAAAGTTATTTTGGCTTTTGCTAAATCATCGGTATTTATTATTGCTATCGGTTTTTTTTGTTTCTGCTTGTATTTAACATCATAAAATTTTATAAGCATAATTTCCGTGAATTCGTTTATTTTACCCTGCCTTAAAAGTTCTGTTAATGAATTATATGTTTTAGTGCTCAATTCTTTTTTAAAATATTTATTTTTTTTTCCAAATAAATCCATCATAGGTTCAAGGCCTTCTAAAGTACTCCCGAAGTAATCTTTTACAATCCTTTTTACTCTGTTTTCCATCGAAGATTCTATCTTTATTGAAGGTGCATCTGTCATTTTGTCGAATAAAATTTCTGGTATAAAAAAATCTCCTACTTTTTTGCTTTCACTTTCAATTATAAATGTTGTGTCGGTATTATTTAACTTTTTCGATAATATTATTTGTCCGAATATGTAGTTTTCAAATGCAGATTGATTTTTAATCGGGGTATATCCTTTAATTTTATATGGTATAAATCCGAATAATGATGAGTAATGTCTTGCTGCTTTTTCAAGGTCTATAACCGGTAACAAGTCGGATATTTCGTTTATCAACTCGGTTTTTCCGCATCCCGTTTTTCCCGATAATTCCAGTAAATTATGCAGAAAAATCGGTCTTGAAAAAAAATTTACCGTCAACCTGCGGTGTTCTTTGAATCCTCCTGCAAGTATTGTTGTACTGAGTCCTTCTTCTTTTAACAATTTCGAAAGATATCTGCTGCGTCCTCCTCCTCTCCAGCAATATACGTATATATCTTTTGTATCGGCTTTTGTTTTATGTAAGAATGTTCTCAGTGAATCGACTTTTTGTAACGCATATTCTTCTGCTAATTTAAATGCAGCTGAACTTTCATAATTTGCATAAACCAAACCAACATTATGTCTCTCTGATGTTTTTAAAATGGGAAAATTAACAGATTTTGGTATTGATGATTCTTCATATTCTTTTTCTGACCTTACATCAATTAACAATAATCTTTCGTTTGATTCAATTTGCCTGACTAAATCATTGATATCGGTTTTTTTAAATGAATTCTCATCTTTCTTTTTATTTATTTCCGATAACTCGACTATGTCGTAACTTCTGACATAATCGAATAATTCTTTGGTGTTCCTGAAAACTAAATTATCCATATTTTAATCGTCGTAATCGAAAATTAGAGTTCCCGGTTTATAATCTTCTGTCGGTTCTTCAACCATGCCTATAATCTTGCTGTGAGTATCTCCTTTTTCTATCAGGTCTTTTAATAGTTTTTCGGCATTACTTTCAGGTACTGAAATCAATAATCCTCCGGATGTCTGCGGGTCATATAATAAATGTTCTAAAGTAGTTTCAATGCGACCTCTGGATAATACCATATCTTTTGTGTAAATCCTGTTTGATTTATCTCCTCTTGTTAATAGTTTTTCCGATATAGCCCATTTTGCTCCCTCAATAACAGGTATGTTATTTACTTTAATGATAAATATTTTCTTGGATTCAGCTGCCATCTGCATAGAATGTCCCGCAAAACCAAAACCTGTTATATCAGTACAACTGTTCGCCTTGTGCCTAATCATTAATTCTGATGCAGTCTTATTCAAACGAGTCATTGTTTCAATTAGATTCTTGTAGTAAACATTGTCTAATCTTCTGTATTTAACAGCATTGTTTAACACACCTGTTCCGAGTCCTTTCGTAAGTATCAGTATGTCTCCTTTTTTTGATTGATTGTTGGGTATTATGTTTTCGGGATTAATTTTTCCGGTAACGGCAAGTCCATATAGTATATTTTCTATATCGACTGAATGACCCCCGATAATTATGCATTCTGCCTCTTTTGCTTTATCGTTTCCGCCTTTTAATATTTCTTTTAAGATGTTTAAGTCTTCTTTTTGCGGAAATGCAATAATATTTAATGCATTTAAGGGTATACCTCCCATAGCATACACGTCACTTAATGAGTTTGTAGCAGCAATCTGACCAAAAGTATAAGGGTCATCAACTACAGGAGTAAAAAAATCTGTTGTGTGTATTAAAGCAAGTTCGTCTGATATTTTATAAACTCCTGCATCATCCTTTCCTGAAAAATCGACTAATACATTTTTATCAGTTCCCCAGTTAATATCTTTCAGTATGTCAGATAGTAAGTAAGGAAATAATTTGGCTGCACAGCCTGCTGATTTAACCATCTGTGTTAATCTTATTTCACTCATCTATAACCTGCCTTGAATTAAATATTTATTTCTGAAAGTATGCAATAGAATTCCTGTGCTTATTCCTATATTAAGAGATTCGCAAGTACTGTATCCTTTAATTTTAATTTGTTTATAAATTTTATTGTTAATCAAATCTTTACTTATACCTGTTGCTTCGTTTCCGAACACAAAAACCGTTTTTTTATCTGCTTCAAATTTTATATCATCCAGAAAATATGTTGTTTCCAAAGTAGTTAAATAAATATCATAATTGTCTTTGTATAAATCAAATAAAGTTTTATTTAAATTGATATCTGTGATAATATCTATATGAAATACGGAACCCTGAGATGCTCTTAAGACTTTGGAATTATATATATCAACCGAATTTTCACTTATTAAAACTGTATCCGTACCGAACCAGTGACAAGTTCTTAAAATTGTACCTAAATTTCCGGGGTCATTAATATTATCCAGCGCAACTATCAGTTTTCCTTTGGAAAATTTTACTTTTTCAGGCATTTGCAATATTCCGGCTATTCCCTGTGAATTCTTTGTTTCTGATATTTTTCTGAATTTTGTTGTTTCTATTTCCTCTGTCTCTGTTTTACCGGTTAATTCTTTGTACTTGTTTAAAAATGAGAATTTTCTCCCTTTTTCTATTAATAATTTTATCAATAAATTTTTGTATTTTATCGATTTTAAACATTCCTCAACAAGGTGTTCACCTTCGATTAAAAATAAATTTTCAGTTTCTCTGTATTTTTTTAGTTTTAACGATGAATATAATTTTAATTCTTTATTCGTCATATAATTTATTCACAGATTATTTATTTTCCAAACCGTATTTCAGTTTGTACAGGTTTAATTTACCCTCGGTATTCAATGAAATTTTTTTCGGTTTCGTAAATTTTAATTGAATATAAACGATAATTCCAGGAACATACTTTGTCTTTTAATATATTCCAGAATACTTTTGCAATGTTTTCCGTTGTAGGTATTACGTCTTTAAACATTTCCAAATCATTCAAATGTTGATGGTCAACTTTTTCCAGAATTTCTTTGTCGATAATTTGTTTCAATAACTTCAAATCTATTACGTATCCTGTAGTTGGGTCGGTCTCCCCGCAAACTGTTATTTCGAGATAATAGTTGTGTCCGTGTATGTTACTGCATTTTCCAAATATTAGTTCATTGTCCTTGTCTGATAAGTTTTTGTTAAATAACCTGTTAGACGATGAAAAATGTTCTTTTCTTGTTGTGTAAATCATAATTTATTTTTTGTTTTGCATATATTATGTAACTAAATAATAGTATTTTCGTATCATAAATTAACAATTTTAAACATAAAATTCTGTGTATTTATGAAAAAGATTTTCTTAATTATGACTGCATTTTTCTTTTCTGTAAACATAATTTCAGCACAAGAATTAGTTACTATTCAGCAAGCAGTAAATGCTGCCATAAAAAATAATCCGAATGTTTCTATTCTCGAAGAAAATATCAATATACAAAAACAAAATAAAAGAACAGTAACAGGAGATCTAATCCCTAACTTGAATTTTTCCGCAGGTTGGAGTAGAAATAACACATTTTCCAAAGGAACTACGGTATATCAAAATGGAATTCCTTTCGTACTTGGTGACCAAACTACAGCCAAAAGTAATTACAGTCTAGGACTGAATTCTCAGGTAGTGCTTTTTGACGGATTTGCCAATTACAGAAAGCTTGACCTCTCCGACCAGAATATCGAAGCTTCAGTGTTGCAGCTCGAAAAAACAAAATATGATATTATGATGGACATTACGCAAAAGTATTTTGACGTTTTGAGAAAAGATAGAATCGTTTATATTAATCAGGATAACCTGAAAACATCCGTTGACCAGTTGGATAAAATTAAAGTATACGTAGAAGTAGGGAAAAAAACTATCTCTGAAGTTTATAAACAGGATGTACAGGTGGCACAGGATGAATTAGACTTGGAAAGTTCAATCAGGCAGCTTGAAAAATCAAAAGTTGATTTGCTTAATGCTATGAACGATGATGTGAATAAAGAAATAACCGTTGAAGTTAAAGATGTCAATCTTGATATGACTCTTGGGGATTTGTTTAATATTATGAATAAATATGACAGAATAGACGACCTTGTAAAATCGGCTCTTTCGAAAAGATACGATTATCTGCTCGGGATACAGAATATTAAAATTTATGAAACTCAGTTCAATATTGCAAAAAAATATCTGTATTATCCGTCTTTATCGGCATTCGGAACTTTTAATGTCAGCGGTAACCAATATGACGAAATTTTCAATACAAGAGTTTTTACCTTTGGATTGAACCTCAGTTATCCGATTTTTCAGGGATTTAAACTCGATGTTAATAGTCAAATAGCAGAAATTAATATCAAACAGAAAAATGAAGATTTGAGGAATATTACACAGCAATTAAAAGCAGATATAAAAAAATCGGTTATTGACCTGCAAACGGCTTATAAACAAATTGAAATACTGGAAAGAAACATTACCGCTGCGGAGCAGGATGTTATATTATCGGAAGAAAATTACAGAGTCGGATATGGAACCTTACTTGATATGCAGGTTGCTGTTACGAGATTGAATAATCTTCGAATCGAAAGAGTGAATGCAATATATAATTTTTTCCTTGCTCAAAGACAAATTGATTATCTGTCCGGTAATCTGAAATATTAATTTTTATAATTAAATAATTTTAAAATATTATGACGGAAGAAAATGTAATTGAAAAAAAACCTGTTAAATTGCAAAATAACAGAAAAAGAAGAGCACGTAAAAAAAAGTTTTTCTGGATTGGACTTATAGTAATTGTATTAATTATTGTAATTGCTGTTGCCCTTGCGGGAAAAAAAGAAAAATTAATAGAAGTCCAGACAGAAAAAGTCAAAAAGAACAATATAACACAGGTAGTTACCGCAACGGGAAAAATACAATCTGAAACAACGGTTAATATAAGTGCGGAAGTAAGCGGTGAAATAACAGAACTCCCTTTTAAAGAAGGAGATGCGGTTAAAAAAGGAGACCTTGTCGTGAGAATAAAACCGGATGCATATTATCCGCAGCTAAGACAGCAGTCTGCTTCTGTTAAAGTACAGGAAAATAATCTGAAACTTCAGGAGATTAATTTAGTAAAGAATGAACTTGAGTTAAACAGAATTAAAGAATTGTATAATAAAGGACTCGCTTCGCAAAGTGACCTTGATAATGCACAAAACAATTATGATGTTAACATTGCTCAGATTAATACGATAAAATCTCAAATAGAACAGCAAAGAGCAAGTTTGTCGTCCGTCAGTTATGACCTGTCGAAAACACGTATTTTTTCTCCTGTGTCAGGTACAGTTACACAGTTAAATAATGAAAAAGGTGAAAAAGTACTCGGTACTTCATTTAATATAGGTTCGCAGATTTTAACTATTTCTGATTTATCTAAAATGGAGGCACAGGTTGAAGTCAGTGAAACGGACGTTACTTTGATTAGTATCGGGGATACTGCAAATATTACAGTAGATGCTTTTCCTGATATAATATTTAAAGGATATGTTTATGAAATAGCAAATTCAGCTAAAACAAAAGGAGTCGGTACGCAGGAGGAAGTCGTTAATTTTGTCGTTAAAATCAGAATTATTAATAATGAATATGATTTAAGACCCGGAATGAGTTGTACAGCAGAAATTGAAGTTGAAAAGAAAGAAAATGTACTTTCCGTACCAATTCAGTCGGTAACAACAAGGGACGAGGATAAATCTACCGAACCACAGGAAGGGCAGGATGATAAACCTGAAAATCTGACTGTGGGGAAAGAAGAATCTTTTAAGAAAAAAACTAAAATCAAAGAAATTGTTTTTATCATAGAAGATGGCGTTGCAAAGAAAAAAGAAGTGAAAACTGGTATAAGCGATGATACATATATAGAAATAATCGAAGGATTGAATTTAGATGATGAAGTCGTAAAAGGAAGTTTTAAAGCTATAAATAAAGACTTGGAAGATAACACAAAAGTTAAAATAGATAACGAAAGAAAAAAACCTCTGAAAAAAGAATAATTTTATAACGATTACAAATAACAACAGCAAACTCAAAATGGAAAACTTAATTTCGTTGAAAGAAATTGTGAAAGTCTACGAGATGGGAGAGGAATCTCTTTATGCTTTGCACGGTGTTTCCCTTGATATAAAAAAAAATGAATATGTCGGTATAATGGGACCTTCGGGTTCGGGAAAATCCACTTTGATGAATATAATTGGGTGTCTGGATACTCCTACTTCAGGTGAATATTTCTTAAACAATAAGAACGTCAGTGAAATGTTCGATGATGAACTCGCAGAAATCAGAAACAAGGAAATAGGATTTGTATTTCAAACTTTTAATCTTCTGCCGAGGAGCGATGCTCTTCATAACGTCGAACTTCCTTTGATATATTCCGGATTGACAAAGCGTGAAAGAATTCGAAAGGCAGAAGAAGCACTTACTAATGTCGGACTGGCAGATAGAATGAAACATAAACCTAATGAACTTTCGGGAGGACAAAGACAAAGAGTCGCTCTTGCCCGTGCACTTGTTAATGATCCTTCAATAATTCTTGCCGATGAACCGACAGGTAATCTCGATACAAAAACGGGTGAAGAAATTATGGCACTTTTTGAAGAATTAAGTAATAAAGGCAATACAATAATTGTTGTTACGCATGAAGAAGATATAGCCAAGCATACGAAAAGAATTGTTAAAATGAGAGACGGACTTGTTTGCGAAGACCGGATTAAATAACAGTTAGTAATTATGAATTTTTTATTAGAGCTTAAAGAAAATATTATAATTTCTTATAAAGCGATTATCGCAAATAAAATGCGGTCTGTTCTCGCTACGCTTGGAATTGTAATAGGAATTACTGCTGTTACGTTGATGCAAACAGCAATCGAAGGTATCAACAGAGCCTTTGAAAGTAGTATTGCTTCTATTGGAACGGATGTATTATATATACAAAAATTTGAATGGTTCGGCAGGGAAGACTTTGAAGTCTACAGAAATAGAAAAGATATTACACTCCAGCATTTTAATTTTTTGAAAAGATTTGCACAAACAAGTGCCTCAATGTGTCCTACACAGGGAACGTTGAAAACTTTACAATTTCAGAATCTTACACTCGAAGATGTGTTCATAATAGGGACTACTGATGAATATCAAACAACATTCGGAACGAATATTGATGATGGACGATTTTTTACTACGAGAGAATCCGAAGGCGGATATCCGGTCTGTGTTATTGGAATGGACGTTAAAAATGCATTTTTCGAAAATGTTAATCCTATCGGAAAATATATTAAAGTAGGAACTCATACTTTCAAAGTAATAGGTGTTGTAGAAAAGCAGGGGAGTTTACTCGGTTTATTTAGTCTCGATAATCGTATTATCATTCCTATTCAAAGATTTGTAAAACTCTTTGGTACAAGAAGGTCTATTTCAATTAACGTTAAAGCCGCTGATATTAATAACATTGAAGAGACAAAAGAAGAAATTACTTCAATAATGCGCAAAGCAAGAAAATTAAAACCGGGAATGAGAAACGACTTTGGTATTAATCAGCAGGAAGCATTTCAGCAAACTTACGACCAGTTAACATTTTTAATTAAAGCAATCGGTCTGATTATAACATCTCTTTCGTTGATTGTCGGCTCGGTCGGCATTGCCAATATTATGTTTGTTTCTGTAAAAGAAAGAACTAAGGAAATAGGAATAAGAAAAGCCATAGGTGCAAGAAGAAAAACGATTTTATTTCAGTTTCTTATTGAATCAAGCCTTATCTGTTTGCTTGGCGGATTGATTGGTCTCGCTATTGCATTTCCGATAAGTCTTGTTATTGATGCATTTGTACTTCCGACTGTTATGCCCCTCTGGATTGTAATTCTCGGGATATTTATTTCTGTTATGTTCGGACTGCTTGCAGGTTTCTTCCCTGCATATTCCGGTGCTAAAATGGACCCTGTTGAATCTCTTAGATATGAATGATTTATTTTTAAATATTATTATTACTGAATTATAAAATAATTTGATAATGTAACATTATTTATTTTAATTGCTAATTTTATATGTTTGGATTTGAAATTTTAAAGATTGCTTTAATAACGCTGAAGGAGAATAAACTACGTGCTTCGCTGACCCTTGCAGGTATTGTTATCGGAGTATTTTCGATAATAGCAATAATGACTTTACTTGATGCATTGCAAACCGGAATCGAATCTGGTTTAAGCCAGCTTGGAAGCAATACTTTTCAGATTCAAAAATTTCCCGCTATTCAAATAGGCGGACCGGGAAGCAGGAGAAGATATATGAACAGACCCGATATAACTTATGAACAGGGACTTAGATTAATAGACAAAGCTACAATTTATAAATATATTTCGCTTGAAGACTGGAGAAGCGGAAAAGTCTTTAAATACGGAAAATATACGACAAATCCTAATATGTACCTCGGAGGTGTAAGTAAGGATTTTTTACCCTGTAACGATTATTATATTAAAGAGGGAAGATATTTTACCGATAATGAAATAAACGGCAGCGCACCGGTCACAGTGCTCGGAATGGAAGTTGTTGAAAAATTATTTCCAAAAGAAAATCCGATTGGTAAAAAACTTATCCTTGATAATAATGAATTTAGAGTCATAGGTATACTTGAAGCAAAAGGAGAAAGTTTCGGACAAAGCAGAGATAACCTTGCTTTAGTTCCTATAACAAAAACACAGGAAATATATGGAAAAGCTGACAGGTCAATCAATATAGCGGTTCAATCAACAAGCAAAGATACGTATGACGAAACTGTGGAACACATTATTGGTGTAATGAGGTTGATAAGGGGAGTAAAACCGGGTGAAGATAATAATTTCGAGATTTATTCAAATGAATCGTTGATTAATACGGTTAATAATTTTACAAAATATTTTAAATACGGGGCTGGCGTTATTTCATTTATTTCTTTGCTTGCTGCTGGTATCGGAATTATGAATATTATGCTGGTTTCAGTTACCGAAAGGACAAAAGAAATCGGCATAAGAAAATCCGTTGGTGCTAAGAATCGAAGTATCTTAACACAATTCCTTATTGAAGCAATTATACTTTGCCAGATTGGAGGTGTAATAGGAATATTTCTCGGTATTCTTACTGGAAATTTTGTCGGTATGTACCTTAACACTGTTGTTGTTATTCCGGTGAACTGGGTAATTATAGGATTTGTGATTTGCTCTTTGGTGGGTGTTATTTTCGGGGTTTATCCTGCTTATAAAGCAGCTCAACTGAATCCAATAGATGCTCTTAGGTATGAATAATAAAAGGTGAATTGAAAAAATTAATTTTCTGATTGCAATCGTTGTACTTCCGGTATCTCAATGGAAGTTAAATGTTCGATAAAATTGTTTATAGGTTTTAACTTTATCTCACTATTGATTTTTTTTAAATTCTCGAATGCAACTGGTATTTTTTTAAGCGGATTCCTTGCTCGCCTTTCTTTGTGTAGCATTCCGTAACTTCCGAGTGTTTGAAATAATCTGATTACGCAATAATAATAAAAAGTTTTTAAAAAATCCGTTGATTTAATTCCTGTTTTTTGTTTTATTTCTTTTAAATATAATTTCAACAGTTTATTTCTTTCTTCATCGGTAAGGTCAATTAAACTACCTGAATATAAAAAAGAAGCTACATCGTATTGTAATGGTCCCTTTCGTCCTGCCTGATAATCAATGTAATATAATTTTCCGTCTTTGATTTTTATATTTCTCGGCTGGAAATCCCTGAAAACAAAATAGAAATCACGGTTATTTAATTTTTCCAGTAATGCATTAAAACAGGAGTACATTAACTCAACATTAACTTTTTCTTCTATAAACTGTTTTACGAAGTTTTCGTAAAATCTTTTTTGGTCGGTAATTATCTGGTCGATGCCAAACCACTCGGTTTGGAAACAATAAGTGAAGTCAATGAATTTTGGAGCTTCTGTTTGTATTTCTACTAAATCTTTTAATGCTTTTTCATAATATTTTAAAATATCTTTCTTATTGGTGTCTTTGTTCATTGAAAATTTAAAAAGTGATAGGTCTCCTAAATCTTCTTCTAAATAATATTTCTGATTTTTATATAAACCGAATATTTCAGGTACATTAAAGCCGTTTTTCTTGAATGCCTCTGAAAATTTTACAAACGCTAAATTTTCTTTTATGTCCTTGTTATATATACCTATGCATACACTATTATTTGATGATAACCTGAATATTCTTCTCTTTGACGCTTCGGGTTTAAGCTCGATATAATACTTAAAATTTACACCGAATTGATTGCGAAATAATAACTGAAAGATGTCCAATACGTTTTTGTGTATATTCATGTCTAAAGATTTAAAATTTATTATTGGCTGACTAAATCGTTTAAAGCATCCCTTATATTCTCAAACTCAAATTTAAATCCTTCGTTAATAAGATATTCAGGATATACTCTCTGACCTGTAAGTAAAAAATTAGCAAATTCACCGATAATAATTTTTAATACCGGCGATGGAATAATAAAGAATGATGGTTTCTTTAATATACTGCCTAAAGTTGCTGAAAATTCCTTATTAGTAACAGGATTTGGTGATACTGCATTTACTGGACCGCTTATTTTTGAATTATCTATGCAATATATTAATATATTAATCAAATCTTTTATGTGTATCCATGATTGATATTGTTTTCCTGTACCAAGTATCCCTCCGATGTAAAATTTAAAAGGTTTAATTAATTTCACTAATGCACCGTCTTTATTGTCTAAAACCAGTCCGGTTCTCAATTTGATTGTTCTTATTTTGTTACTTACCTTATCCGCTTCATTCTCCCAATCATTGCATAAGTTGGCAATAAAATCGTTTCCGGCATTGTCCTTTTCTGTGAATATTTTGTCGTTTCCTTGTCCGTAATAACCTATAGCTGAAGCATTGATGAATAATTCAGGTTTATTGTCACTATGTTTAATTAGCTCTGCTATAAATTTTGTTGATAATATTCTGCTGTTGTAAATTTCTTTTTTATATTTTTCAGTCCATCTTTTTCCTCCAATAGAAGCACCTGCTAAATTAATTAATACATTTGTTTTATACAGGACTTCTGTAATTTCGTTTTTGTCATTTATATCTATATAATTTATATCATTGTAATTTTGAAACAGATTTTTTGCTTTGGTAATGTTTCTTGTTAATATGTTAATACTGTATTTTTTTTTTCTAAATACTTCTGTAATACGGCTTCCTATCATGCCTGTTGCGCCGTTTATCGTAATTATCTTCATTATATTAAGTTGTTAATAATAATGTAATTATTATCTTATTTTATTCTCTGAATTGAGGTTTATAACCAGTAATAAATCAATTTAATGACACTTAGTGTAATATTCGATTACTTAAGTGTGTTGTAATTTCATTGTTCCTTAAAAGAATATATACCACTGTGATATCTTCGTATCTATAAGTTATAATATATTTTTCTAAAAATCAATTAAAATCGGTATTGTTTTTAAAAAAATTATGACATAATGAATTGTATAATGTTTAGCGGAATTTCGCTGCGAAAATTAATCAACAAAACCTGATTTTGTATAGCATTAATTTTTAGTTTCGTATTCAAATTTTTGAGTTTAATTTACAATTTTTTATTAAGAAATTATACTTTTTAAATGATATTAGAATAGATACAGCATATAAATATTGTGAAAATCTGGCAAAAAATCATTATGAGAATTTTCCTGTAGCCTCTTTGCTTTTTCCGGAATCTAAAAGAAAATATGTTTACGCGATTTATGCATTTGCAAGAACAGCGGATGATATTGCCGATTCTGAAAAATTTACTTCTCGGGAAAAAATTGTTAAGCTTAACTTATTTGAACTGGTCTTAAATAAAAATGATATATCTCTAATTGATAATAATAACAATTATTCAAATGTTTTTACGGCGCTTTTTGATACTATTGAAAAATTTAAAATCCCAAAAGTTGAGTTTTTAAATTTATTAAGCGCATTTAAACAGGATGCAGTCAAGGATAGGTATGATAATTTTAATGAATTATTACAATATTCTAAGTTTTCTGCAAATCCGATAGGACATCTTGTTCTTGTAATTTCAGGATATAAGTCCGAAGATTTATTTCGAATGTCCGATTGTATTTGTACGGGTTTGCAATTAATAAATTTCTGGCAGGATGTAAAAAAAGACCTCGAAATTAACAGAATTTATATCCCTGAAGATATAATGAGAAAATATAATTATGATGAGTATTTACTATCGAATAATGCGGAAAATGAAGATTTTATGAAAATGATGAAAGAGTTAGTTGATAAAACATATGATATTTTTAAGGGTGGGTTTGATTTGAAAAATCATCTTAATGGTAGATTAAAATATGAATTTAAAGCGATAGTTTCAGCAGGAATGTATATACTTAATAATATTAAGAAACTTAATTATAAAGTTTTAACTAACGATATATCAGTCAGTAATATAAATAAACTAACAATATTACTTAAAGCAATACTTTAATATCAGTTGACGGAAATTTATCAAAATATCGATATAGATTCTAATAAAACAAATTTTCTTTATTCGGTTTTAATGTTGCCCGATGAAAAAAAATCTGCTTTGAGAACAGTTTATTCATTTTGCAGAAAAACCGATGATATCGTAGATGATAATAAATTCTCTAAGGAAGTAAAATATGAAAATCTGCTGAATTGGAAAAATGAATTGCAAAATGCCTTTAACGGTGGTTCAAAAATTGATTTACTCAATAATTTAAATGTTGTTGTGGAAAAATTTAAAATTCCTTATGAACCATTTTTCGATTTGATTAAAGGAATGGAACTTGACTTGAAAAAAAATCGCTATTTGAATTTTGATGAGTTATTACAATATTGTTATTACGTTGCTTCTACTGTTGGATTGATTTGTATTGAAATATTAAAATACAATTTCGAAGAAACAAAAGAATATGCAAAAAATCTCGGAATTGCTTTGCAATTAACTAATATTTTGAGAGATATCAAAAAAGATATAACTGACGAAAGAATTTACATTCCGGTTGAGGATTTAATCAGATTTAACTATACCGAGCAAGATTTAATTCAGAATAAATTCAATGATTCATTCATTGCTCTAATGAAGTTTCAAGTTTCAAGGAATAAAACATATTATGAAAAGGCAGAAAAGTTTCTTAATAATGAAGATAAAAAAAGGTTGTATATGGCTATGATTATAC
>Ga0208047_1000099_pt1 | contig 30879 bp, 37 predicted proteins | sample Kivu_220m_FD_184162 | JGI IMG/M metagenome (GOLD analysis project Ga0208047, IMG submission 184162) | Freshwater microbial communities from Lake Kivu, Western Province, Rwanda to study Microbial Dark Matter (Phase II) - Kivu_220m (SPAdes)... | ecosystem: Environmental > Aquatic > Freshwater >...
GATGACACGGTTACCCTGCGCGATCGCACAACATGGAAGCAAGTGAGGGCTCCCGTTGGGTTCCTCGTCGACAGGCTCAGCATGTTCCTTGGGAAACGCTGCGCGTTCTCCGAGCTGGGTACGCCGGTCGCTGACTCAGGCGAAGAGTCGCCGAGCGATTGAGATCGTTCCAGCATGGCATCCCTCTGACGCATCCGTGTCTCGGCCTAAGAGAGAGTTTTAATTCGACTCTTGAGACCTACTGAGTGACTGACCACGTGGCCAAGCCGAAGAGTGAACGTCGATGACATTTCCGATCGAGACCGAAGCCACAATCAAGCGAAGGATACTTGACGTGTGCCAGAGCCAGGCGCGCACGATCGTCGACATCGTGCGTGAGCTCGCCCTGATGGTGGACAGCGTTGCCGAGAAGAAGGCCAAGGCCGCGAAGGCACACTACGAGGGAATGCTCAAACTTGCCGCTGACAACGACAAGCTCAAAGGCACGCTCCTGGTGGAAGTCGCCTCCGTAGGAACGCTCCTGATCAGCAGAGATGACTTTCTGCGCTTGATGTTCCGAATAGGCGCAATCGCAGACTATGCAGAGGCGCTTGGGTTCAGGTTGATGGGAGCGGCAGACAGAAACTGGAAGCTCGACAAGAAGTACATGCAAAGACTGTCCGAGATTATTTCGCTGGTACTGACAGAGGTTACGAGAATGAGGGAAACGCTTCATTCGTTGAGCTTCGACTCGGACAAGGCCGTTGAGCTTTCTCGCTCGGTTGAGGACCTTGAACGCAAGATCGACACAAACTCTAGGAACCTTGATTTTGAGATACTGTCAGCTAAGCTTCCTCTGCAAGAAGTCCTCCTGCTGAGAGATATGGTGGAGAGGGCCGAGAGAATAGCTGACATCGGAGTCGAGGTCGTTGACCTTATCAGAGTACTCGCGCTGACTGCCTAGAAGGTCCGGCCTTGGGTCACAAGATCGTCGCCGAGTTGATAGGGACGAGACTCATCGTCTGGACCCCAGGCGATGGCGTCACCGTCTATAGACAGGGCTTCTTCGGAAAACCGGTCGGGATTCCGAAACCTAAACCCGACCAAGACTTCACTGCACCGCTGGTCTTGGACATGATGGAGGGCCTGTTCCTCCAAGAGAAGGGGAAGATCGAGGTCATCGACCCAAAGACCAGGAAGCCCGTGCCCCGGTCCCGACTCATGAAATTGGCCGCCGTCACATACAAGAACTTCGAGCTTGGATACTCGGTTTACAAGAACCTACGCGAGAAGGGGTTCATCGTTACTCCGGGGATCCGATTTGGATCGGACTTTGCGGTCTACGAGCACGGCCCCGGCATTGATCATGCGCCTTTCATAGTGACCGGGAGGACCGAGAATGACACCATGGGTCCGTTTGAGATTGTGCTTGCCGGTCGTCTTGCGACAACCGTAAGGAAGCAGTTCACGATAGCTGTGCCCAAGAAGAAGGGGAAAATGGACTATCTGGTCTTCCGCTGGTTCAAGGCCTGAGAGTTCCCGAGTGCCAAGGGTGCACCTTTCCTGAGGATCTTGTCTTTCTGTCCGCAGCGGGCGACCCGCGGATGGGGCAGTTCCGGCGGACTTCCTTTGACTAATCCGGATCCCACAGGTTGAACGCAAAAGATCATGCCTTTCTGATTATGGCGAGCCATTGTCTGAGGCCAGATCATCATGTTCAAGTCAAGCGAGCACGAGCCATGGGTCCCCGGCATGGGGAAACGCGCCATTTGGCGAGCAAGCGACACTTGTTAAGTCTTAAATGACTTCTACGTCAATTTGAAGCCGTGTAATCTCAGGTCCCCCGATAGCGGAACGCTTGGAGCTTGCAGCTAGATGCGGCTGACGAACATTGTGGCAGTGCTTATGATAGCGCTAGCCATCACCTCGATCTTGCTGCCTGTCGCTTTTTCGCTTCCGCCGCTTGAGGACAACATTACGTTTCCTGCAGGTGCCTTCGTTATCCCGATGGATGAGAAGCAAGCCGAAAGGATCCTGGTTTTCGGCTTTGTTCACGCCCTCTTGCGTTCTCCCAATACGATCCAACTCTTCAGAGCGATCGAACCACCAGATGTGACCCTCTCCACGAACATGACCGCGTCGCCCAAAGCCTTCACAGGCGGTCCGTTTCTGGTCATGCCAAGCGATGCCTCAAAGGTACTCGCAGTGAAGAATCGGCCTGAATTCAAGCACGTCACTGTCGGCACGCTTACCACGGAACATGTCCTGAGCAATATCTTCAGAGTGAGGGACCCGACCAGAATTCTGGTCGTCAAGGGTGTGTGGGGAAGGACTGATGTGACTCTCGATTCGATGAAGATCCCCTACAACATCACGACGCGAGATAATTTTGCTGCAAACCCCAGCATGATGTCTGCCTATTCGCTGATCGTTATTGACTGCTACGGCTGGAACGGCATGATTCCGTCTGGGGTTGCAGACGTGCTAAGGAGCCACATCGAAGCTGGCAATGAAGTCATTTTCACCGATATTGCGCTGAAGGACATGAACACGGCATTTCCGGGATACGTAACGCTGTGGGGTCCGCAACCCACGAACAAAGTTGCCAATGCATATGTGTACAGCCCCCCTAGGAAATACGATCCTGCGAAGTATGGATCTTCGGCTGACCGGTTCTCGCCGGAGTTTCCCAGCCAATACTACAACCCTCCTCCCAAACCGAACGATATCAAGGTCTTCACTGAAAGTGCTGGGTATGTCGTCTCATCGGTCACAGCCGGGAAGGTCAACGATGTTCGAATCCTTGCCGATTCAAAGAGCTATGGTTCTGCAGGAAACCAGTATGCCATCCTAGCGTTCTACTTTGAGTACGGTAACGGCATCGTCGAAGGGCTAGCGTTCCACCCACAACAGCAGGTCAAGTCCACCGTTGGTGACAACGGCTACTATGCTGTCTATCAATTCTACGGTAACAAGTTCGTTCATGGGCCTCCTCCCAAAGGATACATGCTCGACGCCACTCCTGCGTCCCAGTCGACTCCTCAGGGGACCTCGGTCAGCTACACGGTCATTGTGACGTCCTTCGGTGCGTTTGATTCGCCTGTTACTCTCAGCGTCACTGGTGTCCCGTCTGGCGCGACTTACTCCTTCACTCCTCCGGCTCCTCAACCGCCTGCGGGAGGAACTGCCACATCGATGTTTACGGTGAACGTGGCTCTGACCACTCCTGTCGGCAGTTATCCGCTGAACATAACGGGGACTGACCCGTCAAGCCCGCCGATCGTGAAATCCGTACTTGTCACCTTGATCGTGACGATTGCACCGGCTGATTTCGCAGTCTCTGTCTCACCTGTCTCTCTCACAATCAACACAACCGAGTCCAAGACGGCGATTGTGACAGTGTCCTCGATCGGCTTGTTCAACCAGAACGTCACCCTCAACGTTACCGGATTGCCCCCCGATGTCACGGCGACTTTCACTCCGCCCTCGCCAAAGCCGCCTGCTGGCGGCACCGCAAGTTCAATAATGAGGATCAATGTGGGCGGGAGTGCCATCAATGGCACGTACCCACTCATCATAGTTGGCACTAATGGTACACTAACAAACTCCACGCCGTTCACACTCATCATAGTGAAGAAACCCGTTCCAGAGTTTCCCATTTGGACACTCTTGCTCATCCTGGCGCTCACGATTCTCGGCATAGCCTTGAGTCTAGTTGCATACGCTCTCTCATCGCGAAGAGGCGCGGGACCTGGGAGAGGAGGGAGGATGTATGTCGTTCCGTCGGCTGCGCAGCGCGTGCCTTGCCCGCATTGCGGAAGGCCAATTCCACTTCAGGCAGTATACTGCCCGCACTGCGGATGGAGGCGAGGAGGCGCCGTCGCGGGTGCAACGGTGGTCGGTCCGGTTGCGGGGAGAGGATACATTGGCAGAAGAGCCACATGGGGATTTGTGCTCGCTCTTGCCTCTTCGGTTCTGATCCTGCTGAACTCTGCCGCCCTGCTGCAGTCAGGGTTCTGGGGTCCGCCAACCGATTGGTCTCTGGTCTTCTGGTGGTTGGGTGGTTCGTCCGGACTGGGTCAGCCGTTCGCGGTGCTGGTCGGTCTCATGGCGGGACTCATCGTGCTGACGGGAGGTATGATGATGATATCGCGACGGGGAGTGTTGGGTGCTTTTCTCGCGTTGCCTTTTGCGGCGTTAAGTTTCGTAATAGGCGGCGGATTCGTGATAGGTGCAGTCCTCGGAATCGTTGCTGGAATACTGGGGGCACTCGGGAGATAGGTGTCTGGTGGCGATGCGACACAGCCTCCCGGGCGCATCGGACCTGCTATTTCCTGAGCGTGCGATATAAGCAAAAACGTATCCAATCAATGCGAATCGAGGCAGTGAATCGTTTCGTTCTTGAGTTTGGTCTGGCAATCACAGAGCGACAACTACAGCTGCGTTAACGCGTACATGCAAGTCGACTGTCCATTTCTGCATGCTTTTGATGCAACTCCAACAGAGAATGATGATCCAAGTGATAATTCATCTGGAGACATATTACTCTAGCAGGCGGAAAACTATCAATGGAATCATTCGAGTACTACCGTGATGCGAGCGGATTCTGGAGAGTCAAGAATGTGAAGAGGCGCCGCCGTTCGACAATATAGCAGTCCACTAGACGGCTGATTGTAGACAGAATCGCTTCAGGCATGTATCTCCACCGTATCCCCATCCATGAGTACGTGATCGATTCCGACGCGTTCTCCTCCGTAGCTGACGCTCTTTCCCCAGACTCGAGCATACTTGAACTGGCGGAAGAGCGCGCTATGTATTTGCTGGCTTAGCGCGCCGATCGAAGTTCCTTTCCTGACCACGAAAGGCTCAGGCGACGGGGTTGGTGCTTTGGGTTCTTTCGTGTAGATCCGGATGATGTCCAAAGTCTCGAAGAGACTTCGCCCGAGTTCTGACAATCCTTGTCTGGTCAAACAGGAGGCGACGATGATTCTCATTCTGGAACCTTCCCGTTCAATGAGTTCCTGCGCCTTGCCTGAGGCCTGAGGCAGATCTGCTTTGTTGGCAACCACTATCGTGGGCTTGTATACGAGACCCGTTCCCAGCACGGCCTCTTCTATGTCGTTGAGCGAAACATCGCCTGTACTTCTGATCATGGCATTCGAGATCCCGTAACTCCTCAGGAGTGTAATGATTTGGTCGCGGGTGCAGTCTATCAGACGACCGGCAGTGAGAAACTGCAAACCGCCGGATCGAGTTCTCATGATGCTGGCGTCCGTCTCGGACTTGACAATGCCAACTTGCGAGCGAGCAAGCTCAGCCATGATCTGGTCAAGCTGCTGAATGGGGTCGATGCTTAGATCTACCATCACGATCAAGCCGTCACAGTTGCGAATCAGATCCGTCGACCCCTCCTGAAAGGCAAACCCGCCGTCATTTTCGGGAATGGGCGCCGGAAGCTCCACGAGCTGAAACTGCAAGTCCTCGAACTGCAGCATTCCAGGAACACTCTCTTTGGTGGCGTAGGGATATGTTGCCACCTGAGGTCTAGCGGCAGTGAGAGCTGCTAGTAGGCTGCTTCGTCCGGCCTTTGTCAGGCCAACTATGGCTATCTGGGCTGCGCCTGCCTTCTGGATGCTCCGTTGAGTCACCCTGGCTGTCGCTCGTCTCTGCTTCGCCTGCACCTCTGCCTTCAGCAGCGCGATCTTGCGTTTTGTCTGCGCTCTGAGGCGTTCATTGCCCTTGTGCTTCGGGATCGCAGACAGAAACTCCTCGAACGCGACGATCTTCTCTTTGGTCGTTCGTGCCTGCTGCACCCTGTTTCACTTTGCTTTCGCCTCTGGCGTGAGGTTTGCTGGCAAAGAGCATCTGCCGCAGTAGGTAAAAGCCGGATTCGGAGAAACATTGGTGCGTCAGCTTGGCCGGAGAGATGGCGGGCCAAATCCCGGCTCTTTCTCAAGAGATCTGCGGGACTCCGAATTGTGGCTACCTTTAAATACGCTCTAAGCGCTTACGCGTCGTTACCAAGTCAAGGAGCTTTAGAATCGCCAAATGGCGGAAGTCTGCTCGACGTGCGGCCTCCCAAAGGATCTGTGCGTTTGCGGCACCATCAGCATGGAACAACAGCTTGTGAAAGTCCGCCTTGAGACTCGGAAGTGGGGCAAGCCCAGTACAGTCATCGAGGGCATTGACGCAAAGAGCGTAGACCTTCCCGGTCTGGCGGGGAAACTGAAGACCTATTGTGCGTGCGGCGGGACTGCGAAAGACAACATAATACTGCTCCAGGGTGACCATCGCGACAAGGTTCGCAAGGTCCTGGTGCAGCAGGGTTTTCCTGAAGCAAGCATCGAAATACACTGAGCGGGTACCGAGCGGGAGGAGGTCACGATGAATCGCTTCATCGAGGTAGTGAGGGCGCTGAAACGCCGCAGTCAGTCTTCAATAGCATGCCCACGGTGCGGAAACACTGACCTATCCAAGTCGACTGGAATGGATGGTTGGATGCTGCCTGCTTTGTACTTGTGCAGCAAGTGCGGGTATGCTGGGAGGCTCGTGCTGGAGATCGATACCGAGGACCTTGCCCCCGGCGGGGACAAGGGCGGGAGAAGCGCAGAATAGTAGTGTTCCATTTACGGACCGTTGCTGGAAGGTGCGCCTGGACAGGGAGTCTCGGGACCTAGCGCCGGATTGACAATGTTTGTCGCGCTGGTTTCTGGACTTGCAGGTGTTCGCTGTTCGCCGTCGAAGGTCATGGCCGGCACGATAGGTATCAAGCTCGACATAGGGCCAGTGGGTGGGCTAGGAGGTTTCGGATCTGAGACCGGAAAGCTCGTTGGGATCCTTAAGAGAAGACGGGCACGGATCACGGATCTCCTTGTTCCGAAGATCAACTGTGACAAGGCCCACGACGAGATGAGAATGCTGCTCGAAGAAGAGGTTCGAATTCACCCGGTCTCATCAGCCGCGGAAGTCTGGGAAGCAATGTTCAGGCTTTCGGAGGGCGACATTCTGGAGAGAGTACGTTGTCGCATCACTGGAGAAGAATCCGTCATGAAAGGAAGGAAAGAAAAAGGGGTGATAACGGACTGCCCGCTCACACGTTGAGCTTGAGGGACTCCTTCAGGCCCTTGTATCTGTTGCGTACGGTGACCTCGGTAACGTTTGCCACTTCAGCGATCTCCTTCTGTGTCTTCTTCTCTTGTTCGAGAACGCATGCAACGTAGAGGGCCGCAGCTGCAAGACCCATTGGGTCCTTGCCTGCCACGATGCCCTTCCTTCGTGCCTCGTTGATGATGTCCATTGCTCGTCGCTGGGTTGGCATACTGATGTCGACTTTGGTTGCTATCTTTGAGACACACTTGACTGGGTCCTCAACTGGCATTCTGAGATCAAGTTCTCTGACGAGAAGTCGATAGCAGCGAGCGACATCCTTCTTGCGTATGCGTGTGGCTGCTGCCATATCTTTGAGTGTTCGCGGTGTTTCTGACAGCCTACATGCCGCGTAGAGAGATGCTGCCGCGATTGCGGCGATGGATCTTCCACGCACCAGGCCACTCTCGAGGGCTTTCCGGTAGATCACTGCTGCACGTTCCTTGATCGGGTTCGGGATGTGTAGCTTGTCGGTCAGTCTGTCAAGGTCGGCCATTGCCTGAGCGAGGTTCCGATCAGCGGATGAATGAACTCGGGTTCTAATCTGCCACTTCCGAAGCCTAAGCATCTCAAGGCGCGTTGCCAGTGGCAGCTGGCGCCCGTACGCGTCTCTATTCACTCTATCTATCACGGTCGAGAGGCCCTTGTCGTGGATTGAGAAGGAAGTCGGCAGGCCAACACGGCCACGCTCATCTCTCTCTTCCTTCGTAAACGCACGCCACTCGGGCCCACGATTGATCGCATGTTCACTCAGAACTAGGCCGCAATTGTGACAGATGACCTCGCCCAGGTCGAAGTCCTCGACAAGGTCACTGCTCCCACATTCGGGGCAGTTCGTTATCTTTCCAATCTTCTTCGTCGTTGCGGCCATTCTTCTTCACCCTTACCACTAAGGGATACCTTACGTGCCATCTGTTGCCAAGACGCACCTTCACAACGCAGTCCGGAACGGAAGGCTTCATTTGGTCGGAAGGCATAATAACCTCAGATAAGTTATATTTAAAACCTCCCCAAAAGGAGCATATATGCCGTCTATTGAGACCGAGCAAGACTCTGGTTTAGGGCCAGACGAGGATTTGAGGGCGGCAAGAGTCTGGAATCCGGTCCAGTGTGGCGCAGAGGCCCAGAAATCGCCGCCACGGAGCGATCGGTGCGCATGACGAGCTGAAATGGGCAGTTTCGGTCACCTGCAAGCGAAGAAAGGCCGGACGAGGCACCTGTCTGGCGGAGTGAAGCGTTTTCGGCACCTTTTTCAGCAGATGTCGAGGTGAGAACACGGCTGACTGAGCATGTCTCGGGACGAACAAGTCATTACCGCGATCGAGAAAGTGGAGTCGAGCGTGGTCAACATCAACACAATCCGGCTGGAGCGAGATGCATTCTTGCATGTGCACCCGGCTAGAGGGCTGGGCTCCGGATTCATCATCGACAAGCTCGGACACATACTCACAAATCATCACATCACCGCTGGATCGCGCGAGATTGAGGTCGCACTGACCGACGGAAGAGCTTTTGAGGGAAGGCTCGTCGGGTCGGACCCCGCTAATGATCTTGCGGTAGTGAAGATAGACGCAGCTGACTTACCCGCGGCTGAACTGGGGGATTCAAATGAGCTAAAGGTGGGTCAGACTGTCATCGCAATTGGCAACCCCTTCGGACTGGTCGGCGGCCCATCAGTGACCGTCGGCGTTGTGAGTGCATTGAATCGTCACATACTCGCGGAGAGGGTCTACGAGAGACTGATCCAGACAGACGCCTCGATCAACCCTGGGAACAGTGGGGGCCCACTTCTCGACCTCACCGGTAAGGTCGTGGGAATCAACACAGCCAACATTCCGGGAGCCCAGAGTATCGGATTCGCGATACCGGTCAACACGGCCAAGACAGTGCTGGAGGACATCGTCAAACATGGTAGAGTCACCAGACCCTGGCTGGGGGTCATCGGTATTGATGTCTCTCGCGAGCTCTCTCGAAGATTCGGCTTGACAGTTGATGCCGGAGTCATGGTGATGAGGGTGATTCCGGAAAGCCCAGCCGAGCGCGCAGACTTGCAGTCCGGCGATGTGGTAGTCGCGATTGCAGACACGCGTGTGGCTTCAATGGAGGATCTGCAACGGGAGATAAGGACCAGGACGGCTGGTGACACTGTGTCGCTCGTTGTCGTCAGAGGGTCCGATGAGGGGAGAGTTCGTGTCACGCTCTAAGCTTTCGTCTCTGGACTATGTGCCTTCCTGGTAGTCATGCAAGTATCGATCCTGCTCACGCGTCAGCATGTCGATACTCATTCCCATAGTCTCGAGTTTTGTAGTGGCGATCTGCTTCTCGTATTCCTCGGGAACCTTGTAGACCCCCGGTTGCAGATCTCTGCCCTTCTCGGACAAGAACGTCAGCGACAGCAATTGTGTTGCGAAACTCATGTCCATGACTTCGGAAGGATGGCCTTCTGCGGCGCTGAGATTCACCAACCTGCCCTCTGCAAGTAGGTACAGTCTCCGCCCGTCTCGAAGGGTATATTCTGTGTTGTTGGGTCGGATCTCTCGTTTCTCCTTCGCAAGACCTTCCAGATCCCTCACAGACACCTCCACATTGAAGTGTCCCGTGTTGCAGATTATAGTGCCATCTTTCATTCGTTTCAAGTGCTTTTCCGTTATGATGTCCCTACAGCCGGTAGCAGTGATGAAGAGATCAGCAATCGGTGCGGCGTCGATCATCGGCATGACTCGAAATCCATCCATGGCTGCTCGGAGTGCGTTGACAGGGTCGACCTCACAGATGACAACATTGGCGCCCATTCCTCTGGCTCTATCTGCAACCCCACGACCGCAATGTCCGTAACCCGCAATCGCAAAGGTCTTGCCAGCCATCAGAATGTTCGTGGCCCTCAGGATTCCGTCCAGGGAAGACTGTCCGGTTCCGTATACGTTGTCGAAGTCAGACTTCACAACGGCATCGTTCACTGCGACCACCGGATACCTGAGCTTACCCTGCTCTGACATTGCTCGGATCCGATGCACTCCGGTAGTGGTCTCTTCAGTCCCTCCCACAACCGTATTCAATTGGTCCCTACGTTCTTGATGAAGCGTGAAAACCAGATCGGCACCATCGTCAAGCGTGAGCTGAGGCCTCGAATCAAGGACTTGGGCGATACACCAGTAGTATTCCGAAGTTGAGAGCCCTCGCCAAGCGTACACGGATACACCTTCCTCCGCCAGGGCTGCTGCAACATCGTCCTGCGTGGAAAGCGGGTTGCAGCCGCACCACGCAGCTTCAGCGCCCGCGTCTCGAATCGCCCTGACCAAGACGGCTGTCTCCTTCGTGACATGTAAGCAGCCGCCGACCCTGAGTCCCTTCAGAGGCTTGGTCTTTGATGCTTTCTTCCTGAGTGCCATCAACACAGGCATTCGGGATTCTGCCCAACGTATCTTCAGCATTCCCTGCTTGGACAGGGCCGGGTCTTTGATCTTTGAGGCCATGATTCCGAGTATCCAGACCTTGACTCTTAAGCCTTAGATCGATACGGGGAACATGCTCTCAGTATGACAACGGCCAACTCCACGAAACGCGTGTGCTAAGGGAATATTCCTCTGAGTTTGGTTACCTCAGCCATCTTGTTGACTGCCAGCATGTATGCGGCCTCTCTCAAATTGACCTCATGCTCGTTGGCAAAATCTTGAACCTGCACGAACGCGTCGTTCATGAGATTCTTCAATCTCGCATTGACTTCTTGCTCAGACCAGAGATATGCTTGGATGTCTTGGACCCACTCAAAATAGGAGACGATCACTCCTCCCGAGTTCGCCAAGATGTCAGGAACCACCTGAATCCCCTTCCTGCCCAGGATCGAATCGGCGCGTCTGGTGATTGGGCCGTTTGCTCCTTCGACTATCAGCCTCGCATTCACGTCTGATGCGTTTGACTCTGTAATCTGATTCTCGAGCGCAGCTGGAATCAAGACATCGGTCTTCATGATCAATAGTCTGCGGTTCGCCTCGACATGGCCGGACACGAATTCACCGCCGGAGAAGCCCCGAATGCCCCTCTTCTTCTCTGCATGCAAAGCAAGACTCGGCACATCGATGCCGCTCGGATTGAACAACCCGCCGGTGATGTCCGTGATTCCGACTATCTTGCATCCATCCTCGTGCAGGAACTTGGCGACGTTCATTCCGACGTTCCCAAAACCTTGGACACAAACAGTCGTGTCGTTGACCTCCATGCCGCTGGCCCGCAACATGTCCTGTGTCACGTATGCAATCCCTCTCCCAGTGGAGGTCAGTCTCCCCTTCGAGCCCCCGAGCTCAACCGGTTTTCCGGTCACGACACCTTGTACCGTGTATCCTCTCAGCATGCTGTAGGTGTCCATGATCCATGACATCGTCTGGCTGTCCGTGTTGACGTCGGGGGCAGGAATATCCTGTTCAGGTCCGACAAGCGGGAGAATCATGTACGTGTATCTGCGAGTCATTCGCTCAAGCTCTCCCATCGACATGCTCCTCGGGTCACAGGCCACACCCCCTTTCGCTCCTCCAAAAGGAACATCGACTACGGCGCACTTGAGTGCCATGAGGCCTGCTAGCGCGGTAACTTCCTCGAGAGTCACATCGGGATGATATCTTATTCCGCCCTTGCTGGGGCCTTTCACATAGTTGTACTGAACGCGGTAACCAGTGAATACTTCAACTTCCCCATTGTCCATCTTGACTGGGAACGTGACGATTAGGCTTCTCCTAGGTGTCCTGAGGGTTTTGTGGATGCTTGGATCAAGGTTCAGTTTCTCGGCAGCGTGGTCGATTCTTCCAACCATGTCTTCTAGGAAGCTCTGACCTTGAGACAACGAGCAGCCCTCTTGTCTGTCGAGACCAGGACTCTTTCGATATAAGGACTCACTCCCGCGGAGAGCGGGCACAGTGACAGTGCTTTTACGCGGTCATGCCGTAATGGATAGAGCATGTTCGAATCGATGTTTACCAAAGACCAACGTAGGCTGCGGGATGAGGCCCGCGAATTCGTTCGTTCCGTTCCGCGCGAGTTGATACTGGACATGGACGCTGATCGTGTGCAGTACCCACGTGATTTTGTGCGGGATGCTGGACGACGCAATCTCCTAGGGTTGCGCTTTCCGCTCGAGTGTGGCGGGAGAGGCCTGAGGTGGGAGGACGAGGTCATTGCCATCGAGGAAGTCGGCGTATTGGGCACGTCACTCGCCTGCGCATATGTCATGCCGAGCATCGTTGGCGAGGCGCTGAATAGTTTCGGGACTGCCGAGCAGAAAGAGAAATGGCTCAAGCCGCTCTTGAATGGGGGGAAGATAGCCGCCGAGGCTCTCACGGAACCGCGAGGGGGCTCAGACTTCTTTGCCACAACGACCGAGGCGCGGAGAGAGGGCGACCACTATGTCTTACTTGGGCAGAAGCGGTTCATAGTGGGCGCGGCGAAATCCGATTTCTTCTTAGTCTACGCTCGCACCGACCCACACGGTCCTCCTCATCGGTCAATCAGTGCCTTCATTGTGGAAAGAGGGCCCGGAGTTGAAGCGGAATACCTCTACGGCCTTCTGGGCACCCGCGGCGGCGGGACCGGCCGGCTCGTGCTGAACAACGTGAGAGTACCGAAAGAGAACCTCGTAAGCACAGAGAACGGTGCAAGTAACATCTTCTACCGAATGATGATCCCAGAACGAATGACCAGTGCCGCCGGAGCAATTGGCATGGGACGGGCGGCGTTGGAAGTTGCGACGCGTTACTCTGACCGACGCAAGGCCTTCGGAGACAAGATACGACGATTTCAAGCAATCAGCTTCAAGGTGGCCGATTCAATCACGACGCTCGACGCCGCTCGAGGTCTCGTCTATGCGGCTGCCCGCAGCGTAGACGCAAATGACACGCCAGAACGTTCGCGAAGACTGGTCTCCGAGGCTAAGAAATTCGCAACAGACGGCGCATGGCAGGTGATCAACCACTCGATGCAGATCATGGGCGGAATCGGCTACACCAACGTCTATCCCATTGAGCGGCTGATGCGGGACGCTCGACTAATCATGATCTGGACCGGCACAAACGAAGTAATGGACCTCATCATCCAGCACGAGTACTACCGCGAGATCCTCTCTTTACCGGCAGAGACTCGAGACACTGAAGCCGACGCTCAAGAAGCCGAGCGAACCAGTGAGAAGGTATACGAGTAGACTACCTGCTCAGACGATGTCTTCTGACCATACGCGACAGCTTCGCAGTGATCAGGACTGGCGCAACAACATATGAGCCCACACAGATCGATGCAGCGAGCACAAAAGCGATGACAGAGGCTGCCTGCGCGTCTCCAGTCAGAAGTGCCATGGTTGTGAAGACCGCGGCTGTCACATGAACTGTCCACACAACAGGAAGCAACAGAATCCGAAAGACGGCCCGTAGAGCGTCACTCGACGCTATTGATCGAGCCAGAAAAGGGCTCCACGAGTAGTAGAAAGCGTTGAACCCTTCGACGAGTCCATGACCCGCCTGTGTGGACCCGATCAAGCTGTCACGGACGTATCGCATGTACACGACGTCGCTTGCCATCTCGGAGCCAAAGGCGGCGGTAGCTATTATGCAGCCCCCAGACCCCGGCTGGGTCGTGCCGGTCGTCGTGGTCACAGTGATTCCCACTTCCTCGGGCGATCTACCGAGCGTGATTTTTGATGCGTCGCCGCCCGCGGGATCTGCTCTGAAGGCGATGCCTGTGCTGTCGTCCCAGAATCCGTTGTTGTTCAGGATGATGTCTGCTGACAGACCATAGTAGCTGAAGGTGTAGGACTTGCCTTTCTCGTTGTAGGGCGCGTCTAGTGGCCGGCAGAGTTCACTGGTTCTGGCAGAATAGCGGTCGCACTCTGTCGGCGTGCTGGGATTGGCGTCAGAAATGAGCGCCAACTCGTTACCTTCCAGACTCCTCTCAAGCAACGCGTTTATCTTGAAGACAAGGACGCCCTCACTCGGGAGGGCGGCATCCGCGTCCACCTTTCGGCGAGCTTGCAGGAAATAGTACTCGTAGTCGCTTCCCTCGATCCTTATCAACAAAGCCTTGGGTTCTTCGGCTGAGTCTAGACTGTGGATCGTGTATTCACCCTGCGGTGCCTCGACAGTGATCGCCTGGATCCATCCAAGAATGTACTTGCTCCACCCATCGATATCCACGGGAGGGTCAAGCATTGCGCCCGCCGCCATGTTCGACCAGAATCCAACTCCGGGAGCTACTGAGTAGCCGTCGGAACCGTACACGTAGAGGTCCGATACACCTAGGCTATGCGTATACTCGTGGACGAATACGGCCCAGGGTTCGTCTTCACTGAATGTAGAGACGCCCCAGAACACGTGACTGATTCTCCGATTCTCGTCGTAGAGTACCCACGACGCCTGACTTGTGTCCTCGTCCGCTATCGGGCCGGTACAGTCGCAATAGCTCCATATCTCATTGGGATTGCCGCTGTCTGCTTCGTCGCCTCCCGCGTGGATTATCACGATGTGCTTGTACGGGTGAAGGTCCACGTTTCTCTGAGTGATGACGTAGTTGAGTGTGTCTATGATGTATGTGTCGGCGCGGTCAGGGTCGTCTCCTCGTTCGTTTCCGGCTTTCGGGACTCCGTATGCGGACATAGTGTCGGAAAGCGTTATGACGTCTTCATTGATCGTGTAGTCGATGTACATCTTGCCATAGGACGATCTTCTGAACCACTGATCGACAAGGTCCACCAGCGACCTGATCTCAGAGATCGAACTCCTGAACCTAACATCTGAGAATTGAACAAGCAGGACAAGAGTATTCTGAGGTCCTAGAACAGGTCTGGGCGTCCATGGGGTTATTGATGAGGGCTTCGATTCCGTCAGCATCTCGGGCAGACCTGTCGACGGAGATACGCCAGAGGCCATGGCTCCCGCTGTGAACTGGGCTATGACAACTAAGCAAAGAAGGATAGCGGGGGCAGTTCGCGATTGGTCCGGCATGAGTCTCATGCGGTTTCGGCTCTTCATGTCCTAGACCGGTATCAGCAAGGACGCGTAGAGAATCGCACCTAGGAATATCAAGTATCCAAGAACGTAGACGCTCGTTGCCATGGGCTCCTTGTTCACATCGTCAAGGTCTATGCCAAACGGTTCCACTCTGGCGAGTACCCTGTAGAAGATGCCGGCGAAGACCATTGAGATCATGAACCCTGCGAGAAGCGCGAGGAGTCTGTAGCCCAAGACTAGCAGCGGGCTGACGGTCGCACCAAGGCCTGATGAGAGTCCAATCGGCAGTGGTGCCATGACGGAGCCAACAAATGTGAGTGAGAGAAAAGTGAACATCCCAGCGGCGAAGAGCGCCGTCGGCAACGGTTGCCGTTTGATGTTCTGCATTTCCGTGATGCCTGGAGTTAATCTATCCAAGATTCTGAGTCCGGCTAGCCCGAGACCGAAACACACTATGAACGTGACGAAGCTACGTATCAGGACCCACGCCAAGTTGGTCAGGAACACTGTTGGATCGAGCCAAACGGGAGGGATCGACAATACTTGGAACATGACAATCCACCGTGAGCATTTTGGCAAATGGTTCTGTTGTTTCCTATAAATCCCTTGGCCATGCCCCCGAATGGGCACACACTCTGCTCGGCTATCGCAGCTTCTGGCACTTCGGGCAGATGTAACTTGTCGTGCTGCCGGTCTTGATCTTGACTATCGTTGTCTTACATGCGGGGCACGGCTTGTCCGGCTTGTATGCCACCAAGAAATGTTCTGGCCCATACTTCCCGAAGCGACCATGCAAGTCTCTCTCATACTTCAACCCGCCGAGTCTGATGCTTTGATTCAAGACCTCACGTGTGCTTCGATGGAGAGCTTTGATGTCCGACTCGGTTAGCGTGTTGATGGCGCGAAGCGGGTGGAGTCTGGCCTTGAACAAGATGTCTTGAGCATACACGTTGCCAATCCCGGCGGCATTCTCTTGATCTAGAAGAAAGCTCTTGATCGCTCCCCGCCGCCCCGATAGTAGGGAAGCGAACTTCTCCACAGTGAATTCATCGTCTATCGGAGAAATCCCCAGCTTGCTGGTCATCTTGTGCTTAGGCAGTTCCTTTTCGGAAGCTAGATGTATGTACCCGAACCAGGAGAACGTAGTTGTCAGTCTGGTCTTGTCGGAAAAAGTCAGCCGCAGTTGATACTTCTTTGGTAGGGTGGTGTCATTCTTGTGATAGAGTAGGTCTCCCCCCATACCAAGGTTCAGGAGTAGGTTGTCGTCCGGGCGCAGCTCCGAAAAGAGCCACTTCCCGTGCGCGCTGGTTTCCTGGACTGTCTTGCCCACTATCCTCCGGAACTTCTTGACTGGCATGTTGAGGCATTTGGGCTGAGTCAGGTCAAGGCCCGTGATCCTTTTGCCTTTGAGTTGTTTCGTCATCTGCCTCGCGAGGTTCGCGATTTCAGGAAGCTCTGGCATGAATCCTTCACAATCCTCCATCAGCCCAATGTGGTGGCGAGGGGGAACATACCACTTACCCTTGCCTTCCTGTCCGTAGCTCTTGGCCGAGTTCTTGTAGTATGGGGGGTCAAGCGTACCCCCAACATGCGCTTCTGGGCTCAGGGAATTCAGGCAAGGGGTAGAGCCTGCAGTAGCAGCGGTGTCAGGAGCGATTGCCAGCGAGCCATTTGAGACGGTTGCCATAGGCCCCCGGGGCAGAACGAACAGGCATTCCCCGTGGCAGACCCAATTGCATGACGGTAGAATCGAATCGCATGGCATTTGCGACGGACAAATGCTTCCCGGTAGGGATCAATGACACAAACATGGGTGTTAGGCGCCCTAGAAAGATCGGGTGTACCGCACAGTGTACTACAGCGCCTTGCACCCTATTTCTTATCGTGCTCTCCCATCTGGGTGATCAACCGGTACCGTTGAGAGCCCCCGGGGGAAATGGGACAGGTGCTGTTCGCGGTCAAGCCTAGGTGTCTCGCCTCTCCCGGTGAGAGAAGTCCTCAGGGTGGACCCCACCTCTTCTTGGATGGACCCCACCAGCTGGGCTGTCCCGGCGGGAGAGGTGCTCCCTTGAAAGGCGCTGAGGCCTAGCGCGCGGAGCGGTAGCTTAGGGTTCTTTCAGGTCTGGGCTCCTGATAAGAAGGGCCTTGCTGTCCAGTTGTGGACTGTTGGTTGGGAGTTCTTACGGATTCTGGCGCTGCATTATGATTGGCATTGCCTGGGGTGGATTCTAGTGATGGTCATCATCGGCCACAGTCACAGTCACCTCTGTGTCTGTCACGACCCCTGAGTTTCGCTTGGAGATTCTGTGGTTTCGACAAAGAGACGAGGTGTTGGATCACGTCGCAGGATCCGGTGCCGGGAGGAGCGCACAGTCACGAAGGTTCAGCGCTGTGACCACGAGTGCCGGCCGCGGTTGTTGGTAGCCCGGGGGAGATTCGAAATCGGGCTTTCAGGTCTCCCGTCGGCAGGTTTCTTCTCCTTCGAGCGGGATCCAGAGCCATCTAGTGGCCCTCGTTGGTCTGGCGCCATTGCTATGCTTGACCGCTACACCACCGGGCTACACGCACTTGAGAACGCATGTGTCCGTAAAAACCTTGACCTCTCGATTTGCTGCACAGCTTTTCGTCTTCGAATCAACAGTTGGAAGTGAAATCATCCGCGACAGACTGTCTCACGTCTTTGTCTTACGAGGTCGTTGAAATCCTCAAGAGAAATCACCATTCTCGCCGACAGATGCGCGTTTTTCGCTCATACTAAACCTTAAAAGCGGAAAGTGCGTGTAACGAAATCTGTCGCAGCATATTCGCGAACAAGACCCGATCCGGGAGAACTCTAACTCAAGATGGCGAATTCTAGGAAGATTCACAGTCCGTTCCTGCCCAAGAAATTCTTCGTCACAAGTGGAGTGGCAACGAGCTCTGTCTCACCACTCAACGCGTTCGATGCCGCTTTGGGAAAGGCGAAGATTGGGCAATGTAATCTCGTGAATGTTTCATCGATTCTGCCGGCTGACTCGATGATGGCGGAGAGTGAGGAGATACCTGCAGGGACCATAACGTTCGCGGTCATGGCAAGAATGGACGGGGATCCGGGTGAGACTATCGGGGCGGGCGTTGCGTGGGTCTGGGGCACTACTACTTCCGGTCAACGATACGGGATGGTTGCAGAGGCTCATGGCTACAAAGACAAGGAATCAATTGACAAGGAACTCAAGTGGAAGCTCCAAGAGATGGCCAAGATAAGAGAGCTCAACATTGAGAGTATCCAGACGCGATCGGAGTTCATCGAAGTCCCAAAGGGCAGGTATGGTAGTGCGGTTGTGGCTCTCGTCTACTGTCCCTGGAGCGAGCCTTCTATATAGACTCTGCAGGTCTGCCCAGTGTCTCTAGGGAAGTCTTAAGACCGTTTCTACTTGAGCCTCGTGCAGATCTCCGATGAAACTCACGGCCTTGCAGGTGGCAACCACTGCACTGAACGCCGCGCTCTATGCCGCTCTAGGCGCGCTTTGGACGCTACTGCCGCTCACGGTGTTCGGCGTGAGGTTCTGGCCTCAAGTCTTCGTCCCAGGCGCCTTCGCTGTTCTGTTTGGTCCCTGGGTCGGCGGGATCGGCGCCGCAGTTGGAGTGTTCATTGCTGATGTAGTTTATGGTCACCATGATGCGCTGCTGAGTCTTCTGGTTGGCGTCCCTTCGAACTTTGCATGTTTCGGCATCCTCGGGTACTTGACTCGGAAGAATGTCAAGGGAAACGCAAGACTTGTCATGATTGCAGGAGGAATCGTGATCCCGATTGCCATCGTTGCTTATGCGCTCTATGCGCTTTCAGGATCGACGATAACCACTTTGGCTACGCTTGGTGCTGTGGTAGTGGCTTTGGTGGCCGTCCCGTTTCTGGCCCGGTCATCTTGGGCAAATGTTGAGGCCGCGTCGTCGATTGGACTTGGAGTTGGGAGTATCCTCATAGGAATCGGAATAGTGGCATACAGCTCCGTCTTTGTCATGCCTCAGATCTTGGGGCTTGGCTCCGGACCGCTGCCCCTAGTGTTCGCAATCGGCGCAACGCTCTGGACCTACATGTCGGAGATTCCATTCCTGTTGGCCTTTACGCCTCCAATAGTCAAAGCCGTCGAAGCCGCATTTCCGAGTCTCAGGATTCTGCGGACACCTAAGAGTAAGAATGCCGATGCCTGAAGCAAGGGCCTTCTCACCTGCCGGGATCTCGAGCTTCTTCGAGATCAAAGACAGGCGGCCCGATGGCCGAGCTTTTGAGAACCCTGCGCGTGCTGGTGCTAGGGGAGGAGGCCTCGTGATCTCACGGGGTATCATTACAGACCTCCGTCTGACGCCCGCACGTAGATCGAAAATCGCTGTGCGAATAAACGGCAGGCTTGCTCGCAACGCCAAGACGACTGCCATGACAATCTCGAGACTGCTTGCACTCAGTCGAGAGAAGTTCCTCGTGGCGGTTGATCATGATGTTCGCGTCCCCATTGGTGCAGGGTATGGCGCCAGCGCTGCGGGAGCTCTTTCGGCGGCTCTTGCTTTCGCAGAAGCCGCGGGCTTGGAACTCTCAGCAAACCAGCTCGGAACAGTCGCTCATCTCGCTGAGATCGCCAACGGAACCGGACTCGGAACCGTAGGGCCGATTCTTACCGGAGGTTTTGTAATCACGAGGAAGGCAGGCGCGCCCGGCATTGCAGTGATAGACAGGCTTCCCGTCTCCCCGAGACTCAAGGTTGTATCCGCCTGTTTTGGGTCAATATCCACCAAGGCACTGTTGCGCTCAAAGAGAGCCAGGGAAAGAGTCAACGCGCTCGGAAAGTCAGCGCTCCGGAGGATTACGAGAAACCCCACGCCACGCAACTTTATGGAAGCATCTGAGGAATTCGCTGTCGCACTTGGTCTGATGGATCGGCGAACAGCACAACTTCTGGGCTTGATGAAGGACGCAGGAGCGATCGGCGCCGCTCAGAACATGGTCGGTCAGGCTGTCCACGCAATCGCCGAGGAGGACGTGGCTCAGCACATTGTGAACCTCGTGAAGGAGCGATTCTCGGGACTGGCGACTTTCTCGTGCGACATCGACTTCGCGGGAGCACGTCTCATATGACTAGGCCAAGAAGGCTCTTCCCGGAAGTCGCGGTCGGAGGAACATTCGATTCCCTTCACAGGGGCCATAAGATTCTGCTCAGAACGGCGTTTCGGGCAGCCGACAAGGTCCTAATCGGAGTCAGCAGAAACGGCTTCGTGCGCCAGCTGAGAAAGGGCCACCGAGTTGACCCTTATCCGAAGAGAAGACGCGAGCTACTCCTGTTTCTGAAGAAGGAAGGTCTTGATGGGAGAGCAAGGATAGTGCCTCTAGATGACCCCTACGGCCCTGCGATCAACGATTCAACAGTCCGCGCGCTTGTGGTAAGCAGAGTGACGAAGAGAATGGCAGGTAGGATCAACAGTATCAGGAAACGCCGCGGACTGACACCACTCCGCGTCGTATCTATCAGAATGGTTCTTGCTGAGGATTTCGAGCCTATCTCTTCGACGCGCATTCGGGCCGGGGAGATCGATCAGGAAGGCTATCTCGCGCGTAACCACAAGATGCACCGCGCTAGACCTCGTCACCAGTAGCAGGAGCTATCTGCGCTTTCTTCTCTTCCTCCTTTTCGCAGGCAGGCCGTCGTACTTCTCAAGATCCTTCCTAGAAGCTCTCTCAACGAGCAGACGGCGACCTTCAACCCTGACTCTAACCCTGACTAGCCTTCCAGTGAGCGGGAAGGCCGAATCGCACGTCAGCTTCGTCGGGAGGTAGATCCGCGGCGATTCGTAGGTTTTCCCGTTTCTTCCTCTTTTCCTCGTCGCGACGTAGTTTGCCAAGACTTCGATCAATTCACACATCTCACGACAGTTCGCATTTTCCGTTCCAAAGTGTGAGGCAATATGGAACGCATAATGGAACGGACACATAAATCAGTGATTTGGTGCATGCTGTCAAGGTTCTGGGCAATTGTGCGGGGATTTTGACAAGATTAAAGAAGGCTAGGGCGAGGATATTGGGCGAGTGGTTAGGATTGTTGAAGGTGAGCGTTTTTGTGACGAACCTCTCAGGTGAGCGACTTTGGGATGTCGAGAGGGAGTTGCCGAGCCAGATTCAGATAGCCGTGAATATCAACATGCTCGGGATGGAGGAACGGACCGATGGGAGCTTGCAGGCTCCGTTCGTCTTCACAGTTAACTTCACGCCCGCGATTGCTCAGATCAGCATAAGAGGACGTGCAAGTGTCCGGGGAGAGAAGGACGAGGTTCAGAAGGTCCTTCAGGAACACAAGCAGCAGAAGTCGCCGCCCGTGCAGATTGTGCAAGCCGTCTCAAGCACCGCAATCGCAGAAGCAATCCTGATCTCGAAAACGATCGGAATTCCTCCCCCACTGCCTCCGCTTCCGGGTCCGTCAGCTCGGCAAGCGCCCGTCAAGACCGAAACGAAATACACCACGTGATCCAACAAACTGGAGCGTTCCCGAACAATCCAATAAATCGGAGCCACGAAAGTTGCCTCAGGATCCTAGCTGCCGTGCGAAGTCGTCGATCAGATTCGAACTAGCTTCCCTCGCTCAACGGTGTCTGCCCCGAGGAATGTGCCAAGCTCCTCGACTGCATTGGAAACCACCCGGGTCGTCTCCGCAGAGAGTGGAACACCGCCTTCGATGTAGAGCGTATTGATCTTCAATTGCCTTCGGCGCCGATCCATTGTTGGGTCTATGCGGCCGATCAAGCGATCGCCATCCAGGATAGGCATAGAATAGGGGCCATACCTCCGCTGGCGCTTGGGTACATAGATTTCCAGTCGGAAATGAAAGTCGAAGATTTCTTCTGCTCGCATACGATCGCAGATCAAGTTGTCAAATGGCGAGAGCAGGGTAGTGCGTGGACACCACTCCTCGTTAACCTCGTCAAGCAGAGATAGATCATCAACATGCATGTACCACTCGCCGTGCCACGATTTCTTGCCCTCCCGGATCTCGACGCGCGTGATGAGTTGTCTGGCTTCAAGGTCAGCTAGTACTCGGTCGAGGCGTGGGTAGCAGCCGCGAACGTAGTGCTGCCGAATGTGCGACAAACGTGCTACTCCCAACGCCCTCAACGATTTCAGCGTTACAAGATCCGCAAACTCTTGATCTCGCACTCTCCCTCGCGGAGCCCAATCCGGCAGGCAACGCTCCGTGAGGTCCCACAACTTCTGGCCTTTCGCGCGCCCCGCGATCATGACCTTGCCTTGTGCCCAAAGCAGGCTGAGCATCTGGTCTACGTTACGGCCTCCGGTCCATCCCGTCGAGTGCCAGCCCACAACGGACTTGTCCTCGAAATCTCGCGACCGAAGCGGGCCTTCTCGTCGCAGTCTCGTCAGGACGTGAGTGCGAAGTCTCTTGTTCCTCTTCATCCATGAACGAGTCCTTCGAACCCAAGCTGACCTGCCTGTCAGAAAGTGGCGTTTGAGTTCGTTGAAGATCGGATAGTCCTCGGTCGGTATGATGGATGCGCCGTGGGCGAAATCCTCGAATAGCCTCTGTTCCTTCCAGAGAAGCTCGTCAAGAGTCTCTCGATCGTACCGGCCAAGTCGACTCCACAGCACGAGGAGGTGACTCGGTGCGACAATCTTGGTAGGATCAAGCTGAACGTAGCCTATGTCGCGAATGACTTTCATGATGCCGGTCTTGTCTGGGGTGATCCGTGGGCCCGCGAGATGCTGCTTCATGAGAGCAACTCGACGAGCGATTGTGGGCGAGATGACCTGCATGTCGCCTCAGTACTGTGGGTCGTCTTCATAACGCATGCAGGGCTGCTGATTCCACCGTTCCTGGCTAGGCCAGTTCTCCTTTGGGTATCTCAACGATCCTTTCGCGCCAGTATCGTGCCAGCGTCTCTAGCCTGTTGGAGAACTTGTCGCTCAGCTGTGCCGGCTCATTCCTTCTCGCACGACTCAGAAGGCCACTTCTCAACAGTGACTGCCAAGTCTGACTCAGAGTCCTGGCGGAGCAATGCTTCTCGCGAATCAGTCTGGGTGCCAAGTCTTTGTAGAGCTCGACTCTGCTCAGCTTGCTCCGGCTCATCTCACGAAAGATTGCCTCGGCCAGCTCTGCCTTTCGCGGGTTGTATGGGAACAGTATGCTGCAGAATATCTTGAGATCGCCTATGCTCGTTCGATCTGCTTCGATCTTGGGAGTCACGAAGCCGTGTTTCTTCATGTACTCCGCCCAGTACTCCTTGTCCTTTGTCGTCTCAGGAATCGCCACTCGCAATTACCCCATGGTATAGAATGGTGGTAGGTCGCATAAGCATTCCCATATGGGGTAAGTGGGGTCTCCGGCACGTCAAGACATGGTGACCGCCTGCTCGAGGATGGATCAAAGCCGCTGAATTACCCCATTTTGGATAATAGTGGCATCGGACCACAAGATGACAGAGTCCACGAGACCACGATCAGCAATCGCTTCTCGTGCTCACTGGACTTTCTCAGACAGGCGCCTGAGCCAAGATGCGATCCTGCTCGAAGGCGAGTCAAAGTGCGCCCTCGTGTCTTGCACTTTCTTCACCACGTGCACGACCAGACGATCCTTCTTCAGGAACCAATCTTCGATGCGGTACGTGCTGTCAAGGCCCGCCGATGTCATTACTCGCTTCAGTTCCGATAGCACGGCTGACCGCAACCGGTCTTGGTTTGCCAGGTAGGCGAAGTATCCGTGAGCTCCAAGGAAGAGCACCGGTGTGACATTCAATCTGCCTAGGAAGACTAGGTCTGGATGAGAACGTGGTGCATCGTGTGTTCTTTCGAACACACAAACCGGAACACGCCGAGGTACCCACAGCATATGGCGGAGCAGCATGCCGAGGCCTGGTCTTCCAGCGGCGTTCGTCTGTCTTAAATCCTATTGCGACCATCGAAAGGATGCTCAACCCTTCCCCGAAGCAGAAGGTTTGGCGATGATCTCGCTCACATACATGTCGAAGAAGTTGTTGGAGTGTGCGGGCCGGACCACCACCGCTGTATCTGCCCCTTTGCCGGTTCCTCCGATGGCGATAATCAACTGGTCAACAGGTATCTGTCCTGCGTCTGCTGCCATGACTGTGATCTCTAGGCAGACCTTTGTTCCGTCGCCGAACAGTCTGAGAGTATCTGCCATCAGTTCCAAGGGGCCTATCGTTCCACGCTTGGTTCTCATTGCTCGTTCGACGCCTGAGAACGCATGCCCGGCTGTTATGATCTGAGCACCTGATGCGAGGATGGCCTTCTCGTTCTCAGGAGTCATCTGTTGTTCTCCAGGAGTCGGGAAGCCAGTGTGATGGCGAACTACGATGAGCTTGAATCCCCTGAAGATCTCGCACGCTCTCAGGCCCGTCCCACCCGTTGTTGAAGCGACGACAACGTTCCGGATCCCCAGCGATTCGGCCCTTTCTTTCGCGCGGACTAGTGTGGCTTCGGTATTGGTCTCACCCATCGTCTCATGGTAGGTAATCGTCTTCTCCTTCAATGCCCTAATCCTCTCCGTTTCAGTTAAGGACTCATTTCAGGCCTGACTCGCGATAACCCTTTCGGGCATTCCAGTCGCTTGGCTAGAGCTGACTGCTTTCCCTCCTGGCTAGCGTAGGTGAATTGCCCTAGCCGAGGAAGTTGAGAGCCACTGCGACTAGGCCACCCAGAACCACGGGGATGACAACTCTTGTGTTGAACTTCTTGTGGTTTTCTCTTAGGAGATCTCCCGCGCATATGTAAGTGAAGTCCCCCGCGACAAAGGCTATTGCCATGGTGTGGAAGTTGGCAGGTATGAAAGCCGCCAGAGCGGATCCAATCGGATACATTGCCCCAGCGACCAAGAAGAAGAGGATGACTCGCGAGAAACGGAATCCAGATCTGGTCGCGAGTACTGCTGTCGTGAAGCCTTAGGGGATTTCATGAGCGATTACTGCCGGTGTGATCACGAGACCAAGAGACGGATTTGTCGCGTAGCCGACTGCGATGCCTATCCCATCGGCGATATTCTCCGAGGTCATTCCAACGATGGCTATCCAGTCCACGATGTGAGCTTCGCATTCCGCTTCGCCGCAAGAGTGGAGCACTATCACTTTCTCGACCAAGTAGAATGCGAAGAATCCGGGCACAATGACCAGTGCATTTGTTGAGACTTCAGCCTCCGCAATCAGTTCTAGAAACGCAGCGGAGACCAGGATCTGAGGCAAGCCCAACAGCGTATCTGGTTTCGATGGATCGAAACCTCAACCTGAAAGAGAGCATCGCCCCGGCGAGGTCAGAGACCGTCACAAGTAACGTAGATATTGCGACCGCTATCACGAGAGGGTGTGGCAAGCGTTTCCGGGGCTAAGTCATACCCCGACCAGCCATATCTTCATATTGTGTTGCAGTGTGGCATTCGCGGCAAGGTTCTTCAACCGCGGTAGACATGCGAGGACGTAACATCTAACGTGGAAGGAGGAGGTTCCAACGAGTCAAGCAACTGATCGACTTCTGCTCTCCAAACTTCCGAAGAAGAAGCTGCTCGACCTCATGTACTTCCAGATTCGGAACATCTGGCGAGTCGACGGACTATATTTCCTGGGCATCGAGAAGGAGTTTGGCACTCAAGCCGCCTCCAAGATCGACGAAGAATGTTGGAGGATCATGGGAACTCTTGAAGCTCGCCAGCTCAAGGACATCCTCGGGGCGAAAGAATGGTCGGTTCCAAGGATCATGGAGGCGTTGAGGCTCACCAGCTGGGCAATGGATCAGCAGCACAAGAAGGCGGTAGTGCAGAAGAACCGAGCTGTTTTCAGAGTCGTTAGTTGCGGCACGCAATTGACGAGACTGAAGAAGGGTCTTACGGAGTTCCCTTGCAGGCCTGTCCGCGAGGGGTATCTGAAGGCATTCGTGAAAGAACTGAACCCGAATGTCGAGATCACGTGCAATGTCTGCCCGCCGGGGCCGCACTCCGATGAGACTTGGTGCGAGTGGGAACTCACAAGACGAAACGAGTTGCAGTGATGGCCGGATCCCCTCACCATCAAAGAGCGCACAACGGTGAACAAGCGGTTGCATCCAGAGTGGCGCTGCAACGGTTTCTTCTCCAGGCTTCCGGCCCTATATAGAGAAAGTTGAACGTTCTTAATACGGAGCCTTCTATGTAGACGGCCCGTATTCCAGGAGACTAGTATTTGCTTCACGAGATAAGGTGGCACGGGCGCGCCGGGCAAGGCGTGATAACGTCTAGCAGACTGCTTGCTCAAGCCGCCCTTTTCGAGGGGAAACACGTGCAAGCATTTCCAGAGTTCGGACCGGAACGACTCGGAGCCCCGATATCCGGATTCACACGGATCAGCGACGACATCATAGAGACAAGAAGTCAGATCTACAACCCGGGACTTGTCGCTGTACTTGACTCGTCGCTCCTCACCACAGTAGACGTGACCAGAGGGCTCCTGGAGAAAGGAACTGTCATCTTGAACTCTCCAAAACGCTCCGTGGAGATGGCGGCGAAACTCTCTTTGGGTCATGACCGGGTTCGGACCATCGACGCGACCCATCTGGCGATGGAAATAACGGGGCGACCAATCGTCAACACGGCGATGCTTGGAGCCTTGGCGAAAGTTGCACCATTGGCCTCTCTCCATTCAATAGAGGCCGCAATCAGGGCACGATTCCCCGGAAGTCTTGGCGAGAAGAATGTCGAATTGGTCCGTCGGGTTCATGAGAAGGTGGAATGAGACATGGGCGCTGAAGAAAACAAGCCCGGGTGGACTTCACTTCCCATCGGGGCGGTGCTCGTAACCCCAGGTTCTGCGGAACGAAACAAGACTGGAACCTGGCGGCTCAGGCGCCCCGTCTTGGACACGAAGAAGTGCACGAACTGCCTCCTTTGCTGGATCTACTGCCCCGAACCAGCCATCATGAGGGGGACGAAAACGATCGAGTTCAGCTATGACTACTGCAAAGGGTGTGGAATCTGTGCCACGGAGTGCCCAACGAAGGCCATCTCGATGACAGAGGAGACTTAGAATGACAAAAGTGGTTTCTCAGAAGATCGTCGGCATGAATGGTGACGAGGCTGTTGCCTTCGCGGCAAAGCAAGCGAGGGTTGACGTTGTCGCGGCGTATCCGATTACTCCGCAGACAATCATGGTTGAGAGATTCAGCGACTATGTTGCGGATGGAGAGGTCGATACTCAGTTCGTGTGTGTAGAGTCCGAGCACTCTGCATTATCGGCCTGCGTGGGGTCGAGCTTGGCGGGATCACGTGTCTTCACTGCCACGTCAAGTCAAGGCTTGGCATTGATGCATGAAGTGCTCTATCTCGCGTCGGGTCTGCGCACTCCTATCGTGATGGCCGTTGCGAACAGGGCTCTCTCTGCTCCAATCAACATCCACAACGATCATTCCGACATGATGGGTTCAAGGGATTGCGGATGGATCCAGATCTACGCTGAGAATGCGCAAGAAGCATACGACTGGACGCTTCAAGCATTCAAGATCGCCGAGGATCACAGAGTCATGTTGCCGGTGACTGTGAATTTGGACGGATTCACGATCTCACATGCAATGGAAGGCGTCACGGTCCTTGAGGATGGGGAGGTCAGCAAGCTACTGGGCAAGAGGCGGCCCAAATACGGACTTGACCCGGACAACCCAATGACTTTCGGTGCGCTTGCGCTCCCGGACTACTATTCGGAGTTCAAGCGTCAACAGGTAGACGCAATGGACAAGGCTCCGCCTGTGATAGCAGCTGTTGCTGATGAGTTCAAGAAGATCTCAGGAAGACAGTACTCAGATGTCTCATGCTTCAATGTCGATGACGCGGAAGCAGTGGTGATATGCATGGGCAGCATCGCTGGCACGGCCCGGACAGTTGCGGCAAAGCTGCGCAAGCAAGGGAAACGAGTCGGCGTCATGAAGATCTGGCAGTATAGGCCCTTCCCCACAAGAAGAATAGCAGAGCTTCTGTCCAAAGTGAAATGTGTAGGCGTGATCGACCGAGCTGTGTCATTCGGAGCGCCCTACGGTGCTCTCTGCAGTGACACCGCCTCAACGAAGGTTCAAGCCGGTATTCAGACGAAAGTGTTCAATGTCATCTGCGGCCTGGGAGGTAGAGACGTGAAGCCTGCTGACATTGAACAAGTCTTCGAGAAGGCGTTGCGATGTGCAGGTGGAGAGCCCTTGGACACGCCGACTTCGCTCTTTGGAGTGAGGCAGTAATGGTTGCGCTGAAAGAGCTATCGACACGAGAGCTGTTCGGGCCAGGCCACAGGATGTGTACAGGATGTGGTCCTGCAGCGACGGCACGCATCACCATGAAAGCCCTAGAGAGGCCTGCCATCATTGTCAGCGCCACCGGCTGCCTTGAGGTTGGCAGCACGATCTATCCTGACACTGCATGGAAGCTGCCTTTTGTTCACACGCTCTTCGAGAATACCGCGGCAGTGGCATCAGGAATTGAGGCTTCGCTGCGGGCACAGGGGAGAGCTGATGCGATGGACGTGATAGCGTTCGGAGGGGATGGAGGAACTTTCGATATCGGAATCCAAGCACTGTCTGGCGCTCTGGAAAGGAAGCATGACTTCACGTACATCTGCTATGACAACGAAGCGTACATGAACACTGGAATACAGAGATCCGGTGCTACTCCGCATGGGGCGGCGACAACAACGACCCCTGCCGGTTCCAAGATCCCTGGAAAGATGCGTTCGAAGAAGGACCTGATCGGCATTTGCGTCGCGCACGGGATAGAGTACGCAGCGACGGCTTCCGTCGCTTTCTGGAACGACTACATAAACAAGGTTCGACGAGCCACGGCCGTCAAGGGACCGGCCGTCCTGCACGTGTTGGCGCCCTGTCCACTTGGCTGGAGGTTCGAAACAAGCGAAACCATCAAGCTCGCGAAACTGGCAGTTCAGACAAGATACTTCCCTCTGTACGAAGTTGAGAATGGGAAATACAGGCTCAGCATGAAAGTCACCAAGCCAGTGCCTCTCGAGGAGTTCCTGAAACCACAAGGACGATTCAGACATCTCTTCGCCCCCCAGTTCGCGAGAGACCTTGAGGAACTCAAGAAGGAAGCGGAGAGCAACTGGAACAGAATAGCCCAGCTCTGTGGCGAACCAACAGTCCAAGCCCAGCCAGCGTCAAACTGAACAAAGACAAGGAACTTGAAACGATTATATGCAGTTCACATGTGATAGGGACGCCTGAAGCTGGACTTCCATGCGGGCAAAACAGATCGTCGCGGTGGCTGTTCTTCTACTCATCGCATTTCTCTTAGTCTTTCCCCCACTTGCGACAGGCAGCGTCAGAATATCGTTGTCACCCTCTTCGACTCTCTCCGCGGAGCATCTGTACGTTACGGTCACCGAGATCAGTGCGCATAGAGCAGACACGACTGCAGGGTCAGGTTGGTCTGAGGTGACCAACCGGTCAAGCCAGGTAGATCTGACAATGGTTGACTCAGCTGAGACGGTTGCATTGGGGTCTCTTTCGCTTGGGCAATATGACGCAATAAGGCTGCGGGTCACGAACGCGACTGCTATTGTGAACGGCACTTCGAGGGAAGTTCAGCTCATGTCCACGGTATTCACGATTCCAGCTTCGTTCCTCATTGGTTTCGGAGCTCAGACTGCTGTGATGCTGAGAGTCGCTGCCGATGTGCAAGATTCCTCAGGGGTGCTCAACTTGGAACTCACTTTCACATCAGCCACGAATCCGACACCATGACCGGACGGCAAGAACTGGACTAGCTTCATGCGCGAATTGGTGCAGACAGAGCGTGACTGAAGTGGGAATACTGGGAAAAGACCGAGTCGTTGAGCTGGTCAACTCGCTTAAGTGCATTCATCCTTTCGACCTCAACTTGCTCGACGGGGACGGTTACGTTCTCACGGTGCGAGACGAGACCACGCTGCACTACCTTGAACACAAGAACTTGATCTCTCACGAGATCGTCTTCACTCCTCCGAACAACGTTGCTCACCTAACCGCCAAGAGCAAGTACGGCAGAATGGGCCTGTCGTTCCTAAACGCAGCCAAAGTTCACAGCGGATTCGTGGGAAGACTGGCACTGGAACTTGTGAACCTCAGCAATGATCGCCAGCCCATCACGATCAAACGTGGCGACCCTCTCATGCACATCGAGTTCATCACAAGAGAAGGAGAGCCATCCCCGTACCTAGGCTCCTACATGTTCCAATACATGAGCCAAGACGAGGCGACACTATACAAGGGGATCCTGCGAAAGCACTTCCCAAGTCTCTTCAGCGAAGACCTGCTTGCTCGTATGGTCCAAGACCGCATAAGCGGCTAGGGAGACTACTTTCTTCTCCGAGGCAGCTGCCTACGTCGTGACCTGTATCGCAAGCTGGCCACAACGGCCACCGCAAAGCTCGCAATGACTACTCCAAGCATGAGCAGCAGCTCGCTTCCGCCCTGTGTCTCCGTCCTTATCGTATTTCCTTCAGCTTGGGCCGGGCCATCAACGGATACGGTCGCATTGTATCCGTAGAACGCGCTGTAGAGCGTAGGCTTGCCATCCTGTGGCGTCACGATAATCTTCAGATCCACTGGAGGATCTGGTTCGGTTACCCATGTTGTCAAATCCTCCGTCATGTTGTAGGTTCTCTGCCATCTCTCAATGGGTTCATTGAGACTCCCGAAGTCAAGGAGTGTTGCGTTTCCTGCCATGTTCAGTGTCGTGACCACTCCCGCCTCCTGCTCCCCTATCACTAGTATCACCTCGGGAACAGTTGC
>Ga0208047_1000102_pt1 | contig 30359 bp, 26 predicted proteins | sample Kivu_220m_FD_184162 | JGI IMG/M metagenome (GOLD analysis project Ga0208047, IMG submission 184162) | Freshwater microbial communities from Lake Kivu, Western Province, Rwanda to study Microbial Dark Matter (Phase II) - Kivu_220m (SPAdes)... | ecosystem: Environmental > Aquatic > Freshwater >...
CCTTCGGACGAACCGAAACCGGTCCGCTGTCTGAGCTCTCATTATAGCCAATTGGGCGCGGGAATCAACCGCGACGATGCCCGACTGTCGCCTCGTTTGAACTTACTTAATCGACCCCCGCCGGTCGCATCCGAGAACGGCCTTCACTCCAGATCGGGTTTGCAGGTCCGCTTCTCGGCGCTCTTTCTCGGCGCCTTGGATCTCATGCTCCCCGCGCCTTACCCGCTCGTGGCTCATCTGCCCGTATCCCGGGGCGTGTTGCGGCGACATGGCCATCCTCTCACCCCGGCCCCGGGGAACCAGTCCCGTCGGTTCCCCCCCTCGGCAAAGCCAGGGGGGCCCCTTCCGCTACGGGGTCACGAGGACGGCCATGCCGCCGCTTGACACGCCGAGCCTTTCGAAAAGCGCCTGCGAGGCGGCAAATCCTTATGACGTTCCGGCCGTTCCCTTTGGCGACCTTCGATTAAAGTCGGGTACGCTGACAGCGGGGACAGAAGAACGTCGACCGGCCGCCGACGGCCGTCCGGCGGACCGCGGCGCCGCAGCGGCGGCAGGGCCGGCCGGCCCGGCCGTAGACGCGGTGGCGGGTTTGAAAATCGCCGAACTCCCCCTCGAGGCCGCGGTAATCGCGGATCGAGCTTCCGCCCGCGGCCACGGCCCGGCGGAGGACGGCCCTCATCGCCACCCAAAGGCGGCGCCGCTCCGCGGGCTTGAGGCGGAGGGCCGGGGCGAGGGGATGGAGGCGGGCGGCGAAGAGCATTTCGTCGGCGTAGATGTTGCCGATGCCGGCCAGGAACTCCTGGTTGAGAAGGAGGGACTTGAGCCGTCCGCGGCGGCCGCGGAGCCGGTCCTCGAACGCCTTCCGCGAAATTTCCAAAGGCTCGGGGCCGAGCGGCCCGACCTCGGGACAGGCGTCCACCGCCTCCGCCGCCAGGCAGCGGCAGAAGCCGAATTTGCGGACATCCCGGAAACGCAGTTCCCCCGGCACCCCGGCGAAGGTCATGACGAGGTGGGTGTGGGCGTCGGACGGAGCGCCCGGGCCGACCCACAGGAATCGGCCGGTCATCTTGAGATGGAAAAGGAGGTTCCGGGGTCCACATTCGAAAATGAGGATTTTCCCCCGGCGCCGAACCCCCGTCACGGCCGCCCCGGCCAGGGATTCGAGGTCGGCGGCCGTCGTCGCCCGGAGAAGCTTCGGCAGGGAAACGTCGACCCGGCGGATGACCAAGCCGACGACCCGGGAGCGCAGGCCGGCGGCGATCGTTTCGACCTCGGGCAGTTCCGGCATGGCCACCTATTCTATGTCATCTTTAAAAGAATGCCCATCTCCAAAATTTGCGCGATACGCGGCGGCATGGCCGTTCTCGGATGCCGGGATGTGAGTTCAGCCTTGATTTCGCGGGGCGTTTCTTTTAAGATGCTCCTTCATGAAAGTCCGCGGATTCTTCCTGATGGTCGCCGGATGGCTCGTCCCCGGCCTGGGCCATGCTCTCCAAAAAAAGTACGCCCGGGGCGCGGTCTTTTTCGGCTGCGTCGCGGCGATGACCGCCCTCGGCCTGGCGATGAGCGGCCGGATCTATCCCTTCCAGACCGAAAACCCCCTGACGATCCTGGCCTTCTTCGCCGACATCGGCAACGGCCTGTTGTACATCCTCTCCCGGTTCCTGACGATCGGCCTCGGCGACCTCAAGCGGGCGACCTTCGAGTTCGGGACGGCCTACATCGCCGGCGCGGGCCTCCTGAATTATCTCATCGCCCTCGACGCCTACGACATCGCCGTGGGGAAGAAGTCATGATCTTCCGCAGCCACGTCTTGTCGATGGTCCTCTACGCCTTCTTCGTCGCCGTCGTCCTGGCCCTCCTCCGCCGCCAGGAGAAGCGGGCCCGCCTCCGCTACGGCCTCTTCCTCTTCCTCATCATGTCCGGCGGGGCGATCCTCTTCGGCTGGCTGATGTACCTCTTCACCCTCTAGTCTTATCCCCTCCGAAGCGCCGTTTTCCGGGATCATCCGACACCCGATGGGTGGAAGGCTCGGGGGCCCCCCGCCCACCCGCAGCGTCAGCGAGGATGGACGGGGGTGAGCCGAGCCAGGACCCATCGGGTGTCCTGACCCTGCGAAGCCGAGACATGATTGTGTTATAATCGCCGCGGGCCGGGGCTATGATCGAACTCGTTCACGTTTGGAAACAATACCATCCCCCGAGCTGGGCCCTGTCCGACGTCTCCCTCACGATCCGGCGCGGGGAAATGTGCTTCATCACCGGGCCGAGCGGCTCGGGAAAGACGACCCTCCTCAAGCTTCTCTACCGGGAAGCGCTCCCGACCCACGGCCAGATCCGGGTCGGAGAGACGGATATCCTCCGCCTGCCCGCCTCGAAAATCCACCTCCTCCGCCGGACGATGGGCGTCGTCTTCCAGGATTTCCGCCTCGTCCCCCGCCGCCGCGTCTTCGAGAACATCGCCGTCTCTCTCCAGGTTCTCGGGACGCCGGCCAAGGACGTCCGCCGCAAGGTCTTCATCGCCCTGCGGATGGTCAACCTCCACCACCGCATCTGGGATTACCCCGAAGCCATGTCCTCGGGAGAACAGCAGCGGGTCGCCATCGCCCGGGCCGTCGTCAACAATCCCCGGTTCCTCCTGGCCGACGAGCCGACGGGCAACCTCGACCCCGAGATGGCGGCCGAGATCATCGTCCTCTTCGAGGAGATCCACCGCCAGGGCACGACGGTCGTCATCTGCACCCATGACCGGTCGCTCATCCGGTCGCCCAAGTGCCGCGTCTTCGCCCTCCACGAAGGCAAGCTCCGCGGGAAGGGGCCGGCATGATCCTTCCCAAACTCCTTCACGCCGGCCAGGACGCCCTGAGGAACGTCTGGCGCTTCAAGGCCCGCCATCTGGCCTCCCTGGCCGTGATCGTCCTCGCCTTCCTGACGGTCGGCCTCTTCCTCTCCCTGGCCAACAACCTCCGCCTCCGGGGGGCCGAGTCTTCCAAGGACGCGGCCGTCGTCTTCTATCTCCGCCCCGACCTCCCGTCCCTGGAGCGGGACCGCGTCCTCGAGCAGGTTCGCTCCGCCTCCCTCATCGCCGAGGCGAAGCTCGTCGAGGCCGACGCCGCCCAGGCGAGATTCCTGGACCAGTTCCCCGACCTCAAGGCCGTCGTCCAAAGCCTGGGCCGCAATCCTTTTCCGGCCGCGGTCGAAGCGGCCCTCCGGGACCCGGCCGCGCCGGCCGACGCCGTCCAGTCCTTCATCGCCGAGGTCCGCCGGAATCCGGGCGTCGACGACGCCGTCTTCAACCGGGAAGGAGCGGACCGGATCCGCGCCTTGGGCCGGATGGCCGAGGCGATCGGCCTGGGATTCGGGGGCCTGCTCGTCCTCGCCTCGATCATCGTCGTCTCGGGGGTCGTCAGCCTGAACGTCAACGCCCGGCGGGACGAGATCGAGATTGACCGCCTCGTCGGGGCGACCCGGGGCTACATCCGAAGCCCCTTTCTCGGCGAAGGCTTCCTCCTCGGGGTTCTGGGGGGCCTCATCGCCGTCGTCCTGGTCGCCGCGGCGGGCATCGTCTTTCCGGCCGTCGCGGGAAATGCCCTCGGCCCGATCGGGGAGCTCATCGGATTTCGGCCCTTGAGCGTTCTTCAAATCCTCGGCCTCGTCGTCGCCGGAGGGACGGCCGGCCTTCTCGGAAGCGCCTTTTCCCTGGCCCGCCTGCTCAAGATTTGATACAATTTTCGCACCGATGACGACCCTCGGAGAGGACCTCAAGCGGGAGCGCGAGCTCCGGGCCGTCCCCCTGCAGGAAATCGCCAACACGACGAAGATCTCAGTCCGCTTTTTCGAGGCCCTCGAGGCGGACCGGTGGGACGGCCTTCCCGGCCCGTTTTTCATCAAGGGGATCATCCGGTCGTATTGCCGGACGATCGGAGCCGACGAGGATTATTTCCTGAACAAATACCACCACGAAGTCCTCCTTCAAAAAGCCGCCGAGACGGCCGAAATCCGCCGGTTTCTCGGCCGGACGAAAACCCTCTCGGCCGCCCGGAGGCTGAGGCCCAACCGCCGGACGGTTCTCGCCGCCCTGGCCGTCCTCGCCGTCGCGGCGGTCGTCCTCTTCCTCGTCTTCCGCCCGCGCCGCCCGGTCCTCCCCGCCGTCCCGACGCCGGCAAGCTTCGTCGCTCCCCGGCTCGCCGCTCCGGCCGTTCCCGAAAACCTGACGCCCGCGGCCGGCGTCTCCGAGGCCCTCCTGCGCGTCGAGCTCGAATTCCGGGCCGAGACCTGGATGCTCGCCTCCGCCGACGGCCGCGTCGTCCTGGAGGGAATTCAAATGGCGGGGGAAACGGTCCGCCTCGAAGCCAAGGACGTCATCATCCTCAACACGGGCAACGCCGGAGGGGTCGAGATGAAGATCAACGGCCGGCCGGCCCTCCCCCTGGGCGCACCGGGCGCGGTCCGGACCGATATCAAGATCACCCGGGACAACGTTTCCTCCTATCTCCGGGATTCGGCGCCGGCGGCCGATGCCGGCCGGTGAGGCGCCGATGGAAGAACGCCGGGAGGAGCGGCAGAAGAAGGGATCCCGGATCATCGGGGGGGTCATCGCCCTCCTCATCGTCCTCTTCTTCGTCATCGACGTCTTCATCCGCCAGTCTTCCGAGTTCTCCCCGGGGCGGGTGACGAACCTCCTTCTGACCGCCCTCCAGTTCGTCGTCATTCTCCTCGCCCTCATTCTCTTCTTCGTCCTCGGGCGCAACCTCGTCAAGCTCTACCTCGAGCGCCGGCGCAAGGTTCCCGGGGCCCATTTCAAGACGAAGCTCGTCATCTTCTTCACGGCCCTGTCGTTCATCCCCGCCCTCCTCCTCTTCTTCTTCGCCAGCGACCTCATCAACCGCAACATCGCCCAGTGGTTCCAGCTCGACCTGGCCAAGCTCGTCGAGGACACGCGGTCGGTCGCCGAGGACTTCTACACCTCGACCTCGGATCAGACCCTCCACTTCGCCCAGCAGCTCAGCCGCGAGATCCGCCGCCAGAACCTGGCCCTTCCCGAAAACCGCTCCCGGCTCGAAGCCTTTGTCCGGACGAAGCTCGAGGAGTACCGGCTCGACGAGATCGGCCTCTACGTCGACGAGGATCTCCTCTTCTCCTTCATCAATCCCAACCTGCCCTTCCAGGACTACCAGGACCTCCAGACCGAGGCCGTCCGGCGGGCCCATCTCGGCGAGACCGTGACCGACATCCGTCCCATGGGGACGGGTCATTTCGTCCGCCGCGGCGTTTCGTTCGCCGTCCCCAAGAGGGGCAACCTCCTCGTGACGACCGGTAAATTCCTGACCCAGAACGCGGCCCAGAAGATCCAGACGATCGTCAGCTACAGCGACCGCTACCGAACCCGGAAGACCCAGCAGATCCTCGGCAAGACGCTCTACAAGATGACCCTGATCTTCGTCACCCTGATCATCGTCTTCGTCGCGACCTGGATCGGGTTCCACATCGCCAGGGGGATCACCGTCCCGATCGAAAAGCTCGCCCAGGCGACCAAGGAAGTTTCCCGGGGGAATCTGGACGTCAAGATCGAAGACCCGGCCTCGGATGAAATCGGGAGCCTCATCGACTCCTTCAACCAGATGACCGCCGACCTCCGGGCCGGCCAGGACGCCGTCGCCCAGAAGACGGCCGAGGCCGCCTCCCGCCAGCGCTACATCGAGACCGTCCTCAACACGATCACGACCGGAGTCCTGGCCGTCGACGCCGGGGGAGTCATCACGACGGTCAATCCGGCCGGCCGGGAAATGCTCGCCCTGGCCGGTCCGGATGTCGTCGGGAGGCTTTATCCCGAAGTCTTGGCCCACGACCGCTACGACGAGCTCCGGGGGGCGATCGACGGAGCGCTCAAGGCCCGGGCCCGCCTCAACGACCGGGCCATCACCCTCGCCTCCGACGGGCAGACGATGACCCTGGCCCTGACCGTGACTCCCCTCCGCCTGGACGGACGGGAGTTTTCGGGCCTCATCGTCGCCCTCGACAACCTGACTCAGCTCATCAAGGCCCAGAAAATCGCCGCCTGGAAGGAAGTCGCCCAGCGGGTCGCCCACGAGATCAAGAATCCCTTGACCCCCATCCAGCTCAACGCCGAGAGGATCCTCCGCAACCTCCGCAAGGGCGAGGGGGGAGGCGGCGAAATCGTCGAGGAGGGCGTCCAGGTCATCATCCGGGAAGCCCAGACGATCAAATCCCTCGTCGACGAGTTTTCCGACTTCGCCCGTCTGCCGACGATCAACCGCCAGCCGGCGAGCCTTCACGACATCATCCGCAAGGTCGCGGTGATGTTCCAGGGGATCTTCGCCGAGGTCCGGATCGACCTCGCCCTCGACCCGGCCGTGCCGCCCGTCCTGTCCCTCGACCCGGAGCAGGTCAAGCGGGTCTTCATCAACCTCTTCGGCAATGCCATCGACGCGATGGACAAGAAGGGGACGATCACCGTCCGGACGTTCTTCGACCCGGCCCTCCATCACGTCCGGATCGAGGTTTCGGACACGGGGCCGGGGATTCCGGCCGAGGACCGGGAAAAGATGTTTCTTCCCCATTTCTCGACGAAAAAAAAGGGGGCCGGCCTGGGGCTTTCCATCGTCAACCAGATCGTCAAGGAGCATAACGGGACGGTCAGCGCCCAGAACATCAAGCCGACGGGCGCTCAATTCGCCATCGAGCTACCGACATGAACACCGAGCCGATCCTCGTCGTCGACGACGAAGCCAGCATCCGCTCCTCCCTCCGGGGCGTCCTCGAGGACGAGGGCTACCGCGTCCGGACGGCCGCCACCGGGGAGGAGGCCCTGGCGGAGATGCGAAAGGCCGACTACGCCCTCGTCCTCCTCGACATCTGGCTTCCGGCCATGAGCGGCCTCGACGTCCTGGGCGAGATCCAGAAGCTGGAGGAGCGCCCGGCCGTCGTCGTCATCTCCGGACACGGGACGGTCGAGGCGGCCGTCCGGGCGACCAAGCTCGGGGCTTTCGACTTCCTCGAGAAGCCCCTGACCCTCGACAAGGTCGTCGTCACGGTCAAGAACGCCCTCCGCCAATTCCGTCTCGAAGAGGAAAACGTCCAGCTCCGGGAGCGCTTCCAAGCCCGCTTTCAGCTCGTCGGCCGGAGCCCCGCCCTCCAGCGCCTCCGGGCCGAAATCCACAAGGTCGCGCCGACGAACGGCCGGATCCTCATCACCGGCGAGAACGGGACGGGCAAGGAGCTCATCGCCCGGCTCATCCATCAACAAAGCCGCCGGGGGGACAAGCGCTTCGTCGAGATCAACTGCGCCGCCATCCCCGACGACCTCATCGAAAGCGAGCTCTTCGGCGTCCTCTCCGGCCAGGGGCCGTCGGCCGTCAAGGACAAGAAAGGCAAGCTCCTCCTCGCCGACGGAGGGACGCTCTTCCTCGACGAAATCGGAGAGATGAGCCTCAAGACCCAATCCAAGCTCGTCCGGGCCATCGTCAACCAGAAATTCGAGCCCGTCGGGGCGATCGAGCCGGTCGCCTTCGACGCCCGGATCATCGCCGCCTCGAGCCGGAGCCTCAAGGACCTCATCCAGCAGGGAAAGTTCAAGGAGGACCTCTTTTTCAAGCTCAACGTCATCCCCCTGATGATCCCCCCGCTCCGGGAACGGACCGAGGACATCCCCCTCCTCATCGCCCATTACCTGAATTTCTACGCCAAGGAATACGGCAAGAAGCCGAAGACGATCCACGACGACGCTCTCGCGGCATTCATGGCCTATTCCTGGCCGGGCAACGTTTCCGAGCTCATGAACGTCATCGAGAGGTTCGTCATCATGGTCGAGGAGGCGGAGATCGGGCCGGACCATCTCGCCCTCCTCGTCGAGACGCGGGAGGCGGCGGGGATCCCCATCGACCGCCCCCTGGTCGAGTCCCTCGGCCAGTACGAGCGGAAGGTCATCCACGGGGCCCTCGTCCGCCACGCCTGGAACTTCGAGCGGTCGGCCAAAGCCCTGGGACTGTCCGTCGAAGCCCTTCGAGCGAAGGTCGACGCCCACCGCATCACTCTCCTGGACTGAGGCCCCCGATGCCGCTCGACCAGGCCGAGGCCATCGTCCTCCGGGCCTCCCCCATCGGCGACCAGGACAAGCTCGTCGTTTTCCTGACCCGCGAGCGGGGCCTCCTCCGGGGCGTGGCCAAGGGCGCCCGCAAGTTCGGCAACCGCTTCGGCAGCGCCCTCGAGCCGATGTCCCACGTGACCGTCTTCTTCTATGAAAAGGAGCGCCGAGACATCGTCACGGTCAGCGCCTGCGACATCCGACAATCCTTCTTCGACCTCCAGCGGAACCTCGACGCCGCCCTGGCCCTGTCCTATTTCGCCGAGATCGTCGAGGAATCCGTGCCGGGGCGGGCCCATGAAGACCTCCTCTTTCGCCTCCTCCTCGCCGTCCTCGAAGCCCTCCAGGACAGCCTCGACACGTCCCTCCTGGCCCGCTATTTCGAGGCTTGGTTTCTCCAGATCCACGGCATTCTCCCCGACGTCCACCGCTGCCGGCGCTGCCGCAAGGCGATCGCCGAGGCGGAGGCCGGCTGGTTGGGCCCGAAACGGGACGGAGTCTACTGCGACGCCTGCGCGCCCGCCCGGAAGGAGGAAATCCGGGCGGCGCTCCCCCGTTTCGTCGCCTGGGCCCGGGCCCATCCTCCGGCCGCCTGCACGGAGGCGCCGTTCACCCGCGAGGAGCTGAGGGAGATCGGGGCCGCCTTCCAGGAGATGATCGTTTACCACCTCGAGCGCGAACCGAAGAGCCTGCGTTTCGTCCGCTGAATGCCGGCGGACTCAGAGAAGATAGAGAATCACCCCCACGGCCGCGATCCAGAGGAGGATCGAGACGGCCAGGGGCTTGTCGTGGATGACGATCTCTTCGGGGCTTCCCCCCAATCCTTTCTGGTGGACGAGGTAGAGGTAGCGGAAGATCCCGTAGAGGACGAAAGGCATGGTGAAGATGAGGTCGGCGGTTCCGAACTTCCGGACGGTCTCCTCGGAGACCGTGTAGAGGCAATAGGCGACCAGGGTCGAGGCCGTGACGACGGAGATCATCTGGTCGAGGAGGTAGGGGCTGTACTCACGGAGGATCGGCCGATGGCCCGGGGCGTCGCCCTCGAGGAGGACGATCTCGTGGCGGCGCTTGCCCATGGCCACGAAGAGGGCCAGGAGGGTCGTGCAGATGAGGAGCCACGAGGAGAGGGGGACGCCGATGACGAGGCCGCCGGCGGCGACGCGGAGGACGAAGCCGGCGGCGATGACGAAGATGTCGATGATGACGACGTGCTTGAGCTTGAACGTGTAGGCCAGCTGGATCAGGGCGTAGGCCGCGGCGGCGGCGAAGAACGGAAGGCCGAGGGCATAAGAGGCGGCCAGGCTTCCGAGGCCGAAGACGGCGGCGAGGAGGACGGCCCGGCGGGCCGATATCCGGCCCGCGGCGATCGGCCTCCGGCATTTCTTGGGATGAAGCCGGTCCTCGGCCGCGTCGTGGAGGTCGTTGACGATGTAAAGGGCGCCCGAGAGGAGGCAAAAGACGGCGAAGGCCGCCGCCGTCCGGAGGAGGAGCGGCGGGGAGAGGGCCTGCTTGGCGAAGACGAGGGCGGCGAAGACAAAGAGGTTCTTCGTCCACTGGGTCGGACGGAGCGTTCGGACGAGGTCGAGGACGTTCACGGGGGGGGCCTCGCGGGTCGAGCTTATTGTATTGAAAAGGACGCGCCGGCGCAATTACAATGCCCTCATGAAACACGCGTTCGTCCTGCCGATCCTCGTCGGGGGCCTCCTCCCGGCCTCCCTCCCGGCCCAAGTCCTCATCGACCTCTCCGGCCAAGTCGAACGCCAGGTCATCGTCGACCGGGAAGCGGGCCAGTACCTCGGCCATCCGACGACGGTCCTTCTTGAAGACGGAAAGACGATTCTCTGCGTCTATCCCAAGGGCCACGGAAAGGGAGCGATCGTCCTCAAGCGCAGCGGCGACGGCGGCCTGACATGGAGCGGGCGCCTCCCCGTTCCCGAAAACTGGGCGACGAGCCTCGAGACGCCGACCCTCTACCGTGTCGTCGACCCCGCGGGCCGGAAGCGACTACTCGTCTTTTCCGGGCTCTATCCCTGCCGGACATCGGTCTCGGAGGACGACGGCGCGACCTGGACGCCCCTCGCCCCCGTCGGCGACTGGGGAGGGATCGTCGCGATGTCGAGCCTCGTCCGCCTCGAGGACGGCCGCACCGCCGCCTTCTTTCATGACGACGGACGGTTCTTCGCCCAGGACGGCAAAGCGACGGGGACGATGACCCTTTACCAGACGTTTTCGGCCGACGGCGGACTTCATTGGTCCTTCCCCGAGAGAATCTATGCCTCGACCGAAATCCATCTCTGCGAACCGGGAGCGGTCCGTTCGCCCGACGGAACGACGATCGCCCTCCTCCTCCGGGAGAACCGGCGCTTCAAGAACTCCCACGTCGTTTTCTCGAAGGACGAGGCGAAGACCTGGTCCGCCCCGCGCGAGCTCCCGGCGGCCCTGACGGGCGACCGGCACACGGCCGTCTACGCCCCCGACGGCCGGCTCTTCATCTCCTTCCGGGACATGGCCAAGGGCTCTCCGACTTGGGGAGATTGGGTCGCTTGGGTGGGGACTTATGAAGACATCGCCGCCGGAAGGGCGGGACAGTATCGCCTCCGCCTGATGGACAACCTCAAGGACTCCGACTGCGCTTATCCGGGCGTCGTCCTTCTTCCGGACGGAACGATCGTCACGACGACCTACGGCCATTGGACCGCGGGAGAAGCCCCTTACATCGTCGCCGTCCGCCTCAAACTCGAAGAGTTCGACGCTCTGGCCGTCAAGTCCCGCCGGCCTTGAGAAAAGATGGGGGACACTTTAATGTGTCCCCCCTGGGACACATTAAAGTGTCCCCCATCTTTATCGCCGGCCTTGATTTCAGCGTTTTCAATTGCCCATTTCGTTAATATCTGATATATTCGTTTTTCCGCGATATGTTATCGGGGGATTTACGCCGAGATTCTCGCCCCTGACATAAACGGAAAAATCTGTAAAGATTGCGCCGCAGAGGAAAATAATACTGATTTGCGGGATCCCCAAAGGAGAGCGACGGTGAGAAGAAACACCGCCACGGCCCTTTTGACGATCATGATTCTCGGAGGCGGAGGAGAACGATTGCTCTCCCAGGAGGCGGCCGCCCCCAAGACCGCGGAAACGGCCGAAGCCGCCGGCAAAGCAAAAACCGAAGCCCAGAATATCGACGAGCTGCGAAAAGACGCCCCCCGCGTCTTTCTCGACGGCGAGAGGCTCGACCTCAGCTACATCAAGACCGAGATCCAGTTCGTGAATTACGTCCGGGACCGCAAGGAGGCCGACGTCCACGTCCTCATCACCGAGCTCGGCACGGGGAGCGGGGGACGGGAATACACCCTGGCCTTCATCGGTCTGGGGCGATATGAAGACCTCCGGAACGAGCTCAAGTACTACGCGAACCGCGTCGACACGAGGGACGAAAGCCGGCAGGGACTCGTCCGAACCCTCAAGCTCGGCCTGGCCCCCTATGCCGCGAGGACGCCCATCGGCGCGATCCTCAACCTCGGCTTCGCCGGCAAGGTCAAGTCGACCGAAGTCAAGGACAAGTGGAACTTCTGGATTTTCAGCCTCAGCGCTAACACCCGGCTCAACGGCGAAAAGAGCCGGAAGTCCGACTCCCTCTCCGCCAACCTCTCGGTCAACCGGGTAACCCCCCAGGCGAAGTTCCGGGCCGGCGTGTCGGGGAACTGGGACGAGAGCCGGTATGACTACGAGGATTACAAGAGCACGAGCAGCTCGAACTCCCGCAACTTCGACGGGATTTACGTCCACGGCATCGGCGGGCACTGGTCGGCCGGCGGCTTCGTCAATTTCAATTACTCGACCTACAGCAACATCAAGTTCGGGATGACCTTCGCCCCGGCCATCGAATATAACATCTTTCCCTACGCCGTCTCGACGCGGCGCCAGTTTCGCCTCCTCTACCGCTTCGGCTACAACGTCGACAACTACATCGAAATGACCGTTTACGGCAAGACCAGGGACACGACCTGGAATGAAGCCCTGACGGCAACGCTCGAGTTCAAACAGCCCTGGGGAGACGCGGAAATATCGGTCGAGGGCTCGCACTATTTCCTGGCCGAGAAAGACGGCGCGCCGGCGGGCTTCAGACTCCTTCCACCCTATGACTTCTACCGCTTCCGCGTCTGGGGCAACCTCTCCGTCCGTCTCGTCAAGGGGCTGTCGGTCTCGATGGAAGGGCGCTACAACCAGATCCACGACCAGCTCGCCCTCCGGGCGGGCGACGCCGGCCTCGAAGAGCTCCTCCTCCGCCGGACCGAGCTCGCCTCGAGCTATTCCTACCAGCTCCGCGTCGGCCTGAACTTCAGCTTCGGCTCGGTCTACAGCAACGTCGTCAACCCGCGCTTCGGCGGCTCGGGGGGCGGGGGCGGCTGGTATTAGGAGGAGACGTAGGCCGCGGCGTTCTGGTTGAGGTAGAGGAGAAGGATCCGGATCAGGATAAAAATGATCCCCCCGGCCATGGCCAGGGCGTAGAGCGTCAGAAGGGCCACCGAGAGAATCGACTTCCTCCGCGAGACATCCTGGGGAAAAAGGAGGTCGAAGAGGGTTTTCCCGAAGAGGATGATCATGATGACGATTCCCGTCGCCGACCGGACGAAAAACCCCTTGACGCTTTGGGTCGTGACGTCGGTCACGAGGACGAGGGGAAGCAGCAGCCAGGCCGTGAAAACCCAGACGGCGAGGAGATAAAGAAAGTGATAATTCTTTTTGGACGCCGCCGCCGCCCTGGGCTCCATCTCCCTACCAAAATAAGCGCCGTGGTCCGAAAAGTCAATCTGGAGTAAAATGCCGACGCTTATGGCGCGCCGGGCCTTTGTCGTCCTCCTCTTCCTCCTCGTCTTCAACTTCGCCGACCAGTCGTTGACCAGCCCCCTCGTCAATCCCCTTCTCCGGGATTTTTTCGGCGATACGGCCGACGTCGTTCCCCTGGGATGGGTGACGTTCGTCTTCACCATCCTTTCCGCCGCGGCGATGATCGGGGCCGGTTTCGCCGCCGACCGGATTTCGCGCCTCCGCCTCTCGGCCGCCGGGGCGCTCGTCTACGGGACGGTCTCCGCTCTCGCCTTCGCCGTCCCCCACGGCCGGGCGGGATACGCCCTTTTCTTCCTCATGCGCGCCCTGGCCGGCCTCGGCCTCGGGGTCATCGTCCCGGCCGTTTTCTCGCTGGCCGGCGACCTCGTCGCCGCCGACCGGCGAGCGACCTCGTTCGGCTTCCTCTCGGTCGCCATCCTCGCGGGACGGATGGCCGGCTTCGGCCTCGGCGGAGGTTTGGCTAGCGATTGGCGGCAGGCCTATATCATCGTCGGCCTCGTCAACCTCGCCCTGGCCGGCGCCCTCCTCGCCCTCCGGGAGCCGGCCCGCGGCGCTCAAGAGAGAGAGCTTCACGACCTCGTCCGCGAAGGGGCAGCCTACCGTTACCGCTTCTCCCGGGGAGACCTCCGCTTCCTCCGCTCCAGCCGGTCGAACGTCTGGCTCATCCTGAACTTCATCGACGTCCTCCCGAGCTCGGTCATCCTCTTCCTCATCTTCAAGTACATGAAGGACGTCCACAACATGGAGGCCGGGGCGGTCAATGTCGCCATCGCCGTCGTCTTCGCCGCGGGCGCCGCGGGGGCCGTCGTTTTCGGCCGACTCGGCGACCGTCTCTTCCGCCGCGACGGGAGGGGCAAGGTCGCCGTCGCCCTCCTCTGCAACGCCGCGCCGGCCGTCTTCATGGTCCTTTTCCTCCTCAATCGGACCTGGATCCCCGAGGGGGCGAATCTCGGCCAGACGCTTTCGACGGCAGGGGCATGGGGTTTGATCCTGACGGTCGCGGCAGCCGTGTTCATCAACCAGGGCGTCAATCCGAACTGGTACGGGACCCTGACCGACGTCAACCTGCCCGAGCACCGGGGGACGATGATCGCCCTGGCCTCGGTGGCCGACATGGCCGGGAACGCCCTCGGCCCGCTCGTCGGCTCCTACATCGCGACGATGGCGGGACTGCGGACGGCGATGGCCTCGGTCTTGGTCTTTTGGGTCGCCAACATCGCCTTCTGGCTCCCCGTCCTCCGCCATGTCCGCGGCGACCTCGAGCGCGTCCATGGAATATTGGAGGAGCGGGCCGCGTCGATGCGGCGCGACGAATTTGGCCTGCGGCGAGACCGTTAACAAGGAGAGTCGTTTCGGGCATAATGAATTCCGTGCCCCGGCTGTATGTTCCTCCCCTTCCCATTCTTCTCAACCCGTCGGCCGGCGGGGGCCGGGCGAGCCGGAAGAGAGAGCACCTCGAAGCCGAACTCAAGCGGCAGGGCATTCCCTATCTCTTGATGGTCACCGAGAGCGAAGGAGAACTTCGCGAAACGGCCCGTCGCTTGGCCGCGACGGAGCGGGCGATCGCCGGAGCCGGAGGCGACTCGACGTTCCTCATCATGGCCGAGGAGATCTTGAAGGCCGGAGGAAGGCCCGTCCTCGGATTGATCGGCATGGGCTCGTCGAACGATATCCCCGATTCCTTTGGGTTGAATACGATCGAGGCCGCCTGCCGGGCGTTGGGCGAGGGGCGGCCCCGAGGGATCGATGTCGGCGTCGTCGAGTCGGACGGCAAGCGTCTCGGATATTTTCTCGGACAGGCCAATCTCGGGCTGGGGGTCGCCGTGAACCGTTATGTGGCCGGGCTGGCCGCACGGCGCTCGCGGCTCGCTTCTCGCCAATTCCTGGCCGGCCTTCTCGGCGTCCGGGAGGCCTATCGGAAGGGGCGGATTCCTTTTCCCGCGTGCGTTGAAGGCGGCGAGGCAGGCCGCATCGAAGGCTCATTCGTCACCGCCGTTTTCGCCAACATGCCGCTCTGGGCCTCGGGACTCCGCATCGCTCCGGGAGCCAAACCGGACGACGGGATGCTCGACCTCTGCCTCGTCGACGCGTGCCCCTTCCGGCGCCTTCTCCGGGTCTATTCGGCGGCCCGGAAAGGCCGCCACGCCGGCCGCCCGGAGGTCCACCTTTTCCGCGCCGGTCGTTTCGAGGTCCTGCTTGAAGGGCCGGCCTTCGTCCAAACCGACGGCGAAATTATCCGGGTCGCCGAGGGGGAAGGACCCCAGACCCTCATATTCGGCCTTCTCCCCTCCGCCTTGAATATCCTTCTTCCTTAATCTATCATCGGCAGGGAGCCCCGATGGCCGTCTTTATCAACATCGCCATGGCGATCGCGACGTTCTATTTCTACGTCCTGGCCGGGCGGCGCTTTTATCGCCACAAGGAGCCATTCCTCGGCTATTTGGGATTCGCCGTCGTCCTCGACGTCGCCACGGCCTTCCTGGCCTCCTTCAGCGTGACACCGACGACGAATCTTCCGGGCGTTCACCGCGCTCCGTGGGGAAGCATCCTCTTCCTGACCCACATGACGGCGGCGACGCTCGGCATGTTCGGCTACATCTTCGTTTTCGTCCTGCTCCTCATCAAGGGCAAGGACCGGCCCTATCCCAAGCTCCGGGTTTTTCAGTACCGGGTTCTCCTGCCCGCCTGGGCCATCGGGGAAACCATCGCCCTGACGAATTCGATCGCCAAGGCGATTATCAAGATCCGGATTTACGATTATTTCTAGAAATCATTCAACAAGCCCTGATGATTTTTCTTGCTCCAGACGGATTCTCAATAAGAAGAGGACATCTTTCCTGAGGTGGATCCTCGCCCAGGATTTCTGTTTTTCATCGAGCAACTCGCCCATGCCGGAAAGAATGTTCCGATCGCTCAGGGATTCGACGAAGGAAATGCATTTTCCCAAATGTTCCTTCAGGCTCGTTTTCGTCCTCGCCTCGACGATCTTATCGTTGACCGGCCAATAGGTTGTCAAGAAATGCCAAAGATCGTAGATATCCCGGTTCGCCGTCTTGGTCCGTTCCAGAACGGCCACCAATTTATGAGCGAACATGTCTTCCCTGACCATGACCAGCATGGATATCCCAAGATGGTTCTTCAGCTCGTATCGTGAACCGAAGGTTCTCAAGCTGATTTCGACCTTGATGTTCTGGGCTTTCTCTTCGTATGAAAGGACGAAGAACAACGTCCGCTTCTTTCTGTGCTTTTCCCTGAGGACTCCATATGCGCGGAGGAGTCTCTCGATCTTCTCGAAAACAAAGGCCTCCTTTTCCGGGATCAGCAAGTCGAAATCCAAATCGACCGAAAAACGGCCAAGTCCATAAAAAAGATGGGCGGCCGATCCCCCCTTGAAGCCCAAGAGGGGGCCCAAGGATGTGTCGGTGTAGACGTCCTTCAGGATCCGAAGGAGGATCGTCCTGTGGACATATCGATCAAGCATGGTCGGCCAACCTGCGGTAAGAATCCAACCTTTCCGCCATGGCTTTGTTGGCATAACCGGGAAGGATTTGAAGACATCGGTCCCAATCGATCGAAGACAAATTATCGAAATAGGTGCTCTTGTTCAGATAAATCGCATCCAAGAAGGCCCGCTCCCTTGTGGCCATATCGTAATGGCCTTTGTTCTCCAAGCCGTCAGGATTCGTCAGAACGGTCTCTTTCACTCGCCGAAAGACATACCTTTGGCCATCGCAGAGAATCTCGCGGCTCAAGTAGCTGATGACGAAGATGGCCTCATAATGCTGGAATATGACCCCTTCCCTGGACAAGACCGTTTCGAGGCTGACGTAAGCGGGCCGGAATATTTTGACGGCCAGCTCGAGCCGGTCGTAATTTTGATCCTTGGCATAAACGCCCTTGCGGATGGGATAAAGTTCGCCTTGCTTGATATAGTAGTTGATCCGCCTCTTCAGGAGGTCGGGATTGGTTTCCCTCGAGTCCAAGACCATATCTTTGAACGTAAAGACCGTATTTCCCCGGCGGAGGATGCTCAAAAGGCCCGCCTTTTCCATTTATTTGAACTCTAGGCTACACATAATGTTACCTACAGTTTAAATTAATGGACATAGAAGTCAAGGTCTATCTTTGCCGCCCTTTTCTTTCAGCGTTATGGTGTAGCGCTTTTCGAAGGCGAGGAGCGTTTTGATTCTCTCGGCGACGTGGGGCGTCCATTGCCCTTCCCCTAAGGCCTTCTCGAGGGCGAAAGGATCGAGTCCCGCGACCTCATCCCAGACGCCGAGGTCCTTGAGCTCGCGCTCGAGAGTCGCCCGCTCCTCGCTCCCCTTGGCCGGAACGACGACCTTCTCCTTCCCCGTCAGGCGGAGTTGGGAGTCCGTGCCGGCGATGACCTTGACGCCCTCCTTCTCGCCGAAGGCAATCGCCGCCTCCCGGATCTCGCCGAGTTCCTCTTCCACGGCCTTGACCTCCGCGTCGAGGCCTTTCTTTTTCCGCCATCGCTCGGCGTAGGCGTCGACGAGCGCAACCCCGGGCTCGTCCTTCCATTTGTTCGGGGGCAAGGCCTCGACCTTGACGAGGTGCTTCTTCAGCGGGCACAGATCCCAGTAGGGGCACCAATTGCAGAGCATGCTCTCGCAGGGAGAGAACTCGGGCTCGGCCTCGATCTTGTCGATCAGGCCGGAAATCTCTTTCCTGAGCTCGTCGAGCTTCTCCGGCGTCCTCGCCGACCGCATCTCCATGTCGAACGCGACATAGTGCCAGACGAGTCGGACTTCCTTGGCCTCGGGCCAGAGCCTCTGGACGCCGATCTGGTAGAGGGCCAGCTGCCGGTCCTCGTCGAGTTCCTGCTGCTCCGGAAGCTTCGAGCTGGTCTTGTAGTCGTGGATCTCGAAGGCCCCGTCGGAGGCCAGCATCAGCCGGTCGATGATCCCCTTGCACCTGTATCGCCCGGCCTCATCGAGCGGGAAACGGATGTAGCGCTCGAGGCCAAGGACCCGCCCCTCGTCGAACGGATGGTGCTTTTTGTAATAATCCTCGATGAAACGCCGCCCCATCGCCCGGTAATCATCGGCCGTCCGGTCCGTCCTGTTGATCTTGATTTCGGCGTGCCATTCTTCCGCCCAACGCTTTTCATAGCGCTCCAGGAGCTCCTCGAGCGGCGCGACGCGGCAGGCCTTCTCGGCGTACAGCCATTCGAGCGCGTCGTGGACCATCTGTCCCAAGAAGGCCTCGACGCCCTCTTCCTCCCGCTTGACCTTGTCGACATACCGGAACTTGTACTGAAGCGGGCACTCCTCGAATTTGTCGAGTTGGGAGATCGAATATTCGGGCATGGCTCTATTCTATCCTATTCTCCCCTCACGTCCGGAATGACCGGCGGCGGCTCGGCCCCGCCATGTTGCCGACCTTCTGGCTTTCGGCGGCGCTGAAGAAGGCCGCATGGACGAGTTTATCCTCGACCACGAGGGCCGACCCGACGATCCCCGGGCCGTCGAACCGGACGTCCTTTCCCATTCCGACCGAGTCGTAGCTTTTCTCTCCACATTCGGCAGCCGCAGCCAGGAATTCCCGCGCCCTCGCCGCGTCGCTTTCTTCGGCCGCCTCCTCTCTCCCCGCCGCCTCGCCCTCCGCCTTCTTTTCCTTCCGCCCAGCGATCCAGGCCTCCATGGCATAGCTCTTGATGAGTTTCGGGAAGAGGACCGCGAACGCCGACTCGCGGGAGACAAAGTCGAATCCGACGACTTCTCGCCCGATTATGACCAGGATTCCCTTTTGCTGCGGACCGCAGACGAAGGCCTTCAGGGAGGTGTCGAGATCCTCCATTTTGGATTCAAAGACATCCTTCATCGCCCCAGTGCTCGATTTCGTTCCCGTCTCGGCCTCCATTTGATGAACGTTTTCCCAGACCGTCCCCTGGTCGCCGCGGAACTCCCGGATCGATTCGAGCGAAGCAGCGACGGCGGCTTTGTTCATCGACCTCATCGCCGGCGACATGACATGTCCCGATTCGAAGAATACGCGGGCGGCGTAACTCCATCGGCCCTGCTCCGTGCAGCTGACCGGGATGACGATCTCCGTTCCCTCCTGGACAAGGATCGTCGTGTTGAGGACGCGGTTCTGTTTGGCCCCGGCCAGCTCCTCGCCGTCGAGGAGGAGGACGGGGACCTTCCCCTTGTTCGACACCTTCAGATTCGGGACGTTGCCTCCTTCGCTGACTTCCGTGATGACGAACGAGCTCTTTTCGAGCGCCTCTTTCAGGGTCACGTACTCGGGGCCACCGTCGAGCGACGTTTCCAGAGGAAAAACGGCCATGTTCTTGTGGCGTTCCACCCGGCCGAGCTCGAACGAAACGAGAAAATTCCTCACCGCTGAATCCATTTCACCCTCCTTTAAGGGCCTCAACCATGGCCTTGTATTGTTTCGGCGACGGCGCGTTTTCGTCCCGGGCGGCCCGGAAAAAGACGGTCAGCTTGTCTTCGGCCTTCGCCGAGGGCAGAAGGTCCTTGGGGATGTTCCCGATCGCCGCAAGGTCGAACAAGGTGTGCCAGTCGTCCGAATCCTTCTCCAGGAGAAGGACGTTGGCGATGTCGCTGACGACCTTGCGGCTCTTGGGGGGAGGAAGGAGGCCGCGCTCGACCTTGCTCCAGTTGCTGGGGTCGACGTTCACCAGCCGGCAGAACTCTCGAAGGGCCAAGCCCTTCCGGACCCTCATCTCTTTCAGGAACCTGCCGAAGCTTGACATGGGCTCTCCACCTGTTGTATTTTCTTACTACGTGGTATAATATTACCACATCGGGCGAGAATGTCAAGCGGTTTTTTTGGGCTTCTCCATCTTCGGCGCATGGTGAATAAGGCCATTGAATATGTTTCCGGATCCGGATAGGATTGAACCGGCAAAGCAAGGGAGGCCGCTTCGATGCGCATCGTTTTCGACCCCGACTTCGATGCCGGATTCTGGCCCGGACCTCTCCGCGTCGACCCTCCGAGAAAGGCGGCTGCCGGAGAGGCCTGGGCGGGCCCGCGCAGTCTCCAAGGAATTCTCGAGACCTCGCTCGGCTTGGGCGGCCTCTCCCCTTCCTCTTCGGAGCGAACGGTCACGCTCGCCGGGAAGCTCCGCTCCCAATCGGGCTTCTGGAGCGAATCGGCCGAAAAGGACCCGATCGGCGTCGCCCGGACCCTCCTCCGCTGGGTCGACTGGCTCAAGCTTCACGGTTGGGATGGTCAACCGCCCCCATCTTCTCCCAAGACGCGCCGTCTCGTCGACCTCTCTAAGATCGCCGCTTCGATTCTTCCTGGAGATCCTGACCGGCTCCGAACCATCGACGCAGCCCTCGTCAAACGCCGCCCGGACATCGAATCGATCGCAACCTACGAGCCGATCGACCGCCTTCTCCCCCTCTGGCGCAGGATTTTCGGAAAAATAGAAGCCCGCGGCGTCTCCGTCGGATATTCACCTCCCCCTCCGCTCTCCGCCTCCTCATCATCCCCCTCTTCGGACCTCCGTAGCGCCCTCCGCCCCATCTTCTCCCCTTCGGGCGATGGCTCGCTCACCCTTTTCCGCCCCTTCAATCCTCTCGGCGCCGCGGAAAGCGTAGCGGCTTGGCTCCGCTCTCTCGATGACCTCTCGGACACCCTCATCATCTCCCCGAGCGTCGTCCTAGATGAAGCCGTCCGGCGATTCGGCCTTCCCGCCGCCGGCGCGCGAGAATCCACGAACGACGGTCCATTCCCCCAAATCCTCCCCCTCGTTTTGGCGATGGGTTGGAACCCTCCCGACCCTCAGCGCGCCCTCGAGCTTCTCCTCATCCCCGACGGGCCGGTGCCGGCTTTCCTCGCCGGCATGCTCCGGTCCGCCCTTCAGGAGTGGCCCGCCGTCGGCAGCCCCGATTGGGAAAATAAGCTCGCCCGGGGACTCGAAAAAATCCCCGATGCGGCCCAGAGGGAAACCGTCCGCGAACGCCTGGCCTCGATCTTCCGCCCCGAGGTGGAAATCCAGTCGGCCTATCCCGCTTCCGCCATGCTCGTTCGCATCCAAACAGTTAAAAAATGGGCCGCCGCCCGCATCCACGCCGCAACGGCCAAACGCCCGTCCGGATCGCCACTCTCTCCCGGCGCCGAAAACATCGAAAGCCTCGGCGCCATCGTCGCCGAATGCGAAGCCTTCGAAAAACTCATCGAGATTTCCGGCCTCGAAACCTTCACCGCGCCCCAGATGCTCAAGCTCAACATCGAGATTTCCGGCTCGCTTCGCCCCGGCCGCCGTTTCGAGCCTCAAGCGGGCATCGTTTCCCTCCCTTCGCCCACCGCCCTGGCCGGCCCGGCCAGTCGGGTCATCTGGTGGGACTTCACTCTCGAAGCCGCCTCCTCGCCGTTCTCGCTTCCCCTTTCCCGCCCGGAACTCGCCGCCCTCGAATCCTTCGGCGTCAATCTCACGCCGGCGGCCGATCTTGCCGCCGACGAAGCCCGCCGCAGGCGCCGTCCCTTCCTATTCGCCGCCGAGTCGCTCCTTCTCGTCTCCCCCCGATTCGGCGAGGACGGCGAGGATCGGCATCCCCACCCCCTCTGGGACGAGGTCAAGGCCAACAACCATTTTGCCGGCAATCTTTCCATCCTCGAGCTGAAACACCTCTCTCCTTCCCGCCCCCTCCCCATGCGAACGGACCCTTTTCTCCCTCTTCCGGCCGCCCGCCGGACCTGGGCGGTCTCTCCCCGGATCGTTTCCCCGAAGCCTCCCTACTCGCCGACTTCGCTCCAAGAGATGATCGGCTGCTCCTTCAAGTGGGCGCTCTCCCATCTCGGCAAGCTTCGAGACCCCGAGATCGCCGCCTTGACCGACAACGTCACTCTCATGGGAAATTTCTCCCACAAAATCCTGGCCGATGTCCTCCGCACCTCGCCTGCCGACGGCTGTGGGGCCCGCGTCCTGGCCGATTCCCTCTTCGGCACCCTGGGTCCGAAGTTCGCCGCTCCGCTCTTCCTTCCCGGCGCGCCGGTCCAGCTTTCGTTCGTCCAGAAGGCCACGCTGGATGCGGCCGCCGCCCTCGTCGAAATCCTCAAAAAGGCCGGCCTTTCCGTCGTCCTTGTTGAATCTCACATCTCCGAAGAAGGAGGCCCGCTGAGCCTCGCCGGCCGCGTCGACCTCGTCGCCGGCGACCCGCCCGTCATCATCGACCTCAAGTGGCGCGGGGACAGTTTCTACCGGGACAAGCTGAAAAACGGCACATCGACGCAACTCGCCGCCTACGCCTTCATCCTCAAGAAAACCGCCGGGAAATTCCCGCCCGTCGCCTATTTCATCATCCAAACCCAGAAGATGATCGCCCACCAAGACGCGCCCTTCGAGGATGTCGAACGGGTCTCCGCCCCTCCCGCCGGCGAGACGTGGGACGCCTTCCTGCGAACTGCCCTCGAAGCCCTCAAGACAGTCAAATCCGGACGCTTCGAAGCCCTGGCCGTCCCCCATACCGACGGAGAGGGGGTCGTCGAACGCGACGAGATGGCCGACGGCCGCATGGCCCTGGCTCCTCCCTGCCGCTTCTGCTCCTTCGGCTTCCTCTGCGGCCTCGACTGGGAGGGCGGCCGATGAAACCCATCGAAATCATCTCCGCGAGCGCCGGAAGCGGCAAAACCCATCGCCTGGCCGACGTTCTCGAAAAGGCGGTGAAGGAAGAAAGCGTCCGCTCCGAGTCCATCATCGCCACGACCTTCACCATCAAGGCCGCGGCGGAACTGCGCGAGCGCGTCCGCGTCCGCCTCCTCGAGGCCGGAATGCCGTCCGAAGCCGAACGTCTGAACGCCGCCCTCATGGGGACGGTGAACTCCGTTTGCGGGCGGATCGTTTCCGATTTCGCCTTCGCCCTGGGCATCTCGCCCGAGCTCCGCGTCCTCGACGAGGACATGGCCGACAAGGCCCTGAACCGCGCCCTTTCGGGCATCGCCGATGAAGAGGCCGACGGAGCGATCGCCCGTCTCACGGAATCCTTCGCCGAATGGGAAGTCGAGCCCCTCCTCTCCCGGATCGTCTCCCTGGCCAGGGCCAACGGACTGGACGCCGCCGGCCTCGCCGCGTCCCGCGATCGATGCGTCGCGGAACTGCGGGACCTCGTCGGACCGACCCTCGAGGTGCGCGCCGCCGACAAGTTCGAAAAAGATATGGCGATAGCGATCCAGGCTTTCTTGACTCATCACGAGCGCGGCGAGGACACGACGAAAACGACCGAAAAATGCGTCAATGAAAACCTCCTGCCCGCCCTCGCCGCCTTGAAAGCGGGGAAGAGGCTCTGCTGGCAGGAATGGGCGAAACTCTCCAAGCTCGCCGTCGCCGTCAAGTCGGCCAAGCCAGCCGCGCCGATCCCGGCCCTGGCCACCGACCATGTCCGCCATCCCCGTTTCCTCGCTGACCTCGAGTCCGCCGTCGGAGCAGTCTTCGGCTTGGCCGCCGCCGCCCTCGAGGCCTATGCCCGTTACAAGGAGGAGCGCGGCCTCATCGATTTCGTCGACCAGGAATGCCTGGCCCTCTCCCTTCTCGGCAAGCCCGAGGTTCGGGCCCATCTCGAAGGCCGGTTCGACCTCGTCCTCGTCGACGAATTCCAGGACACGAGCCCCATCCAGCTCGCGATCTTCCTGAAGCTCGCCGAAATCGCCAAGCGCAGCGTCTGGGTCGGGGACCAGAAGCAGTCCATTTTCGGCTTTCGCGGCTCGGACCCGGAGCTCATGAACGCGGCTATCGAAACGATCCTTGGCCAAAAAGATCCCGAAACTCTGCCCAAGTCTTGGCGCAGCCGGCCGGCGCTCGTCCATCTGACCTCGGAGCTCTTCGCCCGGGTATTCCCCGGCCACGGCATCCCGGCGAAGCGCGTCCGACTCGAGCCCGCCTATGCGGAAGAGCCGAAGGGCCTTGGGCCCATCGTCGAGCGCTGGGTTCTCCGCCCCAACGGCCGCTCGAAGGAGGCCAAGGCCGCCGCCCTGGCCGCCGCGGTCCGCCGATGCCTCGCCGACCCCTCGGCCGCCGTCTGGGACAAAACGACGCGCCGTCCGCGCCCCGTCGAGCCCAAGGACGTCGCCGTCCTCTGCCGGATGAACTCAACCTGCGTCCTCGTCGCCGCCGAGCTGGCCAAAGTCGGCATCAAATGCGCCCTCGCCAGGGCCGGGCTGATGAGGACGCCGGAAGCCAGGCTGATGCTCGCCGCCTTGCGCCTGTGGTCCAGCCCCGACGACGCCCTCTCGGCCGCGGAGATCGCCCTCCTCCTCGAGCATTCCGCCGATCCCGACGGCTGGCTGGCCAATCTCATCGCCACCCCGGGGCCGGACGCTTTCCAAGACGCTCCCGCCGTCGGCCGGATCCGGGAGGCGAGCAATGCCGATAGGTCCCGCCTCGGCGTCCTCGCCGCGTTCGACCGGATCGGCGAGCTTCTCGGGGTCCGTGACGTTTGCCGGCGGTGGGGAAACGCCGGCGACCGCCTGGCCAATCTCAACGTCCTCCGTTCCTACGCCGTTCGATATGTCGGCGCTGCCGCCGGCGAAGGCGCGGGCATGACGACCGCCGGCCTGACGGCTTTCCTCGCCGACCTCGACGACAGGGAAAGCGACAAGCAGGCATTCAGCCCGGAGGCCGATGCGGTGATCGTCAGCACCTGGCACAAAGCCAAGGGCCTCGAATGGCCGATCGTCGTCCTTTACGAGCTCGACGCCGATTTCAGCCGGCCCGGCCTCGACATCCATATCGTCTCAGGGCGGAGGAGGATTTCGCTGGATGACCCGCTGGCCGACCGCTGGATCCGCTATTGGCCCAATCCCTACCATCCCCGGACGAAGGCGGAATTCCATGAGCGCATCGAGAGACACGAAGCCTATAAGGCGGCCAAGGACGTCGAGCGGCGCGAAAACCTTCGCCTCCTCTATGTCGGCTGGACGCGGGCCAGGGACCGCGTCGTCCTCACCTCGCCGGAAGGAAAGCTCGAGGCCGGGATGCTCGAGGGATTGAGGGACGAAAAAGGCGCCGGCCTTCTCGCGGAGCCTGAAAACGGAAAGGCCGTATGGGCGGGAAAGAAAATCGACGCCGTGACGAGGACGGCGGAACCGATCGAGCCGTCACCCATCATGCCGGCCCCGGCGGAAGTTTATATCAGCGAGGGACCGCAGGAGCATCCGCCGGCGTGGGCATGGCCGGATATGGCGGCGAAGAAATGGGAAGCCGCCGAGCCCGAGATTTTTAGCGAGCCTGTTCCGTTGAGAGTCCGGCTCGGTGCCCAGGCCGAGATGATGAACATGGGAAGCGCCGTTCACGGATTCCTGGCCGCCGACGACCCGAAAATAGCGAGAGCCGAGAGGGTGGAAATGGCCGCGGGGTTATTAAAGCGCTGGGGCGTCGAAGCGGCGCTCAGCCCGGAAGACTTGCTCGAAATCGGCGACCGGCTTCGAAGATGGGCCGACGGCAAATGGCCGGGCGCCAAATGGCATCGGGAATGGCCGATTTTCCGGAAGCTCGAATCCGGCACGATTGTCCGCGGCGTCGCCGATTTGATCCTCGAAACCCCGGAAGGGCTCGTCGTCATCGACCACAAATGCTATCCAGGGAAGGTGGCCGAGGCGCGCGAATTGGCCCTGGCCGATGCCCCGCAAGTCCAGGTCTACGCCGATGCCGTGCAGCTCGCGATGGGCAAACCGATTTTAGCGATGGGTATCCATTTGCCGTTGATCGGATCGACAATTTTTATGGTGAAAGTCAGGGCAGATTGAAAAGCTTCGGCTAAGAAACAGATTTTGAAGGTTCCTCGCTTTTCAGACTATCCAATATCTCAAAAAGCTCTTTCTTCCAATTATCAATAGTTTCGATTTTAAAAGGCCTAAATAGTTTGTCACCTTTTCCAAATTTGAAGCCGTTATCGGTAAGCCTGCTTAAGACGAGATTCTTGTCGTCGAGCTTGAAGTCGGCAGGCTTTGCCTGCAGAATGACCGGAGTCCCGAATTCAGGCCAAAGCGGCAACGAATATCCAAAATAGAGACGAGTCATCCCCGTTTCGATATTGAAGCCATACCAAAGATACGACTGGGTCATTCTTCCTATTTTCCATTCTTTAGCCGAGACCTCATTTGCAATCGCTAAAATATTTCTAAATAATTTGAAAAGACCCAACGGGGTTTCAGGATCTTGCAAAGCCATTGCTTCCCCCTTTGTCAGTTCTAGGCTTAAGAAATCTTCAACAAAACGAAATAATTCGTTTTGGAAACAATCTTTCTTATCAAGCCAGCCGATTACTTTTTCCCATTCAATTTTCTGAAACTCGATCCTATTATCGTTTAGGAATTCCTTAAAGCCCGAATGATACTTCTTTTTAAAAGCTTTTTCTGTAATCGACAAGCTAATGTCTATCGACTTTCTTGGAGCTAGAAAAACCAGAACCTTCCTGTTAACAGCGGCAGACATCGAAACGGAAAAATAGCGTCTAATTTCCTTCTCTTTTTTAAAGGCCTCGGCGTATCGCAATAGTTGGGAATCCCCGCTCAAGTATGCTCCTAGCTTATTCTCAAGGATAACAAGCGTCTCTCCGTTTCCTAAAAACATGATCAAGTCTGGAACTCCGATACCAAGGTCTACCTGAGTTCTGATTTGAACATCAAGTTCTTCTGAACTTTTCGAATCACCTAAAATGTGAGAAAAAAGAAGACGCTGGAATGGAGCGATTCCGTCCTCCGGAGAGAGAAAGTACGCGAGAATTTCTGTTGAAATGTCTTCGCCCACCTTTCCTTGAATATTGCTAAGAACGCCCATAAGGAAATCCCACGTAAAAAAATTTACCGCTCTATTTTTAGCCGCTTAATAAGCCAATCTTTATAGAAAAATACTTGCCACCTGTTTAGTAAATCACAGGATATAGACGATTTCAATATCTCCCCATCTTTCCTCCAGATATTCAGCTACATGCCGACGATGGCAAGGCAATGGCTTTGGATCGCTACAAAGAAGACAGCTATTTTCAATCAATTCCTTGGGGACTTGGGCTAGGTCGTACCTCATAATCATTCCTTTCGCTCATCGCTCGGGTCTCCTTCCCGAGCCGTTGGGAAGAAGTCTAAGTGATGCTCAAACCACATTTTGATGTCCTTACGGTTTTTTACACGTCGATGTGCTTACGGAAACCCCCTAGGCATTAAAGAATGGATGTCTGTTATTTCTCTTTGCGGCCTCGTGACACGAACAGGAACGATCCAAAAAGCAGACCCGTTCCACGTTGTCGCCGGAGATATCGATGGGAATACGTCGCCCACAAATGGATACAGAAGAGCAATAGATGGCGGCTCTCTTCCCGTCTCTCGGATCATATCGGCATAAACAGAAAGTTGACGAACATCATGAGGCGAAAGATCTTTGAACGATGGTGAATTGCCTTGCCGGCCATCGTCTGCTAGGATTTTATATTTGGCATCGCCTACCCAGGAATGTCCATCATAAAACCAAAGGTAGTCTGGCCTTTGATGAATACACTCGGGGGAAGTGAAAAGACTTCCAATAGTATTTTGAACTCTTATTTTAACACCAAAGCTTGCTGCCAAAACGGCACCTACAAACGATTCAAATAAGCTGTTCATGTCTATCAGGAATACGAAATTCTTTTCCTCGCCGATGCCTATTTCGTAACTCGTGCCAGCAAGTAGCCTGACCGCAACATCGAAACATTCGCGAAATCTGTCAATCCCCTTATGCCATCGAAATCGACCGATCTCTATGATAGCCTCACGAGGCGATGCATCGCTTACTCCATCGAGCAAATCGTAACATTGATCCAATAAATGAGATGCCGCCGGATTCGAGACGCGCGTCCGTAGGACACGGCAAGTACATTTGAACAGACGGTTCAAAGGTATATCAACTGTATAATTATCCCAGCTGCAAATAATTCTATCTGGTCGGTTACAATAGCGGCTAATTTGCTTTTGGATCTCAATTCGACCCCGTATCGTATGCAGATCATCCTCTGCAAAGACATAGAAGTGAGGAATTCCAGCCTCCAAATCGGAACGAAGGCGTTTGGCCAAAAGGTATGCGATTATGTCATAGAAGCTTACGGGTGCTGAAGAGAGATAAGCCATATCGGTCTCGATCAAGTCCATATATCTACAAGTTTCCATCATCCATAAGAGATTCGCCATCAATGTCCTGGTTTGGGTTTCGCAAGAAGGAAAATCCTTGTCTAGAAGAGCTTGGTCCAGCTTTGGAAAGATCTCAATGCAGACATCCCCGACTTCAACAACGCCGACATAATGACTGGCGGATAGGGTCGTACCATTTGGGCCTTGGAATCTTAAGGGCAAATCAGGGATCCCCGCTAAACGACTCCATTCGATTATGACCGAATGGATATCCTCGCGTTGTGGAGTCGTTAATTCTGCCGCTGATCGGCTTGCCCATTCGCATAACCTGATCGATAATTTATCAGAGTTGGCCATCGGCAGAATGTTTGGGATTGTAATTCTCAAGAAGCTGTTTCAAGAAAGAAATCCTTTCAATCTCGGCAGCCCATATCCACCGAGTCCGGGCCCACTTACGGGTATCTTCGGCTACAGCCTTGATAAAAACACCACTGTCTCTTTCTTCTTCTCCCAAGACATAGCGTAGCCCATCCCAATCATTATAGAAATATTCTTGAAGCAAGGGGATAATTTGTCTTGTGAAGACTCTATTGAATCCGTCTTCACTTTGAACATTTATGAAATAAGCATGGCCAATCTGATGATCCCTATCTTTCCGAAATGATATTCTTCGATTCATCTCAAGCAGTACGGCTTTCATTTCCGCAGTAAGATCTTTACAAATGTCGAAGTCCGGCATTAGTCCCTCAAATTGAAATCTACGACGCAACGCAACATCCACTAAGGCTATGCTTTTATCTGCCGTATTCATCGTACCCAAGATGTACAGATTATCTGGTACGCTGAAAGTTTGTTGTGAATAAGGCAGGGTCGCAGTAAGAGCATGTGGTTGACCTTGCCTTTTATCAGTTTCGACTAGAGTAATGAGTTCACCCAATATTTTTGATATATTTCCGCGGTTGATCTCATCGATAATTAAAACATATTTACCAGCGAATGGTTTTGCCTGACCGCTCAATATTTCGCGTAACGATTCTATCTTAAGATCCCCCAATAACAAACGATAAAGTGTTAGCTGAGAAAATTCCTTGCTCTTCAAGAGACGTTCTTTTGGTTGAGGATCTTCAAAAACACGCAGCCATTTGATGGGTCTGGTCTGGGGAAATTCATAATCAGGATTGAAATGATAGTCTCCTATGATACGGCCAATCGCCCGGAAGTAGTGATTCCCGTACGACACGACGACGAGATCTCCCTCTCGCATTTCATTACGAAATGCCTGAATTTGGTCTATATTGTGTCGAATACTGTTTTCCCAATTTGTCCAATCTTCCTTTTCCAGTGCTCTTCGAATTGCCTCCACGGTTTGGTGCTTGGTGAAGTCCAGCTCGCGGCCTGCGCCGTGAGCGATGAATCTTCCTTTTATGCAATCCTCGAATATATGGGCTTCCTCCGGATTCAAAGTATTGCCCAACGACATTTTCCAAACACGCGAATTCGCCAAGTCCGGTTCTTCGATGGGTCCTTTATCGTGAATATCAGATCTGGCAAGCGCGCACATCCGCTTAAAAATGCCATCACGACATTCATAGCGCGGGATTTTCTCCTTTTCCTCTACGTCCATCACGGGTCTGATTCCCTCAACGAAATCTTCATATGAATAGGATTGATGGAAAGTCACAAATCCAATTCGTGATTGATCTACGAGTTGATCAAAACGTTGCTTAATCGACTCATCATCTGGTGAAAGTTCATCGTCAATAATCGCTACGGCACGCCGTATAGTTTGATATGTCTTCCCCGTACCGGGCGGTCCATATAAAATTAAGTTTAGGGGTTCATCCTTCAAACGAGATACAGGAGACATTTTTTCTGGCTCCAAAGGCGGAGGGAAATCTGGTCTTTTACTGGGGCCTTCGCTAAAATCATATGCCAATCCTGCGATTTTCCACAATTTCGAGTCATCTCCGAAATACTGCTTATACGTTGGTGTTTGAGCTAGCTGTGCCGCAAAAGATCCTGCACGAACAATCAAGTTCCCTAGGTCCTTCCCGCGAAATGGAGTATCTCGGGTATTAAAAATAGCCTGGTAGAGCAAATTCCATCGTTTCTGTCTAAAATCGACAACACGGTTAGGATATCGAGCGGAAAGCAGAACACTGGCGAGTTGAGCGGGCAAAGTTAAATCTTTTCTGGCTCTTCGTGAAAGTGTGTGGGTAAAAACGAGGGCATAATCGTGTTCGCGACCGCATGGAATAAGGGTTTCGTGGCCCTTGAGCCCCCTTCAAAAATCGGTATCATAAATTCATGCCTTCCCAACG
>Ga0208047_1000105_pt1 | contig 30275 bp, 36 predicted proteins | sample Kivu_220m_FD_184162 | JGI IMG/M metagenome (GOLD analysis project Ga0208047, IMG submission 184162) | Freshwater microbial communities from Lake Kivu, Western Province, Rwanda to study Microbial Dark Matter (Phase II) - Kivu_220m (SPAdes)... | ecosystem: Environmental > Aquatic > Freshwater >...
GAGAAAGCGGGCGATAAGGTCGTCGCTGAAATCGTCCAGGCCTTGAGAAGCCGCTAGGGGGGCGAGGACCCGGCCGGGCGGCGCGGTCCGCGGGACACGACGACGCGGTTGCGCCCTCCCTTTTTGGCCTCGTAGAGCGCCCGGTCGGCGGCGCGGATGAGCTTGTCGACCGAGGGCTGGGCGAAGCTCTCGGTGGAGACGCATCCTAAGGAGAGGGTGTAGTCGACGGAGCCGCCGCGGATTTTGGGGGCGGCCGCGCCGCAGGTCGAACGGAGCCGCTCGGCGATCGAGGCCGCCTTGGCGATCATGCAGTGGGGGAGGACGAGGAGGACCTCGTCGCCGCCGTACCTCCCGATCCGGTCGTAGGGCCGGAGATGCTTTCCCAAGCAGGCCGTCATCACCCGCAGGATCCGGTCTCCGGTGAGATGGCCGTGGGTGTCGTTGATCTTCTTGAAATTGTCGACGTCGATCATGATGACGCTCGTCGGATAGCGCTCCCGGAGGCCGCGCTCCAGCTCTTCGCCCAGGAATTTCAGGATCGAAGCCCGGTTCCATTGTCCGGTCAGCCCGTCCTTGGTGGCCAGCTCGTAGAGCTGCTTCTGGGTGGCGAGGAGGCGTCGTTCGTAATCCTTGATTTCGCGGATGTCGGTCACGGCCGTCAGGACGCCCTTGAACCGGCCGCGGTCGAAAACGGCTTGGGCGGCGATCAGGACGGGCAGCCGGCCGCCCCGTTTGGTCCTGAGGACGGATTCGTATTTCTCCTGGGTCATCATCGGCCGCTTTTTCGTCCTGGCCGCGATGCCGGCGATTTCCCGGGGGTCGACGATCGTCTTCCAATGGCGCCCGACGAGCTCGCCGGACTCGAAGTCCAGGAGGCGTTCGAGGGTCGGATTGACGAAGGTGATGAATCCCTTCGCGTCTTCGATGATGATCCCCTCGGCCAGGCCGCGGACGATGTTCTCGTTGAAGTCCTTGAGGGCCCGGATCTCGTCGGCCAGCCGGTCCCGGTCCTCCCTCTCCCGAAGGCCGTTGAGGGCGTTGCCCAGGTTGCCGGCCGTTTCCTCGAGAAAGGCGACTTCCTGGGTTTGGTCGAAAACCCCCGAGGCGTTGTTGGCGATCTGGAAGAGGCCGAAGACGTGGCCGTCGCGACTGAGGACGAAGCAGGCCGCCCAGCCGCGGCATCGGGGACGGCAGGTCCGGCACCACGAGGCCTCGGCCGCGTTGGGAATGAAGAGGGAGCGGCGGTTCTCCAACACCCGGACGGCGCACGGAGGGAGAGCCTTGGCCCACGGCTTCCGGCCGCGGCCGAAGAACCGGAGCGGCCGGCCGCTCGGCGAAAGGGTCACGGCCCGGACCTGGCGATAGCCCCCGGTGGATCCCATGATCCGGCAAGCGTCCCGGAGAAGGCCGTCGCCGTCCTGGGAGGCGACGATGAGCTTGTTGATCTCGCTGATGGCCCACAGGAGACGGCTCGTTTGGCGGAGCTTTTCCTCGCGAACTTCCCAGGCGGACATCCCTCTCGACGCGGCCGGCCGGCCGGCATGGAACGCGGCGGTTTCCATGGACATATCCTTCGAATCCATTCTATCGGGGACCGAATCCTCTTCCATCGCCGCCGGCGGTGAGTTTTGGGGTGATTTTCTCTCACCCCGTCCCCTCCTTCCCGGAGTCTTGGATTCAAGGCCCTTCTGGACTACAATGAGGCCATGGACGAGGGTCGCAAAATCGTGACGATATCGGCCGTCATCCTAGCCGTCCTCGGCCTGGGGGCGATCCTCCGCCTGGGGAAACCCGTCCTTTTTCCCCTCTGTCTGGCCCTCTTTCTCTATTTCGTCATCACCCCCGTCCTGAAGGCCCTCGAGCGGTGGAAAATCTCCCGGACGGTCTCCCTCATTCTCATCATCGCCGTGACGGCCGTCGTCCTCTACCTCCTGGCCGTCCTTTTCTACACGAGCGGCAAGAACTTCGCCGCCGACATCCCCTCTTACGGCCAGAAGTTGGGCGACCTCCTCGAGAACCTCAAGGGGACATTGAAGATCCCGGAAGGGAAATGGGACCCCCTGGCCTGGCTGGACAATCTGGACGTCGGGAAGGTCGGGTCGGCCCTCCTCTCCTCTCTCGGGACTTTCTTCTCCTTCATGGGAAATCTGTTCCTGATCCTCGTTTTTCTCGTCTTCATGCTGGCCGGACGGGACAAGCTTTATCTCAAGATCAAGCGCTTCAGCACCCCCGAGCGGTCGGTCCAGACGATCGCGATCCTGGAGAAGATCGATCACGAGGTCCAGAAATACCTGGCCTTGAAAACGGTCATCAGCCTGGCCAGCGGGATCGTCACGATCTTCATCCTCGTCGCTTTCGGAGTCCGCTACGCCATCGCCTTTGGCTTTTTCACCTTCATCCTGAACTACATCCCCAACATCGGGTCTTTCATCTCCAAGGTCGTTCCCTTCCTCTTTGCCATCGTCCAGTTCGGCGGTTTCTGGAAGGCCTTTTGGCTGCTCGTCGTCCTGACGGCCGTGGACACCATCTTGGCGATGGTCATCGAACCGCGGCTCATGGGCCGCGGGCTCGGCCTCAGCCCCCTGGCCATCCTCATCTCCCTTTTCCTCTGGGGGTGGCTGTGGGGTCTGCCGGGGATGGTCATGTCCGTGCCGATCATGGTCATCCTGAAAATCGTCGCCGCGAATTTCCCCTCGCTCCGCTGGCTCGAAGTCCTGCTAAGCAAGTAGTCAGCGGGGGAGGACGAGCTTCGTCCCGCCGGCGCCGCTCTCCATCTTGTCGAAGGAGGCCAGGAGCCGGTCGATATAGGCCCGTCCCTTGAACTCGCCCCGGGCCGTCGATTTCGCCGCGGCGATCAGGCGGTCGAGGACGAGAATCTTCTCTTCGGCCGTGTAGCCGCCCGTCCCGGCCTCGAGGATGACGCTCCGCTCGAAGCGGCAACGGGCCATGGCCTCAACGACGGCCTCGCCGGCCTCGAACCCGGCGGGCCGGTCGGCGCCCGGGATGAAGATCCGGCCGCGGTCGCGGACGAGTTTGTCCTTGGCCGATTCAAGGGCGAGGATGAGGTCGCCGTCGCCGAACTCCGGCCGCCGGGCGGCCGCCTCCCGGAGCGGGGCTTCGGCGTGGACCGCCAGCCAGGCCAGCCGCTCATCCCCGAGCGGATCGCCCTCTTCCGGCCGCCGGTCCTTTGGCGGTTCGATCTTCCGTTCAAGAGTTCTCTGGTCCTGGTACGCCGCGTGCTCGGAGAGGTGGCGGCAGCCGGGTGGACAGGCGACCTCCCGGTTGCGGAGCCGTCCGCAACAGAGGGGGCAGAGGTTGTCCCGGAGGGCCGGGCAGGCCCTCTTCGCTTTCCGTTGACGGCAGTGGCTGCACTTGGCCATGGGCGGCTAGTCGTCGATGAGGAGGGTTTCGGACGTCAGGGCCTTGATTTTCTGGCCGAGGTATCTCTTGAGGGCCAGGGCGGCGGCCTTCTGCTCGGCGGCTTTCCGCGACGGGCCGGCCGCCCGGGCGAGCGTCGTCTTGTGGACGCCGACCTCGACGACGAATTCCTTGCGGTGGTCGGGGCCCTGCTCGGCGACGATGGTGTAATGGGGGGCGGGGAGGTCGTTTTTCTGGAGAAACTCCTGAAGGGCCGATTTAGGATCGTTGAGAGTCGCCCTTCCCGTCCGGACCTTCTCGTATGACCGCTCGAGGAGCGGAAGGAAAAACGCCCGCGCGGCCACGAAGCCGCCGTCGAGGTAGAGCCCTCCGAGGAGGGCTTCGAATGCGCCGGCGAGGATCGTCGTCTTCTTCCGGCCGCCGCTCTTTTCCTCGCCCCGCCCCAGGCGGAGGAAACGGTCGAGCCTGATCTCCCGGGCGTAGGCGGACAGGGCCACGGTGCTCGAAGCCGAGGCCTTGAATTTCGAAAGCTCCCCCTCGTCCGACTCGGGATACTTCCGGAAGAAGAAGTCGGCCGCGACGAGGCCGACGACCGAGTCCCCGAGGAACTCGAGAAGCTCGTTGTCCTCCGCCGTCTCCCGGGCCTCGAAGGCGTGCGAGCTGTGGGTCAGGGCCCGGAGGAGGATGTCCTTGTCGCGGAATCGATAGCCGATCCGCTTCTCTAGGCGGGGGGCGTTGCCGACGAGCTTGGCGCGGGCAAAGAGGCCGGTCATGAGGGAAAGGGGTAGATCACGCGTCCGCCGCGGATCGTCCGGACGGGCGCCCCCCGGAGCGTCCATCCCTGGAAGGGCGTGTTGCGGCCGAGCGAGGCGAAGCCCGCGGCGTCGACGGAAACGGTCTTGTCGAGGTCGAGGAGGGTCAGGTCGGCTTCCCCCCCGGGGACGATCCGGCCGAGCCGGTCGAAGCCGAGGACCTCGGCCGGCCGGACCGTCCACAGGGCGATGAAGCGCTCAAGGGAGATGACTCCGGCATGGACGAACCGGTCGAGGAGGAGGGAAACGGCCGTCTCGAGGCCGACGACCCCGAAAGGCGCCCTTTCGAGGCCCAGGGCTTTCTCCGCGGCCGCATGGGGCGCGTGATCGGTGGCGAAGATGTCGATCGTCCCGTCCTGGACGGCGGCCCGGAGAGCGGCCACGTCCTCGGCCCCGCGGAGAGGCGGATTCATCTTGAAATTCGGGTCCCGGCCGTCGAGGGCGGCGTCCGTCAGGAGAAGATGATGCGGCGTCGCCTCGGCCGTAACCCGGACACCCCGTATTTTCGCCTCCCGGACGAGCCCGGCCGCGCCCTTCGTGCTGAGGTGGGCGATGTGGACTTTTCCCCCCACGGCCTCGGCGAGGAGGATGTCGCGGGCGACCATGACGTCTTCGGCCGCGGCCGGAATCCCCGGCAGCCCGAGGCGTCGCGAAACCTCGCCTTCATGGAGGATGCCGCCCTCGGCGAGGGACGCGTCTTCGCAATGGTCGATGACCAGCGTCCCGAGGTCCCGGGCCCGTTCGAGGGCCGTCCGCATCCTCCGCCCGTTCTGGATGCAGCGGCCGTCGTCGGAGAAGGCCACGACGCCGGCCCCGGACAGGGCCGCCATGTCCGTCAACTCTTCGCCCAGGAGGCCCTTGGTCAGGGCCCCGATCGGGAGGACGCGGACGAGACCGGCCCGGGCGGCCTCGGCCTTGACGTAAGCCGCGACGTCGGGATGGTCGTTCACCGGTTTCGTGTTGGGCATGGCGCAGATCGTCGTGAATCCGCCCTTGGCCGCCGCCCGGCTTCCCGTGGCGATGGTTTCCTTCGCCGGATGGCCGGGCTCGCGGAGATGGACGTGAAGGTCGATGAAGCCGGGCGCGACGACCAGGCCCGAGGCGTCGATCTCCGCCGCGCCGGGGGCCTCGATCCGCGGCCGGATGTCCGCGATTCGCGGACCGTCGAGGAGAATGTCCAGCCTTTCGTCGGTCGCCGAGGCCGGGTCGACGACCCGTCCGTCGCGGAGGAGAAGGCTCATGTCCTGGCCTTCCGGCGGAGAACAGGAACGGCCGGCTCGGTGATGAGGACCTCGTCTTTCCCGTCGACCTCCTTGAGGTCGACCTTGACCAGCTCCCGGCGGGACGTCGGGAGGACTTTCCCGACATAGTCGGCCCGGATGGGGAGCTCACGGTGGCCTCGGTCGATGAGGACGAGGAGCTGGATCGTCCTCGGGCGGCCCTTGTCGAACAGGCTGTCCATCGCCGCCCGGATCGTCCGGCCGGTGAAGAGGACGTCGTCGACGAGGAGAACGTCCTTCTTCGCCACGGCGAAGGGGATGACCGTCTTGTGGACGATATGGGCGGGGTCGAGCTCGGTGAAATCGTCGCGGTAGAGGGTGATGTCCATGACTCCGATGGGCAGGGCGACCCCCTCCATCTCCTTGATGACCTTGGCGATGCGTTGAGCGACGTAGATCCCCCTCGTCCGGATGCCGACGACGACGAGGTTCTTGAGGTTCCTGTTCCGTTCGAGAATTTCCGTGGCCATGCGGTAGAGGACGCGCTTGATCTTGGCGGCGTCCATGACGCTGGCCTTGATTTTGTCGGCCATGCCTGCTGACTCCTTCGACCTTTTTATATCACAATCGCGAAGGACGGCGAAAGAAGCGACGGGCCGCGGCGACGTCGCGCCGGAGTTGAGCCCTCAGGGCTTCGGCCCCGGAGAAAGCCCGCTCTTCGCGGAGCTTGTAGAGGAAGGCCAGGCTGACGGAGGCGCCGTAGAGGTCCCCCTTCCAGTCCAGGAGATGGGTTTCGACGGCGGGGCGGGGGCGGCCGAAGGTCGGCCGGACGCCGACGTTGGTGACCGAGCGATACCCGACGCCGGCCGCGCAGAGGACCGTCAGGAAGACGCCCCGGGGGACGATTTCGTTGGGCGTCTCGATGTTGGCCGTGGGAAAACCCATCCTTCGGCCGCGGCCGACGCCGGCCACGACGTCGCCTTCGATGGCGTAAGGCCGGTCGAGGAGGTCGTTCGCTTGTTCGATGTCGCCCCTGGCCAGGCATGTCCGGATGCGGCTCGAGCTGACGACTTCGCCGCGGCGGCGGAGCTGGGGCACGGCTACGACCTCGAATCCCGCCTTCCGGCCCATCCGGGCGAGGCCTTCGGCGTCTCCCCGGCGGCCGCGGCCGAAGCGGAAGTCGGCCCCGACGACGACGAGACGGGCCCGGAGCCGGTCGCGGAGAATCGACCGGACGAAGGCCGAGGGGGAAAGCCCGGCCAGGGCGTGCCGGAAGCGGGCCACGAGGACGCCGTCGAGGGGGAGACGGGCGAGGCCCTCGAGCCTTTGATCCAGGGTCTGGAGCATCCTGATCCGGGAGGGCGAGAAGAATTTCTCGGGATGGGGGGTGAACGTCAGGACGTAGGCCGGAAGCCGGAGGCGGCGGGCTTCGACGACGAGTCTCCCGAGGATCTTCCGGTGTCCCCGATGCAGGCCGTCGAAGTTGCCGACGGCCACGGCGCAGCCTTCGACCGGCTGCGAGAACGCCCCCCAAGAGCGGACGATCTCCATGATCCTAGAATTTCAGAATTTGGGCCTTCTCGAGGTAATGGCTCTTGAGTTGGCCGAGGCAGGCCTCGAGGAACTTCTCCTCGTCGGCTTCCAGCCGCCCGTTGGTCCGGTCCTTGAGGAGGTCCAGGATGTCGATCAGGCGCTTGGCGAAGGGGAGGTTTTGGTCGAGCTTCCGGTTGACGGGGTCCTCGACGAGGCCGAGCTTCACCAAGGCCTGGGTGTAAAGCGGCAGGACGATATAGCTGAAATCGAGCGGGGGGAGGAAATCCTCCGTCTTCCCGTCCGCCGGCCGGCCGTTGTCGCATTCATCGGTCATGGCTGTTCATCCTTGTCGAGGCCCGGGCGCCTCGGGGAAAGAATCCATCTTAGCCGCTCCGGCGGAATTTTTCAAGACGACGAGAAGGATGGTATGATGGCCGTCGACGAAAGGAAGGACGCATGAGCGACGCGGCCTCGGCCGGGGAAAAGTTTCAGGCGCTTGTCGGCATCCTTGACCGTTTGCGCAGCCCGGGCGGTTGCCCGTGGGACCGGGAGCAGGACGAGCGGTCCATCGCGAACTATTTCCTCGAGGAGGTCTACGAAGCCGTCGACGCCCTGTTCCGGGGAGACGCCGCCGCCCTGGCCGAGGAGTTGGGCGACGTCCTGATGGAAGTCGTCTTCCTTTCCAGGATCTACGAGGAAAAAGGCTCTTTCACGGTCGCCGACGCCCTCGACGGCATCAACGCCAAAATGATCCGCCGCCACCCCCATGTCTTCGGGGAGGACCGGTGCGAGGATTCTCGGCGGGTCCTCGAGGCCTGGATCAGGCGGAAGAGCGAGGAGAAAAACAGGGCCGGTCCTTTCGAGGGACTGGCCGCGACGGCCCCGGCGTTGCTGGCGGCTTTTCAAATCGGGGTCCGGGCCGCTCAGCACGGCTTCGACGTGCCCACGGCGGCCGACGCCTTGGCCAAGGCCAAGGATCGCATCGTCGGGCTCGAGGGCGAGCTGGATTCCGGCGGAAAAGCTTTGGAGGAGGGGCTCGGCGAGGCCTTCTTCGCCCTGGCCGACGTCGCCCGTCTCCTCGGGGTCAATCCCGAGATCGCCCTGCGCCGGGCGAACGAGAGATTCATCGACCGCGCGGGCTTGGGTTCCCGCCGGCGAGACTAAGGAACTTTTTCCCTCTCGCCTCGTATAATCGAGACGAAGACTCGTTCCGCCAGGAGGGATGTCTCATGATCGCTCGCAAAATCATCGGGTCTCTCGTCATCGTTTTCATCGGCCTTCCCGTTCTCTTCGGGATCATCTGGGCCGTCGGCCTCGTCAGGGCGACCGTCTCGCCGGAGTTTCTGTCCGATTTGCCCCGGGAGATCATCGCCGAAATCCCGGCCAAGACCGACGCGATTTTCCGCGCCGCCCAGGACGAGACCGTCATCACCGATCCCGCCACCCGGGCCTGGTTTCAGGCCGCCGCCAAAACGGGGACGACGCCGGCGAGGCTCATCGAGGCGACGGGCCTTCGGACCTGGATGGAGGGAGAGCTGGCCGGCGCGTTCCGGCGGATCGGGGAGGTTCTCCGGGGAGAGGAACCGGTCCAATCGGTCTCTTTGAACTTCCGGCCGCTCAAGCAGGCTCTTCTCCATCCGGAGGTGGACCAGTTTCTCCAGGACACGGTCGCCAATCTTCCGCCCTGCGACGAACGGGGGATGAAGGCCTGGCTGGACCTGGCCGCCTTCGGCGGCACCCACGAGCTTCCGGCCTGCCGTCCCGAAGCCTCCGTCGCCAAGGAGGTCCTCCTGGAGGCCCGGACGCGGGCGGTCGAGGACATCGACGACGAGGTCTGGGTTTTCAAGGATGTCCGGCCCTTGCCTCTTTTCCGCTCCGGGATTTCGAGGCCGGTCAAAATGCTGTCCTACGCCCTGTTCTTGATTCCGGCCGCGTTCATCTTTCTCGGGTCGCTCATCGCCTCTTCCTCATCGGAGGGAATCCTCCGCTGGTCGGGGGTCTCGGTGCTGATCGGCAGCCTCTCGGCCCTCTTCCTCGCCCTGGCGGTCAAGAGCTTCTCCCTCTGGGTGGCCGGCGGCAGGCCTTTCGCCTGGCATTCGGGTTGGAGTTCGGAGCTCGGCGAGCTCGTGCTCGACAAACTCGAATGGATCCCCGCCCGCGTCATCAACCAGCTCTTCTCTCCCGTCATCGGCGTCGCCGGGGTCGTGGCCGTCGCCGGCGTCGTCCTCGTGGCTCTCTCCGTCTCCGTCCGGAAAAAATAGAAAATAGCTAGCCGGCGGAGGGCGCGGCCGACTTCTGCTGCTTCCGCATCTTCAACGCGGCCTTGATGAAGGCGTCGAGGTCGCCGTCGAGGATCTTCTCCGTGTCGCCCGTCTCGAGCCGCGTCCGGAGGTCCTTGATCATCTTGTAGGGGTGGAGGACGTAGGACCGGATCTGGCTCCCCCAGGCGATGTCGGTCTTGGCGTCCTCGAGCTTGTCGATCTTCTCCTGCTGCTTCCGCCGCTCGAGCTCGTAGAGCCGGGCCTTGAGGACCTTCATCGCCGAGGCCTTGTTTTTGTGCTGGGAGCGCTCGTTCTGGCACTGGACGACGATTCCGGTGGGGAGGTGGGTGATCCGGACGGCCGAGTCCGTCGTGTTGACGTGCTGGCCGCCCTTGCCGCCGGCCCGATAGGTGTCGATCTTCAGGTCCTCGGGGTTGACCGCGACCTCGATGTCCTCGTCGACCTCGGGGTAGACGAACACCGCGGCGAAGGACGTGTGGCGGCGTTTGTTGGCGTCGAAGGGCGAGATCCGGACGAGGCGGTGGACGCCGATCTCCTGGCTGAGATGGCCGAAGGCGTAGTCGCCCTCGAGGCGGACGGTCGCGCTCTTGATCCCCGCCTCTTCCCCCGGCGTGACGTCGAGGACCTCGGTCTTGTAGCCCATCCGCTCGGCGTAGCGGAGGTACATCCGGAGAAGGATTTGGGCCCAGTCCTGCGACTCGGTTCCGCCCGCGCCGGGGTGGATCGTCAGGAGGGCGTTCCGGGCGTCGTCGGCCTCGTCGAAGAGGGTCTGAAGCTCGGCTTCGTCGAGCTGGCGGCTGAAGGCGGCAAGGCTCTGCTCGAAATCCTTGTCCACGGCCTCGCCTTCGCGGGCCAGGTCGATGAGGACGCCGATCTCCTCCCGCTTCTCGTGCAGGGCGTCGAGGAAGGCGACCTCCCGTTCAAGGCGCTTTTTTTCCTGCTGGAGGGCGAGGGAGCGCTTTGGATCCTGCCAGACTTCGGGGGACGATAGGTCCCGGTTCAGGATCGCGAGCTGGGCTCTTTGGGCTTCGAGGTCAAAGAAAACCTCGAAGCTCTTCGAATTTCGAGAGGGCGGGCTTGGCGTGGGCTTCGAGCTCGCTCCAGTGGCTGGTCGCGGCGGTTTCGGTGGGGCTCATGATCGTCTCTTGAAAAAAGCCAGGATAAGGAGAACGGCGGCCGTTGTCAAGCCGAGAAAGGCAAAAACGTCGCCGTGGCGGGCGTAGAAAGTCAAGGGGCGGCGGGGGGTGACCGTTTCCTCGAGGAAGGTCTTGACGCCGATCTCCGACCGGGCGAGGACCCGGCCGTAGGGGTCGATGATGCCGCTGATCCCGGTCGTCGCCGCCCGGAGGAGGAAGCGGCGGTTCTCAACGGCCCGGACGACGGCATTGGCGAAATGCTGGTAGGGGGCCGAGCTTTTTCCGTACCAGCCGTCGTTGGTGATCGTGACGAGGAACGCGGCGCCCTTCTTGGTGAATCGGCGGACGAGGTCGGGGAAGATAACCTCGTAGCAGATCGGCGAGCCGAAGGGGATTCCCCGGAAGGCGTGGAGGACGTGCTCCTTTCCGGGGGTGACTTCACCGATGGCGTGGGTCACGCTGTTGATGAACCCGAAAATCTTCTTGTAGGGCGTGTATTCCCCGAAGGGGACGAGATGCATCTTGGCGTACCGGGTCGTCGGGCCGTCGGGGGAGAGGCAGACCGCGGTGTTGAAATATTGGGGACTCCCCGCCGTCCCGGACTCTTCGTTCGTGCCGACGAGGAGCGTCGTTCCCGTCTCCCGGACGAAGGCCTCGAGGCGGCCGGCCAGGTTGCGGTACAGCGGTTCTCCGCAGCCGAGGCAGAGGGGCACGGTGAACTCGGGCCAGATGACCAGCCGGGCGCCTTTTTCGGCCGCCTGGCGGGTCAGGTCGAGATGATCGTCGAAGAGCTTGAAAACGACCTCGGGCCCGACCTCGTTCCAGTAGATGTCCGAGGAGACGTTCCCCTGGATGACCGCCGCCGGAAAGGATTCGGACGTCGGGGCGGCCTGGCGGAGGACGGCGAATCCCCCGGCATGGGCAAGGACGAGGACGATCGTCCCGACGGCGAAGGGGATCCGTTTCTGGAATTTGACCGCCGCGGCGAAGAGGGCCTGGAAGAGGACGAGGATGAAGGAGACGCCGTAGATCCCCGTCACGGCGGAGACCTGGAGCAGGGCGATGTCCCGGGTTTGGCTCAGGCCGAGAAGACCCCATGGGAAGCCGGTGAGAAGATGAGTGACGACGTACTCGAGTCCGACCCAGATAAAAGGCGCGCCGTAGTACGCGGCGAGCGGAATCCGGCGTTCGAGGAGGGAGAAAACGAGGCCGAAGACGGCCCAACTCGAAGCCAGGAGAAGGACGAGGAAGAGATAGACGAGGACGCTCGCGACCGCCGGCAGGTTGCCGTAGTGGGCGGGGACGGCCGGGATCCAATAGAGGAGAATGCCGTAGAAAAAGGCTCCCCCCGTCCAGCCGAGAAGGAAAGCCCGGCCGGGGGATTTGTCGGAAAGGAGGAAGAAGAGGGGGATGAGCCCGAGCCAGGCAAAGAACATGAGGTCGGCCTTCGGAAAGGCCAGGGACGTGATCGCCCCGCCGGCCGCGGCGCCGAGGAAACGGCCGATTCCGATTTTCATGCCGGCCCGGCTTCAGACCTTGACGAGAAAGAAATCGGACGCCCTTTTTTTCAGGACGGCCGCGAGCCTGGCCCGGGCCGCCTCGGCATCCTCTTTGCTGGGGAAAGGGCCGACGCGGACGCGGAAATAGGCCTTCGTGTCCGTCGGGAAGGGGTCGAGGACGACGACGGGAAACCCCTCTTTTTCGAGCCTTCCGGCGAAGGCCGTCGCCGCCGCCCGGTCGTTCGTCGCGCTCGCTTGGACGAAATAGGAGCCCGGCTTGACGGAGGCCGGCTTCGCCGCCGGAACGGCCTTTTCCGCGGGGGGCGGCGCCGCTTTCGACGCTTCCGGGCCGGGGGCCGCCTTCGTCGCTTCCGGCTTGCCCGCGGGCATTTTCGTTTGGACGGCGGACGGCTCGGCCTTGGCCGGGCCGGATTTTTCCTCACGGGGGAGGAGCTTCGCCGGGGCGACCGGTTCGACCTTGTCCGCGGACGAAGGGCCCGCTCCGGCGGCCAGGCGTCCCTGCTTCTTCCCGACGGAAACGCCGAGGATGAAGATGATGACCCCGACGATGAGGATGCCGACGAAGACGGCGGCGAGTTGGGAGCTCTTGAATTGGAGTTCGCGGAATTCCTTGGACGGACTCATCGGGCTATTTTTTCTCCGTGGTGAGCGAGGAAAAGGCCTTGAGAAGCTCCAGGGGGAGGGGGAAGACGAGGATGATCCCCGGCCCCTTAGCTTGGGGGAGGAGCCGGCCAAGCCGGAAGATGACGCCCCGTTCGTACTCCCGCAGGATCTTGATCGAGTTCAGGACGTAGAGAATGACCAGGCCGAGGACGATCATGGGGTAGGTGATCATGGGAGCCTCCTTGTCAATCCGTCGTTTTCGTGACCCGAAGACGAAGGGCCGGGAGAACGGCCGTGACTCGGACCCGGGCGCCCTTGGGGATCTCGCCGTCGGCTTCGGCCCGCCAGATTTCGCCGTGGACGAAGACCCGGCCTTCGGGCCGGAGGTCGGTCTGGGCCGTCCCGACCTCGCCGACGAGCCCCTCCGCCCCCGTGGCCACGCGCCGCCGGTGGGCCCGGACGACGAGGGTCACGAGGAAGGCGAAGATGAGCCCGACACCGAGGGCGAAGGGAATGATGAACCGCAGGCTGGGCCGCATCTCGGGGACGGGGGCCTTGACGAGCATCGTCGCTCCGATGACCAGGGCCGCGACTCCGCCCGCCGCCAAGGCCCCGAAGCTGTGAACCTTGAGCTCGACGACGAAAAGGGCTACGGCCAGGAGGATGAAAATGAGGCCGACGTAATTGATCGGCAGGATCTGGAAGGAGAAGATCGCCAGGAGAAGGGAAATCCCCCCCAGGACGCCGGGAAGGATGGCTCCCGGGTTGGCGAACTCGAAATAGAGGCCGAGGAGGCCGATGAGGAGGAGAATCGTCGCCAGATTGGGGTTGGAGATCGTCAGGAGAAACTTCTGCCGGGCCGTCATCGGAATCTCGACGACCTCCTCGCCGGCAAGGCGGAGGACGGTCTCCCCGCCGTTCCAGCGGAGGATCGTCCGGCCGTCGAGGGCCCGGAGGACCTCGCCGTCGTCGGCGGCGATGAGCTCGACGAGGCCCCCGGCCAGGGCCTCCTGGGCCGAGTAGGACCGGCTCTTCCGGACGGCGTCCTCGGCCATACCGATGTTCCGGCCGCGCTTTTCGGCGATCGACCGGATGTACGAGGCCGCGTCCTCGGTGACCTTGTCTTCCATCGTCTTGTCCATCGATTGACCGGTCACGGAGATGCCGACGGGATGGGCCGCCCCGGTCGAAGTCCCCGGGGCCATGAGAAAGAGGTCGCAGGCCAAGCCGATGAAGAAGCCGGCCGAGGCGGCGCGTCCGCCGCTCGGGCTGACGTAGGCCGCGACCGGGGTTTTCGCCGCCAGGACGGCGGCGATGATTTCGCGCATCGAGGAGTCGAGCCCGCCGGGGGTGTCGAGGGCGAGGAGAAGGAGGGACGCGGCTTCCCGGTCGGCCCGGCCGATGGCCGCCCGGATGTACTCCGAGGTGACGGGATGGATGGCCGCCTCGACCCGGATCTTGAGGACGGCCGGGTGCACAAGAACCGGGCAGGCGAGGACGCCGGCGAGAGCGGCCGCGGCGATTCTTTTCACGTTGATTCCATTATAGAAAGGACCTCCGGCGAAGTCAATCCGGCCTCCGTCTTCCTTCTTGACTTTTCGCCGGCGATAAACTATTTATAAGGCTCATTCAGGAGCTCCTCATGATCAAGAACGACATTGCCCTGGCGATCGAAAAGAAGACCGATTTCAACGGTTCGAAATCGCTCGAGATCGTCGAGGCCGTCCTGGAGGCGCTGAAGGAAGCCCTCACCCGCCAGGAAAAAGTCGAGATCCGCGGCTTCGGGAGCTTCAAGGTCGTGGCCAAGAAGACGGGCTACGGACGCGACATCCGCCGTCAAAAGCAGATCCATATCACCCAGGGCAAGCGGATCAAGTTCCGCTGCGGCCAGGAGCTGAAGCACGTCAATCCCAAAACGCCGGAGTGATCCCCGGGCGGACGCGGGGGTGATTCCCTTCCGTCCCGAGCGCCTGCGGACGTATCCTCTCGCTTCGAGGCCCAGCCGGATCCGCCTCGCCGACTTCGCCCGCCCTCCGTCCGCCGGGATGACGGTCTCCGGCTTCCTGCGCGGGCTTCCCGATGTCCTCCAGGCCCGGGATTTCCGGGCTTTCGTCGGCGCCCTCCGCCGGGCCAAGGCCAAGGGCAAGGCCGTCATCTGGGCCATGGGCGCCCACGTCATCAAGACCGGCCTCAATCCGGTCGTCATCGATTTGATGGAAGAGGGCTGGGTCTCGGGCTTGGCCCTCAACGGGGCCGGCATCATCCACGATTTCGAGCTCGCCCTGGCCGGACGGACCTCCGAGGATGTCGCCTCCCAGATCCAGACGGGACGTTTCGGCATGGCCCGGGAGACGGGCGAGATGCTGAACGAGGCCGTCCGGCGCGGGGCCGAGCGGAACCTCGGGCTCGGGGCGGCCGTGGGGGAGATGCTCTCGGGATCCGCCTTCCCCCACAGGAAATTCAGCCTTCTCGCCGCCGCCCACCGGCTGGGCCTTCCGGCGACCGTCCACGTCGCCGTCGGGACGGACATCATCCATCTCCACCCCAAGGCCAGCGGCGAAGCCATCGGCCGGACTTCCCTCCACGACTTCTTTCTCTTCGCCGCCCTCGTCCGCCGCCTCGACGGCGGAGGGGCCTTCCTCAACGTCGGCTCGGCCGTCGTCCTCCCCGAGGTCTTTCTCAAGGCCGTCGCCCTCGTCCGCAACCAGGGCTTGAGGCTCGACGGCTTCCAGACGGCCGTCTTCGATTTCCTCCGGCACTATCGGCCGGCGGAGAACGTCGTCCGGCGCCCGCTGGGGAAGCGGGGCCGGGGCTTCTATTTCGTCGGCCCCCACGAGATCATGATCCCCCTCCTCGCCGCCGCCCTGAAGGGTTAGCTTTCCAGGCGGCGTCCTCGAGAAGTTTCGCGTAGACGGCCTCGGCCTGGGCGATCGTCCGCTCGAGGGAGCCCGAGGCGTCCACGATGTAGTCGGCGTAGCGGATTTTCTCCTCGTTGGTCATCTGGGCGGAGAGGCGCCGGAGGGCCTCCTCGCGGTCGAGGCCGTCGCGGGCCATGAGCCGGGAGAGCTGAATCTCGACCGGACAATGGACGACGACGATCTTGTCGAAATCGTCCTGGAGGCCGGCTTCGATCGTCAAAGCGGCCTCGGAGACGAAAATCATGGCCTTCCCTTCCGCCTCGAGGCGGGCGATTTCCCGCCGCCGGGCCTCGGCGACGAGAGGGTGGACGATCCGGTCGACGTCACGGCGGCCGTCCTCGCCGCCGAAGACCACGGCCCGGAGCTTTTTCCGGTCGATCCGTCCCTCGGGGTCGAGGAGGGAACGGCCGAAGCGGGCGAGGAGGGGGGCGTAGGCCGGCCCGCCGGGAGCCATGAGGGACCTGGCGGCCTCGTCGGCCCGGAAGAGAACGCCGCCCCGCTCTTCGAAAACCCGGGCGACGACGGATTTGCCGGCGGCGATCCCGCCGGTCAGGGCGACGGTGAGCATCAGGGCCGGCCCGTCAGCGGGCCTTGGGGGCGACGAATTCGAACTCTTTATCGAAGCGGACGGCCACACCCTGCTTTTTCTTCCGGGCGTCTGGTTTCTCAAGGCGGACCGCGATCCCGGCGACCCGCAGCTCGATTTTCCGCCCCTCGGTGACCTTCTTGGGGATACCGATGACGAGTTCGAGCTTCGAGCCGACGACGACCCTCGAATTGAGGCAGAAGAAGGCTCCTCCGGAGCTGATGTTCTCGAGCTTGGAGGCCTCCTTGAACGCCTTCCCTTCGGGAAGGAGGCCGTGGATCACGGCCTTGAGCGGCAGCTCGAACCGCCATTCCCGGCGGCGGTTGACGTCCACGGGAACGGAGATGACCTTGCCGGCCTTCCGCGGGGCCTTCTTGACCTTGGCGACGGCTGTTTTAGGCATGGCGGTTCCCTTCCTCCGGATCAGAACAAGGCCGAGTTGATGGCGTAGAGGGCGAGCTGGAGCCGGCTGTGGGTGTCGAGCTTGGCGTAAATGGACTTGATATGGGAGCGGACCGTGTTCTTGCTGATGAACAGGGTCTCGGCGATTTCGTCGTTGGACTTCCCCTGGCCGATGAGCTTGAGGACCTGGAACTCGGTCGGGGTGAGCTGGTCGAGCGTCTTCTCCTTCATGTCCCGGCCGACGACGGAGATGATCCGGTCCATGATGCTCGACATCTTGTCCCGGGGAAGCCAAATCTCGCCCTTGGCGATGACCTGGACGGCTTCGGGGAGCTGGCCGGAAGCGTCGTTGAGGTCGAAATAGCCCCGGGCCCCGACGTTGATGAGGCTGACGATCTCCTCGTGGGAGGGGATGTTGCCGAGGATGAGCATGTGGGATTTGATCTGGTCCCGGGAGATCTCGCGGATCGCCTTGCAGATTTCCCGCATGTTCGGGAGGGTCTCCGTGCTGGCGAAGAGGATGACCTGGGGGTGGAGGCGGCGGATCGATTCCATGAACGAGTCGATCGTGCTTTTTTCGACGTTGACGACCTCGATCGACGGGTCGGATTCGAGGGATTTGAGGATCCCGGCGAGAATGAGGTCCGACGGACAGAAGATCAGGACCTTCGTCATCGGCGTTTCGGGTCCTGGCAGCTTTTTCTTGTTCATGCTCGCCTCGTCGCTAGGCCGCGACGGCCGTCTGGATTTCAAACGGGGGTATGGTAAACCAAGGCTCCGGTCATGTCAAGAAAATTGCCCCCGGGGGGAGGTCAGGCGTGGTGGGCGTCAATCGCGTAGGCCCGGTCGAGACGCAGGCGGACGAGCGGCAGGTCCTCGGCCCGGGTGTACGACGGCTGGATTTGGACGACGGTCCCCGAGAGGGACATCTGGAGAGGATTCCCGAGGAAGAAGGTCCGGGGGACATGGAGGACGAAGCGGAGCTTCATCCCCAGCTGGACGCGGGTTCGGAGCCGGAGCATCGCTTCGTCGGCGCTCACGGCCGCGACCTCGGCCTGCTCGGCCACGACGGCCACCCGGCCGTCCTCCGTCTGGACGAAAGCGGGCAAGGCGAGGGCGAAGGTTCTTTCTTTCTTGCACCGGTCGTTCATGTCCATGGTCTCAATCCTCGGCTTTGATGACGTACTTGCTGTCGAAGTGGATCAGGACCTTCTGTCCCGGACACGACTCGCGGAGGGATTCGACCCGGCCGACCCTTCCCCGGATGACGAGCTTGAGGGATTTGTCCTGGGAGAGCTTTTCGGGGAGGTCGATGACGAGGCGGAGCCGCGTCCCGATGTTGACCGGGTTCTTGAGGTAGAAGGTCGAACCCACGTGATTGATGTAGGACAGGACGGTCTCTTCGCGGAATTCCTGTCCCCGGGCGTTCTGCCCTTCGACCAGGGTCGGCAGGGGGAAATTGAATCCCCGCTCCCGCGGGCTGAAGAGCCCTAAGTCGTCAACCGGGACTTTCACCGTCATGATCGCTTCCTTTTCCTTCTCAGCGCGTCCAGGATGCCACGGGCCTGATGGGGGGTCAATCACCCCTCCGGATGAGGTCAGGGGTGAAATTCCGATTTGCGGCCGTCACCTTTTCGACGGAGGGGATTCGTCGGCCGAGGCGTCCCGGCCCCTAAGGTCGATCGTTCGACATCCGCAGTGCCGCGCCGCGGGCGAGTTTCCTTGACAGGCCGGCGGCCGGACGCTAGAATGACCACGCCTTCGAATCCGGGAGTCAACGTTGAGCGCCAACGAGCGATTGGTCAAGCAAATCACTCCGAAATCCGAGGATTTTTCCCGCTGGTATCAGGAAATCATCCTCAAAACCGAGCTGGCCGACTACGCCCCGATGAAGGGGATGATGGTCATCCGTCCCTACGGCTACGCCGTTTGGGAGAACATCCAGCAGGCCCTCGACCGGCGGATCAAGGCGACGGGCCACGTCAACGCCTATTTTCCGCTCTTCATCCCCGAGAGCTATCTCCAGAAGGAGGCCGAGCACGTCGTCGGTTTCTCGCCGGAAGTCGCCTGGGTGACGGCCGGGGGCAAGGAGGAGCTCGAGGAGAGGCTGGCCGTCCGGCCGACCTCCGAGGCCATCATCGGGCCGATGTACGCCCGCTGGATCAAGTCCTGGCGCGACCTGCCGCTCCTCATCAACCAATGGGCCAATATCGTCCGCTGGGAGAAGGTCACCCGGCCGTTCCTCCGGACGACGGAGTTTCTCTGGCAGGAAGGCCACACCTGCCATGAAACGGCCGAGGAGGCCGAGGCCGAGACGCTCCGGATCCTGGACCTCTACCGGGACCTCGTCGAAACCGAGCTGGCCATCCCCGTCGTCACCGGCCAGAAGACGCTCCGGGAGAAATTCGCCGGGGCCCAGATGACCTACGCCCTCGAGGCCCTGATGACCGACGGCAAGGCCCTCCAGATGGGGACGTCGCACAACCTCGGCCAGCATTTCTCCAAGGCCTTCGACATTAAATTCGAGGACCGCGGCCAGAAGCTTCAGTACGTCTGGCAGACCTCGTGGGGGATGACGACCCGGCTCGTCGGGGCCCTGGTCATGGTCCACGGCGACGACGCGGGGTTGCGCTTCCCCCCCCGCGTCGCTCCCGTCCAGGCCGTCATCATCCCCATCTCCGTCGGCGACTGGAAGACGGCCGTCCTGCCGGCGGCGAGCGCCGCGGCCGACGCCCTCCGGGCGGCCGGAGTCCGCGTCCATCTCGACGCCCGGGAAGAGGCGACGCCGGGATGGAAATTCGCCGAGTACGAGATGCGGGGCGTCCCCCTGCGGGTCGAGGTCGGGCCGCGCGACGTCAAGGCCGGCCAGGCCGTCCTCGTCCGCCGCGACACCCGGACGAAGGAGACCGTTCCCCTCGCCGACCTCCCCGCCCGGGCGGTCGAGCGGCTCGACGACGTCCAGAAGCGGCTCTTCGCCGAAGCCGAGTCCTTCCTCGCGGCCAACACCCGGGAAGCCCGGACCTACGACGAATTCCGGGACATCCTGGAGAACCAGAGAGGATTCATCCGCGGCGGCTGGTGCGGGGAGGGGGCCTGCGAGGACCGGATCAAGGAAGAGACGATGGCCACGATCCGGGTCATCCCTCTCGGGGAAGACGGGGCCGCGGCCGGCCGGAGCTGCGTCTGCTGCGGCCGCGAGGCCAAGGCCCGCCCTTATTTCGCCCGGGCGTACTGAGGCCGGCCGAAGGCGGCCGGGACCGCCCATGAAAGACTTCAAGGTCTTGCGCGAGGCCATGGTCCAGCGGCAGATCGCCGCCCGCGGCGTCCGCGACCCCCGCGTCCTCGAGGCCATGCGGACCGTCCCCCGCCATGCCTTCGTTCCCCCGGACCTCAGGGCCATGGCCTATGAGGACGAGCCGTTGCCGATCGGCGAGGGACAGACGATTTCCCAGCCGTACATCGTCGCGGCCATGACCGAAGCCTTGGCCCTGCGGCCGGAGGACCGGGTTCTCGAAATCGGAACGGGCTCCGGCTACCAGACGGCCGTCCTGGCCGGTCTCGTGGCGGAGGTCTGGACGGTCGAAATCGTCGCCGCCCTCTCCGAACGGGCCCGGGCCGTCCTCTCCGGCTTGGATTATCGGAACATCCGGTTCAGGATCGGCGACGGGGCGTCCGGATGGCCGGAGGCGGCTCCCTTCGAGGCGATCATCGTCACGGCCGCCCCGGCCGGCGTCCCCCCGCGTCTCAAAGATCAGCTCGCCGAGGCGGGGCGGATGATCCTGCCCGTCGGCGTCGAGTTCCAGGACCTCGTCCTCGTCGGACGGAAAGGAGGGGAGTGGCGCGAGGAGCGCCTTTTCTCCGTCCGGTTCGTCCCCCTCGTCAAGCCCCGGCCCTGAAATCGCCGGGACAGGAAATCTCGACCGCGTGAGGCGATTTTGCGGGCCGTTGAATCTTGAGGCCGGCCTTTGTATAATGGCCGACCGAAGAGACTGGAGCGTTCCGAAGATGCCAAACGAACCGACGTATCTCGACCGCAACGAAAACAACTACGGTCCGGCGCCCGCCTGCTACGAAGCGTTGAAGAGCGTCGAGCTGGAATTCTTCAGCTGGTACTCCAAAGACTTCGTCCGGGGGGTGAAAAGCACTCTCTCCGAAAGGCTGGCCGGAGATTACGGCCTTCCCGAATCTACGGTCCTTCTCGGCTACGGGGGGGAGGACCTCCTGAAGCAGACCGTCCATTGCTACCTCCATCCCGGCCAGACGCTCATGATCCCGACGCATTCCTGGTGGTACTACAAATCCATCGCCGCGGAAACGGGCGGGCTGTCGGTCGAATATCCCCTCCGTCCCGGGGCGGAGTCTTATATCTATGACGTCCAGGCCCTGCTCGACCAGGCCGCCTCGGTCAAGCCCAGCGTCATCCTCATCAGCTCGCCCAACAATCCGACCGGCAATTCCCTCGGCCTCTCCGACCTCCGGAAAGTCCTGGCCTCGGTCCCCGAAAGCGTCGTCGTCCTCGACGAAGCCTACTGGGGCTTCACGGAAAATCCCCAAACGTACGTCAAGGAGCTGATCCGCGATTTCCCGAACCTCCTCATCATCCGGACGTTTTCGAAATACTACGCCCTGGCCGGACTTCGGATCGGATTCGCTTTTCTGGGCCGGGGGCTGAAGGAACTCGGCCAATTCAGCGCCCGCTATCTGGGCTACAACCGGCTTTCGGAGCGGCTGGCCTTGGCGGCCCTCGACTCGGAAGCCTATTATCTCGAGATCCGCCGCCGAATGTCGGCCGACAAGGAGGCCTTTTACCAGGGCCTCAACGACCTTCCCGGCTATAAGGCCTTCCGCTCGGACGCCAATTTCATCCTGGCCGAAGTCCCGCCGGCCGACGCCGCCGCCCTGAAAGCCTGTCTGACCGGGAAGGGCCTCATCATCAAGTTCCTCAACGAGCGTTTCCTCGAAAACACGGTCCGGATCACGATCGGGACCCAGGCCCAGAACAAGGCCCTTCTCGAGGCGATCCAGGCCTTCGCCCGCGAGAAGGGATGCCGTTGAGCCTTCTCGACGAATACCGCCGCTCGCTGAAAATCATCGAGGTCGAGGAGCCGGTCGACCTGGCCGTCTACCGGCCGCTCGGCTTCCTCCTCGTCAAGGCGATCTTCAGGACCTCGATCACGCCCAATCAGATCACGGTCTTCTCCATTTTCGTCGGCCTCCTGGCCGGCCTGGGCTACGGCCTCGGCCGCCGGTCGACGATCGTCGCCGGGGCCCTCCTCCTGGCCTTCTCGATCGTCCTCGACTGCGCCGACGGCCAGCTGGCCCGCTTGAAAAAGAACGGAACGCGGTTCGGCCGCCTGTTGGACGGCCTGGTCGATTACGCCGTCGACCTGTCGGTCTGCATCGGCCTGGCCGTCGGCCTCGCTCCCGACGTCCACCGCTGGAAGTGGGTCCTTCTCCTCCTGGCCGTGGCGGCGACCTATATCGTCCACAGCGCCGTCCTCGACTTCTACCGGAGCCGGTTCATCGACGCCGTGGAGGGGCCGTCGGTCCAATCCGACGACGAGGTTTACCGGAGCGTCCTGGAGGAGCTGGCCGCCCTCGGAACGGCCCGGAAACGGACGGCCCGGAAGATTTTCCTCAAGATGTACCTCCGCTACGGGGAGATGCAGAAGCGGCTGACCTTCCGGAAAGCCGACGCCGGATCCGTCTCCGGGATCGACCCCGACGAGTACCGCCGCCGTCACAAGGCCGCGATGCGGGGCTGGTCGTGGCTCGGGGGGTCGACGGCCAACACCCTTTTCATCGTCTCCACCCTGGCCGGGCGCATCGACCTCTTCTTCTGGGGGATCATCGTCGCGGCCAACCTCTGGGCCGTGATCATGTATGTCGTCCAGGCCCGGATCGACCGGACGGCGGCCCGCGAGGCCGTGACGTGAAGGGCGTCGTCCTGGCCGCGGGAGTGGCCTCCAGGCTGCGTCCCCTGACCGACCGAATCCCGAAAACCCTGATTCCTGTCGGCGGCGAGCCGATTCTGGGGCGGACGCTCCGCGCCCTCTCGGCCCATTCCATCCGGGAAGCCGTCATCGTGACGGGATACCGGGCGGCGCAAATCCGGGACTACGTCCAGGGGGCTTTTCCGGGGATGGACGTGACCTTCATCCACAATCCGGTCTACGAAACGACGAACAACATCTATTCCCTCTGGCTGGCCCGCGAGAAGGCCGTCCGGGGAGGGATGATTCTCCTCGACGGGGACATCCTCTTCGACGCCCGGATCCTCGGCCTCCTCGTCGAGTCCGGGTTCGGGGCCTGCCTGGCCGTCGACAGACGGCCGGGTCTGGGAGGGGAGGAGATGAAGGTCGCCGTCGACGGCCGGGGGAGGGTCCGGACGATCAGCAAGGACTTGCCCGCGGACCGGGCGTTCGGAGAATCCATCGGGATCGAGCTCTTCGGTCCGGAGTCCGCCGGCGGCCTCTTTGACGTGATCGAGCGAAAAATCGTCCGGCAGAACGCCGTCGGCGTTTTCTACGAGGCGGCGTTCCAGGAATGGATCGACGGCGGAGGCGAGCTCCACGCCGTCCCTCTCGGCCGGTTCCAGGCGACGGAGATCGACACCCTCGAGGATCTGCGCCGGGCCGAGAGCGCCGTTCTCCCGGAAATCACGCCCCGGGGCTAGGGGCCCGCTCCCGAGGAGCCGACCAGGCCGGCCAGCTCCAGGGCGACGTTCGTCGCCGCCCGTTCCTTCCCCAAACGGTCGCGAATGTCCCGGAACTCCGTCCGCATCTTCGACCTCTCCGCGTCGTCGTCGAGGAGACGCTCCGCCTCGGCGGCGAGGCGCCCGGCCGTGAAAGCGCCCTGGATGAGCTCGGGGATGACGGGCCGGCCGGCGAGGATGTTGACGATGCTGTACGAAGGGATCCGGACGAAGGGCCGGCCGAGGGCGTAGGTCAGGGCGGACAATTTATAGAAGGCGATGAGGGGCGTCCCGACGAGGGCCGCTTCGAGGTTGGCCGTGCCGCACGAGGACAGGACGAGGTCGCTCGCGGCCATGGCTTCGTAGGCGTCTTCGCGGAGAAGGGTGAAATCCGGATCGCCGCCGGGAAGGAGGGAGGCGAGGAGCGCCGGGTCGAGGTCCTCGGCCTGGAGGACGAGGAACCGGGCCGGCCGGCGCTTTCGGATGAGGCCGGCGGCCTCGACGAGCGTCGGCAGGTGAAACCGGACCTCGGACCGCCGGCTGCCGGGCAGCAGGGCGATGAGCGGCCGGCCGGCGTCGAGCCCGTGTTTGGCCAGGAACTCGTCCCGGCCGAAGCGGACGCGGACGCGCTCGAGAAGGGGATGGCCGACGAAGCGGGCCGGGATCCCTTCCGTCCGATAGATCTCCTCCTCGAAGGGGAAAATGAGGCACATCTTCCGGACGACCTTCCGGACGGTCTTCAACCGGCCGCGGCGCCAGGCCCAGACCGTCGGGCCGATGTAATAGAGAACGGGAATGCCCTGGGCCCGGAGAAGCTTCGCCAGGCGGAGGTTGAAGTCGGGCGAATCGATGAGGACCGCCGCGGCGGGCTTCCGGATCCGGCATTCCCGGACGAGACGCCGCCCTATCCTGCGGATGCGGGGGATTTCGGACACGACCTCGGCCAGGCCGATGACGGCCAAGGCTTCCATGGGGAAGAGGATGTCCACCCCCGCCGTGGCCATGTTCCGGCCGCCGATCCCGAAGAACGCCGCCCCGGGGTCGAGCTCGCGGTAGGCCTGGACGACGGCCGCCCCGTAGTTTTCGCCCGATTTCTCGCCGGCGACGATGAGAACCGAGCTCATGAGCGCTTCAGCGGCTGCCCGAAGCGGATGACCTCGGGCTTTTGGTTCGGGTCGTGGCCGTAATAGAACAGCCAGGTGTCGTAGGTTTCGTTCTCCTCGAAGATCCGGAACGATTTCCGGGTGGAGGCGCTGACGACGCCGATGATCCGCGGATTGCCGATGGCCGAGAGGCTGGCCTCCGGGACGACGAGGATTTGGGAGGTCGCCGGGGCCTTGCCGCCGCGTTCCTGGCTCCGTTCCCGGCTTTGACCAGGAGCCGGCCGGACGCGTCCCGAGGGGGCCGACCCGGCCGCGGCTCCGGTGTCGAGGATGAGGTTCCAACGGCCGTCTTTCGTCATGGGGTCCGGATAGAGCCTCCGGATGCAGCGTTTCTCGACGAGTTCCTTGAGGCTGCGGGGGAAGGTCCCGGGATTCTTCGTCTGATAGATCCGGACGGCCTCGACGTACTGCCGGCCGCGGAAAACCAGCTCCTCCTCGAGCTCCCGCTGGACCTCGGTCAGCCAGACCGGGAGGGCGACGAGGAGGCCGACGGTCAGGAATGAGATGAAGACCATGAGGATGAGAAGGGTCGTTCCGGAATCGCGTCCTCTCACCATGTGTTGTAGAGGGTCCCGTCCAGGGCTTTCAGGGTCGAGGTCGAGAGGACGTCGACGATGCCGAACTCCTTGCCGGGTTCGACCTCTTCCGTCGTCGGCTCTTCGCGGACCTCGAACCACTCGGGCTTGCCGATGATGGGGTCGACGGGGATCTTGTAAAGGTACTTTTCGTCGACCAGCGTCTGGAGCGAGGCCGGATATTTTCCCTTGTCCGTAAAGTACTGGCCGATCAGCTTGCGGAGCTGGAAGAGGTTCTCCTTGAGAACGGCCTCGCGCCCCTTCCAGTGGGCGTTCCGGTAGTTCGGCAGGGCCAGCCCGACGAGGATCCCGATGAGGGCGAAAACGATGATGAGTTCGATGAGGGTGAATCCCCTCTCCCGGGTTCGAGCCATGTCGTCCTCCCTACCAGTCGCGGTATTTCGTCCCGTCGAGGGCCGTCCGCCGGCTCTTGGAATAGACGTCGAAGACGTTCTCCTCGCCCCAGGTCGTCGCGTCGGGGGCGTCCTGGGAGCTGAGGAGCCCCCAGTCCGCGGAACGGGTCATCGGGTCGATGGGGATCCGCCGGAGGAACTTGATGATTTTTTCCTCCGAGGTTTTGCCGGCCTTAGGATCTTCCTTGGCTGCGGCCTTGAGCTTGACCCCTTCGATGAGGACTTCGAGGGTCGGCGGGTAGCCGTCCGAATCGTCCTCGACCTCGATCTTATTCTCGTCGGCGAGGCGCTTGTAGGCGTCGATGGCCTCCCGGATCGTCCGGAGGCTGCGCCGGAGTTCGATCTCATTCTCCCGCTGGACGGCAACCTTGACGAGCGGCAGGGCGATTCCCGCCAGGACGGCGAGGATGGCCGCCGTCACCAGAAGCTCGGTGAGCGTGAATCCCGACTCCCGACGTCGCATCTATCCTCCGGCCCGAAGGCCGACTGTTCGACGCGCTCAGTAGCGGCCGCGGCTGCCGCCCCCGCCGCCGCGACGGTCCCGGCGGTCCGGCCGGTTGGGCCGGTATCCCTGCTTCTTGGGACGGGGCTCGGGGCCGGTTTCGCCCCCCTCGGCCGGCTTCTCGTCCGTTTCGAGGGCCCTCCGGCTGAGGCGGATCCGGTTGTCCTCCACGGTCAGGACCTTGACCGTGACTTCGTCGCCGACCTTGAGGACGTCGCTCACGCTCCGGATCCGGTAGGGGGCGATCTCGGAGACGTGCATGAGGCCGACGAGGTTGGGCATGATCTCGACGAAGGCCCCGTATTCCTCGATCCGGACGACTTTGCCGGTGTAGGTTTTGCCGACCTCGGCCTCGGCCGTGATGTCGTGGATCATCTGCTTGGCTTTTTCGGCGGCCTCGCTGTCGGTCGAGGCGATGATGATTTTCCCCGTTTCGTCGACGTCGATCTTGGCCTTGGTCGCGGCCACGATCCTCTTGATGACCTTGCCGGCGGGGCCGATGACGTCGCCGACCTTCTCGGGATTGATGTAGAGGTAGAAGATCCGGGGGGCGTAGGGCGATATTTCGGGCCGGGGCGCCGGCAGGGCGGCCTTCATGCTCTCCAGGACCTTCAGCCGGGCCGCCCGGGCCTTGCCCAGGGCTTCGCGGCAGAGGTCGACCGAGATCTCGCGGATCTTGAGGTCGACCTGCATGGCCGTGACGCCCTTTTCCGTCCCCGCGACCTTGAAGTCCATGTCCCCGAAATGGTCCTCCACGCCGGCGATGTCCGTCAGGACGACATGTCGGTCGCCCTCCTTGACGAGGCCGATGGCGATGCCGGCCGGGACGAAGGCCAGGGGAACCCCGGCGTCCATGAGGGCCAGGACCCCTCCACAGACGGTGGCCATCGAGGAGGAGCCGTTCGATTCCATGATGTCCGAGACGATCCGGACGGTGTAGGGGAAACTGTCCTCGGCGGGGATGGCGGGCAGGATGGATTTCTCGGCCAGGGCGCCGTGGCCGATTTCGCGGCGGCCCGGACCCCGGAGGAACCCGACCTCGCCGACGGAGAAGGGCGGGAAATTGTAGTGGAGCATGAAGCGCTTCTCGGTTTCCTCGCCCAGGCTGTCCAGGCGCTGGACGTCTTCGAACGTCCCGAGGGTGACGGTCGCCAGGCACTGGGTTTCGCCGCGGGTGAAGAGGGCCGAGCCGTGGGTCCGGGGGAGGAGGCCGACCTCGATCGAGATGGGACGGATATCGTCGAAGCCGCGGCCGTCGGCCCGGACGCCTTCGTCGAGAATCAGGCGGCGGGCGATCTTTTCCTCCAGGCGCTCGAAATGGCTCTTGGCTTCGGCCCGTCCGGCCTCGTCGTCCTCCGGGATCCCGGCCAGGAGGCCGTCGAGGACGGCGGCCACGGCGTCTTCGCTGGCCTTCTTTCCCGGCGTCCGGATCGCGGCTTTCAGGGAGGGACCGATCCGGGATTCGACCTCGGCGAATTTCGCTTCGTCGACGGGTTTGGGAACGAAGGGGCGCTTCTGGACGCCGAGCTTCCGGAACTGCTCTTTTTGGGCCTCGACGATCCGGCGGATCGGCTCCCGGGCCGCGGCGATGGCCCCGAGGATCGTCTCCTCGTCGACTTCTCGGGCCCCGCATTCGATCATCGTCACGCCCTCTTCGGTGCCGACGACGAGGAGGTTGAGGGGGCTTTGATCGATCTCTTTGGCCGTCGGGTTGATGAGGAATCGACCGTCGTGGAGGCCGACCTTGACCGCCCCGAGGGGCGTCGTGAAGGGGATGTCGGACCAATAGAGGGCGGCCGAGGCCCCGATGACGCCCAGGGTATCGGGCTCGTTGTCCTGGTCATAGGAGAGGAGGAGGCCGACGATCTGTGTTTCGCAGAAGTAGCGTTCGGGGAAAAGAGGGCGGATGGGACGGTCGATCAGCCGGGCGACGAGAATCTCCCGCTCCGAGGGCCGGCCCTCTCGCTTGAAGAATCCGCCGGGGATCTTGCCGGCGGCATAGGTGTTTTCCCGGTAGTCCACGATGAGGGGGAGGAAGGGGCGGTCTTCGCGCGGCTCCTTCTTGGAGGTCGCGGAGACGAACATCATTGTGTCGCCGTAGCGGACGATGACCGCGCCGTCGGCTTGGCGGGCGATCGTCCCCATCTCGATGGACAGGATGCGGTTGCCGATTTCGAGGCTGATTGTCTGAGTCATGGGATTCGCGGGCTTCGGCCGTCTACTTGCGCAACCCGAGCTTCTGGATCAGCTTCTCGTAGCGGGCGGCGTCCTCTTTCTTGAGGTAGGCGAGAAGCTTTTTCCGCCGGCCGACGAGCTTCATCAGGCCCGTCCGGGAGCTGTGGTCTTTCTTGGCCGCGCCGAGGTGCTTGGTCAGGGCGGCGATCCGGTCGCTCAGCAGGGCGACCTGGACCTCCGCCGATCCGTTGTCTTTCGGCGAGCGGCGGTGTTCGGCGATGTGTTTCTCTTTCTGTTCTTTCGTCAGCACGAATGGTTCTCCTTGAATTTCTTGTTAATCCTAGCACACGGGGAGAAGGGAAGACAACCTGGAAAAAGGGGAGGGAAAAGCAATTATTTGCCGAGGGCCTTTCTGCGCAGCTGGAGCTGGCGGGCGTAGCGGGAGCGGATTCCGCCCTGGCTCGTTTTCAGTTCGTTGAGCGTGGCATCGATCTCGGCCGCGGTCATCTTGTTGATTTTCTTGTTTTTGACCGTTTTTTCGCCTTCGGGCTTCGTTTCAGCCATGTCGGGAATACCTCTTTTTATGGGTCTTGATGTTTTTATTCCGCGCTATTCTAGCAGAAAGGGGGCTTGACCGCAAGTTGAAGGGCCGGTGAGATTCTAGTATAGTCGGGGGGCCGTGTACTGGCTCTATTCGATCATCATGGGGGCGGCGTTTCTCGCCGTCCTGCCCAAATACGTCATCGAGATGCGCCTCCTGCGGGGGGAGCCCCTTCGCATCGCCGAACGCCTTTCTCTCCGCCGGCCGTCGCCCAAGGGGAACCGCCCCCTCGTCTGGATCCACGCCGTGTCCGTCGGCGAGGCCCTGTCCCTCCGAACCCTCCTTCGGGAGATCCGGGCGGCATATCCCGGCTGGGAGATCGGCTTTTCGGCGCTGACCAACGCCGGCTATGCCGTGGCCAGGGAGAAGTTGAAGGATGTCGACCGGCTGTTTCTCGTTCCGGTCGACGTCGGCTGGTGCGTCCGGCGCGTTTTTCGACGGCTTCGACCGGACCTCTTCGTCCTGGTCGAGTCCGAGTTCTGGCCGCGGCTTCTCCGCGAGGCGGAGAAGAAGCGGTGTCCCGTCCTCCTCATCAACGGCCGGATCTCGGAGCACTCCCATCGCCGGATGCGGCGGTATCGGTTCCTGTCGCGGCGCTGGCTCGGGAAAATCGCCAGGTTCCTCGTCCAAACCCCTCTCGACCGGGAACGGCTCGAGTCGATCGGAGTCGATCCGGCGAAAATCGAGGTCTCGGGAAACCTGAAATGCGACGTCCGGCTGCCTGTCGTCGCGGCCGTGGATTTGGCCAGGCTTCGAGGCGAGCTGGGGATCGGGCCGGGGCGGAAGACGGTCGTGGCCGGCAGCATCCACCCCGGAGAAGAACGGCAGCTTCTCCAGGCGTTCCGCGAGGCGCGGCGGCGCCGGGATGATGTCCTCCTCATCCTCGCCCCCAGGCATCCCGACAAGTTCGTCGAAATCGAAAACGAGTTTGCCGGCGGCGATCTCCTCCTGCGGCGGCGGACGACGCTCGCCCCGGGAGAATCCTGGGATGTCCTTCTCCTGGACACGATCGGCGAGCTGGCGAGCTTCTACGCTTTTTCGGACGCGGCTTTCATCGGGGGCAGCCTCGTTCCCCACGGGGGGCAGAACCTCCTCGAGCCCGCCTTCTACGGAAAAGCCGTCTTTTTCGGCCCCTCTATGGAGAATTTCATCGACCTGGCGAAGGCGTTCGTCCTCGCCGGCGCGGCCAAGGTCGTCAGCGCGCCCGAGGAGCTCGCCGAGGTGTTTCTCTTTAAGGATCCCGAGGCCATCGCCGAGATGGGACGAAGAGCCCGGATGGTCCTCGAGTCGCTCCAGGGGGCCACGCGAAAAACGATGGCGGCCCTGGCGGAATTCATGGAGAGGGCCGATGCCTAGCCGGCCGGTCGGGGCCGGCGTGCTCGGGATATTCCTCCTGGCCTGCGTCGTCGGCCCCGCCTGGCCGCTCGCAAATCCGGATTCCAAGGAATTTTCCTGGAGATTCGGCCCGGATTTTCTCTCTCAAAGCGGGGCCGATTTCAAGGAGATTTTCACCGCTCCGGCCCGATGGGACGGGGGCGATTGGGCCGTTTTCGCCGCCCTGGCCGGAACGGGGGTGGCCCTCTTCGCCTTCGATCAGAATCTTTATGATGCCGTCCAGGAGCGAAAGACGGCCCGCTCCGAAGACGCCTCGAAGGTGATCTCCAAATTCGGGAATGGCGGTTATCTGGGCGGACTCATGGCCGCCCTCTACGCCTCGGGCGAGCTCTTCAAAAGCCGGTCGCTCCGGCGGACGGCCCTTCTG
>Ga0208047_1000106_pt1 | contig 30270 bp, 25 predicted proteins | sample Kivu_220m_FD_184162 | JGI IMG/M metagenome (GOLD analysis project Ga0208047, IMG submission 184162) | Freshwater microbial communities from Lake Kivu, Western Province, Rwanda to study Microbial Dark Matter (Phase II) - Kivu_220m (SPAdes)... | ecosystem: Environmental > Aquatic > Freshwater >...
CCTTGATGCATTGGTCAACCTTACCTGCATCTTCCCTGAGCTTCTCTCCCGTTGCCGTGATCGAGCCAGGTCGCAGTGCGTTTCTCAGCCGAATTTCCACCGGGTCAATCCCGATTCTATGTGCGATTATGTCCAACTGCCGTTCGATGGCCCACAGGAACTCGAGGTGTCCAAAGCCTCGGAACGCTGTTCCATACGGATGATTCGTGTAAGCCGTGATTGAATCACAGTGAATGTTGGGAACTTCATACGGGCCGGTGCAAGAGTAGCCTGCCGCTCGACCAATATTGACACCGTAGTCCGCGTAGGCGCCGGCGTCGTAGATGTACTTCATCTGTTCGGCTGTGATCTTGCCGTCCGCGTCGACTCCAGTCTTGATCCGAGCGAAGAATCCCTGTCTCAACGGGGCTGTGGTGAACTCTTCCTCACGGGTCAGGAGAAGCTTCACCGGGCGACCCTGTGCGAACTTCGAAAGGAGCACGGCGAGAGGCTCGAAGTTGATGCCGGCTTTCCCACCGAATCCTCCGCCCACGTGTGGAACGTGGACGTTGATCTTCTGCAGCGGCATTCCGAGTGCATGGCTCAGTATGTAGCGGACGGCAAACGGTGACTGAGCACATGTCCACACTTCGGTGCTTCCATCTTGGAAATACTGTGCTACGCATGCACGTGGCTCCATCGCGCCATGGCTGACTTGGGGCATTGAGAATTCGTTCTCAACGATCGTTCTTGCGTGCTTGAAGCCGTCTTCCACGTTGCCTTTGCGGATCTTGAAGATGTTCGCGATGTTTGTTCCAGGAACGGGAGTGAAGACAGGTGAGTGTTCGTATTGAGCAAGGTCTTCGTGGACGAGTGGGGCGTTTGGTTTCAGTGCCTCGTTAACGTCGAATACTGGCGCCAGCGGTTCGTATTTTACGTCGATCAGTTCGATGGCTTCTTCAGCTGCTTCCTCAGATTCGGCTGCCACTGCTGCGACAGGTTCGCCTGCCCATCGTACTTTGTCTTTGGCAAGGACCATCTTGTCTCTGACGTACAGGCCCATCCTGTATGGGAATGCTTGCCCGGTAATCGCGGCGACAATTCCAGGATGCTTCTCCGCTCGTTTCGTGTCGATGCTTAGAATGCGGGCGTGAGCATGTGGGCTTCGGAGGAACTTCCCATACAACATCGCGGAGACTTCCATGTCCGCGACGAACTTTGCCATACCGGTGATCTTCTCGAAGGCGTCAACTCTAGGCAATCCTTTGCCAACGTACTTGTAACCCAAGGGGTCACCAGCGCAATTGGCTTCGCTCTGGAGAGCGTATTAACTAATCGTATCGACTGTTAAGACGACTCGAAATTACTGTGAGACTTTCTTGGTCACGCACTCAAGTGTCTGGTTGACGACTTTCTGCGAGGCGCCTTCGATGAGGCTCCCGGCGACGCTTCCCAGCGGGCCGCTCACTGTGGCTTCAGCATTCCATCCAAGCTCGCTGCCTTCAGGATGCGGGTTGCAGGTGATCTGGATCTCGGCTCTGAATGCGCTGGCTGCGCCGGAGCCCTCAATTAGGAGCTTCGCTCGGCGATTAGCAGGATCCTCTTCCAATACTCGACTGTTGACCTTGAATGTTCCCTTGATGAATCCGACACCCATCTTCACTTTCGCCTCGGTGCGCTTGCCCTCTAGCACTTTGTATTCCTCCACGCCCGGCAGGCATTGTGCGACGGATTCTGGTGTGGAGATGAAGTTCCAGAGCTTGTCAGGTGGGGCCTTCACAACGGCCTTGCCTTCAAATCGCATTTCAATTCACGGCCGTAAGGTCGGCTTGGCTTCTATATTGCTCTTTTCGATTTGCCGAAAGATTGGAGAATAGAAGAAGGTGGGAAGCTCGTCGGACGTTGGATGCTTTCTACTCGACGAAGGCGACGACTCGTGCGAAGGCTGATTCGCCTCCGCGGAACTTCCAGGGGAAGCATCCTATCGTGGTGCGCTTGTTCAGCAGTTGGCCGATGTCTCCGCCAAGATTCTCCATGTGTATGATGTCGTGCGGGAAGAGCTTGTTGTGCGTGACCTGATAGTCTTCCATCGGAAACATTTTTTCCAGATTGCCTTTGCCGAATTTCTTCTCGGCAAACGCGCGAACCTTAGGAACGCATCTTAGGCCATACTCTGGATGCCCAATCGGCAGGTTCAGTGGGTGGTCGGTTGAGACGGCGTCGACTCCCCAGAGCTTGATCTTGCGGCTTATGATCCAGTCAATCCAGTCTTGTGACGGTCCCGGATGCATGTGAATGTACCTTTCTTCATCGGCCATTCCTTGGGGCTGATACCACGAATACTTGTACCACCCAGTGTGCACGACAAGGATGTCGCCGTCATGGAGATCGACCCTCTTCTCAACCATCTCCGGTGTGTACAGTCCCAGATCTCCAACGTCGCTAACGTCGACGATGACTCCGGGTCCGTAGAGCCATTCGAGAGGAACCTTCTCGATGTCCTTACCGCCTGTGACAAAGTGTAGCGGCGCATCAAGGTGCGTTCCAATATGATTGGAAGTCATGATGTACTGCGCGTTCACTCCATGCTCCGGTTTCCGTTTGATGTACTTGACCTCAAATGGAGGATAGAGTGGCCAAAACGGTGTATCTTGGCATAGCGGCTGCGACAGGTCAACCAATTTCACTGACTAGCAACCTCGCGTCTACGGTGAGACCGGGAACTTTACTTAAAGACTACGTAAGTAGTCTCACTTAGAACAGCTAACGTCAATGCGCATGCCGGAAGTTGGTTCGAGGCAAGACATCTCGCAGTCTTGCTGCCACCACGGTTGCGATCGCGATTTTGATTGCGTCACCAAGAATGAATGGGAAGACGCCAACGAGAAGAGCGCCTTGGAAATCCCCGTTCATCCATTGTGAGAGCTGCAAGACTCCGCAGAGGTAGATGGCTGCTGTGCCGAGCAGTAACGAGACGATGATGCGAACATAATGTGGCCGTGTCCGGAGGTCGCTGATTCTGCCGATCAGGAACGAGGATGCTATGAAGCCGAGAAGGTAGCCGCCTGTTGGGCCAACGAGTACCCCGAAACCTGCTTTTCCACCAGCGAAGATTGGCAGCCCAATCCCACCTAACAGGATGTAGATGACTTGGCTTAGAGCACCCAACCAAGGCCCTAAGACTGCGCCGGAGAGGTATGTGAACAATGTCTGAAGAGTAACTGGGACGGGGTAGAGTGGAAGGAACACGAAGGCGCCGATTGCTGTGAGAACGCTGAAGCTGGCTGTCGTGAGCAACTCAGACGGTCTAAGGGGCAAGGATGAACATCCACACTGGATCAGAATATGGCGCTCCCGTGATCGGCGGGGTTAGCCTCCACCGACAATCTCCATGATGTCGACGCTGTCGATCGTGACGGCATCCTTCTCCAAGAGTCGCGTATTCAGACCCTCAAGCATCTTCACGCTATGACCGTTCACGAGGATAATCACGCTCGGGCTCAATTCCCTCGTTCCAGGATCAAACACAAGTCGCCTTGCGTCAGGACCAAGCCTTCGCGTCAGTTCTTCCACGAGGTCACCGACATTCCTCACGGTCTCAGGGAGTTCAATATCTTCTGATCCGGCGGCCATCCTCAGGCGGCCGTGTAGTTTCACTCGGATTGGCATGAACGACCGCGTCACGAATGGATGGCCCGCGATATATACCCCTCACGTGCATTTCGTCTCGAAACCAAACGCCTGAGTTTCCGTTACCGGTGATCTATGCTGTCGATGTTGTTCTCATTCCAGGTTCGTTTGAGTCTAGAACTGGAAGGCGAATATGAGAGTTGCATAGGTTACGAAGAAGAAGAGCCCAAGGCAGAGCCCCCACCACGGCATCTTCTTCTTGAGGATGAATGCCAGAAGGACGAGCGAGATCGTGGTTGTGGCTAGAACGCTGAAGTATGCATGTTGATCAAGCGTCCATGAGGTAAGGAACAAGCCTATCGCGGGATAGAATGTTGAGTAGAGTATCTTCTCACCCACAAGTGAGCCAAGGCTAAGGGTATCCTTGCCGCGGTAGCCCCAGATCAATGCGCTTGTGGTTTCAGGGATTGCTGTGGCCGCTGGTACGATAATCAAAGCTAGCCCTAGTGGGCTCATCTTGATACTTGCTGCCAGTGCGATTACAGAGTCCACCATCGCCTGCGACCCAATGTAAATGCCTACGGCCGCCACCAAGATTTGGATCAGCGCTGATGCCAGAGGTAGACGGATGATTCTTCCTCCGTATCTGTAAAGGTAGCAATCCTCGACCTCTTCGATCAGGCCGTCTCCTCTTCTCCGAAACATCATCCAGATGTAGAGTACGAAAGCGGCGAAGAATATGAGGCCAAAACTGAACTTCACTATGTCCGAGTGACCCAGCAGGCCAGGTACAATTGTCAGCGGAAAGAGGATCGTGATGAACACATATGGGACAGCCAGATTCCTGTCAACTACAAGGTATGACTTGTCTCGCCTCTTGATGAGGAATCCGACCAGCGCGGCAAGTCCGACTAGACCGTATGAGAGACTTGAGGCCATGAAGGGCTGGCCGAAAAGCGTGCCGATGCCAACCTCTTGTCCCGCGGTCTTGCCAACAGCGAATACAGCAACGAGGAAGACAGTCAGTTCCGGCATGGATGTAAACAGCGGAGCGATGATAGCGCCGACGAACGAGTGCCCAAGATTCAGTCTGTAACCGACGTACTCTATTGCATTAACGAATATGACCGCCGCAAAAAGCACAATGACCATCGACCCAAGCAACTGGAATATGGTAGCGTCCATCTTCTCCCCTCAAGATACCTCCAATGTTTCACCCATCGCACAACATTTCTGTGGTGTCTCGCTAGCAGGAGTTGGCTATTTCATACTTAGGCTCATACTGGTCTCAGCTCTCTGCCTTGTCGGTCAGTTCGAATAGTGTGGGAACATGCTCCGTGAAAGGGGATTTATACCCGCCAATCCAATTAGGCCGCACCTTCACAGTGACGGGATCGTGGAGACTTGCTTGACGCTATCCTGACCATGATCGGCTACTACATAGTCATACTCGCCTCTGCAATGATACTGATAGTCGTCGGCATACAGATCTTCAAGATGCTCTCCGGCCGGAAACAGGGGTTTCTGTCTGATGTGCCGGACTTAACGCGTGAAACATCGCAAGAGACAGGCCAGGAACTCACCGCAGCTGCGATTGCTGCTGTCAGCGTCTTTCTGAGCTCAGAACAAAGAGGCGCTGCTTCTGCATGGTCGTGTGTTGAGAGAGCTTCTTATTCTCCTTGGAAGACTGCGAGTAGGTCTCGACGAATCCCAGCGGTGGGAGGATAGTGTTTGAAGCGCAAGTTCATTGTTAAGATAGGTGATAAGACGTTCCCTGTGGAAGTTGAGGAAGTTTACGAATCCCGCGGGCCAGAGATTGCGCAGGTTCCACGTCCGGCGATTGTCGAGGCAAAGCCTGCTCAACCTGAACCGGTCAGACCCTCTGAGCGAGAAGTTGATGCTGTTTCTGGCGCGGTTGCAGCGCCGCTTCCTGGCAAGGTAGTGTCGATCAAGTGCAAAGTCGGTGGCAGTGTCAAGGTGGGTGAGACTGTGTTGGTTCTTGAGAGCATGAAGATGGAGAATGCGATAATGGCGCCTAGGTCAGGGACGGTCAAGGAGATCAATGTGACCGAAGGTGCAACGGTGGCTCTTGGGGATCGTCTTTTCGTAGTAGAGTGATCGTGATCTTTGGCGCTCGTTCCCTTCCCTGTCGGAAACATCATCATGATGGCGGTAGGGGCCGTTCTGATCTATCTGGCCATCGAGAAGGAGTACGAGCCTATGCTTCTCATACCTATTGGCTTTGGCGCGATCCTCGTGAATCTCCCATACAGTGGCCTCATGGACCAAGGCGGGATCCTTAGGATAATCTACGAGGCTGGAATACTCACTGAGATCTTCCCCATCTTGATATTCGTTGGAATTGGAGCAATGACTGATTTCGGAGTGCTGCTTGAGAGACCGTCGATGCTTCTCTATTCGATTCCAGCTCACCTCGGAATTCCAGCAGCTTTTCTCGCAGCGTACTTCTTCGGTTTCAATCCTTTTGAGGCGCTGAGTGTGGGAATCATTGGGGCGATGGATGGTCCAACTGCAATCTATGTGACATCTCAGTATGCTCCGAGCCTGCTGGCGCCGGTCACGGTCTGCGCCTACTCGTACATGTCAATGATTCCGATACTCCAAGTCCCACTCTCGAAGCTCCTGATCTCTAAGAAGGAGAGGTTGACCCGCATGGAATACACGACGGGGAGGTTCTCACAGCGGATTCGAGTCATCTTTCCAATATTCGTGACAATCGTCGTGGGGCTCATTGCGCCGAAAGGGATTCCGCTGATAGGGTCTCTCATGCTTGGCAATTTCCTGAAAGAGAGCGGTGTGGTTGATCGACTGGCAAGGTCGGCTCAGAGTGAAATCTCCAATGTCACCACATTACTGCTCGGCGTCACGATTGGGGGGACGATGTTGGCGGACCAGTTTCTGAACGTGACCACGCTTCTCATATTTGGCCTCGGACTGCTTGCGTTCATCGTCGGGATCTCGGCAGGGATTCTATCGGCGAAAGCGGCATACTATCTGACAGGCGGAAAGGTCAATCCGCTGGTCGGAGGCACGGGTATCTCAGCTTTCCCCATGGCTGCGAGAACGGCTCACATGATCGCACGTTCCGAAGATCCTGACAACTGGCTGCTCATGCATGCTATGGCCGCAAACACAGGGGGCCAGATCGCCTCAGTTGTTGCGGGCGGGGCGATGCTCAGTTTGGCGCCGATCTTCCTCGGAGCCTAGTTCGAAGATGCATCCGACTTCTCAGGCTTGACAGGCCTAAAGCGGAATGTTTCCATGTTTCTTTGCCGGTGCGGGTTTTGGAACCCTCTTTCCTAGACATAGCATCTTGAGTGCTTTGTAGAGTTCTGGTCTGGTTTCCTTTGGTTCTATGACGGCACTGACGTATCCTCGTGCCGCGGCCTCGTACGGATTCGCGAATTTGCGTCTGTATTCATCCGCCAGTTGGGCGGCCGTCTCCTTGCGTTTCTCCGGAGGAGCGCTTTGCAGTTCACGGTTGTAGATGATCTCTACTGCGCCTTCAGGGCCCATCACTGCTACCTCGGCAGTCGGATACGCGAAGACCACATCTGCGCCCAGTGACTTGCTGCACATCCCGATGTATGCCCCACCGTACGCCTTCCTCACAATCACAGTCACCTTGGGTGAATCCGCTTCGGAGTACGCGTAGATGACTTTGGCTCCGTGTCGGATTATCCCTCCATGTTCCTGCCTCGTGCCCGGAAGGAATCCGGGTACGTCGACAAATGTGACAATGGGAAGGTTGAAGCAATCACAGAATCTGACGAACCTGGCTATCTTGTCTGCCGAATTGATATCCAACACTCCCGCCATCACAGCCGGTTGGTTGGCGACGATGCCGACTGGCATTCCGGCGAGGCGTGCGAAACCAACGACAGCGTTCTGCGCAAAGAGCTGATGAACTTCGAAGAAACTAGCTTTGTCAAATACCCGGTTGATCAGCTCAAGCATGTTGTAACTCTTGCTCGGTTCGGTAGGAACGACTGAGTTCAGCCCTTCGTCGATTCTATCAGCGGGATCCTCGATCTTCGATCTCGGAGGGTCTTCCATGTTGTTCGGAGGCAGATAGCTGAGGAGCCTTTTGATGAGACCGAGCGCTTCTCGCTCGTCAGGCGCAAAGAAGTGTGCTACTCCGCTCGTTGTGTTTTGGACTCTTGCTCCTCCCAGCGAGTCGTTGGAGACTTCCTCTCCAGTAACAGTCTTGACGACTCTCGGTCCTGTTATGAACATGTAGCTGGTCTTGTCGACCATGACAATGAAATCTTCGAGGGCCGGTGAGTAGACGGCGCCTCCCGCACAGGGTCCCATGACCGCTGTGATTTGAGGAATGACTCCAGAGGCGGCCACGTTCTTGGCGAACACTTCACCCAGAGTTGAGAGTGAAACCGCTCCTTCTTGGATCCTGGCACCACCTGAATCATTCAGCCCAACCAATGGCACTCCCATCTTCAATGCCAGGTCCAGCGTTCTGTTCATCTTCTGGAGATGAGCCTCTCCCAGCGATCCTCCCATGAATGTCGAGTCTTCAGCGTAGACGCAGACCGGTCGTCCGTCGATGAGTCCATATCCGGCAATCACGCCGTCGCCGAGGCCTTTCCTCTTGTCCATTCCGAATTCCGTGAATCTGTGCATCATGAACGAGTCGAGTTCAACAAAGCTGCCAGCATCGAGAAGCGTCTCGAGACGTTCACGAGCAGTCATTCGCCCTTCGCTGTGCAGTTTCTCAACCGCTTCTCTTCCTCCGAAGAGCTTGGCCTTCTCTCGATACGATCGGAGCTCAGTGCGGAATTCCTCATAGTTCCTCGAAGCCAACTTGTCAGCGCCACAGGCCAAATCAGAGAAATAGCGTATAAATGTCTAGCCACTTGAGACCCAACGTGTATCTATCGCCCGAATGTGGTGCATTCGATTAGTTCAGGTGGCGAGGCAGGTCAACTTTGAGGTCGCTTTCAGACTTGGAGTTAGCTGTCGCCAATGTCATCTTTCTCGGAAATGAACGCAAGATCCCGTTAAGCGGACTAGCCTCCCTCACCCAAACCACACCTGGCCAAGCCAAGAGAGCGCTAGGCGAGCTCAAGAAACTCGGATACCCACTGCGTCTATCCCGAGCAGGCATGGTGGAACGCCTATCGTTTCGGCCCATTGATGTGCAGAAACTGAAAGCAGGGCTATCCACAGAAAGGATTGGGCGGAGAATCGAGTGGAGGCTACACGTGAGCTCAACTCAAGACGAGTTGAAGAAGCTCGAAGACGGGGCAGAAGACGGGACTGTACTGTTGGCCGAGACACAGCGGGCAGGAAAGGGGAGACTCTCCAGAAGCTGGCTCTCCCCGGCTGGCGGAATATGGATGTCAATGCTGCTGAGGTCAACTTGGCCCAGATCTCATCAGATCCTCACACTCGCCTTCGCGACAGCAGCAGCCAAAGCGATTTCTACCTTGACGAAGATCTCACCTCTCATCAAATGGCCAAACGACCTGACCATAAGGTCCCGCAAAGTCGCCGGCATATTGGCTGAAGCAACTTACGAAGGCAACAAGGTCCATCGCCTAATCATCGGGATGGGCATTAACGCGAACATCAGCATTGCGCGGTTTCCGGCGACAATTCGCAGAACCTCAACCTCTCTCAGCCGTGAGCTCGGCCATGACATTGACAGAAACCTACTGGCGAGAACAATCATCGAAGAGACGGATCGTTCATACCGCAGATTCGAATCCGGGCACTCGGCTGAACTGCTAGACGAGGCTAGGCGACTGTGCTCCACCCTCGGAAGAAAAGTGCGAGTCACGACAGCCGAAGGACGGTTCATATGCGAGGCTCTCGATCTCGGAGACGACGGGCAACTCTTGGCACGTCTGGGAAGCGGTGCAGTGGTTCCATTCTATGCTGCTGATGTCGTACATCTTCGCTAGCGTTTGGAGATTCGATTGACTCACCAATAGATACAAATCAAGGCTAGCCTATCCCGCGGTGATCTGCATTGGTGCTGATAGAGGACAAGAGGTCAAAAAGGGTCGCGATTGTCGCTCATTGTCTACTTAATCAGAATGCGAAGGTGAACGGTTTCGCATTCTTCCCTGACATGATAAAACCGCTGGTCGATATCCTGGACGCAAACGAGTTCGGAGTGGTCCAGCTTCCCTGTCCCGAGACAACGTTCTCCGGGTCTAGGAGATGGTGGTACGTCAGAGAGCAGTATGACACGCCAGGCTTCCGAAATCACTGCAGGAGAATGCTCGAGCCGATTGTGTCACAGATAGTTGAGTACCAGAAGGAAGGATACAAGGTGGTGATCATCGGCCTGGACGGCAGTCCGTCTTGTGGGGTGAGATGGTCAGGAACTAGCAAGAACTGGGGCGGTCCTCCGAAAATCCCAGAAGAAGAAATGACGAAATATCCTCTGACAAAGAAGCCCGGCATCTTCATGGAAGAGCTGATCTCGATGATCAAGCAAGCTGGGACCGGAATGCCTCGCATGATTGGCGCAGGCTTCGACATGCCTGGGTTCAAGCTGGAGAAGATTGCGGAAGAGATCAACGGCTTTCTCAGAAAGGCATAGATAGAGATCGTACCATCGACCGCCGCGCCAATTCTGTCATTACTTCATAGAGCAGATTGCACGAACATTACTGCCAAGAAGCGAGTCCAACTGAATCCTCTCAGCTCTAGGAGCAGGTTCCTGCATGTTTGGGATTTTCAAGACGGACGGAGGTATCTCTCGCGGTTCGCCAAGACGCGATGGTTCCGTCGAACGGGCATCAGAGGACCTCCGGCGAGGCCGGCAAGCTAGCAAAGCTTTTAATGCAAATTGGGCGCCTTCCGGTGTCGATGAAAAATGAATCAAACAACATCAGCAGTCGGAATGATCGTAACACTCATCATCGGACTTGTCATCGGCATCGGAGCAGCACCAATGTTGATGCCTCCAGCGCCAACTGGACAGGTAACCACGACATTGACGACAACAGTCACAGCTGAGATGGCTACCGCATTCTCGAAACTGAAGGTCGGCCTGATAATGCCGATCACACCTGAGGACTACTCATGGAACTACCAAGCTGACTACTCGATCAGACTACTGAAGGAACAGTTCGGATTCGAACTTTCCACGGCAGAGAACCTCTTCGACGGAACGAAGGCTGAACCAGTCGCTACTGACTGGGCATCGAAGGGATTCAACATAATCATCGGGCAAGGCATTCAGTACCAGGACATGTTCCTCAAGATTGCCCCACAGTTCCCCACTACACTGTTCGTGTGCGTTGACTGCTTCAAGGGAGCAGACAATGTGTACGATGTCTGGTGGTACATGGCAGACGGCGGATACCTGATGGGTCTTCTTGCAGGAAAGATGACACAGAGCAACAAGCTTGGCTTGATCGGTGGAGGCAGAGTGCCATCCATATGGGGTGCACACGAGGCCTTCAAGAGAGGAGCAAAGCAAGTCAACTCCAAGGTCACGTTCCTCGAGACATGGATGCCATTCTCGTGGGCTGACGTCGCCGGAGCCAAGAAATCAGCAGAACAGATGGTCGACCAAGGCGTTGACTTCCTCTTCAGCAGTGGAGACGGAGTTGACGTTGGTGTCAGGCAAGCAGCCAAAGAGAAGAACGTCCAAATGACCGGAGTCTACGCTGACGCGGCTCACTTGGATCCAGCCCACATTGCTCAGAACATCGTCGTGCGTTGGGACATATGCTACCTAACAGCGATGTTTGACTACGTCCGAGGCGACTACAAGAACAAGTGGCTACAAGCAGACGTCTTCTCTGGCATCGTATCTCTAGGCGCATTCGGCAGTGCTGTGTCCGCAGATCTGCAAACATACCTACTTGAGCAGCAATACAACCTACGAAACGGAGTGTCAATGCCATTCACGCTAAACATCGCCTGCTTCGACAACCCGGACAAATCAGAGTGCAAAGTCTAACTAGACTGCGTGGCGTGGGCTTCAACGCCCTCGCCTTAGCCGTAGGCATATTGGCGGGCTTGGGTCTAGTCGCCGCGATCGGCGGAGACCTGAGACTCGCCACAACCTCCCTTTTGTTGAGCCCGATATCAAGCACGTACGGTTTTGCCGAGATTTTTGTTCGAGTCACCGTTCTGCTCATTATGGGTTTGGGAATCGCCCTCGGCCTGAGGGCGGGTCTCTGGAACGTCGGCGCAGAAGGACAGTACATCGTCGGAAGTGTACTGGCGATAGCGGCCGCGTTCTACTTGGAGTCAGTTCCGCCGCCACTCAGAATTGTCCTCATGATGCTGGCTGGGGCGGCAGGTGGTCTGATCTGGATTGTTGTTCCCGCGGTTCTGAAGGCAAAATTCGGAGCGAACGAGATCATTGTCACGTTGTTGTTGAATCTCATCGCGTCTAATTTTCTTCTCTACGCGTTGGATGGGCCGATTCGTGGAAAGGCCTCGTTTGGTTATCTGATATCTGACATATTGCCGCCTGAGTTGAGGATCCCGAAGATCCTTCCTCAGACTAGGCTTGGGCTGGGAATCGTGATCGCTGCAGCCTTGGTCATAGTCTTCTATCTGCTCAGTGAGAGGACTTCCTTTGGGCTTCAGGTCAGGACTGTGGGTAGGAACCAGCAGGCCGCGAGATACGCTGGGATCAGGATCCCGAGAATCATCATGCTGACTTTGTTGATCAGCGGCGCGATGGCGGGGCTGGCAGGAGCCGTGCATGTCAGCGGCGTCATATTCACTCTGGACCCGGGATATCCTTCCGGCTACGGGTTCATCGCGATAATAGTTGCGATGTTGGGCGGGACCTCTGTGATAGGCACCACCATAGCGGCCGTGGTGATCAGTTACTTCGTCGTTGGTGCGGAGGCCATGCAGAGCGCGGCGGGGGTGCCGTTTGCGCTCGTGTACACGATGGAAGGCATCATCCTCTTCAGCCTCGCGGCGGGCCAGTACCTCATGACAATCAGGAAAAGGTGACACGCACAGATGGTCGACATACTATTTGTTGAAGCGATCCTCTACCAGACTCTGAAGCTTGTGCCGGCGATACTCTTCGCGAGCCTCGGCGAACTCGTCGCGGAGAAGTCCGGGGTCCTGAACCTCGGCGTCGAAGGGGTCATGCTCATGGCCGCATTCACCGCCTTCGACGTAACCTACATGACTGGAAACCCTTGGATCGGAATACTTGCAGCGATACTGGTGTCTCTTGTATTGGGACTGGCGTTCTCTTTCTTTGCAGTCAACTTGCGTGTCAACCAAGTCGTCATAGGATTGGGACTCTGGCTGTTTGGCCTCGGACTGTCGGACACACTCTATCGGGCCTTCTTTGCCGTCGGCGTCACACCCACGGTGCCGATAATCGGCGACATGGACATCCCGTATCTTTCCTCGATTCCTGTGATTGGACGAATCTTCTTCGAACAGAATCCACTCGTATACATCTCCATCCTGCTCATCCCAGTCGTGTCCTTTTTCCTGTACAAGACGAACTTGGGTATGAAGATCCAGGCAGTGGGCGAGAACCCGAGAGCAGCCGAGACCATGGGAGTCGACGTCTACAAGATCCGATATCTAGCGGTGCTGATTGGTGCGGCATTCGCGGGGGTGGGAGGCGCATACTTCACGATCTCGCTCCTGAGCACGTTCATGCTGAACATCACCTTTGGGCGAGGCTTCATCGCGCTGGCCATGATCTATTTCGGAAAATGGAAACCCTATCGCATCTTTCTGCCGCTGATAATATTCAGCTTCGTCGATTCTCTCCAGCTCGGCGTGCAAGCCATAGGAGTCCCAATAAAATACTTCTTCCTGAACATGATTCCCTACATTACGATCATTGCCTTGATCCCGATCCTGGGCAGGCGCGCGGAGGCTCCCGCTGCCCTGATGGAACCGTACAAGAAAGGCGGATGAAGGTAGCGTTCTGTTCTAGGACGAGTGCGACCTACTCTGCGTCATAAGAGTCGCTATTTCTTCCACTTTCGCCTTCTCAATGGGGAACGTGTCTGAGATCTGCCCGTTGCATATTACTGCGATCCTGTCGCTCATGCCCAAAAGTTCATCGAGTTCGCTTGAGATCAGGAGAACAGCTTTGCCTTTGCTCTTCTGCTTCATCAAGAGTCTTCTTGTGTACTCAGTTGCCGCCACATCAAGGCCTTTGGTGGGATTGTGGGCTATGATCACTTTCGGTTCCCAGAACAGCTCCCTTGAGAGTAGGAATTTCTGTTTGTTGCCGCCTGAGAGGGTCCAAGCCTGCACTTGCGGTGACTGAGCTCTGACGTCGTACTCTGACATGAGTTTCGTCAATTCGTTCTTGATGGACTTCAGATCAAGCAGGCCAGCCTTCGTGAACATTCGTGCTACGTGTGGTTCTATGATCAGGTTGTCCGCTAACAGGAAGTCAAAAACCAACCCGGCCTTCTGGTCCTCCGGAATATGAGCCACGCCAAGCTTTCTAATCTCGTCAGGAGCCCAACCTGTGACATCGTTACCCATAGCCAAGACTCTGCCGGTCGTCGGCTTGCGCATGCCAGTTGCTACCTCGACCAATTCTCGTTGCCCGTTTCCGGCAATTCCGGCGATGCCCAGAATCTCTCCGCCCTTGACCGAGACTGAGACCTTGTCCAGAACCGGAAACCCCATGGTGTTGACTGCGGATACACCTTGAAGGTCAAGGAACGTTTCCGTGACCTCAGATGCCAATCTGTCCACTCGGAGGAGAACGTCACGGCCGATAATCATCTTGGCCAAGTCTGCTCTAGTCACGTTCTTGGTGGCCTCGGTCGCAACCACCATGCCCTGTCTCAATACGGTCACGTTGTCTGTCACAGCCAAGATCTCATCGATCTTGTGCGAAACGAATATGATGGACTTTCCTGACGCCGCCATCTGGCGCAAAGCAGAGAAGAGATCACGCGTCTCCAGCGGCGTGAGCACCGATGTGGGTTCATCAAGAATGAGTATGGTGGCGCCCTTGAATAGGGCCTTGACGATCTCGACGCGCTGTCTCTGGCCGGCAGATAGGTCGCGAATCGTTGCGTTGGGGTCGATGTTCAGCCCATGTTGCTTCTCAGCGTCTAAGATCCGTTTCTCTAGGCCAGCGCGGTCAAGAAGCGGCTTCTTCCATCCCTCGTTCTGCATCACTGAGATATTCTCAACGACCGTCATGGTGGGGATCAACATGAACTCTTGGTGAACCATCGCGATTCCGGCATTCATGGCGTCTCGAGGGGAGTGGAAGTGCACCTCCTTACCGTTAACAAGCATACTTCCACAGTCAGGACGTAAGAGGCCGTACAGTAGGTTGCATAGGGTTGTCTTGCCTGCCCCGTTCTCGCCCAGAAGCGCATGCACTTCTCCACGCTTGAGCTTGAAGTCCACATTATTGTTCGCCAAGAGCGTGCCGAACTGCTTCGTAACGCCCTTCACAATCATCGCGTACTCTTCTGGGTTTGCTGCACTGGCTGGCATACCCTGCCGAGTAGCAGGATGGGCTAAAGAGCCTTGCGGCATTCCTGTACGATGATTCCCGGTGGCCCTCAAGCTGAAACGCTGGAAATTCTTATTAGCCGGCGGCAATCGCGCGTTGCCGGACCAAAGAGCGAACAGGACGATAGAAGATGCGACTGCTGCCCGTGCTTGACTTCGCTTCCGCGCTTCTCGTAGAACGTGTAGCATGGTCTGAGTTCTCTTGGGCACTATTGTGAGCGGAGTTCAGATGCCTACCCACACCGAAGGGAACTCAGGAACCCGGAACAGGCTGCTGCTACTGGTCCTCATTGTCTGTATCCCTGCATTCTCCCAAGCATGTGTCCCGGCCTACGCTGGCCCGCAGGGTGCTAAGATTGAGCTCTCACTCAGCCCACAGGTCCTACGTGGTGACATCGTTGTCGTCTCCGGTCGTCTCTCAACGACCCTCGACGATCGCCCCATACCGCTAGTCCAAGTCCACCTCCAGTACCACCGGTCCGAGGACGACTACTTCACCAGAGAAGTGACAGTATTCACCTCCAACCCTGGTGGGCTCTTCGAGGACATGTTCAACTCAACCTCGCTGCTGAGGATCGGGACATGGCTCGTGAACGCGTCCTTCCCAAGCCAGACAGGATACGAAAGCACCTCAACCATCGCGTCCTTCACGATAGTCGTGCAGCCAGCACTCTCCTTGTACCTTTCAAGCCACGAGATCAAGTTCGGACTCGCGGTCGTCTTCAACGGCCTCCTCTTCGCCTGCATACCATGCGTCAAGGATGAAGTCACTGTGATCTTCACTCGCCCAGACAACACGTCAGTCACGCTGAATCTGCGGGTGACTCCAATCGGCGGACCCTACCCGGGAGGATTCTACAACGGCACATTCACACCGGATACTCAGGGTGCGTGGCAAGTCAAAGCCATCTGGAAAGGCAACGACGCGATGCTCCCCACCCACTCGCAGACAGAAGAACTGAACGTTGGGACGCTTCCGGCCGGGCTTGATCTACGCACAATCCTCGCAGCAGTGGCTATTGTGGTCATTGTGGTCATCTCGGCTTTGCTGCTGCGGCGACCGGGAGTCTTGCACAAGAAGCCTGCGCCATCGCGAAGAAAGCGGGGGCCGCCTCAAGCCTGACAGCGCGTACTATCGTCCACAACATATGGTGTCGGATGTCCGCCTCGCCTTCTGACCGCGACGATAGCGGGTATCCTCGGCCGGCCGTCACCATCGTTGGCGGAGGATGGCCGACGTCTTCTAGATTTCGACTTTCTCGGGAGCCCTCAGCTTCTCTGAATCGCGAAGCAACTGTTCCGGAACGGGTCGCTGGCCCATCTGTGCCCCGAACTTGGGCTTGACGAAACTTTCCCACTGCTCTCTGGTTGTGAAGTAGACTCTGGCGCCTCCGAGTTCATGCTGGATCTCCGGGTAAGGTTTCTCATGCTGCGCGAGTCTGAGTCCCCAGTATCTTATTCCAGTGTAGCTCTCGTATGTGGCCCACCACTCATCCACGCCCAGGTAGTCGAATGCATGCTCCATCTTCGCGAGATACATTATCGCTCCGATGCCTGCGCCCCTCTTGAATGTCATAGTGTGTAGACTAATCGCGACCTTGTCAGTCATCAGTCGAGCATTCGCGATCGCGGCAAGCTCGCCGTCAAGCACTCCGACGAGGCAATAGTGATCCTTCACTCTGTAACGTAACCAAGCAAGTATTTCTCCAAGGACGCGTGCGGCGACGACATCGTAGAAATCTTTCTCGACATCGAGAAGCTCCTTCGTGGCCTTGAGAATCACAGGAATCTCCTCACGCTTCGCCATCCGCACGATCATCTTCCGCCCGTCTGGAAGAGGCAGAAGCCTCGGCGGGTACGCCTTCTGCAGAAGCTTCGACTCAGGCGGCCTCAGGATCGGCTCAAGATCTTCAACACTTATCGTCACTTCGGTTTTCGTTACCGGACAGGGTGGTTTGAATGACATGACCAATCACAGCGCAGACTTGGACAGGTCAAGACATACACGCGTTTAAGACTCTTACTGTGACCAAGCGGGACAATGGAAGGGCTCACCGGGTTCTCCCGGAGGCACTGAAGGCCAGAGTGACGAGCCCCGCAGATATCAGATCGAGGATCTATCAAGAAGTCACTTGACACGAGGGCGAACACACAAGGACGCTCATGCGTTCTTCGAGGTTGCCAAGAAGCAAGCGAAGCGCGACCCACGAGTCATATTCAGCGATGGTCTAGACTCCTACCGAGGCGAGTACACACCAACTGGCAAAGAACAAGTTGCCCACATAGCAAATGTGGGCATACGAAGCCACATCGGAAACCACCGCGTCGAACGCCTACACAATGCCATGCGTGAACGTGAAAAAGTCATGCGACACCTCAAACGAGCACAATCAGCCGAGAAAATACTCAAGGCTTCCGAGCATACTACAACTTCATGCGGCCACACATGGCACTAGAGAATCACACGCCCGCACAAGAAGCCGCAATACCAATACAACTAGGAACGAACCGATGGCTGGATCTGAATAGACAGGCCGCTAGGCAGACCACCCGGCAGGGATGATTATGTGCGTTCTTACGGGCCCGTCAAGCTCTCGGTTGAACGGGTAAGATTTTCTGAGTGTAATAGGTCGGTTGATGAACGCGGGGTTTCAAGTGCCAGTAGGTTCGTTCTCTTTTCGCCATTTCTTTGGGTTCTGAAGCAGTTTTAGAAATTCGTCTCTACTCATCTTGAGTTGGTCCATAATGTCGCTCATGAGACCGGGACCAATCTCTGGGTCATGTATGGGTACTGTAGTTGTGCGACCGTCTGGGTGCTTAAGAAATGCGTGGCCGCCTTCTGTTCGATCTGCTACAAAACCCGCTTTGCCTAGGATTTTGAGTAGTTCTCTGCCTGAGATGTTGCGCGGAAGTTTCGACAATTATGCCACAAGTTCGATGGCGGATAGCGCGGGTTTCTTCGTTTCTTCCTTTTGCGTGGCTCCAAGCACCAAATGAATGGCTTCCTTGATTCTACGGATTACTTCTTCTTCAGTCTTAGCTTGAGTCATAGCCGCTGGGAGTTCCACGCAACGAGCCACATAGTATCCTGCCTCATCTCTTCGTATGTTTACGTGGAACAACCTGTCCGACACCCAACTTCACCTCAACCTAGGTATAGCGATTCTAACGCCAGCATCATCATGGTGGTGTTTCATTAACCGAATATGTCGAAACTCGACATATCACCACTCGTTAAGCTAACAGAGCAAGCCGCGTGCGGGCCAGGCAGCCACTTCTGGAAGCTGCGCCCCCAGCTCGCTGAGCAATACGATGTACCGGCCCTGATGGAGTATGACTTCCGTTCAGGCGAGGCGGCCTTAGTCTTCTCTGAGCAGGCCGAAGTCAGCTTCGTGGAGCATGATCAATGAGCGCCTCCCGGGGCACCTGTCAGTACGGCGGGAAGACTGACAGTAGCTGGCGCGGCCCCCACAGATTGACTGAAGTCGTTCCTCATCTATTATTGCGGCCCATTTTGAAATCCAAGCTGGGTGATTGACACGAAAAATACAATTCTGAGGTATTTCAAGCCTGCATTATCGATCAAGGGCGCTAATCATCATGTGGTTTGTGCCTCATCGAGATTACGGCCCAATCTGTAGCATTAAATACACCGTGCCTGTGAAATCATTACGGCGTGTTCATAGTTGCCTGCTCGTAGAGTTAGTTCTACGTATCTGCTAGTGTTGCTCACCTTAGCCCTGTTCACATCCGTTTACTCAGTCACAGCGCCGGTACCCGGTCATGCGGCCGCCACAGACTTCAGGATAAGCAGCATGACCCTTATGCCGGCCGCCGGCACCCCTGGCACTTGGGTGACGGTGGCAGCGTCTCTAAACAAGACCCTCCCTGCGGGCGCAACTTGCTCGTTCACAGCGAGCAGTCCGAATTTCTTCTCGGACTCCAGCTCTGATAGAACTTGCACAGTAACCGGAAACGCCATAATCGGATCATTCAGGGTGAGACCACCTGAGCAGATCTCCGTTGCGAAGCAATTGCCAGGCCTCAATTACACTGTGCAGGCCGTGGTAACGGCTACGGGGTACACATTCGATGGAACAGGTTCGACCAAGAGTTTCATCGTCACACCGAGGATTGGGCTCTCTCTCATTTCTGCGGCGGCTCAGCCATGGCCGTCTTCGATTGTTGCGATGGCTACGCAGACTGTATATGTTCATGGTTGGGGGTACAACGCGTCGTCGACAGCATGCACATACAAGGCTAGTCCAGGGCCGTTCAGCTCAATCGCCACGGCTTCTTCATGCTCAGTCAATGCAGGAGAAATGAGCGGTCAATTCACTGTGACGGCCGGAGGTGTCGGAACAACTCAGACCATCTTCGTCAACGGGACTGCCGCTCCAGCAACAGAGTTCGCAACGGGCTCTCTGAGCATTGCAGCGGGTCCCTCGATACTCTTGACTCCCAGCACTGGAGCCCCCGGAACCCGGGTGAGCATCACAGGCATCGGTTTCAGTCTCTCGGATTTGGACACATGTTCCGTGTCGTACAAGGTCACTGGCGGCGGAGCACTTTACACTAGCCCTCCGACTTGCACTATGACGACTGTAGGCAGTTGGAGACAACCTTCCGCAACATTCACGGTCGTGTCCAGTGCGTCACCTGGCGTGACGTATTACGTGAATGTCACTGGCACAACTGGGGATAACGCGTTCGCCTTGTTCACGCCTTCTGGAAGCGCCAACATCACGCTAAGCGCGCCCAGCGGGACTGCAGGGCAGTCGATCACGATAATCACGCCGCTTCCCAGCACCAATCGTTTCTCCTTGCTGGACTACGGATTGTGTACGATCTCGTCCAACCCGGCAGGGCTGATAGCTGCTTCAAATTGCTACATCAATGCAACCGGTCAGATTCCCGCCGCCATAACGTACTTCGTGGTTAGCTCAACAGCTCCGGGCGGAGTCTATGCAGTCACGGTTACAGGCAGTCCTGCTGGAGTGGGAGATTACTCGAATCCCGCGAGTTTCACTGTGGGACCTAAGTTGGCACTCAGCCCGACAAGCGGTTCTCCCCCTGTTGTCTCGCTGGTTACAGGAACGGAGGTGACCGTCTCAGGCACAGGTTTCAGGGGACCTGGCACCGGATGCACGATCTCTTCGACGACAGCTGGACTAACCATCGATACGGCCGGTGAGCCTGCGTGCACGGTCAGCGCTGGTGGGGTGCTGGCGGCGAAGTTCAGGGTCGGCGCAGGTTCTAGGTACAAGCCTGCCGGATACGTCGTCAACGTTACTGGTCCTCTTTTCGACTGGGCTACAGCCCCATTCAACGTGAACGCAACAATCGCTCTTTCCCCAAGCTCAGGATCGGCCGGCACTCTGGTGAGCGTGTTCGGCTCCGGCTTCAATGCGAGCGCGGGCGCATGCACCGGCCCGACAGGGACACCGGTCAACGGAGGATCCTGCACTCAGATCGCTGATGGCACGATATCCGGCCAGTTCACGGTGAAGGCCGGTACACTACCTGGCTCCTACATCATCGCGGTTGGCAATACTCCTGGCCCCCCTCCATCCGCGACCACGACATTCCAGGTGGGTCTGGGTCCCATTATCACTCTCACACCGAGTGTAGGGCCTACAGGGACAACGGTGACAGTAACGGGATCAGGTTGGAACGCGCTGGATACCTCCGTGACGCTTCGAGTGACAAGTGGTGGCGACTTGTGGGATTTGCCTGCGAGCCGTACCTGCGGAGTTTCTGGAGGTAGCATAGTCTCCGGGTGTTCTTTCACAGTCAAGCTGAATGCCAAGGGGGGGATTCACACGATAAATGTGACTGGAACACAATTCGACACAGTACTCGCGGAGTTCCTCGTCCAGTCCACCCTCATCCTTACTCCAGCGAGCGGACCGACAGGCACCTTTGTCACCATGTCAGGCTCAGGCTACCTCAACAACGCCACCGACTGTGCCGGATACATCTCAGCATCCCCCGCGCTCTTTGCCTCCTCGCCGGCGCTAAAATGTCGAATCGTGAATCACGTTCTTTCGGGGAATTTCACCGTGGCTCTGTTCACTCCTGCAGTTACCTATGGGGCACACTTGGTAACCTTGTCCAACTCCTCTTGGGTACAGCAGGGATCGATTTCCGCTACATTCACTGTGAATGTTCCAACGATATCGCTCTCTCCTTCTTCAGGGCCACGTGGAATGCTTGTGACGGTATCCGGAAGCAACTTCAACCTGAACGACACTTCCTGTACGATAATCCCCACGACATGCAATACCTTGGGATGCAGTGCATGTGTGATCACAGGGCCAGGCACCATATCGGGAATCTATGCGGTGAATGGAACTGCTGGATCTCAGCTGATAGTGATAACGGGTTACGGTCCTCCGGGCTCCACCAAGTACGACAATGCAACAGCCATCTTCACAATCGAGGCAGGAATCACGATGATGCCGACTTCCGGCCGGGCTGGAACGAATGTCATTCTCACCGGCACGAACTTCTCCTCTGCTGACACAGGCTGCACGATCACCTCAAGTCCGGGCGGATTGATCACGAGTCCCGTATGTACACTCGCTGGTGGCTCGATGTCAGGAGCGTTCACAGTCGCGTCTGGGACGAATGGCAGCTACACAGTCATCATAACTGGCACAAGCGGTGACGTGGGGAGAGCCTCGTTCAACGTTCCGGCTCCACCGACGTTGACTCTGAGTCCGGTCTCCGGGCCTGTGGGCACCGCTGTGATTGCCTCAGGCTCGAACTACCTTGGCGCAACATGTCTTATAACGGCTGTCCCGTCGAGCCTCTTCACTTCGTCGTCGTGTTCTCTCTCAGGAGGAGTGCTCACTGGAGGCTTCATCGTTGCATCAGGTGCGGCCACTGGTAGCTATACGGTAACTGTTCAGACCAACGCTGGTGCAGGCGATTCTGCGACTGCGGTATTCACAGTTGGATTGACCACAACCACGACGCCGACAACCACCTTCACACTCCCCACAACGACAACCCTTACGACCGCGCTGACGACCACTACTAGCACGACATCATCCGTCACGACATCGACATCGATATCCTCGACTACCATGAGTACGACTGCTACGACCACTGCGCCGTGGACTTTGCCGAGACCCTGCATAATCGCGACTGTCACGTTTGGTTCGGAGGTTTCATCCGCTGTTCAATTCCTACGGAGTTTCAGAGACGGAGTTGTTCTGTCGACGAAGGCTGGTTCAGCGTTCATGGAGGTCTTCAATGCGTGGTACTACTCGTTCAGTCCGTCGGTTGCTGGGTTCATCGCGGGCAACGATCCACTTCGCGCTCCCGTCAGAGTCCTCCTCTACCCGCTCCTCGGCATACTTGGCGTTAGCAGTCTGGCCTACTCATTGCTTGGTGCGGTTCCGGAGTTAGCTATTGTGGTAGCTGGGCTGGTTGCCAGCTCGCTGATGGGCTTGGTCTACCTGACTGTGCCCGCCATGTTTGGCGTGAGGGCGCTCCTGAAGAGGAGACGAATCCGGCTCGCAAGTTTGGCAAAGTGCTCACTTGCATTGTTGGCGATCGCACTGACATCGCTGACTGTGGGCGAACTGACAGGGTCGTTCCTGTTGCTTGCTGTCGGCGGCTCGGCAATTGTCCTCACCTGCCTAGTAGCGGCACCAGCAGTCTTCGCTCTTGCCATGCTTCGCCCCAACCCGGAATAGCACCTTCGGGCGGACAACCCGCCCCCTCCCTTCTCTCACCCATCTAGCCCAGATAGGCCAGTAGCCCCACTTCGTGCTGCACCAGTTTCAAGACTGAAATCACGGGTTGTAGAGGGAATCAGGCGATCAGCAAGAGAAGATTGCTATGGTGAAGGTTGACGCACTTGTGGTTCCTCTCAACAAGGGTCAGACTGCCATCAGCATCGCTCGGAGCTTGCGCTTGGTCAATCATACTCTAAGAACGTCTTCGTCTGAAGAGAACCTCTACATTCCACTGTTGCGTCAGATTGATGAATCAGAATCGAAACGCTTGTCAGCTATCTTGGGGCCACCCAAGATTGAGGAGCGGGAATTCAATGAAAGACCAAGAGTGCCGAGGACCCTAGCTGAAGCTCTTCAGAACCGCCTTCCACCTCATCTTCTCGCGAACGTCCCAAAGGCCTTTGACATCTTGGGTCACATCGCGATCGTCGAGGTACCTGACGAGCTTGTTCCGTTTGACAAGACGATAGGTAGAGCTGTCTTGGAGACCTGTCCGAACGTCAGAACTGTGATGGCCAAGTCTGGCTTCTTCTCGTCTGACTATCGCGTAAGAGCGCTGAGGTTGATTGGTGGCGAAGACCAGTCTGTAACACATTACAGAGAAAATGGATGTGTGTTTGAGCTTGACGTTAAGGCGGTCTTCTTCAGTCCCCGACTCAGTCATGAACGCTTGCGCGTGGCCTCGCAGGTCCAGCCTGGTGAGGCCGTGGTCGACATGTTTGCCGGCGTCGGTCCGTACTCGATACTGATTGCTAAGAGACAGCCAAGATCCACCGTATGCGCTATCGACGCCAATCCCTCAGCGTTCAGGTTCCTGGTCACAAACATACTTGCCAATAGGGTCGTCGCAAGGGTCAGGCCGATATTGGGAGACGCTCAGGAAGTCGTCAGGTCAGGTCTATCCGGCAAGGCTGACAGAGTGATAATGAATCTGCCAGGGAGCGCCGCAGATTTCGTGGGCGTCGCCTGTGAGAGTCTAGCCGAAAGAGGTGGGGTCATTCATTTCTACTCTTTTGAATCCGGACAAGACCCGCAAGAAGCCGGGTCCAGAAGGCTCAAGGAGCGTGTTCAAGCGTCAGGGCGAAGCGTGGACTCGATCCTGGCGACCAGAATTGTGAAAGAGGTTGCCCCGCGCCGATTTCAGGTGGCGGTCGATGCTAGGATATCCTGAAGGTGCATCAGCTGCTACAGCTCCGCGGCTGCCTCGATTCTGACTGTCGACGACGGATCCTGCAGCAGCCTCACGAATTCACGGCTCAGATTCGCGGCCGCTTTGTCAGCGAGTATCATTAGGGTTCTGCTGCAAACGTGGTCGCTCCTTCGAGCGACCAAGTCCGTTGGGTGGCTCAGTTCCAGCCGACCGTCTCCACGTCCCGTGATGATCTCGACTTCTTCTCCGACTCTCATCACGAGAGTGATGCGCGCATTGTTGTTCCTGGCTAGTTTAAGGAATTCTCTGGACAGGTCAGCGGCTCCTTTCGAGGCGGAGACAGCGACTATACAGTCACCTCGCTCTGTGAGATGTGATTCCTTGGTGATCTCAAGCGTCAAGGTGTGGCGTGCGCGAATCTTCGGGTGCCCTGACGCTTGAACCAGCTCGACGATGCGCACGCCACGCTCACACCAATCTACACCATATGGTGAATTCTAAGGCCTTTATTAGCGGCGACTGTAGCCGTCAGGTGGATTGGGCGCCCGACTTGATGGATTTCTCTGAGAGGCGGAGAAGGGCTGTCGAAGCGCTCCGATCTGAAGGAGTTCTGCACAACGATCGCGTCGCAAGGGCAATGTTGACGGTGCCTCGCGAGCTGTTTCTCCGACCTCAGGAGATGGAGTATGCGTACGTTGATTCGCCGCTTCCGATTGGGCATGGACAGACTACGAGTGCTCTGCACATGACCGTCCTCTTCTGTGAATACGCGCAGATGGAGCCCGGCCAGAGAGTGCTTGAGGTCGGCGGAGGTTGTGGATACATGAGCTGTGTCTATGCTGAGATTGTCGCTCCATCTGGCCTGCCCGAGGGTGAGTGGGGTCACGTTTGGTCCGTGGAGATCGTGAAAGAGCTGGCCCAGCTTGCGAAGCTCAATGTGGAGAAGGCCGGCTACTCGAAGAGGGTGAGTATGCTTCACGGCGACGCTTCGGTGGGGCTCCCGGATAGTGGTCCTTATGACGTGATTATCGTGACCAGCGCGGCTCCTGATGTTCCCAATCCGCTTGTAGAGCAGCTTGAACCCGGCGGCGTCCTACTGATCCCCATCGGGACTCCCTATTTCTTCCAGGAGTTGTTTCGAGTCAGCAAATCCCAAGATGGGAGAATAGCCCGCGAGAACCTGGGCGGCGTAGCATTCGTGCCTCTAAGGGGACAGTTCGGCTGGAAGACGTAGACCAATTCCAAAGAGGAATGTGTTGACGCCGCTCACGTATCGCGGATGGATGCAAGGTACTAGCCGAAATAGCGCTCAAGCGTCGGGCTCGTGGATGGCTTGGCGAGTCCTTCCTCCATCTTCTCTAGGGCTTTCCTGACTCGGTCTTCGCTGAAGTCTCGTTCCTTGCACAGAAAGTCGACAACCTCACCAACGTTGGGCTTTCCCCAGCGGAGATTGTAGTCTGACCGCACGTCAGGTTTCAGGAAGAACTCCACGATCTCGTCCACGTTCTCCGGAAGGCTTAGTTCGGGAGTCCGAGCTGCGATCGTCGCGAGGTCTCCGAACTCCCTGATCAGTTTCAGGCCTGTCTTGGGCCCGATCCCTTTGATGCCGTCTGGGTTGTAGTCGGTGCCCACGAGTATCCCCACTTCCACGAGCTGCTGTCGAGTCACACCTAGGCCTGCGAGGGTTTCGTTGAGATCAACGACCTCTGGTTCGACTTCCACATACGCTTGTCGTCCGGGTAGTTTCCTTCGTCCGGAGATTGTGAGGTTTCTCACCACGCGTGGTGCCCCAAACAGGAGCGAGTCGTGATCTTGGGATGCCGCGGCCCAGACATCACCTCTCGTCGCCATGTGTGCAGCCTGTGCTTCTCCCTCTGAAGGAGCCTGCACCCAGGGCAAGCCAAGTGCCTGCAGCAGTCTCTTGGAGTCCTCAATCATGAGCTCCTTCACCGTTGCCGCCGCTTGGGCATACCTTCTGGCCTCATCAACACTGCCAGATTTCAGCGCGGTCTCATACTTGACCGCGGCCTGTTCCCTGATCTTGCGGCGGCGCTTGATTTCCATCTCTTTGAGTTCCGGAGGTTGACCATCGAAGACATAGGCAACTCGGATCCCTTTCTCGGTGAGGTTTGCGGTCCTGTAGAGGATGCCGCTCAGATGGCTCGTGACCCTCCTCTGTCTGTCCATGAGAGGAGTCCCATCAGGTTGTCGGATTATTGCGAGGAATTGATAAAGCGTGTTGTAGCCGTCAACGGCGAGGCTTCTACCGGCCAAATCATCCAGAGGAATCTTCCGCTTAGGAAGGACTTCGCCAAGGTCTACACCCAAAACAGAAGCCTCATTCCTATTGCACACCAGACCACGTAAATGTGCTTGCGTACGTTTCCGGACAGGCGACGCTCAGTAGAGCCGGTATCCTTGAGGCACTTCTATCGGGATGCTGCGGCCGAACAGCTCAACCATGTAGATGCGGGTTGCATCCGCAGGAATCATTCTACTCACGCGAAACGGGATCCTGTGACTCCCTAATATCCTAGTCAAGGGTGAGAAGTACGGTCCTGGCTTCGACGCGAGGTGCTGGAGGCGCTTGCGTGATACTTCGACTTCTGAATCCAATGATCCATCGGTGAATCCGCGAACGTGCCATTCCAGGAGACTCGTTAGCGCTCTTGAGAGTCCGAACCTCTGTCCTACCCACCATTCCTGGATGAAAGGATCCACGAACCCCATTCTCCGAAGGACTGTGACCAGTAGTGGAATCTGCTCTGGGCTGATTTGTAAAAGGCCTCTCGAGTTCAATGCAACCATGCTGCCATGCTTTGGCTTTATCTATCGCTCGCGCTGGGTTCGGGGGGCCTCCCGCGTGCAATCTGCCGGGCCGAGAGTTGACGCGTTTACTCCCAGAGTCCCTCATAGTTCCAGCAAGAGGTACAGTACCATCTTCCGATCTGAGGAACCCACACCATTGGGGTGCCACACCAGTGCATCTTCGGATTTGCCGGCACAGGAGGGTACGGCATTGTCCAGTAGCTGGGTCCACAACATCCGCAAGACATTGCGATCATCGCAAGTCCGCATGGGTGGTGCGGAATTAAATCGTTTCGAGGACAAGAAGGTGCGGACACACAAGCGCATCCATCAATCGTGCTTGGATTCAGTCAATTCAACAGAAAGGCGTATACGCCCTGCCAAGGGTCGAGCGTTTGATCCACGGTGAGCGGTCATTTTCATCTGTCTCTCCGGCTTTAAACCAACCTCCACTTCAGATGAACGCAGTACTGAGGCTGCGGCTCCTTGAGCACTGAGCTCCTCTGGGTCAACGAGTTCCTCTCGAACGGGATAGGGCAGGAACCGGACTCCCTCAGGGATCTCCAAGTAGTCCGAGGGCCCTCTTCCAATCTTTGTGTGAGGTGTAGGGGAGGCAGAATGCTTTGCGGGAAGATCTCATGCCCCCTTCTCGCCAAGGCAAAGGCAATAGCCACTCGCGGCAGCCTCGTGAATTCTGAGCAATTGGACGGCTCAACTCCTCCTGGCGTTTTTGTCGGGAGATTCGGGTATCCTCGCGTGTCTGTTGGTCCCATGGTGCCTCCGTACCACGGAGACACAACGACGCTGGACACGCCTGAGCTGTGGTTAGGCAAATCGATCCAAGATATCGTCGACATGAGATACTCACTTGTTAGAGGAAAGACACGGGTCAGCATTTTCGATGCACAAGAACCATTCGGAATTGTAGATCGACTGCAAGAACTGACACTGAGCCTGTCCCCGGCGGAATCTGAGGTCCGGTTTGCCAAGAGACCTGGAGGAGTCTTGGTGCTTAGCGACGAGGTTCAGCCATTCGGTCCCTCTGCACCGCTCCGCAGCTTCCAAGCATGGGGGATCAAGGCTGACAGAAGAATCGAGAAGGCGTACTATGATCGAGACCTGAACGCCAGCGATGCCATACAACGCCTGCACGAGGATGGTGTCTTGGTCACACGCATACAGAGAGCTCTCAGCATGGGCATGTTTGGAGTGGGAACGCGAAGAAAGCTGGTTCCCACACGCTGGAGCATTACAGCAGTCGACAGCACTGTATCGAAACGTCTTCTGGAAGAGATCAAACACCTCCCGACCCTAGACGAATTCCGGGTTCACACTTTCCAGTACATCGACAACAGGTACGTTGTGATGCTAATGCCTGAGAAATGGAACTACGAATCGATAGAGGCATGGTTTCCGGGCACGGCTTGGAATGAGGGCGGAGATTACCCGGCGATGATGGGCGACCATGAGAGTTACCATGGAAGGACAACCTACGCAAGGATCGGTGGCTGCTACTACGCATGCCGTCTTGCGATTGCAGAGCATCTGCTCAAGCTGAGGAGGCAGAGTTCGGCTCTGGTTCTCAGGGAAATCCATCCGGGATACATTCTGCCAGTCGGAGTCTGGAACGTGAGGGAGAGCATAAGGGCAGCCCTGCTAAGAAGCCCGGCGCAATTCGACAACTTCGATTCAGCTCTGAATCACATGTTGTCGCACCTAAGCATCCCGCGTAGAGCCTGGATTCAATGCAGTCACATATTGAAAGAGGCCTTCTTCCAGAGAAAGATCAGCAGCTACTTCGGAGCCGCGTCATGATTCGGGCGCAGTGACGTTACTGCGTCTGTTCAGGCCTGGACCTTCTCTTCTTCCTTGTATCTCCTCACGTAGTCTTCGTCCAGCGCCCCTGCAGTGCTCAAGTTCACAATCGTATTGGTGCTCGCTTCTCCCGTGAGCTTGCCGAATTCGTCTTTGGACTGGCGCCACTTGAGATGAGTGCGTCCGCTTTTCGAGTTGTATATGATGCCAAGAACGTTTGAGACCCGTGTGAATCTGATGTCTCTTAACTGTTCCAGAGTCTCCTTGTCCTCGGCTTCGACATACATGGTTCCTTGATCTGAGGCTCTCTCGGGGAATATGTTGTCATCGCCGACATACTCATCCGGAATGAACGAGTCACAAGTGCTCACGATCATGAATCGCCTGAAACTGCTGAGATCGCAGACTGTGTCGATCTTCAATGACTTCTCCAACTCATGAGCGCGAGCCGAACCGGCCAGAACTAGGAACCTTCAAGTCGACAAAATGAAGCTGTCGGTCCCGCAACATCACCATAACGCTGCGACATGGTCGTAGTCCGGAGGCGTCCTCGCAGCAGAAGGATGGGCGGCGAGCAATGGATAAATAAACGACGATTGGTCCGCTGTAGGAAAAGAGGGTATTGGGACTGAGCGAAACCAAGACTGTGCGAATGCCGACCTGCACATGGTGTTCCAGAACCATAATGCCTGGGGAAGGTGCCGTGCGTTTTCCGTGTCCGAACTGCGGTGAGGTCACGATATGGCGCTGTGAGAAGTGCAGAACATTCGGTAGACCGTACAAGTGCGCGAAATGCGGACTGACTGGTCCATAAGGTGGCTTGGGTTGGCAAAAGTGGTCGCACAAGTCAAGATCTTTCCCACTGAGACGACAGTCGACCTTGGGGAATTGAGGAAGAAGATCGAGAAAGCTCTTCCACCTGACACGAGCGTTGCGCGGTTCGATGAGGAACCGATAGCTTTTGGGTTGGTGGCGTTGGTCGCTAGGGTGGTCATGCCGGAGGAGGAAGGGAGAATGGACAAGGTTGAGGAGGCCCTCAAGTCTGTGGAGAACGTGGGTGAGATACAGGTCGTCAATGTGTGGCGAACCTGAACCCTGTTACTAGAAGTAACGCTTATATCGAGGAAATGTTACCTGTAGTAACACGCTCGGAGCGGGACGAAGCGTCCGAACACCCGCCCTGGGTGGATTCAAGATTCAGGAAATGAACGCAAATGGTGGGTAAAGACCTACAGCTGAGAGTAGCCGACGCGCGACAGAGAGACGTTGGCCACGGCAAAGTGAGAATAGACAACGACACGATGCAGAAGCTGACAATCACAGCGGGCGACTTTGTCGAGATACACGGCAAGAAGATGACAGTGGCCGTCGCCTGGCCCGCATACGCAGAGGACCAGGGAGAAGAGATCGTACGAATGGACGGCCTCATCCGAAGAAACGCCGGCGTGGCACTCAACGAGTACGTGGTGCTCAAGAAGGCCGATGTGAAAGAGGCCCAAGCAATAATCTTCGCGCCAACAGACGTAAGACTGAGCGTCGATGACGAATTCGTCAGTTTCGTCAAGCGCAGATTCATGGACATGCCGTTCGTTGAAGGCGACATGACTCTGCTCTCAATCTTCGGCAGCGCCGTTCCACTCGTTGTCACGCGAA
>Ga0208047_1000107_pt1 | contig 30192 bp, 31 predicted proteins | sample Kivu_220m_FD_184162 | JGI IMG/M metagenome (GOLD analysis project Ga0208047, IMG submission 184162) | Freshwater microbial communities from Lake Kivu, Western Province, Rwanda to study Microbial Dark Matter (Phase II) - Kivu_220m (SPAdes)... | ecosystem: Environmental > Aquatic > Freshwater >...
GGATAGTATAATGTTGTTTCGTCCGTACGAAGGCAAACCTGGATTTGAAATAATAAATTTATCATATTCTGAAGATAAAGATTTTAAATTAAATGTATTTGATAGGGCGTTTGTAAGGTATAGAGGCGATTACCAGAGAATGGTTACCGTATTGGTTCTTGGAGAAGTTAAAAGACCCGGATTCTATCCCGTTGCATTTAATGGTACAAAATTGAAACAGGTTATTGAAATGGCTGGAGGTTTAAAAGAATCAGCATATCTGCCGTTAAGTATATTGTTCAGATATTATGATGAGGAATATGTAAAAAAAGATTCACTCGAAGTCGCAATTAATATGAGAGCAAATGATGTTATTGTCTCTGAAGAAGATAGAAAAGATTTCGAAACTGATATACTTGCTAAAAGAAATCGTGTCGCAATAGACTTTGAAAAACTTATATTTAAGAATGACACAACACAAAATATTATACTTCAGGATAAAGATATCGTTTACATTAACGACGATAAGCAGATAATTTATGTCTTTGGACAGGTTATGAATGAAGGTTATGTACCGTATATCCCGGGAAAGGATTATGAATACTATATCGAAAAGGCAGGTGGTTACGGTTTGGCTGCAGATGAAGGAAATACAAGAATAATTAAATTTAATTCAAGAGGCTGGTATAACCCGAAAGATATCACTTTGAATTCGGGAGATTATATTTTTGTACCTAAAAAGAATTTGATGACATTTTCAGAAAAATTAACACTTATAGTTCAACTATCAGGAATAGTACTTGGAATACTAACAACTTATTTATTATATAAAAATACATTAAAATAGTTTTTTCATGAATTATACATTATTGGAGTATATAAAAATATTTCTAAAATACTGGAAAATTATTGTAATTTTCACAGTAGCAGTTTCGTTAATAACAATGTTTGTAGTATTATTCGTAATGGATCCGATTTATCTTTCAAACTGCACAATAAAAACAGCAACAAGAGAATCAGGAATAAGTAATTTAATGAATATGGCTAGTTTACCAGGAATCAGTGAATTTTCAGAATTATCTGGAGGAACAACTTTAAAAGAAATAGCTCTATATGAAAACATACTATTAAGCAGAAAATGTGCTGAAGAAACAATAAATAAATTTAGTTTAAATGATGAGTGGAAATTAAAATATATGTATGATGCTGTAAAGCATTTCAGAGAGAGTGTCATTGAAATTAAGAAAGACAAAATTGCAGGCACGATGGAAATTGGTGTCTATGATAAAAATCCATATCGTGCTAAGGAAATAGTTGAATTCTTAATATCAAAATTAAACAATATATACATTGAATTAAGTGTAATGAACGCTAAAAATAACAGAGAATTTATTGAAAATAGATATAATGAGGTCAGGAAAGATTTAAAGGTTATGGAAGACAGTTTGAAAAATTATCAGGACACACACGGAATAGCTCCTGAAGTACAGGTTCAAGCTGCTTTAAAAGTTGAAATAGAAATTGAAGCACAAATTAAATCTGAAGAAGTAAAGCTCGAATTATTAAAGAAAATTTTATCACCAGAGGAGTCAGAAATTAAGGTACAAGAAGAAAAAATTTATGCATTAAAAAAACAATTAAACGATATTAGAAACAAACCAAATAATAGTGATTTGTTATCTTCCAAAGGTATGCCAGAGGTAGTATTAAATTATTTAAGGTTAAAGAGGGAAGTAGAAATTCAAAATAAAATATTGACTACATTAATTCCATTGTTAGAGCAAGCAAAGATTGAGGAGAAGAGAGATACACCGACTGTTTTAATAATGGACCCACCAAATGTTCCTGATAAAAAGGCAAGACCAAAAAGAATGGTGATAACTGCAATAATGACCTTTATTGCTTTTGTTTTTTCTTATTCGTCGTTGATTTTATATACAAAAATTAGAGATTATAGAAATCTAATTAAAAATAACGTCGGAGAGGATGGAAAAAACAAGCAAATTTAACATTCCTCAATATGTAGTTCTTTTTTATCTTTTATATAAGGTATATTATATATCAATTTTTTCATTAGGTCAATTTATTAGAGGTAGTGAAAGTTATTTGATAGATATTTTATTTTTTATGATTTTTTTAATTACTACATTAGATATAAATCAGTTATTTAAATTTCATTTTTCAATTAATAATTCAATTAATCTTTTTCTTATATTTACATTTTTATTTTTTTTGTTTTCAGCTCTTATTATTAACATAAAAAATGACAAAAGCATATTTACATTTTTGAAATTGTCCATATATATTTTTCAGTTTGTTGCTTTTTATTTTTATTTTGCAAAAATAATGTACAAAGATGATAATTTACTCGAAAAATTTTTAGATTTAATTTTATACTTTGTAGTGATTAATTCCTTTTTCTCGATATTATCATTACATTTTGGGTTTAATACAGAAAATCGTTTATTTGTTTCTGCTATTGGTATTTATAATAATCCAAATACTACTTCTTTTATTTATTCTATAGGTATCCCAATTCTTGTTTATAAATTAATTGTGAATAAAATACCTAAACCTGTATTTATAATATTAATGATATTATTTGTTTATTGTCAGATATTTACATATAGTAGAGCTGGATACATGGCGACCTTAGCTTCTTTATTAGTCCTAACTTTTTTCAGATCAAAGAAAATTTTTATTTTATGCGTTATTTTATTTGTAATTATTTTTTTAACTTATATTGCAGAGATACTATCCTTAAAAACCTTAAGTACAGTTTCTCGGGTTCTTTTAACTTTAACAGCAATATCAATGATAACAAGAAGTATAAATTCTTTTTTATGGGGTTATGGTGTATTAAATGCTTTAGAACAATTTGATATTGAAAAGAATTTATTTGGTAATTTTGAAATTAATGTGAACAATCCACATAATTTTATATTATTAATTGCATTACAATTTGGTGTCATGACTTTAATCCCGTATTTATTATTTATAATTACATTAATAGTTAATAATTATCGTAAAAGAAAGAGTTATACAAATTTAATTAGAAATAAAGTAGAATTATCGATAGCAATAATTTTAGGGCTAATAATCCAAAATATTTTTGAAGAAATAATTGTAGTTCCTGAATTTCCTATTATGCCGTTAAGTCTTATATTCATGGGTTTTTTATATTACGCTTATTCTTTACATAAAAAAGTAGAAAAAAATACTTAAATTTATATTGTTTAACTTTGAAAAAAACCATATTAAAATATTTTTCTACTATATTCATAATTTTATTAATAATAAAATTAATTGATGTTTTTAAAAATTTGTTAGTTGCCTCCAAATTAGGTGTATCGGATTCTGCTGACATTTTCATGGGATTGATAAGTATTCCTGATAGTTTGATAGTGCTTGTTGGAATAGATTCTATGAAAGGTGTAATTAATAGTGAATTTACAAGTATGCATAGTTTAAACAAAGATTTTATAGTTTGGGATTTATTCAACAAATTATGCAATTTTATTTTTTGGACGAGTATTATTTTTACACTCTTAATCATATTTACCAGGACATATATTATTGATATAATTTTACCAGGATTTTCAGGTATAAAAAAAGAAATAGCTCTGAGCATTGCACTTATAATATTCCCGATGTTTTTTTTAAAATCATTAACAGGTATTTTTCATGCTTCTTTGAATTCACTTAAAAAGTTTTATTTTCCTGTTATAATAAACATTATCCCTACAATTTTCGTTATAATTTCAATTTTTTTACCTTATATAAATGAAAATATGATTTATAATCTTTCATTTGCTGTGTTATTAGGAAATATTATGATTTTTATATTTTCTTTTTTTAGGATTGTACAGTTAGGAGGATATTTTAAATTTGATTTTTTATTTTTTAATACAGATACAGTAAAAATTTTAAAAAGTTGCGGAAATATAATTTTACTGCTATTTTTTGAACAGGTCTATAACATATCAAGAAATTTTTTTGCTTCTTATTTTGGAGAAGGTGCAATATCTTCTTTAAATTACGCAAGAACAATACCATTAGCTTTAATGGGATTAATATTTGCTACAATTTTTAGTGTACTTTTAACAAATTTATCACAGCTTTTATCATTAGAAATTAGAAAAAAAGTAAAGGATCTCTTTACAGATGTTTTATTAGGCCTTTTATTTATTACAATACCTATAATTATAATATTATTACTAAATGATAAAGAATTTTTAACTGTACTTTATTTACGGGGTAAATACACAATGTCAGGATTAGAAATGACACTCTTGCCATTCAGGTGGGAAGTAATCTCAATGTTATCATTTATTTTATATATGATTCCAACTGCTTTATATTTAGCAAAGAAGGAATATAAAAAGTTAAATAGAATTGGAAGCATTGTTTTTATTGCAGGAATTTTGTCTAACTTTATTTTTGTTAAATTATTTGGATTTTATGGTGTTTCAATTTCGTATTTCATAGTTTGTGGAATATACGGTGTATTATTAATCTATAATACAAGAAAATATTTTGGAAAATATTCAATTGAAGTAAAAACTTTTTTTAAAATAATTATTAGTGGTGTAATTACATATTTATTGTCATATTTTTTAAAAATTCAATTAAATTTACAACATACTTACGAATTAAAAATTAATTTTTTAATTATAACAATTAGTGCGATTTTTATTATTGTTGTTTATGTTTTAATTACAAATTTTATGAAAGTAAATTATTTAAAGAATTTAGTAAATGTTGTGTTAAAGTGAAGAAATACAAATAAGAATGAAAAGGATAAATATTATATTGTATGATTTATTAAAAACAGGTGGTATCAGGATATTACTTGAATATGCAAATAGATTAGTTATGAAAAATTATGATGTCAATGTATATCATTCATTTGTGCCTTATAAATTGAGAGAAAAAGTTACTTTTACAGAGAAAATAGAGACTTGTGTATCAAAACTCTATGTTCTTAAAAATCAAAATTATTATACCAAAAATTATAAGTCTAAATATTATAAATTAAAATTCATTCCCTTTTTATCAAAAATATTTATAAGAAATAGTGATGTAACAATATTTTCATATTGGCCAATAGCATTCACTTTAAAAAGAATTGAAGAAAAATGTGGAAAGATTCTATATTTAATACAAGCATATGAAACCTGGGATGCTTCAATAAATATGCTTCATGATACATATAAATTAGGTTATTGTAATATAGTAACATCAAAATGGTTACAGGAAAAAATATTGACTATGGCTGGTGCAGATAGCTATATAATTTATAATGGGATAAATTACGATAAATACCACAAAATACAAAAGAAAAAAAATAGTAAAAATTTAACAATATCATTTGCATATTATGATGTTGATTTTAAAGGTACAAATGATATATTAAATGTATTAGATAAAGTAATTGGCGAAAATAATAATATTAAAGTAATAAGTTTTGGTGATTCAATAATTAGTGATAAAAAATGCTATTTAAATTACGTTTATCAACCGGATGATGAAGAAATTATTAAAATATACAATCAAACGCATATTTTTATTTGTGCAAGCAAGGAGGAAGGATTTTATTTGATGCCTGCAGAAGCAATGGCTTGTGGATGTGCTGTTATTACAACTAACGTTGGAGCAGTACCCGAATATTCACAACATATGTATGATTCCTTGCATTTTTTGCCTGGTGACAGTAATGAACTATATAAACATTTAATATACCTGATAAATAATCCCGATGAAATTAAGAGATTATCAGAAAATGCATATAATAATATCAGAAAAAAAATTAATTGGGATGATTCAATATCTAAGTTAGAAAAGTTGTTATATTAGAAAATAAAACAGTTCAAATAATAGTAATTATAGTAATGAAGACAATTTTGATGATTACTCAATCTAGTGATTATGCAGGCGGCTCGGAACAAGATTTTTTGAGATTACTGTCATATTTAAATGGCAAATATAAGATTTACTCAATTTTTCCCGAGGGTGCAAGACAAACTGAATTTATTAATTTATCAGATAAATATCTAATTGTTCCTAAAAAAGTATTTCCGATATCAGGATTCAAGTTATTAGATTACTTAGTTTTTTTTAAAGTAGGATTAGAAAGATTGTTTAAAATAATTTCTTTTTTGGATAAGAACAGAAACATCGATTTATGTTTTCTGAATTCTTCTGTGTGTTTTCTTGAAATATTTCCATTATTATTTTATAAAATTCCTTATATACAGTCTATAAAGGAAAAAATCGGACCTAATATTGTAAGAAGATTATTGTATAAACTTATTGATAAAACTTCAAAAAAAGTTCTTGTAATTTCAGAATACTTAAAAAGTATTTATATAAAGGAAACAAATTCCAAAAAAGTAGAAATTATTTATTCTGCACTTGAAGAATCAGACTATTTAAAGATTGCAGAGACAACATGTAAGAATAATGATAATGATATCATTATTTTAAATATCGGAAATATATATTCGATTAAAGGACAGGAATGTCTGCTAAGGGCATTCATACATTTTAAAGATACAGATATTGGTAGTATAAAGTTGAAATTTATCGGGGATATTGTAAATCAAGAATATTACAAAAAATTAGTTGAAAAGGTTACAAAATATGATTTGGAAAATAAAGTAGAATTTTTAGGGAGTAGGTTAAAAGAAGAAGTTATAAAAAACATAATAAATTCTTATTGTGTTGTTATCACCTCTATGGAAGAAGGTCAATCTCTGGTTTTACTGGAGACTTTACTTCTTGAAATACCAGTAATAACAACAAAAGTAGGGATTGTTCCGGAGATTATTATTCACATGGAGAATGGAATTATATATGATTACAATAATGATATCAAGTTGTATGAATTAATTAAACTCTTGATACAAGATACAAAATTATATACTAAAATTAAAAATAATTGTAGAAAAACTTATTATAGTAAATTCAATCTTAATGAATCATTAAGAAAGTACGAAGAAGTATTTGCAGAGGTTATGAATTGAATGAAACCGGAATTATCAATAATAATATTAAATTTTAATACTGCAAAAAAATTATTAGATTTGCTGTATTCAATACAAAATTTTTTTCCCGCAAAAGTAAACGAAGGTACTTACGAGGTAATAATTGCAGATAACAATTCAACTGAACGAATTATTGAAGATTATGTTGAAATTTTTCCGCAATATAAATTTATCTTCTTTGAGCGTAATGATGGATTTTCATCAGGTAATAATAAAGCTGTTAATTATTCAAAAGGTAAGTATTTACTTTTTTTAAATCCGGACACAAGGTTGATTGATAATTCTTTAGAAAAATTCATAACTTATTATGAAAAATCTGATAATATTGGAATTTTATCCGGATTATTGGTAGACGAGAACATGAATCCAATATATTGTTATAATAATTTTCCAAGTTATATGTGGGAATTGTATCAGATGATTGGATTTGGATACGGAAAAAAAATTGAAATATTATTAAATAAACAAGAGATTAAACAAAACAGAGAATTTGAAGTTGATTGGTTTCATGGAGCTTTTATTTTTTTAAGCAGAGACGACTTTGATAAAATTGGGGGATTTAATGAAAATTATTTTATGTATTGTGAAGATGTTGAGCTATGTTTTAAAATTAAACGAATACTTAAGAAAAAAAATATTTGTATTCCACAAATACGAATATATCATTTAACTCGTTCTACCATAAGAAACAATAAAAACGATGATATATATTACTTTCATATGTTCAGAGGAAAGTTGTTATTCAATTTAAATTATAATTTTTTTAAAAGGAATATTTTAAAAATATTGATAATGAGTAATGTTATTCTTAGAATAATCATTCTACCTTTTTGGAAAAAGTATAAAGATATTAAAAAGTACAAATTAATACAATTAATTGTTATTTTAAAAATGATATTTAGTAATAATATTCTTTATAATAGTAAGCATAAATATATTAATATTTGAGAATGAAAAAGAAATTATTTATTACTGTTAACAACGGCAATATTTCAGGGGTTGAAAGGTTTGTTATATATTTATCAAAATATATAAATAAGAATAATTATGAATTAATTGTTGGAATTCCTTTTTATGGGAATTTATGTGATGAACTTGATAAAATTAATGTAAAATATTTTATATTTAATAAAAAAGAAAACAAGCCTTATAGGTATAATGGGATCAGGAATTTATACAAATATATGAAAACAGAAAAATTTGATATTGTACATGCTCAAGCCGGAATTGTTCCTTGCATACTAGGGAGAATCTTTAAAGCAAAATTATTAATCGAACATAAACACGGCTTGGATTTTACAGATGAGCAAATATTTAACATGTCTTTAGTTAAGAAAATGTATGAAAAATTAAAAAAATATTTTGTAAACTATACGATGACAGTATGCAACAAAGATAAAAATATATTAATAGAAAAATTTGGATATAAAGAAAATACTGTAAAAGTAATGTATCTTGGGACTGAACCTATAAATGAAACCGGGAAAATTGATTTTTCATTCAAGAAAGACTTTGTGATTGGAAATGTTGGAAGATTAACATATCAAAAAGCGCAGGAATATTTTATTGAAATGGCTTCCTTAATAGAAAAACATAAATTGAAGTATAATATAAAATATAATATCTATGGTGATGGAGAAAATTACGATTTTTATAAAAGATTAATAAAAGAGAGAGGATTATGCCAAAAAGTATTTTTGAAAGGATATTTTAATGATGTAGGTGTTGCTTTTCAAGATATTGATATATTTGTTTTAACCTCAAGGTATGAAGGAATACCATATGTTATACTCGAGGCAATGGAACATGAATGTATAATTATTAGTACAGAAGTTGGAGGGGTAAATGAAATTATAATTGATAGCTATAATGGATTTCTGGTGCCAAAAGAAAATCCGGAAATATTGAAAGAAAAAGTTATATATTTATTGAATAATTTCGAAGTAAGAGAGAACATTAGAAAAAATGCAAAGATGAATTTACGCACATCAGAATCGGTTGTTAACGATATTGAAAAATTTTATGAATCAAAATGTCAAAATAATTGATACCGAATATTTTCCATTTTATTTTTTTTACTGATGAAGGAAGCGAATTCATAAGATTTCCACTTGTTCATTATCTTGCAATAAAATCTGCTTATGTTCTAAATAAGCCAGAGAAAATATATTTTTATTTGAACTATGAACCTGAAGGAGAGTGGTGGGATAAAATTAAACCCTGCCTTGAGGTAATTAATATTGAGCCACCTTCGGAAATATTTGGAAATCAATTGATGCATTTTGCACATAAGTCAGATGTATTAAGGTTGAAGTTACTTATTGAGAAGGGTGGTATTTATATGGATCTGGATACTATTTGTAAGAGACCTTTTGAAAATTTACTAAAATATAATTTTGTCATTGGAAAACAGGGAAGATTTAGAAAAAAATTTTGTAATGGGATTATTATGTCTGAAAAAAATTCGGAATTTGCAAATTTATGGTTTGAACAATATAAAACTTTTCGCTCAAAAGGGAAAGATAAATACTGGGCTGAGCATTCCTCAAAAATATCATATATCCTGTCCAAAAAATATCCTTCTTTACTACATATTGTACCTTCTGATTATTTTCACTACCCTTTATATTACCCGTTCCATTTAAAGAAATTATTTGAGAAATGCATTGATTATAAGAATGCGTATTGCCACCATTTATGGGAAGGGGGTTCATGGAATAAATATTTGAAAAATTTAACACAGGAATATATAAAGAAAGTTGATACAACCTATAATATTATTGCAAGAAAATTTTTATGATATTAAAGAATTTTTTTAAAATCAAATTTATTATTATAATATTGAATTGATAAAAGAGTAAATTCGAAGTAAATTGACATTAAAAATATAATATGATTAATGCTTTTTCTATAGATTTAGAAGATTGGTTTTGCGTTTATAACTTCAGTAATGTGATCAAACAGGAAGACTGGGATAGCTACGAATACAGAGCTGAGAAAAATACAAGAAAATTATTGTTAATTTTAGATGAATTTAATGTAAAGTGTACTTTTTTTGTATTAGGATGGATTTCAGAAAAGTCTCCTGAACTAATAAAAGAAATTGAAAACAGAGGACATGAAATTGCTTTTCATACATATACTCATAGTTTAATAAATTATTTATCTCGTGAGCAGTTTGAAGAAGAGATTACAAAAGGTTTGAATATTTTTAAAGATATTGGTATAAAACAACCGATTTCAGGTTTTCGGGCTCCGTCTTTTACGATTACAAAAGATACTTATTGGGCATTGGAAATTTTATCAAAATATAATTTTCGCTATGATTCCTCAGTTTTCCCCGTCGGATTTCATCCTGATTATGGAATCAATAATGCACCATTATCACCTTATGAAATAAAGGAAAATCTATTGGAATTTCCTCTCAGTGTTTTAAAAATTATGGGTAAAAATATTCCCTGTTGCGGAGGTGGCTATTTCAGGTTATATCCTTATTTCCTTACGAAATTTATGATTAAAAAAGTAAATAGACAGGGAAGACCTGTAAATTTTTATATTCATCCGTGGGAAATTGACCCGGATCAGCCTAAAGTAAATTTGCCGCTTTTAAAAAAGTTCAGGCATTATAATAATCTTAATAAGACAGAAAAAAGACTTAGAAAACTTCTTAAAGATTTTAAATTTACAACAATTAAAAATGTACTTGGATTATGAACACTGAAATAGATTTACAGCGTGATTACTGGAACAAACAGTCAATGGATTTTAAAAAAATTTACACAAAAGAAAAAAGTAAATTCTCGATATTGCTCGACAAAATTTTTCGTAAAGATATGTTCGAAAGATTTGTATATACAATAGATAATTGCAAGCCTGTTCAAGATAGAATTTTTCTTGATGTAGGGTGTGGCTCAGGATTGTTTTCGATTGAGCTTGCAAAAATGGGAGCTAAAAAAGTTATAGGTATAGATATCGCAGAAAATATGGTCGAAATATCAAAAAGAGAAGCTGAACTGAATAATGTTCAGGATATTTGTGAGTTTATTCAATCTGATTTACTTGAATATACAGTGAAAGATGAAATAAATGTTAGTTTTGGAATTGGATTATTTGACTATATAAAGGATTCTTATCCTGTTATTTTAAAAATGTATGAAGTCTCTAAAGACAAAGCAATATTTGCATTTCCAAGGTTCTGGACGTGGCGGGCACCTATTAGAAAAATCCGTTTATCTCTTAGAGGTTGCCCTGTATATTTTTATACAAGAAAAAAAGTTGAAAACTTGCTTAAAAAAGCTGGTTTTAGCAAAATCCAAATAGATAAAGTAGGGAAACTTTATTGCGTTGTTGGTTACAAATAATCTGTAGTGAAAATTAATTTATAAAAGTTTATCTGCTTGAAAATTCAAACAAAAGAACCGTTAGTCAGTATTGTAATTCCAACCTGTAATAGAGCAAGGTTATTGAAAAAAACTATACAGAGTATATATGAACAAAGTTATGAAAACTGGGAAGCCCTTTTTATAGACGATATTTCTGCAGATGATACGGAAAAGATGTTATGTGATTTGTCGAATAGAGACAGTCGTATCAGATATTTTAGAATTCCGCTTGACAATAATAAAGGTATTTCTAAATATTTAAATTATGGATTGAAGAACGCAAAAGGAAAATATATTTCAAGGATTGATGACGACGATTACTGGTACGATAAAGATACTTTAAAAATTCAAGTAGAATTCTTGGAAAGTAATCCTGATTATGTATTAGTTGGGGGAGGTGTGATTATAGTCAACGACAAATATAAAATGATATTTAAATATTTTAAACGTGAGAAAGACGAGGAAATAAGAAATAGTGCACTTATTGCTAATCCCTTTGCTCATAATACTGTGATGTTTAGAAAAGAAGAAATATTATCTATAGGTGGGTATAGTAATATTGAATTCGCGGAAGATTGGGATTTATGGTTAAGAGTAGGAAAATTGGGAAAAATGTATAATTTCCGGAAATATTTTACATGTTATCTGACCTCAGGTCAAAATACTTCCTATAAAAAACTTCAGAAACAGTCAAAATTCATAATAAAACTGATAAAAAAATATAAAAACGAATACCCTAATTATTATAAAGGTTTATTTTTAAGTTACATTCAATATTTGTATTCTTTTTTGCCTTCTCCTTTGACAAGCAGATTACATACCTTCCTTATCTATTTTAAACGTCAAAATTTTTAAAACATTTTATAGAAAATACAACAATTTCTTAAATTATTGACTGTTTTTTTGTAAATAATATTATCAAATTAAATAATAATTTATTTTTAATGTCGTATAAAAAATATTTTATTTCGGGTGGTGCAGGTTTTATTGGCAGCCATTTGGTAAACAAGATTTTAAAAGAGGAAACAAATGTTTTTGTCACTGTTTATGATAATTTTTCTTCAGGACAAATGTGGCATCTCGAAGAAGTAAAAGATAATGATAATTTGAATATTGTTAATGCTGATATTAAAGATTTAAATGTTTTGAAAGATGTAATGAAAAATCATGATGTTGTTTACCATTTTGCATCAAATCCCGATATATCCAAAGCAATTACGCAACCGGATATTGACTTCTGGGAAGGTACTTATTTAACAAATAATATATTGGAGTCTATGAGAATTAACAGGATTAATAATCTTATTTATTCGTCGGGAAGCGGAGTATATGGTGATACGGGCTATTTGGAAACTGTTGAAGATTATTCTCCTATGCTACCAATATCTACTTATGGCTCTAGTAAATTATCATGCGAGTCTATGATTTGCTCATATTGCCATATGTTTGATATGAATGCAGCATCATTCCGGTTTGCTAATGTAGTCGGACCTCATCAGACTCACGGAGTTGGATATGATTTTGTAAAGAAACTGTTAAATGACGCTAAAAATCTCGAGATATTAGGTGATGGAACGCAAAGTAAGTCATATATTTATATAGATGATATACTATCTGCCTTAAAATTAGTTGAGGGCAAATATTTGGACAATCATAATTATTATAATGTTGCAACTAATGATTATATTTCGGTAAAAGAAATTGCTGATATAACATGTGAAATTTTAGAATTAGAGAATGTTGATTACAAATTTACAGGGGGAAACAGAGGATGGAAAGGTGATGTTCCTATCGTCAGGCTTAATAGTGAAAAAATTCGAAAAATTGGGTGGAAAAATAAATACACTTCGAAAGAAGCGATACATTTATCTTTAAAATCAATTTATGAAGATGCAATTGAAAATAAATTTAACTGGAGGAAATAAAAATGATAATTTCACGAGCACCGGTTAGATTATCGATGGGAGGAGGAGGAACCGATTTAGCATCTTTTTATGAGAGATATGGTGGATTTATTCTTGCTGTTACAATAAATAAGTATGTTTACATATTGATTAACAAAAGATTTCAGAAATCAATAAGACTGTCTTATTCGAAAACAGAAATAGTAGATTCTGTAAAGGATATTAAACATAATATTTTCAGGGAGGTATTAAAACATCTTGATATTAAAAACCAAATTGAAATTGTATCGGTAGCTGATGTCCCTTCAAACTGCGGGCTTGGAACATCTTCTGCTTTTACGGTAGCATTACTAAATGGTCTTTTTGCATATAAAAGGAATTATATATCGTTAGAGAAGTTAGCAGAGGAAGCATGTCATATTGAAATTGATGTACTGAAAGAACCAATAGGGAAACAGGACCAGTATGCCTCTGTTTTCGGCGGTTTTAACGCATACTGGTTTAACAGAGACGGTAGCGTAAATATAGAACCTTTGAAAATCAGAACAGAAGTGTTAAATGAATTGCAGAATAATTTACTCCTTTTTTATTTAGAAAAAGAAAGGTCTGCAAGTAAAATCCTGAAAGTACAAAATATAAAAAGTAAAAAAGATGATGAAAATGTAATAGAAAGACTAAAAAAAATTAAGGATATCGGAATTTATACAAAAAAGATTTTTGAGAAGGGAAAAATAGATGAATTTGGAGAAATATTACATCAGCACTGGCTGACTAAGAAAGGATTATCAGAAAAAATATCTGATTCATATATTGATGAAATATATGAAGTATCGTTGAAAAACGGAGCACTTGGGGGTAAAGTTGTAGGAGCAGGAGGAGGCGGATTTCTATTATTATATTGTCCGAAAAATAAACAAAAATTGATAAATGCTTTAAGCAAATTCAAATTAATTCCTACATGGTTTACTTTTGAGTTTGAAGGAGCAAAAAAAATTTTTTCAAATTAATTTTGCTTCTTGTGAATATTGAGAATGATATATTGTTACTTGCCGGAGGAATAGCAACAAGATTGAGACCTGTTACAGAAAATATACCAAAGTCGTTGATTGATGTTGCGGGGAAACCTTTTATACTACATCAATTGGAATTGTTAAAAAGAAATGGTTTTGTAAATATAATACTATGTTTAGGATATCTCGGGGAAAAAATTGAAAAGTTTATCAAAGATGGCAGTGAATTTGATGTAAAGGTTAGATATTCTTACGATGGAGAAAATTTATTGGGTACCGGAGGGGCAATAAAAAAAGCAATGCGGTTATCTAGCGAAGTTTTTTTTGTAATGTATGGAGATTCATACCTCGATATTGAATATTCAGAAGTTTTTAAATTTTATAACAAAACTTGTAAGAGTGGTTTGATGACAGTTTATAAAAATAATGGATTATGGGATAATAGTAATGTAATATTTAGAAATGGGAAAATTATTGAATATGATAAAAAGAAGAGAAGCAATGAGATGAATTATATTGACTATGGACTTGGAATTTTTAAAAAGCAAGATTTGATGAATTATCCTGCAAATGAAAAGTTTGACATGGAGGAATATTATAAATATTTACTTGATAAGAATGAACTTGCTGGTTATGAAGTATATAATCGTTTTTATGAAATTGGAAGTTTTGAGGGAATTAAAGAAACAGAAAATTATATAATAAATAAAAAAGTAAAATAGATGATTGAATATATTAACACTTATCTTAATGAAGCAAAGATGGTTATTGATAAAATAGACAGAGAAAAAATTACTGAAGTAATAAGAATAATAAATGAAACGAGAAATCAAAACGGAAGGATTTTTATACTCGGAGTCGGAGGAAGTGCAGCGAATGCTTCTCACGCAGTAAACGATTTCAGGAAAATTGCAGGAATAGAAAGTTATACACCAACGGATAATGTATCCGAATTGACAGCAAGAACAAATGATGAAGGATGGGAAAGTGTTTTTGTGAAATGGTTAAAAGGTAGTAAATTGAAACCTCAAGATTGTATCCTTGTCCTTTCAGTAGGCGGTGGTAATGTGGAAAAAAACATAAGCGTCAATCTGGTAAAAGCTCTCCATTATGCAAAAGAGGTTGGTTCGAAAATAATAGGTATAGTTGGAAGAGATGGCGGATATACGGCAAAAACAGCCGATTCATGCATATTAGTACCTCAAATAAGTGATAGTACAATTACATCGCATACAGAAGCATTCCAGTCAGTGCTGTTACATTTGATAGTTTCTCATCCGGATATAAAAGCGAATGAAATGAAATGGGAATCTGTTAAATGAATAAAGCAATATTTTTTGATAGAGACGGAGTACTGTTAAAAACAGTATTTCATAAAGAATATAACGAATATGGACCTCCTTTAAGAGTAGAACAATTAATTTTTCAAGAAGATATATTTAACACTTTAAAAAAAGTTAAAAAATTAGGATATTTATACTTTTTAATTTCCAATCAACCTGATTTCGCAAAAGGAAGAATAGGTATTGAGAATTTAAGAACAGTTCATAATGTTTTCGACAGAAATCTTAAATGCAACGGAATATTTTTCGAAGATTATTATTATTGCTATCATCATCCTGATGGTATTATACCTGAATATACTTTAAAATGCAACTGCAGAAAACCGGGAAACGCAAATGTGGAAAAAGCAATAAAAAAATATGATATTGATAGAAATTTTTCATGGTTTATCGGAGACAGGAGCAAAGACATTGAATGCGGAAGAAGTTCTGGTTTAAAAACGATATTATTCGAAAGCAGACAGACAAAAAAAGAAAAAATGAAATATAAACCGGATTACGTTATAAAAGAATTCGATGTTTTATATAAAATAATATCCAAATTCGAAATACAATAATAAAAACGGAATAAAATGTTACTAAAAGATTTAAGAATAAAAATATTTGCTGATGGCGCGAATGAAGAAGAAATTATACAATTGTATAAAGGAGGATTGGTAAAGGGATTCACTACAAATCCGACATTAATGAAAAAGGATGGGGTTAAAGATTATGAAAAATTTGCAAGGAGCTTATTAGAAAAAATTACTGATTTACCGATATCATTTGAAGTATTTTCGGATGATTTTGAAACTATGGAAAAGCAAGCGAAAAAAATACAAAGCTGGGGTAAAAATGTATTTGTTAAGATTCCTATTACAAACACACAAAAAGAATCTTCAGTGTCTCTAATCAATAAATTAAGCAAGGAAGGATTAAACCTTAATATTACTGCTATACTAACTACACAGCAAGTATCAGAAGTTATTCAAAATATTTATGAGAGTTCAAATACGATAATATCAGTTTTTGCTGGAAGAATAGCGGATACAGGCAGGGATCCGATTCCATACATGAAAAAAGCAAAAGAACTCATTAGTGGTTTAAGAAATGTTAATTTATTATGGGCAAGTTCGAGGGAATTATTGAATATTTTTCAAGCTGAAGAGTGTGGGTGTGATATTATAACGGTAACAAATGATATTTTGAAAAAAATCCATTTAATCAATAAAGACTTGGAAGAACTGTCTCTTGATACGGTAAAAATGTTTTATAACGATGGTAAAGCAGTCGGATTTAAAATATTATAGTTTTAATGTCTTATAGAAAAGAATTAATATTATTAATTTTATCTGATATATTTTTCATTAATATTACATGGGCTATATATTATTATATCAGAGTTGACTCAGGTCTTTTAATTTATGCAACGCATCCTTCATTTTTAGCTCCGATGATTGTCATATTTTTTTACTGGTTCATAATATTTTTCATAGCGGGTATGTACCAGCACTGGTTTGTCAGGTCAAGATTCGATGAATTTACTTCTGTTTTTAAATCTGTTAGTTTAGGTGTTTTTATTTTATTTTTAACTATTTATATTGATGACACAATTAAATCTGCACCGGTTGTTTCAAGATTTATTATTTTAATTTACTGGTTTCTTTTAATATTTTTTGTCTCTCTCGGCAGAGTAATAATAAGGGGATTTCAAATAGGAATGCTCCAAAAAGGAATCGGTCATAGAAATACTTTGATAGTAGGAACAAACAAACGTGCCGAAGAGTTAAGAAAATCTTTGATAAAGTTTCCAAAATTGGGATATAGGTTTATTGGCTTTATAGGTGCAGATTGGGAACCGGATATTGAGTTTGAAATAGGTAAACTTTCCAAAATAAGGGAAGTAATACAACAGAATAATATTACCGAATTGATTATTGCCGTTGAGGAAAAAAATAAGGAAATTGTATTAGAAGTTGTCAAATTATGTTCTGATCTTGACGTCCGCATTTATATAACTCCAAGTTTATCAGATATTATGAGTGGTATGGCAAGAACACATCAAATTTATGGAATACCACTCATTGAAGTACTGCCGGAAATTATGACGTTCAGAACAAAATTTATAAAAAGACTGATTGATATAGTTTTTTCAATTTTTATTCTGATGATTCTTTTTCCTTTTTTAATAGCAATAGCTTTATTAATTAAATTAACATCCCGTGGTCCTGTATTTTATATTCAGGAAAGGGTTGGCAGGGAAGGAAGAATTTTCAAATGTATAAAGTTCAGGTCAATGATTGCCAATGCTGAAGAAGAAGGACCTAAATGGGCAGACAGGGATGACCCGCGAGTTACAAAAATAGGACGTTTTATGAGAAGACTTAGAATTGATGAAATCCCGCAATTTATAAATGTCATTAAAAACAACATGAGTATCGTTGGACCTAGACCCGAAAGAGAATATTTTGTCAAAATGCTTATGAAAGAAATTCCTTATTACTCGAAAAGATTAAAGATTAAACCGGGGATTACAGGATGGGCTCAAATAAAACACACTTACGATTCTTCTGTAGATGATGTTAAAGTGAAACTCGAATATGACTTTTATTATATTGAAAATATGTCACTGACGCTCGATTTTAAGATAATGGTACAGACATTATTTACTATTGTAATGATGAAAGGACATTAGAATTTATAAAATTATATTTATGAATTGTAAAATACAGCTATGTTAAAAGTATTAGTAATAATACCTACATACAACGAATCAGAAAATATATTAAAAATTATCGAAGCTGTTTTAAAAAACTCTTGCAGCAAATACGAATTTAACGTTCTTGTAATTGACGACAATTCACCGGATGGAACATCTCGTTTGATTAAAGAGTATGGTAATCCATGCGTTTATATTATTGACAGAGAAAGGAAAATGGGACTTGGTACAGCATATGTTGTCGGGTTTAAACATGCAATCGAAAAGGGATATGATTATGTCTTTGAAATGGATGCTGATTTCTCGCACGATCCTGTTTATTTAAAAGATTTTTTAAAACAAATGGAAAATTGTTATGACCTTGTTGTGGGTTCAAGGTATATTGACGGTGTATCGGTAGTTAATTGGCCTATCCGAAGATTGCTGCTTAGTTATTTTGCAAATATTTATACAAGAATTATTACAGGGCTTAAAGTACATGATACAACCGCAGGTTTTATGTGTTACCGCGTTGAAATATTAAAAAAAATTAATCTCGACAATATTAAGTCAAACGGATATGCTTTTCAGATTGAAATGAAATATAAATTTCATAAGAAAAAATTCAAAATAAAGGAAATTCCGATATTATTTGTGGACAGGCGGGCAGGTAGTTCTAAAATGTCTAAAAGAGTAGTTTATGAAGCAATGTATATGGTCTGGATATTAAAATTGCGGTCAATATTTAATAAACTGTGACTCAGAGAAAATGGTCGATATATCTATTGTCATAGTGAATTATAATGTAAAAGATGTTTTGGATAATTGTATTGCCTCCATATACAAATCCAATTCGAAAAATCACAATATTGAAATATTTTTAGTTGATAATAAGTCAGTTGACGGAAGTGTAAAACATATACGTGAAAAATATCCGGAAGTTAAAGTAATTGCAAACACAGCAAATGTAGGTTTTTCTAAAGCAAACAATCAGGCATTAAGACAAATATCAGGAAAATATGTGTTAATATTAAATCCTGATACAGTACTCGAAGAAGGTACGTTCGAAAAATTATTGAATTTTTACGAGTCAAGAAAAGATACCGGAGTAGTCTCCTCAAAATTAATCATGGCAAACGGAAAAATTGACGGTGCTTGCAGGAGAAGTTTTCCTACTCTTTCGGTGGCTCTGCCGCGAATATTTGGTCTGTCAAAGTTGTTTCCAAAAAGTAAATTTTTCGGGAAATATAATCTTACTTATCTGGATGAAAATAAAATAAGTGAAGTTGATTCGGTTTGCGGTGCGTTTATGTTTATGTCTAAAAGAATTCTGGACGAAGTTGGAATATTTGACGAAGAGTATTTTATGTATGGAGAAGACCTTGATTTATGTTACCGCATCAAAAATAAAGGTTACAAGAACTATTATTACCCTGAGGTGAAAACTATTCATCTGAAAGGCGAAAGCACAAGAAAAACCGGACTTTCTTATGTTAATAACTTTTACGGTGCTATGTCTGTATTTGTCAGAAAAAATCTCAAAGGTGCTTCCTTTGTTGTATCAATTTTATTGCGTTTCGGAATATTTTTACGCTCGCTTGTCTCATACCTGAAAAGAATGTTAAAATATGTTGTTAGTCCTGTCCTGGATATTATGATAATCCTTACTTCATTCATTATAGCTGTTCAATACAGATTTAAAATTTTTCCCACAAGGCAATATTTCTTTATTATTTTTGTATATATACTTATCTGGCTTTTTCTTCTTGTTATTTTTGGTGCTTATACTAAAAAAGGAAGATTTTCGGTTCTAAGGTCGTTTAACGCAGTCCTGACAGGTTTTTTTATAAATTCTTCGATAACTTATTTTTTCAAACAATATGCTTATTCCAGAGAAGTAATATTAATGGCAACTGTCTTTTCTGTGGCAGGTATGAGTTTATGGAGAATTGCAGTAAATATATATAGATTCTTTATCAGCAAAAATATATTGCTGAATAAAATTAATCTTCTCGTGGTTGGTGAGAAAGAACTGACGCAGGAAATGGAAGACAGGTTAATTGCCAAGTATAATGTATATTATTTCAATAAAATTAGTGAAAAAAACGAAATAGAAGATCTCGAAGAAATTATTAAAATTAAAGACATAAACGAAATTATTCTTGCGGACGATAAATTTTCCAATCAGGAGATATTGAAATTAATGGGACGCCTGAAGAATAGAAATGTAAATTTTAAAATACTTCCAACCGAAACAGAGTTGATATTATCTAAAATTCATTCTAATATAGAAAATTTATCGCTAATCGAAATTGAGTATAATATAAATAATAAATTGAATATATTTCTTAAGCGTACGTTCGATATTGTTCTTTCATTTTTTTGTCTAATAACTATATATCCGTTAGTGCTTTTAGTTAAAATTTTCAGAAAGAAAGAACTTTCTAAACATACTTCAAAACTGTTAAATTTACCGTCTGTATTAACCGGAAAATACAGTATGGTCGGAATTCCGATGTGGTATGAGGAAGAAAGACTTGTACATCTCGGGAAAAAAGGACTGACTGGATTGATCCAGTTGAATTGGTATGATGGTATAACGGAAAATGAGATGATTAATTTTAATCTTTTTTATGCGAAAAATCAAAGTATATTACTCGATATAGAAATTTTATTAAAAACAGTAATATCATATTTTAAAAAATAATTTAAGGAAAACTATGCCTCTAACGACTTTAGATTTTGAAAAACCTATTGTGGAACTTGAACAAAAAATGGAAGAAATGAGAAAAATGGCTGACGGGCTGGATTTATCTTCCGAAATAAATAAACTCGAGACAAAAATTATCGAATTAAGAAAAAGTATATTTAAAAATTTGACACCCTGGCAAATCGTTCAGCTTGCAAGACATCCCGAAAGACCTTATACACTTGATTATATTTATTTAATGACTGAAAATTTTATCGAATTGCATGGTGACAGGAATTTCAGAGACGATAAAGCAATGGTAGGCGGATTTGCAACATTAGGAGATAAAACTGTAATGCTTATCGGACAGCAAAAAGGCAGAGATACAAAATCTAATCTTTATAGAAATTTCGGAATGTCGAATCCCGAGGGCTATAGAAAAGCACTAAGATTAATGAAATTAGCGGAAAAATTCGAAAAACCTGTTATAACACTAATAGACACTCCTGGAGCTTTTCCCGGTATCGAAGCTGAAGAGAGGGGTCAAGCGGAAGCAATAGCAAGGAATTTACTGGAAATGTCAAGACTACAGGTTCCTTTAATTGTGGCAATCATAGGAGAAGGTGCATCAGGCGGAGCTTTGGGAATTGGAATTGGCGATAAAGTTTTAATGCTTGAGTATTGCTGGTATTCGGTCATATCACCCGAATCGTGTTCTTCGATTTTATGGCGCAGCTGGGATTACAAAGAACAGGCGGCGGAAGCATCAAAACTTACAGCGAAAGATTTATTAAAGTTGGGAATCATTGATAGAATTATCCCCGAACCTCTCGGCGGAGCACACAGGAATCACAAAGAAGCAGCAGATATTTTGAAACAGGCATTGCTTGAAGAGCTTGAAACAATTTCAAAAATAAAAAAGAACAGACTTCTCGATTACAGAATTAAAAAATTTAATGTAATGGGATATTTTAAATAATGAATTAATAATCAAATTTGAAAGAAGAAAATAACGCAAAATATCTTATACGGGGCGGAAAACCGCTTCACGGGAAAGTAAAAGTATCCGGCGCAAAAAATTCTGTAACGAAACTTTTAGTTGCTTCCCTCTTGACAGATAAAAAATGTGTATTGATGAACTCTCCGAACAAAATCAGTGATTTATCTGTTACGAACGATATTTGTTCTATACTTGGAAGTAAAATAGTTTTACAAAACGATAAGTTAACGGTATCAACACCCAAAATTAAAAATTTTGTAATTCCCGAATATCTTGGAACAAAAAACAGAATTTCGATTTTAATGGCCGGTCCTCTGCTTCACAGGACAGGAAAAGCGGAAATTCCTATTCCGGGTGGATGTAGAATCGGATCACGCCCCGTTAATTTTCACATAGAAGGTTTGAAAAAACTCGGTTGTAAAGTGAAAATTAAAGGCAACTATTATGAAATTTTTGCAGAAAAATTAACAGGGGCTAATATACATCTCGATTATCCGAGTGTTGGAGCAACCGAAAATTTAATTATATCGAGTTCACTGGCAAAAGGAAGAACTATAATTACAAATGCTGCGGTCGAACCGGAAATAATTGATTTGATAAAATTTTTACAGAAGATGGGGGCGATTATCGAAATGAGTACCGATAGAAAAATAACAATAGAAGGTGTGGAAAAACTCAATGGTGCCTCGCATTATGTAATACCCGACAGGAATCAGGCAGCATCTTTTGCATGTGCAGGAATAGCCTCTAAGGGCGACATTATTGTCGAAAACGCAAGACAGGATGATTTAATCACTTTTTTAAATACAGTAAGAAAAATCGGTGGGGGATTTGAAGTTTTAGATAACGGTATAAGATTTTTCTACAATGGTCCTTTGAATTCCATCGCAGTCGAAACTGATGTTCATCCCGGTTTTATGACTGATTGGCAGCAACCGTTTGTAATAATGCTGACACAGGCAAATGGTATCTCTATAATTCACGAAACTGTATATGAGAAAAGATTTGGATATGTTGAAGAATTGAAAAAAATGGGTGCAGAAATCGAACTTTACAATAAATGCCTTGGAAGTATCCAGTGCAGATTCAGGAATTCCCAGTATTTTCATAGTGCAGTCGTAAAGGGTCCTGCACAACTGCATGGCGCAGAAATTCAAATCCCTGACCTGCGTGCAGGATTTTCTTATCTTATTGCTGGTGTGATAGCCAGAGGCGAAACTGTTATCGATGGTGCTGTTTATATAGACAGGGGTTATGAAAATATCGACAGGAAATTAAAATTTCTTGGAGCAGACATTAAAAGAATGTAATATACTACCGGCTTTGAAATTTAATACTTGAATTGATTATTATTTTATTTTTTGATAATTTTAACTCATAAATGCCGGAAAATAAGAATAAAGAAAAAAAAAGTTCTTTGATAAATTTTTTCTTTAAGCCGTATACAATCACCGATAATAAAGCATTGCAGTATTCGGGTGTCGGTATTCAACTTGCTGTAACTATATTAGTTTTTCTTTTTGTCGGTATATGGCTTGACAAAGAACTTGATACAAAATTTATCTTTACTTTTTTATTTACTTTCATTGGTTTCTTCGGCGGATTTTACAGTTTTTATCTGACTATTAAAAGATTGTCTGAATCTGAAGAAAAAAATTCAAAATCTGGAGATAACACGAAATAAAAACTTTAAAAAAAAAGAATTATATAAATTAGTTCTTTTATATACTGTAATAGGAATTTTGTTTATAACGGTTGTAACGCTGTATCAGTTAATTGAAGGTTATAATAATAATTTTATAGGATTATATGTTGGATGGCTTTTAGCATATTTGAATTCTGTTGTAGCAATATGGATTATTATGAGGACTTTCAATGCAGAATATAATAAATTTATGAAATTGATTTTTAGTTCTATGATTATTAGATTGTTTATTATGACTTTTTTGATTCTTGCTGGAATTTTATGGCTGAAATTTGAAATATCTTATTTTGTATTTACAGTATTTGGTTTTTATATTGTTTATCTTATTTTCGAAATTCTTTTTTTGAATAAAAAGATTGTAAATATTTGATTAAAAAAATATCAATATTTTTATTGTTTTTTTTCTCTCTTGCTGTTTTCTCATTTGCACAGTCTCACGATAACCATCAATCTGACAATATCGAAGATGAAGGACAGCTTGACATTATAAGTAAAGTTGTTGACCATGATTATGTCGATTTCTATTTTTTCGGTAAACTTTATATGCCGAAATTTCCTCCGGTACATCTTGGTTCTGTGGAGATAGATTTTTCACCTACGAAATCTTTATTTATGATGTTTGTATCTTCCATAATCATAACTCTGATTTTATTTTTCGCTGCGAGGTCAAACAAAAAAAATAAAGTTCCAAAGGGTCTTGGTAATTTAATTGAGGTTTTTATTGTATTTATAAGAGACGAAATAGTGATTCCAAATATGGGTAAAGAAGGTATAAAGCATCTCCCGCTTTTCCTGACATTGTTTTTCTTTATTCTGACATGTAATTTAATCGGACTCGTTCCGTTTATGGCTCAACCTACTAAAAATATCAGTGTAACGACTGCATTGGCTCTCGTTACATTTCTGACGACGCAGGGAGTCGGCATAAAGAAAAACGGATTTTTCGGGTATGTAAAGAATTTAATACCGCCCGGAGTACCCCTGTTTGTTGCTCCCATTATGGCTGTTGTGGAGTTTATTGGATTGTTTACAAAACCATTTGCGCTCCTGATGAGGTTATTTGCAAATATTACGGCAGGTTCGATTATTATATTATCTTTAATCGGATTAATATTTATGATGAGTTGGGCGGGAGTGGCAATTGCAGTACCATTTGCTTTGTTTATTAATTTACTCGAAATATTCATTGCTTTTTTACAGGCATATATTTTTACGATGCTTTCTGTACTTTTTATAAGTATGGCAGCACATCCGCATTAAAAAATAATATAACAATATTAAATAAGGAGAATATTATTTATGACATCTTTAGCATTAGCTTACCTGGCAGCAGGAATCGGAGCCGGACTTGTAGTAATCGGTGCCGGTTATGGAATAGGGAAAATTGCATCTGCAGCAATGGATGCAAGCGGCAGAAATCCCGAAGCACTCGGAAATATCAGAACTTCTATGATTATTGCTGCAGCACTTATTGAAGGAGTGGCTCTGTTTGGTTTAGTAACCTGTGTTCTTCTTGCAATTAAGAGCTGATATTTTATTTAATTTTAAATATTAATTCATAAAAGATGATTTTTATAAATCTTTTATTTAGCTATTCTGTCATTTTGATGGAAGAACATAAAACGGGATTGCTGTCCGTTAATCCGGGTCTTATTATCTGGACGATTGTAATATTTGTTCTTTTATTGCTAATCTTAAAAAAAGTTGCCTGGGGACCCCTGATTAAAGCATTGCATTCGAGAGAAAACACCATTAAAACCGCACTTGAAAATGCCGATAAAATTAATAAGGAAGCTGCTGAATTGATGGAAATGAACAAAAAGGAAATGGCTGAAGCAAGTGCAAAATCTCTTGCCTTGATTAATGAAGCAAAGGAAACAGCCCAAAAAGTGAGAGAAGATATAATTGCCAAAGCCGGTGAGGAATCGCACAAACTTATTGATGAAGCAAAAGAACAGATAACAAGACAAAAAGAAGCGGCTCTGCAGGAATTAAAAGGTGAAATTTCGAATATTGCAATAAAAGCAGCAGAAAAAATTTTAAATGAGAATCTGGATGAAACACGTCAGAAAAAAATTGTTGATGATTTTTTAACTAAGATACCCGAAAATTAATGAAATCAAAAGTAGTCAGAAGATATTCAACAGCTTTATTCGAGAGTGCTGATTCTCTTGGTATCCTCAAAGAAGTCGAATCAGACATTTCTTTGATTCTTCATTCAATTCATTCTGTCAGAAATTTAAAATTGTTTTTTAAAAGTCCTGTAATAAGCAGAGATAAAAAAATCAAAGTTGTTAAGGAATTGTACGGGAGTAAAGTGAATAAACTAACTTTGAATTATTTATACTTGCTGATAAAAAAAACGAGGGAAAATATGATTGAGGAAATCCTTAATGACTTTCTCGATTTGAAAGATTTGAAAGAGGGAATTGTTAATGCGGAAATTAAATCTGCGGTAAAGTTAAGCGACGATACATTGAATGCTTTGAAAATAAAGATAGATGAGTATACAAATTTAAATTCAAGATTATTTACAAAAATTGATAAAAACTTAATAGGCGGGTTTACTGTGAAAATTGACGATACGGTTCTCGATGCAAGTATAAAAAGACAACTCGAAATGTTAAAACAAAAATTTTTAAAAGCAGGAAATTAAATATAATTAAATAAAATATAATGGCAGAAATAAAATCAGACGAAGTATCATCTGTTTTGCTAAAACAGTTAGCAGGTTTTGAAAAAGAAATAGATGTCTATGACACCGGTACGGTACTTTCTGTTGGCGATGACGTAGCAAGAGTATATGGTCTAAGTAAGTGTATGGCAAGTGAACTTATTGAGTTTTCCAATGATGTTATTGGTATTGCTCTTAATCTTGAGGAAGATAATGTGGGATGTATTTTGTTCGGAGAAACACAGAAAGTTAAGGAAGGCGATATGGTGAAAAGGACAGGAAGAATAGCTTCGGTTCCGGTTGGTGAAGCAATGCTTGGAAGGGTTATAGACCCTCTTGGAAATCCTCTGGATGGTAAAGGAGAAATTAAAGTAGAAAAATATCTTCCTATTGAAAGGAAAGCACTTGGTGTAATCGAAAGACAACCGGTTAAAGAACCTTTGCAAACAGGGTTAAAGGCTATTGATTCCATGATACCGATTGGCAGGGGACAGCGGGAATTGATAATAGGCGACAGACAAACAGGAAAAACAGCAATAGCAACAGATACAATTATTAATCAAAAGGGTAAGGATGTATACTGCATTTACGTTGCAATAGGTCAGAAAGCTTCAACTGTTGCTCAGGTGGTCAGGGCATTGGCTGAGGCGGGTGCGATGGACTATACAACAATTGTTTCTGCCACTGCATCCGATGCTGCACCCTTGCTGTATATTGCCCCTTATTGCGGGGTAACAATTGGTGAATATTACAGAGATTCAGGAAGACATGCATTATGTGTTTATGATGATTTGTCTAAACATGCAGCGGCATACAGGGAAATATCCCTTCTCTTAAGAAGACCTCCGGGGAGAGAAGCGTATCCGGGTGATGTGTTTTATCTGCACTCGAGACTTCTTGAAAGAGCATCAAAACTGAACGATAAACTCGGAGGAGGAAGTCTTACCGCACTTCCGGTTATTGAAACAAAAGCAAACGATATATCCGCCTATATTCCGACGAACGTAATCTCAATAACTGACGGACAGATATATTTAGAACCCGATTTATTCAATGCTGGTGTCAGACCCGCAATAAATGTTGGTGTATCCGTATCAAGAGTGGGCGGAAATGCACAGATAAAAGCAATGAAAAAAATCGCGGGCTCTCTCCGTCTCGACCTTGCACAATACAGAGAACTCGAGGCATTTGCTAAATTCGGTTCTGACCTCGATAAAGCAACTTTACAGCAGTTAAGAAGAGGAGAGAGACTGGTTCAGGTGCTAAAACAAAAACAATATGTTCCAATGCCTGTGGAAAAACAAATAGTTGCTATTTATGCAGGAACCGGCGGATTTTTAGATGAAATTCCTGTTGACCAGATTTTAAAATATGAATCAGATTTACTGACTGAAATGGATAATTTGCATAAAGATGTTTTAAATGAAATCGCCGGGACAAAAGACCTGAAACCCGAATTATTAGATAAATTAAACGTAATTTTAAAAGATTTTACGGAAAGATACAAATCATCTTTGAAACAATAAAATATATGTCACAAAAAATTCATCCTGAAATTGCTGAACTCGAAAAATACAAAGATTTAAAACAGATTTATTCGGCTATAGACGAGTTAAATGAAATTATTCCGCATAATAATGAAAGGAACAGACTCAGTTTCTGCATTAATATGTTTAAGGAAGGAAAAATAGATAATTTATTTTCTGCAATCGAACAGGCGGATCCCCGGTCTTCTAAATTAAATTATCCGGACTTGGAAAAGGAAATAATTAAATTATTTGAAGTTAAAAAAATCATACTAAAGTAAATTTTTGGCTACAACAAAAGAAATACGTACTAGGATAACCGCTGTAAAAAGCACTCAAAAGATTACAAATGCGATGAAGATGATTGCAATGACGAAGTTAAGACGTGCACAGGAAAAAGTGTTGTCAACAAGACCTTATGCGGCAAAATTGAATGAGCTGCTCGAACATCTGCTATCGGTTTCCGAAAAAAAGGTTCATCAGTTGATGGAAAAAAGAGAAATAAAAAAACGTCTCGTAGTAATAGTTACGGCGGACAGGGGATTGTGCGGTGCATTTAATAGTAATATTATCAAAGCCGTTACTGCATATATGGCTAAAATTGGCAGCGATACACCGATGATTACAATCGGGAAAAAAGGTACGGATTTCTTTGTAAAAAGGAATTACAACGTTATTCAAAACTCTGTTAATGTTTTCAGTAATCTTTCGGTTGAAGTATCGAATGAAATTGTAAAATATATTCTTAAAGGATATCTTGAAGAAGAATATGATTTCGTCGAAATATTCTATAATGAATTCAGAAATCTGTTGAGGCACGACATAAAACAAATAAGGTTCCTGCCTATTACAGGTACAGTTACAAAAGATATTCCGGAAATACAGACAGGTTATGATTATTTGTATGAGCCGGATGTGGAAGCAATTCTGAATACATTAATACCGAGGCAATTGAATTTACGTTTCTGGAGTGTCCTGCTCGAATCGAACGCAGCCGAACAGGCAGCAAGAAGAATGGCGATGGAAACAGCCACTCAAAATGCCGATGAGTTAATCAGAAGTCTTGAGCTGTCTTATAATAAAGCCCGTCAGGATTCTATCACTAAGGAATTACTTGAAATTGTTGCTGGTGCGGATGCTCTTCAAAAGGCGTAATAACCTTTACCTTTCAAAATCCTCTTTTTAATACTTTCTCGTAATCCGATTCTATCATTATTTTAATGAGCTCATCGAACTTTACCTTCGGTTCCCAGCCGAGTAAATTTTTTGCCTTTGTGTAATCACCTATTAATAAGTCCACTTCCGTTGGTCGGTAATATCTGTCGTCAACTTCAATAACGCAGACACCCTGCTTTAGTTTCTTGTTCTTTATATCGTATTTTGTCTTTACTATTTCTTTTATTATCCCTCTTTCTCGTTCATCTTTCCCGTCCCATTCCAGATTAATTCCGAGCTCACCAAATGTTAATTCCGCAAATTCCCTTACTGTATGTGTTTCTCCGGTTGCCATAACGAAATCCTCTGCTGATGGATACTGCAATATTCTCCACATTCCCTCGCAGTATTCAGGAGCGTAACCCCAATCTCGCTTTGCATTTAGGTTTCCTAAAACAAGTTTTTCATCAATACCAAGAATAATCCTTGAAGCAGCACGGGTTATTTTCCTCGATACGAAGGTTTCACCTCTTCTCGGAGATTCATGGTTGAAAAGTATTCCGTTACAGGCATAAAGATTATATGCCTCTCTGTAATTGACAATTATCCAATACCCGTAAAGTTTTGCAACGCCGTAAGGTGAACGAGGGTAAAATGGTGTTTTCTCTGTTTGTGGTATATCCTGAGCTTTTCCGTATAATTCACTCGTGGATGCCTGATAAAATTTTACCTGTTTTAATCCTACTTCCCTTATCGCATCCAGAAATCTTAGAGTGCCGAGTGCATCTACCTGAGCAGTATAATCCGGTATTTCAAAAGATACCTTTACGTGGCTTTGTGCTGCCAGATTATATATTTCATCGGGCTCTATTTTTTCGAGAAGTCTGTTTAGATTGCTTGTATCCACAAGGTCACCGTAATGCAGAAATAATCTCTTTCCGTAAATTTCCTGGTTATTGTATAAATGATCGATCCTTCCTGTGTTGAATGAACTGCTCCTCCTTATTATTCCGTGAACTGTGTATCCTTTATCAAGAAGTATCTCCGTTAGATAACTTCCGTCTTGTCCGGTTATGCCTGTTATTAATGCTTTCTTATTCAC